>PJUE01000555.1_pt1 | contig 21477 bp, 18 predicted proteins | sample 1512171 | NCBI WGS metagenome assembly PJUE01 (sample SAMN08177674, study PRJNA422409) | Feces metagenome, whole genome shotgun sequencing project. | isolation source: Chicken feces (3) enriched on wood chips: alkali lignin treatment | host: Gallus gallus | place: USA: Madison | collected 2015-01-15
GCGGCCGATCAGGGCGATGCGTTCGCCCGGCTCGATCGACAGTTCGGCCTTTTCCAGCAACAACGGGCCGCCGACGCTGAAGTCGACGTTCTGCAGAGTAATCAGAGGCATCCCGCTATTGTACGGGTTGGCGGGCCCGCCTGGCGGCGGCAGCGAACAGTGCCGGGGCACTGTCATCCACGCATGGCATGGATCTACTGGATCGCGCGCGGTCGATCCACCCCATGCGGGATGCAGCCCAAGTAGATCCACGCCATGCGTGGATGAAGGGCCCGCAGCAGGCTCCGGCCCCGCACGCAGGTACAATGTGCCATGACTGACTTTTCGACCCTGCCGCTGAGCCCGGCCCTGCAGCCCGGCCTGGACGCCCTCGGCTACACCACCCTTACGCCGATCCAGGCGCAGAGCCTGCCGGCGATCCTTGATCGCCGCGATGTGATCGCACAGGCGCCGACCGGCAGCGGCAAGACCGCCGCCTTCGGCCTGGGCCTGCTGCAGGCCATCGACCCCAGCCTGATCCGCGTGCAGGCGCTGGTGCTGTGCCCGACCCGCGAGCTGGCCGACCAGGTCGCCAAGCACATCCGCAAGCTGGCCACCGGCATCCCCAACCTGAAGCTGCTGCTGCTGGTCGGTGGCGTGCCGCTGGGCCCGCAGCTGGCCTCGCTGGAAGGCCACGACCCGCACGTGGTGGTCGGCACGCCCGGCCGCGTGCAGGAACTGGCCCGCAAGCGCGCCCTGAACCTGGGCGCGGTGCGCACCCTGGTACTGGACGAAGCCGATCGCATGCTGGACATGGGCTTTGAAGAGCCGATCCGCGAAATTGCCGGCCGCACCCACAAGGACCGGCAGAGCCTGCTGTTCTCGGCCACCTTCCCCGACAGCATCCGCGAGATCGCCCGCGACCTGCTGCGCGATGCGCTGGAAGTGACCGTGGAAGGCGCCGACCAGGCCCCGGCCATCCGCCACCTGTTCTGCGAAGTGGAACCGGCGCACCGGCAGAAGGCACTGGCCGGCCTGCTGCTGAAGTACACGCCGGAATCGGCGGTGGTGTTCTGCAATACCCGCAAGGACGTGGACGAAGTCGCCAATTCGCTGCAGCAGTTCGGCTTCTCGGCGCTGGCCCTGCATGGCGACATGGAACAGCGTGACCGCGAGGAAGTGCTGCTGCGCCTGGCCAACCGCAGCTGCAACGTGCTGGTAGCCAGCGACGTGGCCGCGCGCGGGCTGGACGTGGAAGAGCTTGCGGCGGTGATCAACTACGAGCTGCCCACCGACGTGGAGAGCTACCAGCACCGCGTGGGCCGTACCGGTCGCGCTGGTGCCAGCGGCCTGGCGATCAGCCTGGTGGCCGGTCGCGAGAAGACCCGCGCCGAGGCCGTCGAGGCCCATCTGGGCCAGCCGCTGGACTGGCAGAAGACGCCGCTGGCGACCTCGCGCCCGGCCGAGCTGCCGCAGGCAGCGATGCGCACCCTGCGCATCGATGGCGGCAAGACCGACAAGCTGCGCCCGGGCGACATCCTCGGCGCACTGACCGGCGATGCCGGCCTGTCGGGCAAGCACATCGGCAAGATCGCGATCTTCCCGACCCGCTCCTACGTGGCCATCGCCCGTGAGCAGGCGCAGAAGGCCGTGGCGAAGCTGGAAGCCGGCAAGATCAAGGGCCGCCGCTTCCGCGTGCGGATGATGTGATTGCGTGATCTGGTGGGCGCCAACCAAGGTTGGCGACTACCGGTTTCCGCGAACCTGCCCTGGTAGTGGCCAACCTTGGTTGGCCCTCCGGGCGTCGCTCTGGTAGTGGCCAACCTTGGTTGGCCCCTCTGACAATGCCAACCAAGGTTGGCATCTACCGGAGTGCGGTGATTCGATATGCGCGCCAACCAAGGTTGGCGACTACCGGATTGCGGTGATTCGATCCGTCCCGGTCAGAACACCAGTTCGGTGTGCAGCGGCAGATCCGCTTCCCAGCGCGCGCGGCCACCCAGGCCGTCCAGCTCGACCAGCACGCCGGCACCCACCACCTCCACGCCCAGGCGTCGAACCAGCGACAGCGCGGCACCCAGCGTGCCGCCAGTGGCCAGCACGTCATCGATGATGGCCACGCGCGCGCCGGCCGGCAGCGCGTCGGCATGCACTTCGATGCAGTCGCTGCGGTATTCCAGGGTGTATTCCTCGCGCAGGACCTTGCCCGGCAGCTTGCCCGGCTTGCGCACCGGCACGAAGCCCACGCCCAGTTCCAGCGCCATGGCGGCGCCCAGGATGAAACCACGCGATTCGATGCCGACGATGGCGTCCAGCTGCTGCCCGCGCCAGCGGTCGGCCATGGCCGTGATCGCGCCGCGGAAGTCTTCGCCGTGGGCGAGCAGCGGCATGATGTCCTTGAACAGGATGCCGGGCTTCGGGAAATCGGCGATATCGCGCAGGCGCGAGGCCCAGGCGGGGACGGCCACGGTGGCGTCGGTCATTGCAGCTACCAGCTTGTATGGCGGCATAGCGTAACCGGTTCGCCCGCCCCCTGCCCGTTCCGGCACCACCGCGCCGCTGCGTTCCATCGATGGGCGCACGACATCACGCAAAAATCGCACACCCGTGCGATAATCGCCCTAACCGGCCATTCACCCAGCCTGCTCCATAAGCAGGCAGACGCCTGCCCGCCGCCACGGCCCGCAGCCGCCCGGGATGCCGACGGCCCCCGCCACGCTTGGCGCGCGCGGGGCTTTGCCCGCCTCCGTGCGGGTTTTTCGCAATGAGGTTCATGCAACGTGGACGAGACGACGAAAGTTCCGGCCCTGTGCCGTGTGCGGGTGGTCCTGCTCGGCATCCTGGTGACCCTGTTCGGCCTGGCTCTGCTGGTCGGTGGTGTTCGCCTGGTAATGCTGGGGGGCAGTTGGTACTTCCTGCTGATGGGTGCGGTATCAGCCGTGGCCGGCGTGCTGCTGGTGATGCGCCGGCCAGCCGGTGCGCTGCTGTACGGCCTGGCCTTCGTGGCCACGCTGATCTGGGCGCTGCTGGATGCGGGCTGGGAGTTCTGGCCGCTGGTCTCGCGCCTGGTGATGCCGGCGGTGCTGGCCCTGCTGGTCGCCCTGGCCTGGCCGGTACTGCGCCGCAGCCGCAGCCAGGTGGCCGGTCGTGGCGCCTATGGCGTGGCCGCGGTGCTGCTGGTCGGCCTGCTGGGCACGGCCTTCTCCGCCTTCCAGCCGCGCCCTGTGCAGACCGCACAGGGCGCGACGCCGCCGGTGGTGCCGGTGGCCAAGGGCGCTGAACAGCGCGACTGGATGCACTGGGGCAACACCACCGCCGGCACCCGCTTCGCCGCGCTGGACCAGATCACCCCGGCCAACGTGAAGGAACTGCAGGTTGCGTGGACCGCACGCACCGGCGACGTGCCGGAAAGCAACGGCTTCGGTGCCGAGGACCAGAACACCCCGCTGCAGATCGGCGACACCCTGTACCTGTGCACTCCGCACAACCAGGTGATCGCCATCGATGCCGATTCCGGCAAGCAGCGCTGGGCGTTCGATCCCAAGGCCACCGCGCCGAACTGGCAGCGTTGCCGTGGCCTCGGCTACTTCGATGCAACCACCGCAGCGGCGCCCGCGCCCGCACCGCAGCCGGCCACGGAAACCTCCAGCACCGGCCCGGCCCTGTGCGAAAAGCGCATCCTGATGACCTCCATCGATGCGCGCCTGTTTGCACTGGACGCGAAGACCGGCGCGCTGTGCCCGGACTTCGGCAGCAACGGCGTGGTCGACCTGAAGGTGGGCATGGGCGAGATCAAGCCCGGCTTCTACACCCTCACCGCCGCACCCCTGGTGGCCGGCGATCTGATCGTGGTCGGTGGCCGTGTGGCCGACAACATCGAAGTGGGTGAACCGTCCGGTGTGGTGCGTGCGTACAACGTGCGTACCGGTGCGCTGGCCTGGGTCTGGGATCTGTCGAAGGAAACCCCGGACGTGCCGCTGGATCCGTCGATCCACTACACGCGCGCCACGCCGAACGTGTGGACCTCGATGGCCTACGACCCGCAGCTGGGCCTGGTCTATCTGCCTACCGGCAACACCACGCCGGACCAGTGGGCCGGCGAGCGCACGCCGCAGGATGACAAGTACAGCTCGGCGGTGGTCGCGCTGGACGTGACCACCGGCAAGGAGCGCTGGGTTTACCAGACCGTGCACCACGACCTGTGGGATTACGACCTGCCGGCACAGCCGACCCTGACCGACGTGCCCGACGGCAACGGCGGCACCCTGCCCGCCCTGCTGCAGATCACCAAGGCCGGGCAGATCTTCATGCTCAACCGCCAGACCGGCGTGCCGATCAGCGAAGTGCGCAACATCCCGGCACCGCAGGGCAATGCCGAAGGCGAACGCTACGCCGCCACGCAGCCGCTGTCGGTGGGCCTGCCGCAGATCGGCGCGCAGACGTTGACCGAGTCGGACATGTGGGGCGCGACCCCCATTGACCAGATGCTGTGCCGCATCCAGTTCAAGCAATTCCGCTACGACGGCATGTACACGCCGCCGGGCGAGGATCTGGCGCTGCAGTGGCCGGGTTCACTGGGCGGCATGAACTGGGGCAGCGCCTCGGTCGATCCGACCACCGGCTACCTGTTCGTCAATGACATGCGCCTGGGGCTGTGGACCAAGCTGATTCCGCGTGCGCAGATGACCAGCGGCGCCGGTGGCGTGGAAATGGGCGCGGCTTCGCAGACCGGTACGCCGTACGGCTCGCTGCGCGACCGCTTCCTGTCCAAGCTGGGCATCCCCTGCCAGAAGCCGCCGTTCGGCACGATGTCGGCCATCAACTTGGCTACCCGCCAGCTGGTCTGGCAGGTGCCGGTGGGCACGGTGAAGGACACCGGGCCGCTGGGCATCAAGATGGGCCTGCCGATTCCGATCGGCATGCCGACCCTGGGCGGTTCGCTGGCCACGCAGTCGGGCTTGCTGTTCTTCGCCGGCACGCAGGATTACTACCTGCGCGCCTACGACAGCCGCACCGGCGAGGAAGTGTGGAAGGCGCGCATGCCGGTCGGCAGCCAAGGCACGCCGATGACCTACGTCTCACCGAAGACCGGCCGCCAGTACGTGGTGATTTCCGCCGGTGGCGCACGCCAGTCGCCGGACCGTGGCGACTACGTGATCGCCTACGCGCTGCCCGAGCGCAAGTAAGCCGGGCCACGCGGTGCAGCCTGCATGGCTGCGCCGCGTGGGTACCGGTTGTGGGGTCCAGCGCTTACCATGCAGGATCGAACCCGATGAAAGCTGCTGCCATGCCTGCCGTTCCTCCCAGCCGTCGTCCCAAGCGTCCGCCTGCGCCACCGCAGGATCGCGGCCTTGCCCATGAGCTGATGCAGCAGATCCAGGACAACCAGGGCGATCCGGATTTCATGACCTCGCTCGGCCGCGGCCTGGCCGTACTGAGCGTGTTCTCGCAGCATCCCCGCGAAGTGACGATGTCTCAGATCAGCACCGATACCGGCATCTCGCGCGCAGCGGTGCGGCGCGTGCTGTATACGCTGGAAAAGCTGGGTTACGTCGGTGAACAGGGCCGTGGCTTCGTGCTGCTGCCGCGCGTGTTGGGCATGGGCGGCGCCTATGTCGCCTCGTCGTCGATGACGGCCGCCGCACAGCCGGTGCTGGATGCCCTGCGCGATGACGTGCACGAGTCCTGCTCGCTGGGCGTGCTCGACGGCGATGACATCCTGTACGTGGCGCGCGCGGAAACCGTGCGCATCATGTCGATCGGCCTGCGTGCCGGCAGCCGCCTGCCGGCGTACTGCACCTCGATGGGCCGCGTGCTGCTGGCCGCCCTGCCGCGCGACACGCTGGAAGGCTACCTGGAACGCACCCCGCTGCGGCCGCGTACCGAACGCACCGTCACCCGCATGGACGACTTCCTCGACCTGCTGGAAAAGGTGCGCCGCGAAGGCGTCTCGCTGGTGGACCAGGAGCTGGAGATCGGCCTGCGCTCGATTGCCGTGCCGGTGCGTTCGCGCAGCGGCGACGTGGTGGCCGCGCTGAACATCGGCACCCAGGCGGGCCGCATCGGCCTGGGCGTGATGCAGGCCCAGCTGCTGCCGCGCCTGCGTGAAGCGGCGCAGCGCCTGGGTACGTTGTTGAATTGAGGCAAAGCCGCCGGGCATGGCCCGGCGGATTCCATATCAGCGTTCGGACGCCTGCTCTTCCAGGATCGGCTTGGCCAGCGCGAAGGCGTGGTTGGCCGCGGGCACGCCGCAGTAGATCGCCGCCTGCAGCAGCACTTCCTTGATCTCTTCCGGCGTGACGCCGTTGTTGCGGGCCGCGCGGATGTGCAGCTTGAACTCCTCGTCATGGCCCAGCGCCACCATCATCACGATGGTCAGCAGCGAGCGCGTGTGCCGCGGCAGTCCTTCGCGCGTCCACACCGTGCCCCATGCCGTGCGGGTGATGAACTCCTGGAATTCGGTGGTGAAGTCGGTGCGCGCCTGCAGCGAGCGGTCGACGTGCGCCTCGCCCAGCACCTGTCGGCGTACCGCAAGGCCGGCTTCGTAGCGTTCCTGTTCGTCCATCGTCGTCATCCTGTTGAGTGATTCAGTGCTGCGCGGAAAGATGCGCGGCCAGTGCGGCAGTGAACGCCTGCGGCGACTCGAGATTGCAGATGTGGCGGCCCGGCACGGCAACGTACTGCCCATGGGCCACGCCATCGGCAATCGCCTGCAGCTCGGCCGGCACGCAGACCGGATCGTCATCACCGGCAATGGCCAGCAGCGGCACGCCGATGCGACCCAGCGCATCACGGAAGTCGGCCGTGCCCACGGCGTTGCAGCAGCCGGCGTAGCCTTCGACGCTGGTGGCGAGGAAGCGCTGCAGGACCTCTTCCACCTGGCTGGCATGGGTCTGTGCGAAGGCGGCGGTGAACCAGCGCTCGCGGGTGCCATCGACCAGCGGCGCCAGGCCATCCTGCTGGACCTGGGCGATGCGCGCCTGCCAGCCGTCCAGCGTGCCGATCTTCGCAGCGGTAGCGGCCACGGTGAGCGTGCGCAGGCGGTTGCCGGCATGCACGCCCAGCCACTGCCCGGTCAGGCCACCGATCGACAGGCCGCAGAAGTGGCTGCGCTCGATGCCGAGGTGATCCCACAGGGCCAGCACGTCGGCGCCCAGCTCGGCCACGGTGTACAGCCCCGGCGGCGCAGTGGACTGGCCATGGCCGCGACGGTCATAGCGCAGGATGCGGTACCGCGAGGCCAGCGCATCCACCTGCGGCTGCCACATGCCCAGGTCGGTACCGAGCGAGTTGCAGAAGGTCAGCCACGGGCCATCGGCGCGGCCCTCGGTCTGGTAATGCAGGCGGTGCTGCGGAAGGTCGAGGAAGGGCATGGAGGCTCCAGCGTTGAACGTAGGGATCAGCCGCGCGCGAGCACGCGGTCGATCCAGGTATCGGCCATGCCGCGCCAGCTGTCGGCGGCGAACAGGGCATCCAGTTGTGCGGGTGAAAGCTGCGCGGTGACCTCCGGCGTCTGCGCCAGCACCTCGCGCAGGTGCAGCGACTGGGCCAGCGACTGCCTGGCCGCCTGTTCCACCAATGCATGCGCGGCCGGCTTGCCGATGCGCTCCCCCAGGGTGACCGCCACGGCCTCGGCATAGAGCAGGCCGCCATGGCTGTCCAGATGCTGGCGCATGCGCTCGCGATCCAGCTGCAAGCCCTGCACCACCACGGTCACCTGGGCCAGGCTGCCGGCGCACAGGCGCACGATCTCCGGCACCGTGTCCCACTCGGCATGCCACTGCCCGGCCGCACGCTCGTGTGGCTGCGGCATGGCGCTGAACAACGTCGACAGCAGGCCCGGCACGCGGGTGGCCGCGGCCATGGCCGCGACGCAGCCGACCGGATTGCGCTTGTGCGGCATCGCCGAGGAACCGCCCTTGCCCTCGCCCGCCGGCTCGAAAGCTTCCGCCACCTCGGATTGCATCAGCAGCACGATGTCGGTGGCGATCTTGCCCAGGCTGCCGGTGAGCAGTGCAAACACGCTGCCGAACTCGGCGATGCGGTCACGCGCGGTATGCCAGGGCAGCGCCGGCAACGGCAGCTGCAGCTCGGCGGCCAGGGCTTCGGCCACGTCCAGCCCACGCGTCTGCAGCGAAGCCAGCGTACCGGCGGCACCGCCGAACTGCAGGACCAGGGTATCGTCGGCAAGCGCATCGAGGCGACGCTGGCTGCGCTGCAGGGCATCGAGCCAACCGGCAGCCTTCAGGCCGAAGGTGACCGGCACCGCCTGCTGCAGCAGCGTGCGCCCGGGCAGGCCGGTGCCGCGCTCGGCCTCGGCGAGCCGCGCCAGCGCGGTACACAGCAGTTGCAGCCGCGCCTGCACGTGGCTGACCGCCGCGCGCAGCTGCAGCACCGCGCCGCTGTCGATGATGTCCTGGCTGGTGGCGCCCCAGTGGACCCAGCGCGCGGCCTCGGCATCGCTGTCCTTGACCTGTGCGGTGAGCGCCTTGACCAGTGGAATGGCCGGATTCCCAGCCAGTGCGGTCGCCGCCGACAACGCCGGCACCGCGTACAGATCGGCGCTGCATGCCGCTTCAATCGGGGCCAGCGCAGCGGCGGGGATCACCCCGCACTGCACCTGCGCGCGCGCCAGGGCGCGTTCGACATCCAGCATCGCCTGCAGGCGTGCTTCATCACTGAACACGGCATCGACGGCGGGGTCGCCGAACAGACCGCCCAGCAGCGTTGGGGAGTGGCTCATCGGTGCAGTCCATCCTGGGTGGCCACAGCTTACCCGCGCCCGCTGCACGCGGGCGTGGAGTGGCCGGAAGGCGCGTTGGCCGCGCCGCGATCAGTAAGCGAAGAACACCGTCTCGTCCGGGCCCTGCATGCGCACGTCCCAGTGGTACAGGCCCTTGCCCTGCGCCTGCGCGACCAGGGTGTGGCGGCGCTCGGCGGGCACCAGCGCGAGGATGCCATCCTCGCCGTTGCTGGCTTCATCACTGAAATAGATGCGGCCACGGGTGGCCTGCAGCAGACCGCGCATGAACACCAGCACCACCAGGTGCGGTGCCTGCGGCTCGCCACGCAGGCCCGGCACGCGGCCCGGCTTGACGGTGCTGAAGGCAAAGCGACCCTGATCATCGGTGGGCACGCGGCCCCAGCCGTCGAACGCCGGGTCGTGGTCATCACGGCGCGGGTCTTCACTGTGGGCATAGATGCCCTGCGCGTCGGCCTGCCAGATTTCCAGCACGGCATCGGATACCGGCGTGCCATTGCCATCGAATACCTGACCCTGCACTTCGATGCGCTCGCCCTGCGCGATGGCCGGGGCGACTTCGGTGCGGTACAGCGGTTCCAGGCCCAGGCGGTAGTACGGGCCCACGGTCTGCCACGGAGTGGATTGGAAACTCATGGTCTTACTCCCAGACGGTCATCTTGCGACCGCGCAGCACGATGTCGAAGCGGTAGCCGAGTGCGAATTCGTTGGCGGTGTTTTCCCAGTCGAACGAGGACACCATGCGCTCGCGCGCCTTGGCGTCGTCCACGCAGTTGTAGATCGGGTCGAACGCCAGCAGCGGGTCGTTGGGGAAGTACATCTGCGTGACCAGGCGCTGGCCGATGCCGTCGCCGTGCAGCGAGAAATGGATGTGCGCCGGTCGCCAGGCGTTGTAGTGGTTGCGCCACGGGTACGCACCCGGCTTGATGGTGGTGAACCGGTAGCGGCCTTCGCTGTCGGTCAGTACCTGGCCGGTGCCCTTGAAGTTGGGGTCCAGCGGCGCATCGTGCTGGTCGCCCTTGTGCAGGTAGCGGCCGGCGGCGTTGCACTGCCAGACCTCGACCACGGTGTTGCGCACCGGCCGGCCGTTCTCGTCCAGCACGCGGCCGCTGACGATGATGCGCTCGCCCTGCGGCTGGCCGGGGAAACCGGCGGTCAGGTCGGCGGCATGCTCGCCCAGGGTGATGCGGTTGATGCTCGGGCCGGTCACTTCCGAGAGCGTCACCGGGATGGCGATCGGGTCGGTACCCGGGCCACGCAGCGCGGTGGAGGCATACGGCAGATGGATGCGCGGCGGCTGGCTGCCGGGGTACGGCTTGCGGTAGCCGCGCAGTTCGGTGGGATCGCTCATGGCGTACTCCTGTTGGCGAGCGGCCCGAAGGCCGCAGCTGTCTTGCAGATCATGGATACGGGGGAAGGCTTACACGCGTTCGATGGCCAGCGCCACGCCCTGCCCCACGCCGATGCACATCGTGGCCAGGCCGCGGCGGCCGCCACTGGCTTCCAGCTGGCGCAGCAGGGTCAGCGCCAGGCGCGCCCCGCTCATGCCCAGCGGGTGGCCCAGGGCGATTGCCCCGCCGTTGGGGTTCACGTGCGCGGCATCGTCGGCCAGGCCGAGCTGGCGCATGCAGGCCAGGCCCTGCGAGGCGAAGGCTTCATTCAGTTCGATGGCATCGAAATCGGTGATGGACAGGCCCAGCCGCGCCATCAGCTTCTGGCTGGCCGGCACCGGGCCCATGCCCATGATCGCCGGCTCGACGCCGGCGCTGGCAAAGCCGAGGATGCGCGCACGCGGGGTCAGCCCCAGCGCCTTCACCTGTGCGCCCGAAGCGAGCAGCAGTGCGGCGGCGCCATCGTTGATGCCCGAGGCGTTGCCGGCGGTGACCGTGCCCGGCTGGCGGAACAGCGGCTTCAGCTTGGCCAGTGCTTCGGCGGTGGTATCGCCGCGCGGGTGTTCATCGCGGTCGACAGTCACGATCTCGCCGCGCTTGCGGCCCGGCACATCCACCGCCACGATCTCGCCGTCGAAAAAGCCCCGCGCCTGCGCGGCGGCGGTGCGCTGCTGGCTGCGCAGGGCGAACGCATCCTGGTCCTCGCGGCTGATGCCGTAGCGCTCGGCCACGTTCTCGGCGGTCTGGCCCATGGTCTCCACGCCGTGCAGCTCACGCAGGCGCGGGTTGATGAAGCGCCAGCCCATGGTGGTGTCTTCGATCTGCTGGTCGCGGGCAAACGGCGAAGTCGCCTTGCCCATCACGAACGGCGCGCGCGACATCGATTCCACGCCACCGGCAATGGCCAGGCCCAGTTCGCCGGCCGCGATGCCACGGGCCACGGTACCAATCGCATCCAGGCCCGAACCACACAGGCGGTTGATCGTGCTGCCCGGCACCGTCACCGGCAGGCCGGCCAGCAGCAGGCTCATGCGGGCGACGTTGCGGTTGTCTTCGCCGGCCTGGTTGGCACAGCCGAGGTAGACATCCTCGACCAGCGCCGGGTCCAGCTGCGGGTGGCGCGCCAACAGCGCCTTCAGCGGGATCGCGCCGAGGTCGTCGGCGCGCACGCCGGACAACGCGCCGCCGTAACGGCCGATCGGGGTGCGGATGCCATCGACAATGTAGGTCTCGTGCAGGCTCATCTCAGGCTCCCTCGGCCAGTGCCAGCGGCAGGCCGGTCAGTTCACGCAGTTGTTCGATGTCCATGCCCTCGACCATTTCCAGCACGGTCGCGCCGTCGGCGCCAAGGTCGAACACCGCCACATCGGTATATACGCGCGATACGCAGCGCAGGCCGGTCAGCGGGTAGCTGCATTCGGCCACCAGCTTGCTCTCACCCTTCTTGGTGAACAGGTCCATCATCACGAAGACCTGCTTGGCACCGATGGCCAGGTCCATCGCGCCGCCCACGGCGGGAATCGCGTCAGGCGCACCGGTGCTCCAGTTCGCCAGGTCACCGTGTGCCGACACCTGGAACGCACCGAGCACGCAGATGTCGAGGTGGCCGCCGCGCATCATCGCGAACGAATCGGCATGGTGGAAATAGCAGCCACCGGTGAGCAGTGTGACCGGCTGCTTGCCGGCGTTGATCAGGTCCGGATCTTCCTGGCCAGCGGCCGGCGCCGGGCCCATGCCGAGCAGGCCGTTTTCCGACTGCAGGAAGATCTCCTTGTCGGCCGGCAGGAAGTTGGCCACCGTGGTCGGCAGGCCGATGCCCAGGTTGACGTAGGCACCTTCGGGAATATCGCGCGCCACGCGCGCGGCCATCTGTTCGCGGCTGAGCTTGTTCATGCCTGCACTCCTTCTGCGTCCACCGGCACCACGCGCTGCACGAAGATGCCCGGGGTCACCACGGCCTCCGGGTCCAGTTCGCCCAGCGCCACCACCTCACGCACCTGCACGATGGCGCAGCGCGCGGCCATCGCCATCAGCGGGCCGAAGTTGCGCGCGGTCCTGCGGTACACCAGGTTGCCCCAGCGGTCGCCACGGTCGGCCTTGATCAGCGCGAAGTCGGCATGCAGCGGGTATTCCAGCACGTAGTGGCGGCCGTCGATCTCGCGCGTTTCCTTGCCCTGCGCAAGCTCGGTGCCGTAGCCGGTAGGGGTGAAGATCGCGCCCAGGCCGGAGCCGGCCGCGTGGATGCGCGCGGCCAGATTGCCCTGCGGCACCAGCTCCAGCTCGATCTCGCCCGCGCGGTAGGCCGCATCGAAGTGCTGCGAATCGGCCTGGCGCGGGAACGAGCAGACGATGCGGCGCACGCGCTTGTGCTTGATCAGCGCAGCCAGGCCGGTATCGCCGTTACCGGCGTTGTTGTTGATGATGGTCAGTTCGCGCGCGCCCTGTGCGATGAGCGCATCGATCAGCTCATCGGGCATGCCGGCGGTACCAAAGCCGCCGATCATCACGGTGGCGCCATCATGGATATCGGCCACCGCTGCTTGCACGCTGGCCACGGTCTTGTCGATCACTGCATTGCTCCTTGCCCTGCCTGCCGGCGGTCATCGCCGCCACACTGCAGGGCCACTGCGAAGGGAAAACACGACCCGGACATGGTCGCCACGGCACCCCGTCCGGTCAATGCGATATTCGGTCCTTACATTCGATAATCGCACATTGACTGAACTACCTCGGCCATCGGTTCAACGCCGGTTCTGGCCGACGCCCACGCCCACGCGCAGGCCCAGGCACGCCCACGCCGCCAGCAGCAGCGGCAAGGCGCACAACACATACAGCGCGGAGGGCTGCCAGTGGCCATCCACCAGCACGCCCACGGTCAGCGGCGAGAGAATCGCGCCGACGCGGCCGATGCCGATGGCCCAGCCAAGGCCTGTGGTCCGCACTTCAGCGGCGAACACCACCGGTGCCGCCGCGTACAGGCCGGCCATCGCTGCGAACAGCGCCGCACCGATCACGAAGGCCAACGGGAACGCCACGCCCAGCTGCGTGTTGAAGGCCGCAAAGCCCAGCATCGACACCATCGCCAGCAGCAGCGCGCCCGCGGTCAGCTTCGACAGCGACCAGCGCGACGCCAGCCAGCCGAACAGGCTGCCACCGACGATGCCGCCCAGGTTCAGGAGCACGCCGCCGGTGATGCCCTGCTGCGCCGACACGCCGGCCGACACCAGCAGCTTCGGCGTCCAGCTCAGCACGAAATAGAAGGCGAACATGTGCAGGAAGAACGCCAGCGCGATCAGCAGCGCGACGCGACGCAGGTCGCCGACGAACAGCGCGGCATAGCCCTGGCGCTGGCCATTGCGCACCGGTGCCGGCGGCAGTGCCTGCAGTTCCGGCATGCGCATGCGTGACAGCAGCGCGTTCAGTCGCGGCAGCGCATTGGCCGGGCGACGCGCGACCAGGAAATCCAGCGATTCCGGCAGGCACTTCAACACCAGCGGAATGCACAGCAGCGAGGCACCAGCGCCGATCAGGAACACGCTGTGCCAGGACCAGTGCTCCAGCATCCACGCCGCCAGCAGGCCGCCGGCGGTGGCGCCGATGGGATAGCCGGTGGCCTGCAACGCGACCGCCGTGCTGCGCCACTTGGCGTTGGCGTACTCGGCAGTGATGACGCCGACACCGGCCAGCATGCCGCCGATGCCGATGCCGGTGTACACGCGCAGCGCGCCCAGCTGCCAGGCGTTGCCGGCCAGCGCCGACAGCGCCATGCCGCTGGTCAGGATCAGCAGGCAGCAGATGATCATCGGCCGCCGGCCCCAGCGGTCCGCCAATGGCGCCAGCAGGAACGAACCCAGCGCCATGCCGACCAGGCCGGCGCTGAGCATCAGCCCCAGCACCTTGCCCGACAGTTCCCAGTCCGCCGATACATGCGGTGCGGTGAAGGCCATGACCATCACATCGAAGCCATCGAGCATGTTCAACAGCACGCAGATGGCGATGGCGGTCCACTGGAAGGGACTCATCCGTTCAAGGACAAGCGGCGGTGCAGCGGCGGAGGCGTGGCTCATGGTGCGGTTTCCTGCAACAGCGTGGTGCGGTGGAACGTCCGGCGGGGAAGGTCTCAGTGACCGGCCTGGCTGGATGCATGGATGACCTGCAGGACGTCCTGCAGGCGATCGACCTCGACCTGGCCCGGCGCCGACGGGGTGCCGATCATGCCGGACGTCAGGGCCTGGCCGAAGGTTTCGCCGGCCAGGCGCGAAACCACGCCGGTGCCGCCCATCGACATGGTCAGCAGCGGCTTGTCGCTCTGCTGGCGCACCTGCCAAGTGGCATCGAGCAGCGCCAGCACGTCGCCGGCATCACGCGGCATCACCGCGATCTTCAGCACGTCGGCGCCGAGGGCCTGCTGCTTCAGCAGGCGTGCGACGATCTCCTCGCGCGGCGGCGTGGCATGGAAGTCATGGTTGGACATCACCACCTTGACCCCGGCCTTGTGCGCCTGTGCCACCAGCGACTGCACGACCTTCGGGTCGCGGAACATCTCCACGTCGATCAGCTGGGCGACGCCGCCGCGCAGCAGCGTGGCGTACAGCGCACCGTAGTCGGCATCGCTGATCGGCTTGGCGCCGCCTTCGGCCTTGGTACGGAAGGTGACGATGACCGGCTTGCCGCCCAGCGTGGCCTGGATGCGCTTGCCCAGCGCGACCAGTGCCTTGCCATCGGTAGCGATGTCCAGGTAGTCGATGCGCCATTCGGCGATGTCGGTGGCCTTGCTGGCAGCGATCGCGGCGGCCTGCTGCAGCGCGACCTCAGCGGTGGCGCCGGTGATCGGCACGATGGTGCGGGGGCTGCCCTCGCCGATGCGCAGCTGGCCAACCTGCAGCACCGCCGGCGGCGGTGCGGCCAGGGCCAGCAGGGGGGAGGCGCTGAGCGCACCGGCGAGGACAACGGACGCGAACGGGAATTTCATGGCTGTCACCAGAGCGTGGAGGGAGCGTGCGGCCATCAGAAGGTCACCTTGGCCTGGACACCGACGGCCCAGGCGTTGTCGGTACCGCTGTAATTGAACGTGCCCGGGTTGACGATGTACTGCACGTCCGGGCGGATCATCAGCCACGGGTTCACCTGGACGCTGTAGGACAGTTCGAACAGCTCCTCGGCCTGGCTGAGGTTGTACAGCGGCGAATCGATGGGCACGCCACCACTCATCAGCGTGGCCCGGCGTGCATCGACCAGGCGGTCGTTGATGTCGGCGCCCACGTAGCCCAGCGCGATGCTGTCCTGCGCGCGCGAGCCGATGCCCTGGTAGACGCCACCCAGTGCGTACCAGCGCTTGATCTGCGCGGTATCGGTGTCGGACACCATGTACTGCGCGAAGGCGGTGAGGCCGCGGCTCGGGTCGGCCGATTCCTGGGTCAAGCGCTGCTCGGCCAGCACGTAGGCGCCGTGGCGGCCGGTGGTCGGCGAGGTGTCCAGGCCGCGCTTGTCTACGCGCGAGGTGTCGTAGTAACCGCCGAACTTGTAGACGCCGGCATGGCGGCTGCCCTTGGCCGGGGTCCAGGTCACTTCCACCGGGAACAGCGAACCGGTGGTACCCGAGACGAAGGGACGGAACGCGTTGCGCTCGATGTTGCCGCCCAGGTTCGGGTTGACCTGGAACCAGCCGGTACGCACGTTCACCGCCGGGCTGATCTGCTGCGCGAACTCACCGCCCCAGCGCGCCATCGGGTAGTTGTACCAGCCGCTGTTGCCGGACATCGCCAGCGGGTGCGCGCAGAAGGCGGCGTTGACGAAGTGGGTCAGCAGGCTGTGCAGGCCGAACTGGTTGCCCATCGCGTAGTAACCCAGCTTGTAGTACGACTGGCCCGCATTGAAGGTCTGGTCATAGCTCAGCTCGGTCAGGCGCGTGTACTGGCCGCCGTATGCTTCCTGGATCGGGAAGCGGTTGCCGACGAAGTCCACCGAGGTGCTGCGGCCGCGACGGTCGTTGAGGGTGAAGTGGAACGCACCGCCATCCCAGCCGGCCAGCTTGCCCATGTCCAGGTCCATGCCCACGCGCACCTGCTGTGCATAGCGCGCGCCGGTTTCGCCGTAACCGCCATCGACCACGCCCATGGCCTCGCCCACGTAATCGCCGCGGAAAGCGATGCCACGCTCGTACAGATCGGTGCGGGTGCCGCCCCAGTCGCCAGTGAACGTCCTGCCTTCGTAACGGTTGCTGGATTGCGCATGGGCCATCGCCGGCAGCAGCGCGATGGCAAGGATGGACAGGGAGATGCCCTGTGCCGGGGATTTCGCAGGAATCATGATCGCGGTCTCGTGGAGGTGATCAGCGCAGCGACAGCGGCGCGCTCAGGGGGGAGGTGGCGCCCTGCGCCGAGGTGACCGTGGCGGTCAAGCTGCCGGCAGCGGCAGCATCGGCCCCGGCACCGAGCGGGAAGGTGAAGCTGCCCTGCCCCTGCGCATCGGTCCGGGCTTCGACGCTGCCGAGCACCAGTTCGGCTTCGCTGCCGTTGGCGGCACGGTTGCCGAACACCTCCACCTGGTAGCGGGAATCCGGCACCCCTTGGAAACGACCGTTGAGCTGGCGCTGCGCGCCCTTGCCCTGCACGGCGGTCAGCTGCGGCGCAGCCTGGCCCAGGTTGGGCAGCGGCTGGCAGTTGGCCTGGCCGGCAGCGGTGCAGATGCGCGCACGCTTGGACGGATCGTTGTCGACGCCACGACCGCGCGAGCCGACGAAGCTGGCGTGCTCCAGGCCCGGCACACCGAACACGATGGCACCGCGCGGCTGGCCCTTCACGCACGCGCCGCCGGCTTCGCAGCGCTCGATCGGCAGGCCGTTACCGAAGATGCGGTTGGCGGTGAAGCGGTTCGGCGCACTGACCGGCTGCGGGCGCACGCCGATGCCGATGCCATTGCCGGTGATGGTATTGCCATCGACCACGTTGCCGCTGCCGGTGATGCTCAGGCCCAGCGAGTTGCCGGTGAAGGTGTTGGCGGCGATGTAGTTGCGGTTGCCCCAGTTGATCTGCAGGCCATCGGAGTAATCGACGAAGCGGTTGTGGACCACGCTGTTGTCGTTGCCCCACAGGATCTCGATGCCCTGCGAGGGTTCCGGGTTGGCGCGGGTGGACTGGAACAGGTTGTCGGCCACCAGGTTCCAGGCCGCGCCACGGGTCAGCTCCAGGCCGTCACCGTTATCGAGGAATTCGTTGCGCACGATGCGGTTGTGCACCGTGGTGGTCGCGGTGGACTGGCCCTTGCCGTCGTCGCCGGTGAGCATGATGCCGGCGCCACCCTTGTTGGCGACGATGCGGTTGTCATGGATCTCGTTGTGGCTGGAACGGTTGACCAGCACGCCGATGCAGAAGTTGCGGATCTCCAGGCCGGCCAGCTCGACGCCTTGGGTATCGCGCAGGACCAGGCCCGGCAGCGTGGTGGTGCGCACGTTGGTACCGGACTGGCCGGGTTCGGCGCCCGGGCAGGCATCGGTGCCGGTGCCGGTGACGTAGGCCGAGCCATCGATGGCGACGTACTGGCCATCGCGCGCCCAGGGCGTGCCGACGATCTGTACCGGGCCCTTGATTTCCGGCAGCGGCGCGGCCGGCTTGATGACGTAGGGCGCGGCGCCGACGGCGTCGATCTCGATGCGGTAGCGGCCCGGAGCGGCGTTGGCGGTGGTGATGGCCCAGCGCAGCGAGCCGGCATTGGCATCGTCGGCGTAACGGTCCACGCGCAGCACCTGCAGCGATTCGCGCGGCGGTTCGGCCTGGTAGGCCAGCGCCAGCGACGGCAGCACGGCAAGCAGGGACAGGGAAACAACGGACAGACGACGGCGCATGCGAACACTCCGCACAGGTGAAGGGAAATCCGGCGGTCTTCCCCTGCACCTGGCTTCAGCACCGGACCGGCTGCTGCCCTCGCCCCGCCAGGGGTGGATCGCTTGGACTGCTATGAAACTGCGGGAGTGAAATTAGGTTTATCGCACTGCACCATTCAAGTGCGGTAATCGACTGTGCGTGCGAATATCGCACTGAATGGGTAATACCATCGTTGTAGGGGGTTTTGCAGGGCTTGCAGCCCTGCACCTGCTCAATGCAACGGCAACTGCAACGGCCGAGGCAAGAGCTGCATTCCGTGGGATGGCGGGGCACTGTGGGTTCGCGGGGACGCCGTGAACCCGTCCATGGGGGCTTGGTCGCCGCATCCATGCGGCTCACACCCCGCGAACCCACAGTGCCCCACCTCGGACAGATTCCTGCGGCTGTCGGTAACTGCGACTGTTGCTGCGCGCGGCTGTTGGTAGGTGTCGACCTTGGTCGACACATCTGTCAGATATCGAATGAATTCATCCACGCATGGCGTGGATACATTGGCAACAGCGCTGTTGGTAGGTGTCGACCTTGGTCGACACATCTGTCAGACATCGAATGAATTCATCCACGCATGGCGTGGATCTACTGGCAACGGCGCTGTTGGTAGGTGTCGACCTCGGTCGACACATCTGTCAGACCTGGATATCCAACCAAGTGCCGACCAACGGTCGGCCCCCCCCCCCAAGAGCATGTCCGACAGATCGCGGGAAACGGTCGAAGGCGGGGTGGGTCCGGTTGAGGGGGTGTGAGCGCCATGGATGGCGCGACCAAGCCCCCATGGATGGGTTTACGGCGTCCCCCTCAACCGGACCCACCCCGCCATCCCACGGATACCCAGCTTTTGATGTTGCCGTTGCAGTGAGCGGGTGCAGGGCTGCAAGCCCTGCAAAACACCCCCCTACGAACTGCAGGACAGCATCGAGCACCCGGCACGGTGATCCGCCCACGCCGGTCGCTTGCCGGCATAGTGCTCCAGCCCCGGCCGCTCCGTGTACGGATCACGCAGCACGTCCTGCAGCGCATGCACCCCGCCCAGGTCGCCCTGCTCCGCCCGGTCGATCGCTTCCTGCGCCAACCAGTTGCGCAGCACGTACAGCGGATTGGCTGCCGCCATCTTCGCCAGCCGTGCGTCCGCCGTCAGCGGATCGGCACGCAACCGCGCGGCATACTCCTGCAGCCACTGCTGCAGCGGCGCCTGCACCGCCTGCCGGCGCGCGTCGTCGTAGTACACCGCCTCCAGCACGCCGGCATCCGGCGCCGACGCATCCACCCGCATCAGTGCGCGCCACGCCAGCGTCATGTCCATCCCGCCGTCCTGCAACAGCTGCTGCCAGCGCAGGTACAGCTGCAGGTCATCGTCATCGGCGGCGGCCAGGCCCAGCTTGGCGGCGGCATCGCGGCGCGTGCAGGCCACGAAGGTGGACTGGAACGCCGCCAGCCCCGCCTGCAGCGGCTGCACGTCGGCGAACAGCGGCGACAGCGCCTGTGCAAGCCGGTTGAGATTCCAGTACGCCACCTGTGGCTGGGTGCCGAAGCGGTAGCGCCGGCCCTGGGCATCGGTGGTGTTCGGCGTCCAGTCCGGGTCGTAGTCCTCCACCCAGCCATACGGGCCATAGTCGATGGTCAGGCCTAGCACGGACAGGTTGTCGGTGTTCATCACCCCGTGCACGAAACCGACGCGCATCCAGTGCGCCATCAGCTCGGCGGTGCGCACGGCGATCTGTGCGAACCAGTCGCCATGCAGCGCCTCGCCCTCGCCCAGCAGTTCGGGAAAATCGCGGGCGATGCAGGCATCGGCCAGCTGCTTCAACAGCGCGGTCTCGCCGCGTGATGCCGGCAGTTCGAACGTACCGAAGCGGATGAACGACGGTGCCACGCGGCAGACGATGGCACCGGGTTCGGCGCGCGGGTGGCCGTCGTAGAACATGTCGCGCACCACGTCCTCGCCGCTGCCGACCAGCGACAGCGCGCGCGTGGTAGGCACGCCCAGGTGATGCATCGCTTCGCTGCACAGGAACTCGCGGATGGAGGAGCGCAGCACGGCGCGACCATCTGCGCCGCGCGAGTACGGGGTCGGCCCGGCGCCCTTCAGCTGCAGCTCCCAGTGCCGGCCATCAGCGGCCACCAGTTCACCCAGCGAGATCGCGCGGCCATCGCCCAGCTGGCCCGCCCAGTGGCCGAACTGGTGGCCACCGTAGTTGGCTGCCCACGGCTGCATGCCGGCGTACAACGCGTTGCCGCCAAACACCTGGGCGAAGTCATCGTCCTGCACGTCGGCTGCCTCGAAGCCAAGCAGCGCGGCGACGTCCGGCGACCAGGCCAGCAGGGTCGGTGCAGCCACTGGCGTCGGCATCACCGATGACCATGCGGCACCGCGCACTTCGCGGCGGCGCGGGCCGCTCTCGGGATCGCCCGGCAGGGCGGTCAGCAGGCGGTTGTCGAAACGGGGGGCGCTGGTATCCATCCCCACAGGATGGGGGCGGCGAGGCCGCGCCTCAATCGCCGCGCAGGGCCTGCAGGGCGCCGCCCTTGGCCTCGGCGCGCTGGTAGGCCGGGCGCTCGCCGATGCGCGCGAGGAAGCTGCGCAGCGCGGGCTTGTCGTGCAGTCCACCACCCCGGGCTGCCGCGGCCTGGATCGGGAAGCTCATCTGGATGTCGGCGGCGGTGAACCGATCGCCCGCAAACCACCGGCTTTCGGCCAGCCGCCGCTCCATCCATTCCAGGTGCAGGCGCCGCTGCGGGCCGATGAACCCGCGCTCGGCCTTGTCGGCGATGCTGCGGGCGATCGGGCGGGCAAAGAACGGCATCGGCGCACTGCGGATGCGGCCGATCACCAGGGTCAGCAGCAGTGGCGGCATGGCCGAGCCTTCGGCGTAGTGCAGCCAGTAGCGGTAATCGATGCGCTCGGCCGCCTCGGCCGGCATCGGCGCGGGCGACAGCTGGCGCTGAGTGTCGTAGCGGTCGGCCAGGTAGTCGAGGATGGCGCCTGATTCGGCCAGCACCAGATCGCCCTCCTGCAGCACCGGCGACTTGCCCAGCGGGTGCACCTGGCGCAGCTCGGGCGGCGCCAGCAGCGTCTTCGGATCGCGCGGGTAGCGGCGCAGCTCGTAGTCCAGCCCCAGCTCTTCCAGCATCCACAGCACGCGCAGCGAACGGGAGTTTTCCAGGTGGTGGACGATGCGCATGGGCGGGCTCTTGGAATGCATGGCCCATTGTAGAGTCGAGCCATGCTCGACTGCCTTCACACCGCAGTCGAGCATGGCGCAGTCGAGCATGGCTCGACTCTACAAAAAGCAAAAAAAACGCCGGAAGCTTTCGCTTCCGGCGTTTCTGGCTACCCAACGGTAGCAGACGGATTAGACCGCCTGCACCTGGTCAGCCTGCATACCCTTCTGGCCCTGGACGGCGATGAAGGTGACCTTCTGGCCTTCCTGCAGGGTCTTGAAGCCGGTGCCCTGGATGGCACGGA
>PJUE01000557.1_pt1 | contig 21407 bp, 20 predicted proteins | sample 1512171 | NCBI WGS metagenome assembly PJUE01 (sample SAMN08177674, study PRJNA422409) | Feces metagenome, whole genome shotgun sequencing project. | isolation source: Chicken feces (3) enriched on wood chips: alkali lignin treatment | host: Gallus gallus | place: USA: Madison | collected 2015-01-15
CGCAGCATGAAGACCTCGGGCGGGGTGCCGTCCTGATCATAGGCCCCTGCCCAATTGTTATCGACCTCGTGGTCGTCGAAGCTGCAGGCGAAGGCGCTGGCGGCGTGGACGGCGATCAGGCCGGGATCGCTCTTGTACTGGGCGTAGCGACGACGATAGTCGTCGAGGCTGTAGATCTCTCCCCCGAAATGCTGGCGCGCGGGGGCCGCGCCCTGTCCCGCAACGGGCGCGGCGGCCCCGCCCCCCTCGTAGATATAGTCGCCATAGTGGAAGACCAGGTCCAGGTCCGGCTCGCGCGACAGATGTTCCCAGGCGTCATAGAAGCCCTGGGCGTAGTGGTTGCAGCCGCCGACCGCGATGCGCAGCCGTTGAAGCGTCTCGCCGGCCAGGGGCGCCGTCATCGCCGTGCCGACATTGCTCAGATCCGATCCGGCTACGGCGAAGCGATACCAATAGCGCCGATACGGCTTCAGCCCCTCGACCTCGACATGGACCGAATGCCCCATCTCGGGCCGGGCGACGGCCTCGCCCTGACGAACCACGCGGGTGAAGCTGTCGTTTTCGGAGACCTCCCAGCGCACGGGAACGCGCACGGCGGGCATGCCGCCATGCTCGTCCAGAGGGCGGGGCGCCAGCCGCGTCCAGATGACGAAGCCATCGGGCCACGGATCGCCCGACGCCACCCCCAGCGTGAAGGGATTGGCGCCGAGGGGCTGGGCGCGCAGCGGCGAATGCGACAGGCCGGTCAGCATCGGAATGCCGACCCCCGCCAGGATCAGATTGCGGCGATTGAACTGGCTCATGACTGCGTCCTCGAGGCTCAGAACGCCGCCTTGGCGGTCAGGAAGAAGTACCGACCGACGAGGTCATAGGTCTCATTGTCCCGGTACACGTTGGTCTTGAACTGCGGGTAGGTGTCGAAGACGTTCTTCACTCCGAAACCGATCTGATAGCGATCGCCGAACCGATAGTTCATCACCAGGTCATGATAGGTGATGGCGTCGACCGTATTCCCGTCCGGGTAAGCTTCATCGGAGTCCGTGTTGAGGTCATAGACGGAGGAACTGCGGTGCTGGACGTTCCACCCGATGGTGAAGTCGCGCAGTTCGTAGTCCAGCGTCAGCGTGGCGCGCCAATCAGGATTCTTGTAGCCGCCGGCATATTCGACATCGCCCGACGCAATGCCTGGGGTGGTTTCCGTGACCATGTCCAGCAGTCGGGTGGCCTTCAGCCCAGCGCGGAACTCTCCCTCGCCCAGAGCCACGCGATAGCGGGTGCCCAGATCGATCCCGCGCGCGTGCATGCGCGCGGCGTTCAACTGGTTGGACCGGACGGCCGTAGCCTCATGCGTCACAGGGTCCCGATCGATACGGGCGCAATAGGGGTTGTCGATGCTCGGAGCGTCGACGCACAGCTTCATCAGCGTGGCGTAGCCGAACTGGGTGATGACGTTCTCGATATCGATGTCCCAGTAGTCGACGCTCAGGTCGAACGACGTGGCGTAGGGCGACGACTGCAGAAAATCGGGACGCCAGACGACGCCGAAGGTGGTGCTGTCCGAGGTCTCGGGGGCGAGGTCGGGATTGCCGCCCGTGGTGACCACGGGGCCGATCTTATAGTCCAGAAGCGGATCGGTGATGCCCAGCGCCAGACAGTTGGCCGCGCGCTGTTCGGTGGCGAAATAGGAGGCGACCTCGCACGGATCGTCGATCGAACCGGTCATGGTGTTGATCTGCGCTTCATACAGTTCGCCGAAGTTCGGCGTCCGCACGCTGCGTGACCGGACGCCGCGCACCGCAAGTCCGCCGATCGGCTCCCAGAACAGGCCGGCTTTCCAGGAATCCGTGCCGCCGACCGTGCTGTAGTCCGAGTAGCGGTAGGCCAGTTCCAGATCGAGGTGGTTGGCCAGGGTCATATTGGACAGCACCGGCACGAGCAGTTCGGCATAGACCTCCTTGACGTCGGTCTCGGCATCCAGTTCCGGGTGCGCGGCCGGGCCGCCGCCATAGACAAGCTCGCCGCTCAGGGCGAGGGGATCGTCGCGGGTTTTCAGCGTGTCCTTGCGGTATTCGACGCCGGCCGCAAAGCCGAGTTCGCCCGCCGGCAGGTCGAACAACACGCCGTCGACCGTCACGCCCGCCAGCGTCTGGGTGTTCACCCGCCGTTCGTTGCGGTCCGCCATCGCATAGTCGAGCAATTCCTGGCTGGGCGCTTCCAGGCTGAAGATGTTGAGCGGCACGCAGCCGCTGTTGCGGGCCGTGATGTCGCGGCAGACCGGATCGCCATTGGCGTCCGCAACGACGTCGCGCGCCGCGATCCAGTGTGATTTCCACGGAATGTTCGACTGGGTGTAGTCGTCGCGAACGCGGCCGTGCTGGGCGAAGGCCGTCCAGTTGATCCGATCGTTGAAGCGGCCGTTGATCTCGGCGCCGAAGGTGACGGAGTCGCGGTCGTGGTTCTCGCCGCGCATCGGGAAGTTGCCGAAGGTGCGATCGATATAGAGCGAATCCAGATTGTTGCTCGTCATATAGTCGCGCAGCCCGTCGGGCAGGAACGGGTTGTCCAGATAGGCGATGGATCCGCGCGGCTGGGTTCCATTGCCCGAGAAATAGGTCGTGCGGCTGTCGTCGCGCCAGTAGTTGCTGAAGCCTTCGTATTCTTGTCCTGCATACGAAAAATAGCCGACGATCTCGGTGTTCTCGTCGAGGTCGTATGAGGCGCGCCCCAGAAGGGAGATCGCCGTATTGCCGCCTCGAAACTGCAGGACGTCCTGAAGATGGCGACCGTCGCCGCCGTCGCAGACGGAGTATTGGCCCATGTCGGTCATGACGCCGCACTCGCCCTTGCGAACGCCCGCGTCCTCTAGATACCAGCGCTGGCCCGCGTGCCAGAAGGTCGGCTTGTAATCATAGTACATCTGCCGGGTCTGCTCGTTGATGATGCGATCCGGTATGCCGTCGTTGATCCCCGTATTGGCCAGGTTGGCGCGATAGCTGAGGAAGTTCTGCATTCCGAAGCGGTCGACGTAGAGCAGGGAATCGGTCTGGCTCCACGATCCGCCGATGACGAATCGACCCCGGCCGTCGGCGAACCGACCGCCCGTCGACGCTGAAATCAGATGTTCGCCGGCGTCGCCCTCTCCGGAAATCCCGGTCGTCGCCGACAGGTTCACGCCTTCGATGTCGCGCTTGGTGATGATGTTCACCGCGCCGGTCACCGCATCGGCGCCATAGACGGCGGCTGCGCCGCCAGTGATCACCTCGACGCGATCGACCATGCCGACCGGGATCATGCCTACATCGACGGCCGAGGATCGGGCGGAACTGGAGACGCGACGCTTGCCGTCGATCAGGGTCAGGCTGCGGTTCACGCCCAGATTGCGCAGATCGACGGCTGAAATGCCCGCATCCCATCCCGTGCTGGCGCTGCCGAGGTTCTGGCCCACGCCCATGACCGGATCACGCGCCAGGGCGTCCGCGACCGAGATTCGTCCCAGCGCCAGGGCCTCATCCATGCGCGTCACGCTGACCGGCATCGGATTGACCAGTTCGGGACGCGGGATGCGCGAGCCGGTGACGACCACGTCTTCGATCTGCGCGACCTCAGCGCCGTCCGAGGCCACGAGGACCGCCACCTTGCCGTCGAAGGAGCGAACGCTCAGCCCCGTTCCAGCCGCGAGGCGGTCAAGGGCTCTACGGACCTCGAACTGGCCCTGCACTGCGTTGGTGCGTCGTCCCGATGCGGCGGAACTGGCCAGGACGATCTCGATATTGGCCTGTCGCGCGAAGGCGCGCACGCCCGCCGCAGCCGGCTGGGCCGCCAGGTCAAAGGTCTGAATCTGTGACTGCGCCAAGGCGGCCGAGGGAAAGAAGGCGCCAGCCACGACCACAGCGGCAGGAACCAGACAGGAAAAATCTCTAAAGCGCACGAACTGAAGCCCCATGAAATTGGTTTCGAGCTCAGGACGAGGGCGTCAGGACTTTCCGTCAGAAGATTTATGAATGTTGAGACATGTTAATTGCGACATTTTATAACAATCATGTCGCCATAATACACAATATCATCACCCGATATGGCGGCGACAGCCTCGGCAAATCGGGCGGGTTCTACCTCCGAGAACAGGCCGACGATCTCCATCTTCTCGGTATCCGGATCCTCGATCATGATCTTGGTCCGGTTCACCGTGTTCATGCGCCTAGCGATGGCGCCGACGGTATCGTCGTCGATCGACATCTTTCGAGGCGCCTGGCGCGACTTGGCGGGCGGCCGTTCTGGGCCGGGCTCCAGTTTCAGGCTTTCGCCCGCATGAAGCACGACCGATCGAGGCTCGCCGCGAACGGACCACACCTTCACCTGGCCCTCCGCCACCTCGATCAAACCGCCCTCCTCTCCCAGTCTCCGGACCGTGAAGACGGTGCCGAGCGCCTGGGCGCGCACAGAGCCCGACTGGACCACGAAGGGGCGCGCGGCGTCCTTGGCGACGTCGAAAGTCGCGCTGCCCGCCAGCAACATCACCCGCCGCTCGGAAGACGACATGGCGACATCGATCCGGCCTTCGCGCTCTAAGGTGGCGACAGAACCGTCCTGCAGGGTCTGGCGCCCCGAATCCGAGGCTGCGCTCTCGGCCGCCTGACGGACCGGGTTTTGTACGGGCGCCTCGGGCGACCGTATCGCCACGATTGCAACCAGGCCGGCCGCCAGCACTCCGCCGAACCCAATGCCAAGGCGGCCGATGCCGACGGGCCTCCTGCGCTTCCGGACTGAACCCTCAGCACGGGTGAAATTATCATTGGCCAAGGCGGGTTTGTGGACGCTCAAGCCGCGATCCATGAGGCGCATCCCGGCCCTGGCTCGCAGATAGGCGCCTTGATGACGTCTATCCGCCTGAAGCCATTGATCCAGGCGCGCCTGCATTTCGGCGGACATGGGCCCCGCCTGCGCCTTTACGAGCCAGCTCGCCGCTTCCTGCTCAATGCTTCCCTCATTCATGCGGTCGCCGTCGTTCAAGATTCGTCCGCCGTCCGCCGTTTCGCATGGACATCTTCGCCTTCCAGTATCGCAAGCACCTTGCGCAAGCCTCTCACCATGTGATTCTCGACCGCATGCTCGGCGATCCCCATCCGCCGCGCGGTTTCCTTCTGCGATAGGCCGTGCAGTCGCCGTAGCGCGATGACCTCGCGCGTCACCGGCGAAAGGCCGCCCAGCGCCGCCACCACGCGCCTCAACTCCTGTCGCGCCTCGATGACCTGATCCGCCAGCGGGGCTTCATCCAGGACGCAGGACTCATCCATTTCCGTCAGCTCCCGCGCGCCCATCGTCTTGGCCCGGCGAAGGCTGTCCAGAACGACGGACTGAACCGTCGTGAAGAAGTAGGCCTTGCCGTTCGCGATATGATCGATCGATTGCAGAGAGGCGATGCGGCAATAGGCCTCCTGCAGAACGTCTTCGACCTCCACGGCATGTCCCCACCGGCGCCTCAGCCAGTTTCGTACAAGCCCCTCCCAGGGCAGAACTTCTCCCGCCACCCAGCCGGCGATGATGTCGCTATCCATCCGTTCAGACCGCCACCGCAAGTCCAGACACTCGCCCGAAGACGACCCAGGGGCGTTTGAGCAGACGGTAGTTTCAGAAACATGACGGGGAACGGTCAGCGTCGCATTTGACGTACGCTCGTTCCTCTTCGGTCCGAGAGAAAGCAGCGGCGGGCGACGGGATGGCGGAGGGGACCTGATGACGCCGGTCGCATCCTGCCGGTGAAGGTGAGCCGACAGCTCCGGCGCTTCCCGACGATCCGGCTCATCGAGACCCCGGCCGTGGATGAACGGGAGGTCTCGGGGTGGCGATTTCCTCGGCGCGCGATCTCCGCTCGTCTTCTGGCGCGCCGACCTCCACCCCGCGGTTCTTCCCATCCGCGCCGCCGCCGTCGCCGCAGCCGACCCCGACGCCTTCCGGCTCGATCATTTGCCCTGCCGGGCGGTCATCCGGCGCCTTGGCGACGGGCGCGCACAGATCATCATCGGCGGGGGGACGCATTCGATCCGCCTCGAGGTGCGGGCAGGCACTCTGCTCGAAGGACCTGTCCGGCTGACCTATGATCTGGCGGGTTTCGTCGACACCGACATTCGTCTCCAGACGCTCGGTCAGTTCGTGGCCCTGCATCGTCTCAACCGGCTGCCGTCCGGCCTCTTTCGCACTGAGCCGCGGGCGAGACGATGGGCCATGGCCTTGCAGGCCTGGGACGGCGGGCGAGCCGGCGCGAGCCAGCGCGAGATCGCTGTCGCCCTTTTCGGCAGGGCGCGCGTCGCCGCGGATTGGGCGGCGGGCGACCATATGCGCAAACGGGTGGCGCGGCTCGTCAAAACGGGCGAACGCTTCGTCGCCAGCGCCGGGCCCGGAATGCTTGGCCGCAAATCGCGTCCGTAGGCTGAAACCGCTGGAGTCGGGAACTGTCTGGCTGGATGCCCTGGCGCCCAGATTTTCCGAACTCGGCGAACGGGCTGAGGATAATAAAATGCGCGACAATCTGCCGCTGTGCGAACAGCGGTTATCGGGGTTGCGCCGCCCCCTTGCTTAAGGTTGCATAACGTTGTTCTAAACACTTTTAGAGGTTGAGGAATGGCCTTTGATGCGATGCCTGAAGCAGGCAAATATGAAATCCGCGAACTGGACGACGGCGAAATCGATCACGTGAACGGCGGCGTCGGTGCGGCCGTTGTTGCTATAGTCGTGGTCGCGGCTGTCGTGATTACCGTTGCTTATGTTGGATATAAGCACGGTAAGCAGGATGGATACGAGAACAATAAAGACTAGACAGTTTTCGTTGATGACTTGGGGAAAACGATGAGAGATCAGGTTTTGGTATCATTGAAGATTGCTATTGGATTCATGGCTCTCGTCTCGTTCGTATACGCGCTTTCTTATTTTACGGGGTACAGGTCCGGAAAGGACTTGGCATTTAGTGATAATCGCGCAGAATCAAAGGGAATATCGGATGGAATCAGTTCTGGAAATTAGGACTCTTGATGATCAAGAAATCGACAATGTGCACGGCGGCGTAGCTGGGATTATTCTCGGCGCTGCGGCTTTGATCGTGGCCGCATACGGAGCGGCGTATGCGGCGGGCTACCAGGCCGGTAAAGATCAGGCTGAAAAAGAAAGACGAGCTGCAGCTGCAGCAAATTAATCGATTGCCAACGCCGTACAGTTCGAACGGCGTTGGCATCTTTTTCTTAAAACTGACCGGCATATCGCCTGTAAAATCCGTGCTCCCGTCGATGGTCGGTCGCGCTGTCTTGTTATCGCTTATATGAAACGCGGCTCAAACTAAGTTGACAGAGTTGTTTCGAAAAGAGGCCGTGAGCCATGCGACGCGTCGAATCTCGGGCGACGTCGTCGTTGCCTCGTCGTTGTCGTCGCGGGTTCTCGCCGCACTCCTGTCCATCGTCGTCGTTGTCGGGGCAATATTCTCAGCCACCGCTTCCTATGCGCGCAAAGAAACCGTCGCCGGGTGGCTGGCTCCCCAGCACGGCATGATCCGAGTAGCCGCGCGCAACGGCGGGACGGTCGCAGAAATCCACGTATCCGAAGGCCAAGTCGTCCAATCCGGCGCGCCCATCGCAACGCTGAGGCTGTCCTCCGACCTTGCTTCAGGTGACAGCTTCGTCGCGCTCTCAAACAGTCTCGAGGCCCAGCGTGCCGCTGCACAAGCCAGCGCCTCGGCAGCCGAAGCGACCTTGACCGCCGAGCAGCGGCAATTGATGGACCGCCGTCGTGCGCTACAACGCGAACTGGCTGAAACTCGCCGCAATCTGGCCTTCCAGGCCGAACGTCTAAAGCTGGCCCATGCCGAAGTCGAGCGTGCTGAAACCATAGCCGCTCAAGGGTTTTTGCCTCGTCGCGAACTGGAAGCACGTCGATCTGCCGAACTGGCCGCCCGGCAGGAGGAATCGTCGCTAGCCTCTCAAGCCCTCGGATATGAGCGGCAGATCGGAGAGGTTCAGGCTCGTCTTGAAGCCATACCCATTGACCTTCAGGCGGCGCGAGCTTCGGCGGCTTCCGTCGATGCCGGGTTAGTGCAGCAGGGTATCCAGGTCGAGACTCAAGGCCGCTATGTCGTGGTAGCTCCTGTGACGGGCCGCGTCGCAGCTCTTCCGTTCGACACGGGCCAGACCGTCGCGACTGGAACTGCGATCGCCGTCATGACGGCAGGCGACTCGGCGCTGCAGGGCGATCTTTATGCGCCCTCCCGCGCTGCGGGCTTTATCAAGCCAGGCCAGGAGGTTCGGCTGATGTATCAAGCCTTCCCTTACCAGAAATTCGGCGCCGGTCGCGGCGTTGTCGAATCCGTGTCGCGTACAGTTTTGTCGCCGTCCGAGGTCGCGATTCCAGGTCTTCAGTTTCAGGAGCCCGTGTTTCGTGTCCGCGTTAAATTGGATCGTCATACCGTCTCCGCCTATGGGCAGGACGTGCCGCTTCAACCCGGTATGCTGGTTAGTGCGGATGTCGTGATCGACCGACGCTCTCTGCTCGAATGGCTGCTCGAACCCCTCTATGCTGCTGGACGTCGTGGATGAGCATCCCCGCTGAACTGAACTTCGCCCGCCGCAAACGCCTGCCCGTAATCCAGGCGGCCGAAGGGGCGGAGTGCGGCCTCGCCTGTATGGCTATGATAGCCCGCTTCCACGGCCATGACGTCGATCTCAACGGTCTCCGTCAGCGCTTCCCCATCTCTATGGCCGGCGCGACTCTGCGAAGTCTTATGGGTCTCGCTGACGGCCTTGGATTTGCTCCTCGTGCGCTAAAGGTCGAACTCCCCGCCCTCGCGAAAGTGCAGTTGCCCGCCATCCTGCATTGGGACTTGAACCACTACGTTGTGCTGAAATCAGTGGCGAAGGATCGGGCAGTTGTTCACGACCCGGCCTTGGGTGCGCGGACCTACTCGATGTCCGAGCTATCAAAGCGCTTCACCGGCGTGGTGCTCGAAGTCACGCCATCGGGTGCTTTCAAAAAGATAAGGGCCCGAGAACCCGTCCGACTGAATAGCCTCTGGTCTCGGATGACCGGTTTCTGGCCCGCTTTCTTCCAAATCGTCGCTTTGTCGGTTGCGTTGCAGATCGCCGCCTTCGCCATGCCCTTTCAGATGCAGTTGGTGGTGGATGAGGCCATCGGCCGCTCCGACCGCGATCTGCTTTCAGTGCTGGCGTTCGGCTTCGGCGCTCTGGTCATCGTCCAGGCCGGAATTGAGGCTCTGCGCGGCTGGACCCTTCAAATCTTCGGGCAAATGCTGACCTTCCAGATGGTTGGCAACTTGTTCCGCCATATGATCCGCCTCCCGGCCGATTGGTTCGAGAAACGGCATGTCGGCGATATCATGAGCCGCATCGGCTCTACCGCGGCCATCCAGGATGTTCTCACGCGCGGCGTGATCGCGGCGCTGATCGATGGGGCGATGGCATTGATCGCCGTCATTATCATGCTTCTCTACTCGCCCACCTTGACCGCTGTGGTCGTTGGAGCCGTCGCAATCAACCTTGCGCTGGCTTTCGCCATCTTTCCTGCGCTGAAGGCCCGCACGGAAGAACAGATCATCGAAAGCGCGCGCGAGCAGTCGCACATCATGGAAAGCGTGCGCGCCGCAACCACCATAAAACTCATGGGGCGCGAGGCCGAGCGGGAAAGCGCTTGGCGGAATCTTTTCGCCAACGCGATCAATGCGGCCGTCTCCGTCGGCAAGTTCCAAATTTCCCTGGTCTTCGCCCAGGGACTGCTCACCGGGTTGCAGACGGTCCTGGTGATCTACCTCGGCGCGCGCACGATCATCGCTGGCGATGGGCTGTCAGTCGGGATGCTGATCGCCTTTCTGTCGTTTCGCCAAACTTTCACGGACCGCACCAATGCTTTGATCAATCAATCCATCCAGTTCAGGTTCCTGAACCTGCACCTCGATCGGCTGTCGGACATAGTCGCCGCCGAACCCGAAGCCGAAGCAGATGCGGTCGCGCCAATGCTGGAGGCGAGGGGCGAGATGCGTCTGCAAGGCGTAAGCTTCCGCTATGGCCCCGCCGATCGAGCGATCCTGGAGAATCTGGACCTGACCGTGCATCCGGGCGAGTTTTTGGCTATCACCGGCCCGTCCGGCGGCGGTAAAACCACGCTGCTCAAGCTAATGTTGGGGCTTCAAAAGCCGACCGAAGGCACCATCGAACTAGACGGCCATCCGGTCACTCCCGCGCTATGGCGCGCTTGGCGCGAGAATGTAGGTGTCGTGGCTCAGGACGACCGACTGCTATCCGGTACAATCGCCGACAACATCGCCTTCTTTGATCCCGATCTCGACATGACGCGCGTACAACAGGCCGCCTACGCCGCACAGGTCCATGAGGACATCGCCCGGATGCCCATGCAGTATCAATCCCTAGTCGGCGACATGGGGTCTGCGCTTTCCGGGGGACAAAAGCAGCGCATCCTTTTGGCGCGCGCGCTCTATCGCCAACCGCGCATCCTGGTTCTTGATGAAGGGACGGCCAACCTCGACGTACAGACTGAAGAAGTCATAGCGAATCTCGTTGCACAGTTGCCCGTTACCCGCATTGTCATCGCCCATAGGCCCGCCTTGCTCGAACGCGCAGATCGGGTGCTTGTCATGCAAAACGGCGCGCTCGCAGTCTCAGGTCCGTTCAATAACCCTCAAATGAAAACACTCCATGCCTGATCCGCTTGGGTAGGCTGGACAGGCGGAGGCTAGTCCGCCAAAGTCGGCGCGCGACGGCTTCCGCACAGCGACGGGTCTCGACCTGAACAAGGACGACCGCGCGGCCGTGAACGCCTTGCTGCGCTGACGGAGCGAAACGCCATGAAGCTCATATCCATCGGCGACGATCCGACCCGCCCAATCGCCAGGATCGCCGACCTCGACACGCTGGGGCGGCGCGTCTTCAACCTCGATCGGCTGATCGACGCCGTTCGTGACGGGGTCCTGGGACTGGCCGCCCCGCACGGTTGGGACGATCCGCGCGAAGACTTGGCCGCATTGTGCGTTCTCGACGGCTTCGGGCTGTCGCCGCCGAAGGGCCAGCAATCGCTTGCGGATTTCCTCGCCCCCGCGTGGGCGCAGTGCTGGTCGATGAATCTCCGCTCCGACACCTTGCTGCGCGCCTATTCGCGGGTTGACCGGGATCCGACCACCCAGAAGAACCGTGACCGGGCGTTCGAGGGCGCCACCGTCACGACGACGTCCGACATCTTCTCGCCGCTGCGGAAGTGTGGAATGCCGACGGTGCCGACTGTCATGTCGTCGTCGGGCGCGTCGAGTATCTGCCGGACGTCGAAATCAGCCAGCGGATCGTCAACGGCTGCAACGGCCCCGAGGGGCCGCAGTTCTTTCGCACCGTCCAGGGGCGGGCCGACGCACTGATGTGGAAACGCGACTTCTTCGAGCACGAGCAGGAGGTCCGGTTGATGATCATCGCCCGCAGTTGGCCGAAGAACCAATCCATCCCGCCGTTCCGCTCGGTGCGGGTCGATCCGAACCTCCTCTTTCACGAGATCAGTTTCGACCCGCGCCTGAATTCGGCGGAGGTACGGGAGCGCGAGGCGGAGTTGCGCGGGGCCGGATACAGCGGTCCGTTCCGGCGCGACGACAGCTATCAGAAGATTCTCTATCAGTGCGAGATGCGCCGGACCTGGGACGACGCGTGATCGGCGTTGTTCGTTTGGGAGAACTGGCGCGGGCGCGGCGTGCTCGGCTCGGGTTCCGGCTCATTCAGCGCTTTATCAAGGGGGTGTCGGTCGTGAGTTCCGTGATCAGACCTTCCCGTCCGTGGAGAACCCGCACGCCATTGGGACATTTCAGGACGGCGGACGCCGAGCCCATCCATAGTACGTCGCCGTTGCGGCAGAAGGCCGAGACTTCGCTCTCTGGGGCGACGCGAAGACCGGTTCGGTAGACCATCGGGCTTTCGACGCGGGCATGGCGCAAGGACCACAGCTCTGGGTGCTCCCAAGCGAACGGCCACAGGTTCAGGGGCACGCTGAGAAGAACGGCGATCACCGCTGTGCCGGATACGGCCGCACGATAGTCTTCCCACCAGAAATTATCATTGTCGAACAGCCATATCGACAGGGCGTTCAGCAGGCGCGCGAACAGGAACAGGCCGATGAAAACGCCGCTCGAATAAAGAGCGGTTCTCACGGCGATAGCGAAACCGCCCAGGATGACGTCCTGCGAGCTGGCGACCATGTAGAAGTTGATCCGCCACGCCGCCCAGAAAAGAAGGCCGTTGAACAAGGTGCTCGCAGCGAAACTCGCCGTCGCGGCAATGCCGAAAAGCGTCAGCAGCCGGACAAAGGGCGAGGTGTCGGAATCGGACATGGCGACCTGCGAATGCGAACGCCAGAGCGTCGAAAGCATCGCCGTATCATTCGACTCGTGGGCGCGTTCAAGCGGCTGCGCGGTTGAAGCGCAGTCAGCGGCAAATGCGGATGAGCGGTCTCAGGGCTGAGGCTCGGGAGGGATGAACCCCCAGGCGCGGAGCCGGCGGGCCCTCAGGCCGGACTGCGCGGCGATCCCGGTCAGCGCCGCCGCGAGCGCCGCGCGGATCGTCACGGCATGGTCGGTGTTGCTCCGGGAGACGCGCAGCGCGGCTTCCACCATCCGGCGCAGATCGGGGCCTTCCGTGGCCATGAACAGGGCGGCGAAATCATCGGCCGACAGCCTCGCCAGCCGGGCCTCCTCAGCGTCTCCCCATCCGTCTCGCGAGATCTCGAGCAACAGCGGGCCCGGCACGCGATCATCGACGAAGTCGGCGAGGCGCGCGGCGAAGGCGGCGGCGAGCCCCTCATCGACAGGGGCGTCCGGCGTGAAATGATGGTTGTCCAGGTCGAACCAGCCGCGTTCGTCCGGGAGCGTCGCGACATAGGCGGCGACCAGATCGTCGGCTTGCTGGTCGCGTCCGTACTGACGCAGCAATCTCAGTGTTCCGCTCATGTTGAGCGGATCGATCTGGGCGAGATTTTCCTGCGCCCCCTGCGTCAGGGCGTCGAGGATGTCGTCGTCGTCCACCGCGAGGCTGTGGTGATATCGCTCCCAGGCTTTCGAAAAGCTGTTCTTGCGCCCGCTCGCCTTGATCGACGCGTCGAGCTTGCGCGCGCCTTCGAGTAAACGCGCCTCGTCGAAAAAGCCGACCTGCACCCCGTCGAGGATCGCCTTGTCGAGATCGTCGGCCATGATGAAGGACAGGGCCGAGAAGCGCTCGCGCCATCGCGCCACATCGCCGACGACCTCCTCGTCGTGCCGCTCCCGCATCGCGAGATACACGGCGTTATAGTCGCGGATGAAGGCCAGGGACGGCGCATGGTCCGGCTCGAACACCGCCCAGGCCCTCGATCGGGATGAAGTCCACCCGGTCGATCAGTTTGCGCAGTTCCGCCCGCACCTCCTCGCCGTCCTCTCCGTCGATCGCCTGGTGCAGGTTTTCCGCCAGGCGGCGGTAGGCGTCGGCCGCGCCGGGGTGCAACTGGATCACCGACGGGGCGACGTCGGCCGCCAGTCGGGCCTGGATCTCGCTCCGGCGGGTCTTCAGCGGGGCGCTGATCGTCTTCAGCTCGTCCGTCTCGATCGCGCCCTCCAGGCACATGGTCTGCGCGCGCTTCAGTTTGCGCTCAATCTCCGCCAGTTCGCGTTCCAGCGGCGCCCGTTCGACCTGAAGCGCGCGGCGCTCCGCGTCCGCGGCGGCGTGAAAGGCTCTGACGGCCTCCGCTATCGCTTCAGGCGACAGCAGGTGGGTCTTGATGCCGGTGAGGACGCGCTTCTCCACCGTCTTGGCGGCGATGATCTTGCTGTTGGAGCAGGTCCCGCGTTCGCGGTGTCCGCTGCATCATCAATGATGCGCAGTTCCGGAACGGGCTGGCGGATCCAGTCCTCCGGCGGATTCAGGACCGATGAGCGGCGTCCGGTGTCGGGGTGTTTGCGGTAGCGGCGCCGATTGAACACCCGCACGCCTATATAGAGTTCCTGGTGCAGGATGCCGTCGCCGGTGCGGCGGTCGCCGTGGATGGTCGACGGCGTCCATGTCCCGCCCCGCGGCCCGGGTTCGCCTGCCGCGTTCAGGCTGTGGGCGATGGCGCGAGGCGATTCCCTGTCGGCGTAACGCGTGAAGATCGAGAGGATCACGCCGGCCTGATGGGGGGGGCTGAAGTTCGCCCTTGCCGACGATGTCATAGCCGTAGCAGCGGCCGCCGCCAGAGAAGCCGGCGTTCACCCGTGCGACAAGGCCCCGACGTGTCTTCACCGCCAGGTCGTGCAGGAAGAGTTCGTTCATCGTGCCCTTGAGGCCGATGTGAATCCTGTCGATCGGCCTTTGGCCAGGGTCTTCAGGACGGCGCCGGCGTAGAGCAGGCGCTTGTAGATGTGGGCGATGTCCTCCTGGTCGCGCGAAAGTCGGTCGAGCGCTTCGGCCATGACGTCGCTGACTTCGCCGCGCTCCACAGCGGCGAGGAGGGCGCGCAATCCGGGGCGGTTGGCGATCGCGCTGCCGGAAACGGCCTCGTCCGCGAACACGAGCACGTCTGTGACGCCCAGGCAACCGATGAGGAGCGCTTGTTGATGCCTTTGGCGCTCAGCTTGGCGCGACTCCTCGCTCAGCGAGATGCAAGCGGGAGGATAAGGCTACAATCCATAGACGCCATGCGCGGTCTGGTGATCTTGCTGATGCTGGTCGACCATGCGCGAGAGTTCTTCTTCATCCACGCCCAGGTCTCGGACCCGATGGATGTGACGGCGACCTCTCCGGCGCTCTTCTTCACCGGGCTGACCGCCCACCTGTGCGCCCCGATTTTCGTGGCTCTGACGGGGTTGAGCGCCTGGCTCTACGCCTCGAAGAAGGGCGGCGCACCGGCGGCCTCGGCCTTCCTGTTCAAACGCGGCCTGTTCCTGATCGTGCTGGAGCTAACCCTGGTCAGTTTCGCCTGGACCTTCTCCCTGACGCCGACAACCATCTTCCTGCAGGTCATCTGGGTCATCGGCCTGTCGATGATCGTCCTGGCGGCTCTTGTTCACCTCCCGCGCGGCGTGCTTGTCGCTCTCGGCCTGATCATCGTGCTGGGGCATAATCTGCTGGACCCGATCACCGTGGTCGACGGCTCGCCCGGCCATGCGGTCTGGGCCGTGCTCCATGATCGCGGCTATATCGATCTTCCCTGGGGCGGACAGGCGCGGACCTCCTATCCGCTGTTGCCCTGGATCGGCGTCATCGCCCTGGGCTACGCGATCGGACCCTGGTTCGTCGCGAACGGCGCACAGCGTCGCCGTCGTCTGGTCGTGCTGGGTCTCGTCATGCTGGGGCTGTTCGCCCTCCTGAGAACGATCAACCTCTATGGCGATCATCCATGGACTGTGCAGTCTGACCTTCTGCATACCGCGATGAGGGTGCTGAATCTGACCAAGTACCCGCCATCGGCCGACTTCCTTCTTGTGACGCTCGGCGTGGGTTGTCTGTTGCTGGCGGGGCTGGAGCGGACGCCGCAGAGATTGGTCGGTCTCCTCGCCGTCTTCGGCGGCGCGCCGTTGTTCTTCTACCTGATCCACCTCTACGGCCTGCACCTGCTGAATCTGGGCGCGCTGGCGGTGTTCGGTCCCAATCAGGGCGAGGTCTTAAGCCTGTCGGGCGTCGGCTGGATCTGGCTTCTGGCTTTAGCCGTGGCGGTTCCCAGCTGGTTCGCCTGCCGCTGGTTCGGCGGGGTCAAGCGCCGCAGCTCGCAATGGTGGATGAAGTATCTCTGAGCGTAGGTCGGTTAATGCCTGACCGGAGAAGACCGCTCGCGGCGGGAGCCTTTGGCAAGCCATCCGCGGTTGATAGCCACTGCCCAGGTCGGCTTTCCGCGCCGACGCCAATGACCGGTGGCGCATTGCCGTCAGGCGGTGTGCAGCCAGTCGGCCGCCCTAGTGCGAACCGCCTTGGTCAAGTCTTCTATCAGGCGGGTGGTGATGCGCAGGTGCTGCCAGAAGAGCGGCGCATCCACGATGACGCCAGGAGCGAGATCAATCAGGCGGCCTGACGCGATCAACGGAGCGGCAAGGCGTTCCGGCGTCAGGGACCAGGCGACGCCCGCCAGAGTGAAATCCAGAAACCCCTGGGTGGACGGCACCCAGTGGGTCGGCCCTTCGACAGGACTTCCAACGACCTTTTCAGTCCACTGGAGCTGCAGCCGATCACGGGGGCTGAAGCGGAGCACCGGCGCCTCCGTCAGCCGCGCCGCCGTCACGCCGCCCGGGAAATAGCGATCGCGATAGTCCGGCGTCGCGGCGGCTACGTAGCGAAGCGAACCCAACGGCAGGGTGCGACATCCGGCGACGGCCTTTCCGGCGGTCGTCACGGCGGCGATCACCTCGCCCGAACGCAGACGTTCGGCGGTGTCGGCCTCGTCGTCGAGCACCAGGGACAGGGTGTTCGGCTGGGCGGCGGCGAACCGGGCGGCCGCGCCAGGGAACCAGGTCCCGAGGCTGTCGGCGTTGAGGGCGATCTTCAAGGTCGGGCGTGCGCCGCCGAACGCGGCGGCCCAGACGGGATCGCCCGCCATCATGTCGTGCTCCAGAAGAGCCACCTGATCGAAGTGGGCCGCCAGCCGCGCCCCTGCCTCGGTCGGTCGGCACGGCGTCGCGCGAATGGCCAGGGGCAGACCTAACCGCTCCTCCAATCCTTTCACGCGCTGGGACACGGCCGAGGGCGTGACCGACAGGGCTTCGGCGGCCGCATCGAAGGAGCCGGTGCGGATGACGGCGGCAAGGGCCGCGAGGGCGGGATAGTCTAGCATTAGGACAGCTAATCTAGCCTAAGCAGGATTAGTTCGGCTACGGCCTCACGCCATGCGATCAGCCCCCCATGATCGCTTCCATTCTTCCGGCCCTGGCGAAGGGTTTCGCCCTGTCGGCCAGCCTGATCGTCTCCATCGGCGCCCAGAACATGTTCGTGCTGCGGCAGGGGCTGCGGCGCGAGCATGTCCTGCCGGTCGTCCTGTTTTGCGCCGTGGCGGATTCCGTTCTCGTTCTCGCCGGCGTGAACGGTCTGGGCCAACTTCTGGCGGCGGTTCCCGGCCTGTCGATGGCGTTAAGCCTGGGCGGCGCGGCCTTCCTGACCTGGTACGCCGTCGGGGCCTTTCGACGGGCAATGCGCTCGGAGTCCTTGGTCATTGAGGGGGAGCAGGTCTGTCGCTCGGGGCGGCGCTGGCGGCCACCGCCGCCTTCACCCTGCTGAACCCGCATGTCTATATCGACACCGTCATGTTGATGGGGGCCGTCGGGTCCAGCCTGCCCGAGAGCCAGCGCCTGTTTTTCATCATCGGAGCCTCGGCCTTCGCCGCTGTCTGGTTCGCGTCCATCGGCTTTGGCGCGCGTTTTCTGGCGCCGCTCTTCGCACGCCCGCTCGCCTGGCGCGTGCTGGATGTCGTCACCGGCCTGATGATGACCGTCATCGCCGTGGTCCTGGTGCGCGGCGTCTTCGCCTGACGCCATTTCAGAACATTGAGGTCCCCATGAACCTGCCCGTCATCACCCCGGAAATCTACGCCCTGCGCCCGGATTTCGCCGCGCTCAGCATCCTTGTGACGGGCGCCCGCAATGGGCCGAGCGATCCGTATGGCGCGAAGCAACTGCGCCTGGCGTGTGAGGCGCAGGAGCCTGAGTGGGCTGAGGCGCATCTGGACGCCTGGCGGGGCGCCTACCGCGCCTTCGGCGCCAAGCCGCAGCGGACGCCATGCTCGGTTGAGGTCTTGCGCAAGCGGGCGCTGCGGGACGGAACCCTGCCGCCGGTGAACGCCGTCGTCGATCTCTACAATGCGATCAGCCTTCGTTTCGCCCTTCCGATCGGCGGCGAGGATGCGGACGCCTACGCCGGGACGCCCAGGCTGGTCGTCACCCGGGGCGGCGAGGCCTTCGATACGGCCCAGAACGGTGAACCGAAGATCGAGATGATTGATCCCGGCGAGGTCATCTGGCGCGATGATCGCGGCGCGACCTGTCGGCGATGGAATTGGCGACAGGGCGTACGGACGCGGATCACCGACGACAGCACCGCCATGTGGTTCATCCTCGAGCGCCTGGACCCCATGCCGATACCGGCCCTGATGCAGGCGGGCGACGACCTGATCGCCGGGTTGAGGCGTCTCAGTCCGTCCCTGCGGGCAAGCAGTCTTCTGCTTCAGGGCGCGAACCCATCAATTGTCATGAGATGAAGCCAAGCCCGAGTTGAGGCGACCGTCGTGCGGCCTACGCCGCTCGCTCTTTAAACTGTTCCGCCATCCACTCGATAACGACGCGCAGCCGCGGCGAAAGCTGGCGCGTGTGTGAATAGAGGACGTGGACCGGCAGGGGGGCGGGCGGATAATCCGCCAGGACCTCAATCAGAACCCCGGCTGCGACATCAGCCTCCACGCGATACCGCGGCACCTGGATAAGTCCGAGGCCAAGACAGGCGGAAGCCACGTTGGTTTCCGGGCCGCTCACGGTGATCGCAGCGGGCAGCATCATCTTTCGATGCTTGCCGTCGACGGTGAAGTCGAACGGCGCGATCTCGGGCGCGTCGGGGGCGTAGTAGCCGATCATGCGGTGGCCGCCCCCTTCGAGATCGTCGGGCGTCTGGGGCAGACCGAAACATCGGATGTAATCCGGGCTGGCGAAGGTGCCGCGTTGAAGCGTGGCCAGCCGTCGGCGGATCAGCGAGCTGTCGACCGTCAGTTCTCCTGCCCGCAGCATGCAGTCGAACCCCTCGCGCACCATGTCCATGGCCTGGTGCGCTTCGCCGATGTGAAGGCGTAGGTCGGGGTAGGTTTCCAGAAATTTCGGCAGGCTGGGCAGCAGGAAGTGTCGCGCCTGGGTGCCGTGAACGTCGATCCGCACGAGGCCGGCGGGCTTCGCTCCGGTGAATCCGGCTTCGGCGTCCTCCACATCGGCAATCAGATCGACGCAGCGGCGGTAGTAGGCCTCGCCGTCCAGGGTCGGGCTGACATGGCGCGTCGTACGCTGGAGCAGACGCACGCCGAGCCGGGCCTCCAACCCCTTCACTGCGTCGGTGACGGAAGAGCGGGGCAGGCCCAGGTCTTCGGCCGCCTGGGTGAAGCTGCGTCTCTCCACGATCCGGGTGAAGACGCGCATCGCATCGAACCGATCCATTGTTCGTGCTTTCGAATAGTGATGTCGATTTGTGCCTGATTATCTATCTGAGAGAAATAGGCACCTTCTCCTTATCGGCCGCCGACAGCTGGCGGACACAGCAGGGAGAAGGACCCATGGCCAACAGCAGCGGCAAGGTCGCCATCGTCACGGGCGCGGCGGGCGGCATCGGCGCGGCGGTGTCGGAACGCCTGGCGCGGGACGGATTCACCGTCATCGTCAACTACGCCGGCAGGACCGAGCCGGCCGAGGCCCTGGCGACCCGGATTGAAGCCGCCGGCGGCCGCGCTGTCGCCGCTCGGGCCGATATTTCGGACGCGGCCGCCGTGGCCCGCCTGTTCGACACGGCTGAAGCCGCCTTTGGCGGCGTGGACGTGCTGGTGAACAACGCAGGCGTCATGCACCTGGCGGCGATCGGTGAAAGCGACGACGCCCTGTTCGACCGCCAGATCGCGGTGAATCTGAAAGGGACCTTCAATACCCTGCGCGAGGCCTCCCGGCGTTTGCGCCAAGGCGGCCGCATCATCAATATCTCATCCAGCGTCACGGGCCTGCTGCAGCCGACCTACGGCGTCTATGCTGCGACCAAGGCGGCGGTCGAGGCCATGACCAGCATTCTGGCCAAGGAACTGCGCGGTCGGAACATCACCGTCAACGCCGTCGCTCCCGGACCCACGGCGACCAAGCTGTTCCTGGACGGCAAGCCGCCGGAGGTCGTCGAACGCCTGTCGAAGATGGCCCCGCTTGAACGCCTGGGGCGGCCCGAAGACATCGCCGCCGCTGTCGCCTTCCTGGCCGGACCAGACGGCGCCTGGGTTAACGGCCAGACGCTGCGCGCCAACGGCGGGATCATCTGATCCGACGTCCCTCATGCCCTGAACCTGCCTTGCGCGCCGGGAAGCGCGAAAAGGAAGCTCATCATGTCCAAACAAGTCATCCTCGTCACCGGCGCCTCCTCGGGCTTCGGCCTGATGACCGCCAAAGCCTTGGCCAAGGCCGGTCACACCGTCTACGCCACCATGCGCGAAACCAGAAAGCGTAACGCTCCGCGCGTGATCGAACTCGCCGAATGGTCGAAAGCCGAGCGGGTCGACCTGCGTCCGACCGAATTGGACGTTCAGTCGGAAGTCTCGGCCGAGGCTGCCGTCGCCCATATCCTGAAGGACGCCGGGCGTCTGGACGTCGTTATTTATAACGCCGGCCATATGGTTTTCGGTCCGGCCGAGGCCTTCACGCCGGAACAGTACGTTCAGCAGTACGACGTCAACGTCTTGGGCGCGCAACGCGTCAACCGCGCAGCCCTGCCGTATCTGCGGGCGCAGGGCAGGGGGCTTCTGGTCTGGGTCGGTTCGTCCTCGACCCGCGGCGGCACGCCGCCGTTCCTGGCGCCCTATTTCGCCGCCAAGGCGGCGATGGACGCCTTAGCGGTATCGTACTCGGCCGAATTGGCTCTGTGGGGCGTCGAGACGACAATCATGGTGCCGGGGGCCTTCACCAAGGGCACCAACCACTTCGCCCACTCGGGCTCGCCGGCGGACAGCGCCCGGGCCGCCGAGTATGAGGACGGCCCCTACGCCGGCGTCGCTGACAAGGCGATGAAGGGGCTGGCGTGTCTGGAACCCGCAGACGCCGATCCGGCTGAAGTCGCTCGTGAGATCGTCCGTGTCGTCAATGCTCCGTTCGGCAAACGCCCCTTTCGCGTCCACGTCGATCCGTCCCAGGACGGAGCCGAGGTGGTCAACGGGGTCGCCGACCGCATGCGCCATGAGATGTATCGCAACATCGGTCTCGAGACTCTGCTCCGTCCCGCGTAAAGCGCGAACTCCGCCGCTTGAGCGTCCACCCACGGCAGCAAAGGCCCGCCGAACGCCTCGGCGCGGCCCCTGCTTGAGATGGTTCAAGTGATCAGTCGTCGCGATGGGCGCTTGCGCCCCCGGAAAGGTCGATTGCAGCGGAAGCCCCGCGGCGGTCGGCGGAAGCGGAGCCTGCGACGCCGGCGTTCGCCTGAGCTTTGCTGCGGCTCCAACGGGGCTGCTCCGTCGAGGCGGTCGGCTGATCCGTCTCCTGCGAGGCAGAAGTGGAAGCGCTGCCGTCTGCTGAACTGGAGATTGTCCCGCCGCCGAAATTCATAGCGCCGTCCATCAGCCCTGAACCCTGGCCTCCGAACGAGCCCGATGAACCGGAAGCGCCGCTATCCAAGGCGCCGGAGGCTTGACCCTGTGCGGTGAAGACGGCCGAGCCGACG
>PJUE01000558.1_pt1 | contig 21260 bp, 20 predicted proteins | sample 1512171 | NCBI WGS metagenome assembly PJUE01 (sample SAMN08177674, study PRJNA422409) | Feces metagenome, whole genome shotgun sequencing project. | isolation source: Chicken feces (3) enriched on wood chips: alkali lignin treatment | host: Gallus gallus | place: USA: Madison | collected 2015-01-15
GTCCGTGCCGATCAACGTCAACCTGCCGAAATACGGCGAGCCGGCGCGGCTGTATTGCCCGGCCGGGGTGTACGAAGTCGTCTATGGGGACGAGGCGAACCGCGCCGATCCGCGCTTCGTCATCAACGCCCAGAACTGCGTCCACTGCAAAACCTGCGACATCAAGGACCCGTCGCAGAACATCGTCTGGACCACCCCCGAAGGCGGCGGCGGCCCGAACTATCCGAACATGTAAGCCGACAACCCTCTCCCGGCGGGAGAGGGCTTGAGCGCACGAGAGCGAAGCGATCGTTCTGGCGCGAAAGGGTGAGGGGCTTGTCCTGTCCGTCGGCGTAAGCCGTCGCATCGACCGTCAGCCACAGCCTTCGGCCGACTTCACCCGCGAACCCTCACCCTTTCGCCTTCACCAATCGCTTCGCTCTTGGAGGCTCAAGCCCTCTCCCAACAGGAGAGGGATTTGCGTGGCGAACTCTTGCGGGCGAAAGGGAAAGCGTGAAGGGTCCGGCCATGCGTTTCGTCTCTTCTCGCCCTGTCCTGTTCCTGGCGGTCTCCGCCCTTGCGCTGTCTCTGGCCGCGCCGTCGCCGGCGCAGGAGGCGCCTGAGCCCGCTCCGGAAACGCCGGCCGAAGCTCCGGCGGACGCGCAGGACGTCGAACCGAACGGCGACCCTGTCCCGCACATCATCATCGCCGACGAGCCGGAAACGCCCGAAGAGCCGAAGGTCGCGCCCATCCCCGCCGTGTGGGCGCCGATCCCGCTCGACGCCCAGAAGAACAGCGCCTACGGCCTCTATCTGGCGGCGCGCAACGCCCTGACCAGCGGCGAGAGCGCGGTCGGTGCCGACTATCTGGCCCGCGTCTACGCCCTGACGCCGGAACAGCCGCGCGTGCGCGAACAGGCCTTCACCGCCGCCCTCCTGGCCGGAGACCTGGACGAGGCGGGCCGCATCGCCCCGACCGATCCCGAGGTCTCGCCGGTCATCGTCCAGGCCGGGCGCCTGGTCCAGGCGGTGCAGGCCTACGCCGGGGGCGACGCCCGGCGCGCCGACGATCTGCTGAAGGCCGCCCCCGTGGGCGAACCGCACGACCGCGCGGGCTTCTACGTCCAGGGGTGGATCGCGGCGGCGGCCAAGGACTGGGACCGCGCCCTGGCCATGCCGCCGACCGACTTCGATCCGGTCAGCGCCCTGGTGGCGCGCAGCAACCGCGCCCGTCTGCTGGAGCAGCGCCGCCGCTATGACGAGGCCGACGCCGAGTGGCGCGACCTGACCAGCCACGCCATCGCCGGCGCCCTGTTCCGCCAGCCCTATGGCGAGTTCCTGGAGCGGCGCGGTCGCCGCGACGCGGCCCTGGTCCAGTATGACGCCGCCGTCACCGCCGGAACGGCCGACCGTCGCGTGATTCAGGGACGCGAGCGGGTGCTGGCCAAGGGACGTCCGCCCGCCCTGCCGAGCTTCCGCGAGGGCGCGGCCCAGGCGCTGCGCACGGCTGCGGATCAGATGATCGCCCAGCGCGCCCATGAGTTCGGCGTCGTCTATCTGCGCCTGGCCCAGAATCTGGACCCGAGCGACAACACCCAGCTTCTGGTCGGCCAGACCCTGATTCAGGGGGGGATCGAACCGGCGGGCCGCGCCGCCCTGGCCCAGGTCAGCGAGGCCTCGCCCGCCCTCTACGCCGCCGCCCGCATCCAGACGGCCATCAGCCTGGGCAAGGCGGATCGCGACGAGGAGGCCCTGGCCGAACTGCGCCGCGCCGCCGCCGTCCGCCCGGACGAGGCGGGCGTGGCCTATATGCTGGCCGGGCAGCTGATGCAGATGAACCGCTATGAAGAGGCGCTGGACCTGCTGAACGGTCCGCTGCTGAATACGGCGGATCAGGGCTATGAGGTCCATTTCCTGCGCGGCGCCGCCTATGAATCCCTTGATCGGGACACCGAGGCCGAGGCCGAGCTGTGGGCCGCCCTGCAGATGCAGCCCGACAATCCGACCCTGCTGAACTACCTCGGCTATCTGTGGGTCGACACGGGCGCTCGGGTGCAGGAAGGCGCCGCCATGATCGCCCGCGCCCACGCCGCCGAGCCCAAGGACGGCAACATCCAGGACTCCCTCGGTTGGGCCCAGTTCCGTCAGGGACAGTATGAGGCGGCGGTGGTCAATCTGGAGGGCGCCGTCGACAAGGAGCCCGCCAACGCCGAGATCAACGACCATCTGGGCGACGCCTATTGGGCCGTCGGGCGTCAGCGCGAGGCGGGATTCCAGTGGAACCGCGTCCTGACGCTGGACGTCGACGACAAGCGCAAGGCCGAGGTCGAAGGCAAGCTTCGCGACCGCCTGGGCCAGGACCCGACCGGGGACAAGGGGCTGGGGTCCGCAGGCGGCGCGGCCGACTGACGCCGCCATGTCTGTTTCCGATGCTCTGAGCGGCCTGGCGCCGGCCAAGATCAATCTGCTGCTGCATGTCGGGCCGGTGCAGGCCGACGGCTATCACCCCCTGGTCAGCCTGGCCGCCTTCGCCGACGTCGGCGACCGGGTGACGGTGCGCCGCGCCGAGGCCCTGTCCCTGACGGTCGAGGGGCCGTTCGCGGCGGGGCTGGACGGGCAGGGGGACAATCTGATCCTCAAGGCCCTGCGCGCCCTGGGCGAGGCGGCCGGGATCGGCGAACCGCCCGTGGCCGTGGCCCTGGACAAGCGCCTGCCCATCGCGGCGGGCCTGGGCGGCGGTTCGGCGGACGCGGGGGCGGCGCTGCGGCTGACCGCGCGCCTGCTGGATCTCGACATGCCTGCGGCGGAACTGGAGCGCCTCGCCCTGGCCGCCGGAGCGGACGGCCCCATGTGCCTGCGCGCGCGTCCAGCCTGGGCGTCGGGGATCGGCGAGGTGCTGGAGGACGAGCCGCGTCTGCCGACGCTGCACGGCGTGTTGCTGAACCCCGGCCTGCCGTCGCCGACGGGCGGGGTTTACCGCGCCTATGACGCCGCGCCCGTCGGGGCGGCGGATCGACCCGCGTCGCCCGCCGACTGGTCCTCAGCGGCTGTGATCGCCTGGCTGGCGGCGCAGAGAAACGATCTGGAGGCGTCCGCCCTGGCCGTCACGCCGGGGATAGAGGAGGCGCTGGCCGCCATGCGCGCCGCGCCGGCATGTCGCTTGACGCGGATGTCGGGATCGGGAGCCACCGTTTTCGGCCTGTTCGACGAGCGGGCGGCGGCGATCGAGGCGGCCTTCGCCCTGGATCGGCCGGGCTGGTGGGCGCGGCCGGTGGTGCTGGGCGCGCCGGATATCGCACCGCTTGCGGTAATTTAACCGGATTTACAGCCCCTGCGGCCAAGCTGGCGTCATGACCCAGCTCTCGCCCGAACAGACCGCCGCCTTCGAACGCGCCCTGTCGCGCCTGTCGCCCGCCGACCGCGCCCGCGTCGAAGAGATCAAGGACGCCGCCGCCCGCGCCGCCGCTGAGGTCGCGCCGCACTGGGATTTCGAACTGGCCGCCCGCACCGTCGACGGCCTGCTGGGCGAGGGCGCGAACGACGACCAGAGGCGCGGCCTGATCGCTGCCTGGGGGCTGGAACTACCGGGCCGCATCGCTGCTGAGCGCCTACCCGAGGCGGTGCTGGCGGGCTATCCGACCTACATCGACCGGCTCGTCGCCTATCTGGACAGCGGCGCTGACCCTTATGACCCCGACTTCTGGGCTAAGGACGTGCGGGTGTCCCTGGCGCTCAGCGTGCCGGGCAGCAACACCCAGATGCTGGACCTGTCCTCGCCCGTCGGGCCGGGGCTGGTGGTGCGGCACATGCTGGGCGGGCGCGGTCCCGGTCCGCTGATCGGCTGGGTCCAGGCGGGCGGCTGGCGACCTTGGCTGGAGACGCATACGGAGGCGCGCGACCTGTCGGACTTCAACGAAGCGGGCTGGGAGCGCAACTGGGCCGCCGCCGCCGCCCTGTTGAAGACGCGGCCGGAACTGGCGGGCGTCATCGGCTCCAGCTGGTTCTTCGATCCGCCGCTGGAGACCATCAGCCCGCGCCTGACCTATCTGCGGACCACGCCCGTGAACAACGGCGCCTTCATGATCCATCAGGGCGGCGGCGAGATTCATGACGAGCGCGCCTCCGCCTCCTCGCCCACGCGCCGCGCCATGATCGAGAAGGGCGAATACGCCGCCTGCTCCTGGCTGTTGTGCTGGCCGCGCAGGCCCCTGATCCGCTGGGCGGAAGGCAGGGGTTTGCTGCAATCCTGAAGCCCCGTCCGGCGAGATTTTCACCGCTCATCCCCGCGGAGGCGGGGACCCAGTGCTTTGGCGACAAACTCGAGACTGGCAAGAAGTCCTCACCTCCCGATTTCGGCGCGCGTATTTCTGACTGGGTCCCCGCCTCCGCGGGGATGAGCGGAATTCAGAGGTCGCGGCCCAACCGCTCCCACGCCTCGCCGACCGGCAGGATCTCCAGCCCGGCCGCCTTGGCCAGGCGGATCAGGCGGTCCAGGTCCTCGGGCGTGCAGCCGTAGGGGGTGGGGTCGCTCTCGACATCATGGCCATAGGCGATCAGCCAGCCGGGCGCCTCGGCCGCGCGGGCCACCAGGGCCTCCAGATCGTAGTGGGGCAGGCGGCGCGACTCCAGGCCGATGGCCTGAAGGTTGGCCCGGTCGGCGCGTCCGGCGTTGACCCCGTCGCGCACGCCGCGTCCCAGCAGGAAGCGCTCGTCGATCACCGCCTTGGCGCCCAAGGCCACGTCGCCGAAGGGCCAGGCGAAGGTGGTCATGACGTGGCCGTCCAGCCGTTCGGCGACCCAGGCGGCGTTCTTCGCCAACTGGTCCGTCAGTTCGGCGGGGCTCAGGCGCAGGACGCTGACGTGGTCGAAGGTGTGGCAGCCGACCTCATGGCCCGCCTCATGGGCGGCCTGCAGGTGTTCGACCTCGAACTGGGCCTTGCCGATGTTCTCGCCGCCGCACAGGCCGCCCGCGACGTAATAGGTCGCCCTGATCCCATGCTCGGCCAGGATCGACCCGGCCTCGGTCCAGGCGCTGGCCGGGAAGTCGTCGAAGCTGAGGCTGAGAATCCCCCGCGCGGGCGCGACTGTCGTCGGCCTGACGCCCATATAGCGCGCCGCCCGGCGGCGCATCTGATCGATCCGTTGCTGCATCATGGCCGCCTTCTAGCGCATCCGCGCTTGCAGAAGGGTGAAGGATTGCACCGCCTCGCCTTGCTGGCGAAGCGTGGCGGCCCTATGGTCCGCGCCTCCCGAAATCGGACCGAAATGTCGACCGTGGCCGCTGCTGAACCTCTCTCGTTTCAGGACCTGATCCTGACCCTGCACCACTATTGGAGCGAGCAGGGCTGCGCCATCCTGCAGCCCTATGACATCGAGGTCGGCGCCGGCACCCTGCACCCCGCCACCGTGCTGCGGGCGCTGGGCAAGAAGCCGTGGAAGGCTGCCTATGTCCAGCCGTCGCGCCGCCCCGGCGACGGCCGATACGGCGAGAACCCCAACCGGCTGCAGCACTATTACCAGTATCAGGTCATCCTGAAGCCGAACCCCGACAACCTGCAGGAGCTGTATCTGAACTCCCTGCGCGCCATCGGCATCGACCCCAGCCTGCACGACATCCGCTTTGTCGAGGACGACTGGGAGAATCCCACCGTCGGCGCCTGGGGCCTGGGCTGGGAGGTCTGGTGCGACGGCATGGAGGTGACGCAGTTCACCTATTTCCAGGGCGTCGGCGGCATCGAGGTCGACGTGGTCTCGGGCGAGCTGACCTACGGGCTGGAGCGTCTGGCCATGTATGTTCAGGGCGTCGACAACGTCTATGATCTGAAGTTCAACAAGGAAGGCCTGACCTACGGCGAAGTCTTCCTCGAGAACGAGCGCCAGCAGTCGGAAGCCAATTTCCACGGCTATGACGTCGCCGCGCTGAAGCGCCGCTTCGAGGACATGGAGCGCGAAGCCGCGCACTTCCTGACCATGAAGGGGCCGCAGGGCCAGCCGTTGGTCCTGGCCGCCTATGATCAGGTGCTGAAGGCCTCGCACCTGTTCAACCTGATGGACGCCCGCGGCGCCATCGCCGTCGCCGAACGCCAGAGCTACATCGGCCGCATCCGCGACCTGTGCAAAGCCTGCGCCCTCGCTCAAGTCGAACACGAACGGGCGACCGCCTGATGTCCCAGCTTCTCCTCGAAATCTTCTCCGAAGAAATCCCCGCCCGTATGCAGCAGGGCGCCGCGCGCGATCTGGAGCGCATGGCCTCCGACCGTCTGAAGGCCGCGGGCCTGACCTGGGACGCGCTGACGACCTACGCCGGGCCGCGCCGCCTGACGCTGGTGATCGACGGCCTGCCCGCCGCCACGCCCGACCGCAACGAAGAGCTGAAGGGGCCGAAGACCTCGGCCCCGGCCCAGGCGCTGGAAGGCTTCCTGCGCAAGACCGGCCTGACGCAGGACCAGCTGGTCGAGCGCGACGGCGTCTGGTTCGCCGAGATCAGCAGCAAGGGCCGCGCGACCATCGAGGTCGTGGCCGAGAGCGTCGACGACATCATCCGCCACTTCCCCTGGCCCAAGTCGATGCGCTGGGGCACGGGAACCCTGCGCTGGGTGCGGCCGATCAAGCGCATTCTGGCCCTGTTCGATGGGGCGGTGATCCCGTTCGAGGTGGACGGCATCCAGAGCGGCGACGTGACCGAGGGGCACCGCTTCATGGGCGCGGGCCAGCCGTTCGCGGTCAAGGACTTCGCCGACTATCGCCAGAAGCTGGAGCGCAACTTCGTCCTGCTGGACGCCGCCGACCGCAAGCTGCGCATCCTTGAGGGCGCCAAGGCTGTCTGCGCGGCCAGGGGGCTGGCTCTGGTCGATGATGACGGCCTGCTGGACGAGGTGTCGGGCCTGGCCGAATGGCCGACGCCGATTCTGGGCGACATGGACCCGCAGTTCCTGGCCCTGCCGCCGGAAGTGGTCCAGCTGTCGATGAAGGTGCACCAGAAGTATTTCGCCGTGCGCGAACCGGGCAAGGAGGGACTGGACCCGCACTTCGTCGTCGTCGCCAACGTCGAGGCGACCGATGGCGGCGCAGCCCTGGCGGCGGGCAACGCCAAGGTGCTGTCGGCGCGTCTGAGCGACGCCGAGTTTTTCTGGACCGAGGATCAGAAGGTCGGCTTCGACGCCTGGAACGCCAAGCTGAAGGACGTCACCTTCCACGCCAAGCTGGGCACGCTGGCCGAGCGGGTCGACCGCATCGCCGCCCTGGCGCGCGAGATCGCCCCGCTGGTCGGCGCCGACCCGGCTCAGGCCGAACAGGCCGCGCGCCTGTCCAAGGCCGACCTGGCCTCGGGCATGGTGGGCGAGTTCCCGGAACTGCAGGGGATCATGGGCGGCTACTACGCCCGTCTGGCCGGTCAGCCCGACGCCGTGGCCGACGCCATCCGCGACCATTACAAGCCGCAGGGACCGGGCGACACCGTCCCGACCGCCCCGGTCACAGTCGCCGTCGCCATGGCCGAAAAGCTGGACACCCTGGTCGGCTTCTTCGCCATCGACGAAAAGCCCACGGGCTCGAAGGACCCCTATGCGCTGCGCCGCGCGGCGCTGGGCGTGATCCGGCTGGTGCTGGAGAATGGAGCTCGCGTCGGCCTGCGCCGCGACGCCTTCTCACCGGCCATGGCCGCCTTGGAGAAGGGACATATTCAGCGCGCGGTCGACAAGCTCGCAGTTGAAACTGAACTCAGCGCCTTCTTCGTCGATCGCCTGACCGTCCTGCTGCGCGACAAGGGCCAGCGTCACGACCTCGTGGCGGCCGTCTTCGCGCTGGGCGACGACGATCTGGTGCGGATCGTGCGTCGGGTGGAGGCGCTGGCCGCCTTCCTGGCGACGGACGACGGGGCGAACCTGCTGGCGGGCTACAAGCGCGCCGCCCAACTGCTCAAGGCCGAGGAGAAGAAGGGGCCGCTGCCCTATGGCGCCGTCGCCACCGGCCTGCCGAACCAGCCGGCGGAAGAGACCGCCCTGGCCTTCGCCGCCGCCGCCGCCGCCTCGGCCGTGGACGCCGCGCTGGAGGCCGAGGACTTCGCCGCCGCCATGACGGCCCTGGCCGCCCTGCGCGGCCCGGTGGACGCCTTCTTCACCGCCGTGATGGTCAACTCCGACGTGGCCGAAGAGCGCGAAAACCGTCTGAAGCTGCTGGTTCAGGTGCGTGGCGTCATGAACCGGGTGGCCGACTTCAGCCAGATCGCGGGCTGATCCATCGTCCTTCTCCCCCTGCGGGAGAAGGTGGCTCGCGAAGCGAGACGGATGAGGGGTTGCGGGACATCGCCTCGCCCCCTCATTCACCGTCGCAAGACCCCTCATCCGGCCCTGACGGGCCACCTTCTCCCACAAGGGGAGAAGGGAGGTTTAGGCCGTGAACGGTCCCAGCATCTCGGCGGGAATGCGGGCGGGACGCAGGGTCTTGGCGTCGACCAGGCACCATTCGGACAGGCCTTGCGCGCACAGGCGGCCTTCGGCGTCCTCGATGCGGACATAGCGGTTGAAGCGCGGCCCTTGCGGATCGCCGACCCAGGTGCGGGCGACGACGCCGGTCGCGTCGGGCGCGATGGCGCGCAGGTAGTCGATCTCGTGTCTCAGGGCGATCCACGACCAGCGGGCGCGCGTCTCGTCGTTGAAGCGCGCATTCCAGTGGGCCGTGCCCACGTCCTGCAGCCAGCCGACGTAGACGACGTTGTTGACGTGGTTGTTCTCGTCGATGTGTTCCGGCCGCACGTCCAGCGGGACGACGAAGACCTCGCGGTCCTCACGCGGTTGCAGCTGCGGCCGGGCCATCGGGTTTAGGCTTCGCCGAGGGCGACGCCCTTCTCGGCCATCAGGGCGGCCAGTTCGCCCGACTGGAACATCTCGCGCACGATGTCCGAGCCGCCGACGAACTCGCCCTTCACATAGAGCTGGGGGATGGTCGGCCAGTCGGTGAAGGCCTTGATGCCTTCGCGCAGGGCTTCGTCCTGCAGCACGTCGACGCCGACGAAGGGGGCGCCCACGTGGTCCAGGATCTGGACCGTCACCGAGGAGAAGCCGCAGCGCGGCGAATCCGGCGTGCCCTTCATGAAGAGCACCACGTCATGCTCGGCCACCGTCTGGGCGATGAAGGCGTGGACGGGATCGGCGGCGGTTTGTTCGGTCACTGTGTCGGAACCCTTCTGCGAAGCCCGTGAGCTAGGCGCCCAATGGGGCCGGGTCAAGGCCGGGCGGCGTCTCGGCGCCCCCCGATCAGACGGTTTGCGGGCGCGGCGCCAGACGCTCGGCGCGTTCGGCCAGGCTGGAGGCGCCGTGCTCGCGCGCGGTCTGGGCCGCCTCGGCCAGCATCAGGCCGACGGCGCGGGGCGTCTCACCGGTCCAGCGAGCGCGGGCCAGGGCGATGCGCGCTAGGCCGATCTGTTCGGCCGCCCAGTCCAGCGGCGTGGCCGAGACCGAGGGCCGCACCAGCCGGCGCCGCAGGGCGCCCTCGATCTCCAGCAGGGCGGTCAGGTCGCCAGCGGCGCCCGCGCGCGCGGCTTCTTGGGCCACGCGCTGCTCGTGGGCGAGGGCGCCCAGGATCAGACCGCCGCCCTCTGTCAGGGCCTCGGCCTGGACCAGCACCAGCGGCGGCAGGGCCTCGCGCTCGGCGCGCATCACCTGGATGGCGGCCCAGTCCAGCGGGCTGTGGTCGGGGGTGAACAGCTGGGCGGCGGCGTCGAACAGGGCGTGGGCCTGATCGCGGGCGGCGGCGTCCTCGGCCACGGCGGCCAGGGCGGCCATGCCCGCGCCGCACAGGGCCAGGGCGCGGGCGCGGCTCAGCGGTCGCTGCTCCGGCGAGGCGGCCTCGACCAGGGCGCGCAGGTCGCGGCCCGCCTGATCCAGCAGGCGCGGGTCGCGGGCGATCAGCCCGGCTTCCAGCGTCACGACGGCGCGATCCATGCGCAGCTCGTCCTCGACCGCGCGTCCGGTCTTCAGCCGCGCCAGAGCGGCGTCCAGCAGGGCCGTCGCCTCCGTCAGGTCGGGCAGGCGGCCCGACAGCAGGGCCTGACGCGCGCGCAGCCGGGCGTGCAGGGCGGCCATGGCGGCGGCCGTATCGGTGCGGCGCGCGGTCGGCAGGTCGGCCAGCAGCTCCAGCGCCGCCGTCAGCCGTTCCGGCCCGCCGCGCAGGTCGAAAGCCAGCATCCCGGTTTGGGCCATGTCGAGGGCGGCGCGGATTCCCTGGTCGTCGTTGGCGGCGGCCTTGGCGGCGTCGCGTCCGGCGGCTTCGGCGCGGTCGATGCTGGCGGCGGCGCCGCAGCGACGGGCGTGTTCGCGCCACAGGGCGGCGGCGCGCAGGGCGGCGTCGTAGGGCCGGGCGCAGGAGACGCGGCCCGCGTCGACCGCTTGCTGACGGGCCTCGACCTCGACCAGACCCGCGCCGATCAGCTCCAGCCAGCCGAGATCGTCGCTGTCGCGCGCCTTCTCGAACAGCCGTCTCAGATCTCTGCCGAATTCGAACATGGCGCTCCAGTCGTCCCGCTTCGGGATCACGAGGGTGATCCGGGGGGCGTCCAAGCAAACGCAGCGCCGTTCGAAGGGTTCGGCTTAACCATATGACAAGAAAAATCGACGCCCGCTCGTGCGTCGCCCGGCCCTAGCCCAGTCGCGGCGCGGCGCGGCGGCACCGTTGCAGGCCGGCGCGGGCTTCGGCGTCGCCGGCTGACAGGCGCCGCACGGACTGGAGCCGGGCGCGCGTCTGGTCGTTCTCGGCCGCCGTGGGATCGCGGCCCGCGACGGTCGCCGCCTGCATGGCCGCCAACGACCAATAGAGGGCGGCGTCGTAAAGCTCTCGGCCATAACGGCTTTCACCGCCTTCCAGCTCGGATCCGGCCTGAGTCAGGCCGGCGCACCGCACCGCCTCGTCATAGGAGACGAGGCGCGGGGCCGGAGCTTCGGTCCGACCCTGGGCCTGAGACTGAGCCTGAGCCAGCGCCAGGGCGGCGGTGAAGGCGACGAGAAGCATCTGAACTCCACAGGGGGCCGCAAATTCGGCGACCCATCATGATGATGCAGCGGGGCCGATTTGCGTCCTCTTAGAGAACCACGTCCCCGCGAAGGATGAAAGACGTGTTCAGCTAAGCTTCAGGTTGCATCCGGCGCGGCGGGCATGGCGCGCCCCTGGTCCGTCAGCCAGCGCAGGAACAGCCGCCGCCCTTGCGACATCTCGCCTGCGCCCGGAATGGCCGCCACGGCGCCGTCGTCGCGCGAGAAGCCGAAGGGCGCCAGCAGCCGCCCGTCCGCCACGGCCTCGGCCGTCAGCGCCCAGGGCAGGACCGCCGCGCCCCAGCCCGCCAGGGCGCCGTCCAGGGCGAAATGCAGGTGGGCCACGGCCCGCTCGGGCGCATCGGGCGGACGCCGCCCGGTCAGATCGGCCCAGTCCCGCCAGGCGGAAAGGTGTGTCCGCGGGACCAGGCGCGGCGCGGTCAGGGCGTTTGAACGGGCGTCGTCCTTGACCAGGGCGGGCGCGATCACCGGCCCGACCGCATTGGGGATGAGGGCGACGGCCCCCAGAGCCTCGATCCGGCGCGTGTCCAGCAGCCGCAGCAGCAGGTCGGCTCCGCGTCGGCTGACCGCGTGCGGCGCCAGTTCGACCAGATGGACCCGCACCTGGGGGTGCAGGCGGTTGAAGTCGGCCAGGCGCGGGATCAGCCATTTGACCGCCAGGCTGGCGTTGGCGGCGACGTGCAGATCGCGCCCGGTCCCGCGCGCCTCGGCCACGGCGGCGGCGATCTGGTCGAAGGCGACGGTCAGGCCGGGCAGAAGGCCGCGCCCGGCCTCGGTCAGCGTCAGGGCGTGACGCGGCCCCTCGAACAGGCGCAGGCCCAGTTGCGCCTCCAGCGCCTTGACCTGCCGGCTGACGGCGCTGTGGGTCACGTTCAGTTCGGCCGCCGCGCGCGTGGCGCTGCCGGTGCGCGCCATGGCCTCGAAGGCGCGCAGGGCGTTCAGCGACGGCAGGGCGCCGCTGGGGGCGCCGGAGGTTGTGAGGTTTTCGAACATCCGGCGTTCGATAGGTCGCTTTCGCCAGGCGGGCAAATCCGCTGACAGAGCGCCCCATGTCGCACCTCGCCGTTTCTCGCCTGATCATTCCCGTCCTGGGCCTGGGGATGATCGTCTCCTTCGCTTCCAGCTACTACCTGCTCGGGGTCTTGGCCGAGCCGCTGGCGGCGGGCGTGGGGACGACGCCCGGCGTGGTGTTCGCGGCCCTGTCGGGGGCCTTCCTGGTCTCGGCGGCGCTCAGCCCGTTCGGCGGACGCTGGATCGACCGGCGCGGCGGGCGCGAGGTGCTGTCGGCGGCGGCCGTGATCTTCGCCCTGGCCCTGACGCTGCTGGGGTTGGCGCGCGAGCCGACGGCGATGGTCGCGGGCGTGCTGATGCTGGGCGCGGGCATGGGGGTGGGGCTGTACGGTCCGGCCTACGCCGTCCTGGTGGCCCTGCACGGCGAAGCGGCGAAGAAGCCGATCACCGCTGTCTCCCTGCTGGGCGCCTTCGGCGGCGCGCTGGGCTGGCCGCTGACCCTGGCGATGATCCAGACCCTGGGCTGGCGCGGCGCCTGTTTCGTCTGGGCGGGGGCGCATCTGCTGCTGTGCCTGCCGCTGTATGCGGCGGTGCTGCCGGACGGAAGGGCTGGGGCCCGGCCGCCGGCGTCCGGCCGCGTGCGCTGGGACGGGACCATGGTCCGCCTGGCCGTCCTGTTTGCGGGGGCCTGGTGGGTGGCGACGGCCATGAGCGCCCATCTGCCGCGTCTGCTGACCCGCCTGGGCCTGACGCCTGCCGAGGCGGCCCTGGCGGCCGGATTGATGGCGAGCGCCGCCATCGCCGTGCGCCTGATCGCCCTGGCGGCGCCGGGGAAGGGGTCGCCCGTCGCGGCGGCGCGGACGGCGACCCTGCTGCATCCGCTGGGCGCCCTGATCACCTCTTTCGGCGGCAAGGGCGCGGCCGGCGCGGTCGCTCTGGGCCAGGGGGCGGGCAACGGCCTGCTGGCGGTGGCCTCGGGAGTCCTGCCGCTGCATCTGTTCGGGCGCGAGAACTACGGCGCGCGCCAGGCTCTGGTGCTGACGCCTGCGCGTTTCGTCCAGGCGGCGGCGCCGGCGCTGTACGGCCTGGTGCTGGACCGTTCGGCCAGCCTGGCTCTGCTGGTCTCCAGCGGCGTCTGCCTGGTCATGTTCGCCATGACCTTCGGCCTCAGACGAAAGCCGGACCTTTAAATCCTGGCCCAATGAGGCAGAAGGGGCGGCATGTGGATCCGTCGCTTCATTCAACTGCAACTGGGGCTTTGCCTGTTCGGCTTTTCAGGCGCCCTCATGGTGCGCTCCGGCCTGGGCCTGGACCCGTGGAACGTCTTTCACCAGGGCCTGTCCGGACAGACGGGTCTGCGTCTCGGCGTCGTCGTCATCCTGATGGGGATCGCGGTGATGCTGATGTGGATTCCGCTGCGCCAGAAGCCGGGCGTCGGGACCGTGTGCAACATCTTTGTCATCGGCCTGGCGCTGGACGCGTCGCTGGCGGTCCTGCCCGAGGCCGAGGGACTGGCCATGCGCGTGGTCATGATGGCGGCGGGCGTGACGCTGAACGCGGTCGCCAGCGCGGCCTATATCGGCGCGGGCATGGGGCCGGGCCCGCGGGACGGCCTGATGACAGGGCTGAATCAGCGGCTCGGTTGGTCCATCCGGGCGGCGCGTCTGAGCATCGAGATCCTGGTCCTCGGCGCCGGCTGGCTGCTGGGCGGCGCCGTCGGTCTGGGCACCGTCGCCTACGCCCTGGCCATCGGCCCGCTGATCCAGGTCTTCCTGCCGTGGTTCCAGGCGCTGGGGCGCGGCGAGAGGCGCGTGGCGCGAGCCGGCTAGGCTCAGGCTATTTTTCAGATGGAAAACGAAACCGGACCTGGATTGTTATATTAAACAAACCGGATAATATGATCGTCGTTCTTTGATCTTGTTTGAAAGATGAAAAACATGAGCGATGTCGGCCGGGTCAATCGCGCCGGACGGTATGTGCGCCAGTTACGCGGCTATCGCGCCTTCATCCTCGAGGCCCTGCCGCCGACGCCTCTGGACGTCTCAGGCGCCATGGCCCTCGCCCTGAGCAAGGCGGATGTGGCCTTGGGACGGCTGGATGGGGCGGTTGGGACCTTGCCTCATCCTGAGTTGTTCACCGCCATGTACGTGCGGCGCGAAGCCGTGCTGTCGAGCCAGATCGAAGGCACGCAGGCGTCGATGGATGATCTGCTCGCGGCCGAGGCGCGGTTTTCGGGCGAGCAGCCGGTGGGGGATGTCAATGAGGTGATCAACTACGTCGCGGCGCTCAACGAGGGAATCGAGCGATTGAAGACCCTGCCGCTCTCCTCGCGTCTGCTCAGGGAGATTCATGCGCGGCTGATGCGGGATGTCCGTGGAGGCCATGCGACGCCCGGCGAGTTTCGGACCACGCAGAATTGGATCGGCCCCCAGGGCGCGACCTTGGCGAATGCGGTTTTCGTTCCGCCGCCGCCTGAGACGGTGGCGGACCACGTGGCCGATCTCGAGCGCTTTCTGCACGCGCCCAGCGATCTCGCCCTGTTGATCCGCATCGGTCTGGCGCACGCGCAGTTCGAAACCATCCATCCCTTTGTCGACGGCAACGGGCGTCTCGGCCGTCTGCTGATCACCTTTCTCTTGTGCGAGAACAATGTGCTCGCCAAGCCGGTCCTCTATGTCTCCCTGGCGCTGAAGAAGCGGCGTCAGGAATATTATGAGCGTCTTCAGGCCGTCCGGGACAATGGCGACTGGGAGGCGTGGCTGGTCTTCTTTCTCGAATGCGTCACAGAGGCGGCCGAAGACGCCGCCCGCACGGTGCGCAATATCCTCACCTTGCGGGAGGAACATCGCGATGCCGTCGTCAGCGCCCTGGGCGCCAGGGTCGGTAAGGCGTTGACCCTGCTCGAGGGTCTCTTCCAGGACCCGTATCTCGACGTGAACCAGGCGGCGAAAACGCTCGGCGTCAGCTTCGTCAACGCCAACAACATCGTCGCCGAGATGGCGAGGCTGGGCATTCTACGTGAGATCACCGGGCAGAAGCGGCACCGGCTGTTTGTCTACGAACGCTATCTCGCCCTCTTCAGGGACATCTGATCAGCCCCGCTCCTTGGTCTTGGTGAAGGCCACCTTGGGGAAGCGCTCGGAGACATAGCCCGTCTCCCAGGCCGACTTGGCCAGGAAGACCGGGTTCTGGTCGATATCGGTCGCCATCTGGGGCCGATACTTTCCGGCGAAGTCCTCCAGGTCGGCCTTGGCGCCTGACACCCAACGGGCCTCGGCGTAGGGCGACGGCTCGAAAATGACGTCCAGGCCGTATTCCTCGCCCAGACGATCGGCCATGACCTCGAACTGCAGTTGGCCTACGGCGCCGACGATGAAGTCCGCGCCCAGTTCCGGGCGGAACAGCTGGGTCACGCCTTCCTCGGCCAGACCGATCAGCGCCTTCTGCAGGTGCTTGGCTTTCAGCGGGTCCTTGACGCGGACGCGCTGCAGGATTTCCGGGGCGAAGTTCGGCAGGCCCGCAAAGCGCACCAGACCGCTCTCCGACAGGCTGTCGCCGACGCGCAGCACGCCGTGGTTCGGAATGCCGATGACGTCGCCGGCATAGGCCTCTTCGGCCAGTTCGCGATCCGAGGCGAAGAACATGATGGGGGCGTTCACCGACAACTGCTTGCCGGTGTTCTGGACCTTCAGCTTCATGCCGCGCTTGAAGCTGCCCGAGGCCATGCGGAACATGGCGATGCGGTCGCGGTGGTTGGGGTCCATGTTGGCCTGGACCTTGAAGACGAAGCCGGTGACCTCGTCCGTGCTCGGCTCGACCGTGATGTCTTCGGGCGCGGGGGCGTTGCGGGTCTCGGGCGGGGCTTCCTTGCGGGCCTTCTGGGTCTTGGGCGGCGGCGCCCATTCGCCGATGGCCTTCAGCAATTCCTCGATGCCGAAGTGACGCAGGGCCGAGCCCCACAGCACAGGCGTCATATGCCCTTCCAGGAAGGCCTGACGGTCGAACGGCTTATAGCCCGCCTCGACCAGCTCCAGCGCATCGACCATGTCGGCCCGTTCCGTCCCCTCGAAGTAGGAGGCGGCGTCCTCGAAGGGCAGGGGGGCGGGGTGTTCGCCGTCGTTGTCGGCGGTCTTGCGGGTGTAGGGCTGGAACCGGCCCTGACCGCCGACCTCGGCCAGGCCGCGCAGGCGGTTGCCGCTCTCGGCCGGCCACCAGATGGGCGAGGGGTCCAACTGCAGGCGCGATGCGATCTCGTCCAGCAGGGCCATCGGGTCCTGGGCCTCGCGGTCCAGCTTGTTGATGAAGGTGATGATCGGAATGTCGCGCAGGCGGCAGACCTCGAACAGCTTCAGCGTCTGCGGCTCGATGCCCTTGGCGGCGTCCAGCACCATGATGGCGCAGTCGGCGGCGGTCAGGGTGCGATAGGTGTCTTCAGAGAAGTCCTCGTGCCCCGGCGTGTCCAGCAGGTTGAACATCTTGCCGTCGTGCTCGAACGTCATGACCGAGGCGGTGACCGAAATGCCCCGTTCCTTCTCGATCTTCATCCAGTCCGAGCGCGCCCGGCGGTTCTCGCCGCGCGCCTTGACCGCGCCGGCCGCGCGCACGGCGCCGCCCGCCAGCAGGATATGCTCGGTCAGGGTCGTCTTGCCCGCGTCCGGGTGAGCGATGATGGCGAAGGTCCTGCGGCGCAGGGCCTCCTGGGCGAGGGTGAGTTTGGACATGGCGCGCACCTAGCGCGCCGTGGCGGGGTTGTCACGCCGCCGCACATGCTGCGCCGGGAAAAGCGTCAGGACGCGGGCGGATTCGCCTCCCCATCCTCGTCGCCCTCTTCGCCTTCCTGCACCTTGATCAAGGTCGATGCACCGCCGGCGCGGGCGTGTTCGATCATCTGGCGCGCTGCGGCCGCTGCGGACCCGGCGTGGGGACTGTGGATCAGCGGTTGGAGCAGATGCTCGCCATGATCCAGATCGCCGCGCGCCAACATGACCGACGCGGCCTCCATCCGCAGGGCGCCGACTTGGGGCGCGATCTCCAGCGCGGCCAGATAGGCTTCGGCCGAATTGTCGGACAAAGGCTCGCTGGTGCGGGCGATGGCCAGCAGGGTGGGATAGTGTTTGGGCGCCGCGCCGTAGGCCCGCGCCAGCAGGGCGTTGGCCTCCAGACGCAGGGCTTGCGCCTGGTCGTAATCCGCCTCCTCGCTGCGCTCGCTCACGCGGGCGGCCAGAAGCTGCAGGACGTCCACGTCATCGGGATGATCGGCCAGGATATCGCGCAGCGCCTGTTCGCCGACGGCGGCGTCGCCGAGACGGATTTCAGCGCGCGCCAGGACCTTTCGGGCGAACAGATCGTCAGGATGGCGTCCAGCCCGGTCGCGCACCCGGTTGAGCAGGTCGTCGCTTTCAGCGCGTCGAGTGATCAGTCTCAGCCGGACATCTTCAAGCACCAGAGCTTCTTCACCGGAGGTGAGGCGGCGGACGGCGACCTCGACGCGTGGAATGGAGGTCGTCGGGTAGCGGCGATAGGTCAGGCGCTGATAGCCGCGCAGTTCGCGCTCCAGTTCGGCGATTGAGCGGTCCGTCGTCTCTTCCATGGCCTTGACCGGGTCGCCGCCCTCCGCGACGCGGCCCATATAGGCGATCAACTGCTTGTAGCGGTCCGGATCGCTGACCATGTAATGCGTCATGTGCCAAGCCTTGGCGTAGAAGCGTGCCACGTCGTCGCGGTCGCTGAATGACCAGGCTGAACTGGACAGAACCCGCTCCAGCGGCATGCTCTCCCTGCCCAGCCAAGAAGCCCGCGCCGGGCTGATATGGCCGATCTCGATGGTGTCCGGCAGGATGTTCGCCGTCATGAAGTAATCAGCGTAGCCTTCAACCAACCAGCCTGGGTAGCCATAGGGGAAATGCTGTAGCATGAAGTGGTGGACGTATTCATGCCGCATGATCTGGTCTTGGTTCGCCCGCTCGCCCGTGGCGCGTGCATTGCGCTCGCGGCCGTGGAGACCGATCGCGAAAATCGTGTCGGTGGAAGAGGTGTAGAAGCCGGCGATCGAGTCCGAAAGATTGGGGCGGATACGCTTCATGCTGGCGTGGTTGCGCACCAGATAGAGGTCCAGCGGTCGATCGGGCACGCCACGCATGGGCAAGCCGTGCAGGGCGCGCAGCAGGGATTCGAGGCTTTCCAATTCCTGGGTGTAACGGCGCAGATCGTTCTCGGACGCATCGCTGTAGATCACGAAGCGAGGGCTTTCGGCTTTCAGCCATTGCGCGCGCGCCGGGGGTGCGAAGCTGATCGCCAGGGCGATCAGAGCGAAGACGCCGATACGAAGCAGCACCATGTCGTTCCTTCGAAAAACAAGAGTCTCTGGACCCTAGCCGACAGTGGCGCTGGCGTCGATGTTCACGTTATCGTGAGAGACCCTTCGCCTGAAAGGGTTATTGGGGGCATCCTCGCGGTTGGGAGACGGCGGGCCATGAGTTCGCCGCACGAGGGAAAGGAAACGTCATGGCTCTGGTTCACCTAGGCAAGTCAGCGCCGGTTCGGGACGGCGGGAAGATTCATCCGTTGGTCTGCTTCCTGGCCGGGTTCGGATTGATCGTCGTCGCCGCAGCCGTCGTGCATGCGGTGTTCGGAATGTTGCTCTAGTTATCTTCCTAGAACGAAGGGTTTAGGCCGCCATCCGGCCCCAGACCGCCTTGTCGGCGACGGCTGCGTTCAGACGGCCATGGGCGGCGCGGGCGTGAAGCTGGGCGATGATCGGTTCGGGCAAGGCGCAGAAACGCGGCTCGATCAGTTCGAGCGCGCAACCGGCGTCCGGGGCGGCGAACAGGGCGGCGTTGACGCCTTCCGCCTTGTGCGCGATCAGCCAGGCCAGACGACGCGCGCGGGCCGAGTCGGTCCGGTGCAGCAGCGGGTCTTCGGCGAACAGCTCGCAGCCCATCTCCAGCACATAGTCAAAGGACAGGCTCTCGAACCGACGCACGTCGTGGCTCGGGGCCGGGCAGGCCTCGTCCAGATCGAAGACGACATCGTTCAAGAGAAACAGCATGGACCGCGTCCGCTCGCAGGACCGTTCTGGCCCCAGGCGACGGGTTGTAGGGCGCCTGCGCTTGCGGTCCGGTTCACGAACGCGGTGAACGGGCCGGTTACCATTTTGAGCGGCCCTGACGCGCCTTGCGCTGCTTGAGGGCGGTTTGCGCGACCCTGTCCCAGCGGGAGCGGGCGTCAGTCCTGCGTCTTCTCGGTCAGGAAGTGGCGGCCCTGGCGGTCCTCGATCTCGACGATCCAGAGGTCGGGGTCGTAGCGGCGCTGGCGCTCCAGATAGGCGTCCAGTTCGCTCTCGGTCTCGCTGGCGACGGGTTGGATCCACAGGGGCTCGCCGTCCTGGCCGGTCGCCTCGGTCCACAGACGGGCGGTGCGGGTCGCGGTGTCATAGGCCTTGACGATGACGGCCCCGGCGCGGGCGTCGCCCTTCTTCACCACCACGGCGTGGGCGCCCTCCAGCTCGGCGCGGCGGATCAGGGCGCCGACCCAGACGTCAGTGGAAAGAAGCAATTGGTTCACCCTGTTTGGACACGGACCCGGAACCGGCGGCGGCTAGGGTGGAGCCATGAAGATAGCGCCGTCGCCCCGCATAGTCAGCAGAACGCTGGCCGCGATCGTCGCCCTGACCCTTGCGGCGGGGACGGCGACGGCTGCCGGCGACGTCTATTATGAGCGCGCCTTCGTGCGGGCGGCGCAGGACAAGTGCCGCCTGTTCGAGCCGCGCCTGACCCAGGCCCTCGACGCGGCGACCCTGCAGGCGCGCGGAGCGGCCCTGCGCGCCGGGCGCCCGGCGACCGAGCTGGCCGCCACGGCCGGGCGGGCCAAGGCGCGGGCCGCAGCCACTCCGTGCAATGACGCCGAGCTGGACCGGGTCAAGACGCGCGTGCGTCACGCCTTCGCCGGCTGGTCGCGCGCGGCGCGGATCAGCTTCCCCGGCGACAGGGCCGCCTGGAGCGCCGACCGTTTCGAGAGCGCCCGCGACGGCTGGCGCCTGTTTCAGGACGGGGCGACCGGCGCCTCGCCCGTGCGGTTCGGCCTGACCGGCAGGGCGCCCCAGGATGCGCGCCCGGCGGCGGTCGTCTCCTTCGTCGGCAAGCCCCGGCCCTATGCCGCGCGCATCGTCATGCGCGATACGGCCCGCTCGCCCCGGCCGTGGCTGGGCACGGACGGCCTGCCGCCCGAGGCCGCGCGCCGCGCCGTCTTCGCCGCCGGTTCCGACATGGCGCCGCGCGATCTGCTGGCCTCCGGCGCGCGGGCGGGCGAAGTCTGGCGCTTTCCCGACAGCGCGGCCGAGGCTCTGGCGGCGCTGGACCCGCGCGAGCCCTTTCTGATCGAGTTCCTGTTCCGCGACGACAGCGTGGCGACCGCCCGTTTCGAGGCGGGCGACTTCGCCGCCGCCCGCGCCTTCCTCGCCATGGGGCCGGTCTAGGCGGCCGTTCAGCTCTTCGGCGTTCGGCCCAGCTTCGCCAGCAGGCGGTCGCGGGCGGTCAGCAGGGGATCGTCGCCGCCGGGCGCGTCGGGATGGACGCCGCCGCCTTCCCAGTTCTTTCCCGTGACGGCGTTGACGGGGCGGGCGTCCGGCACGCTGACGGCGTAGCCGTGGGGCAGGGGCTGCGGCGGTCCCAGCATGTGGGCGGCGCCGCCCGACCGGTCGCCGATCACCTCGGCCCGCCCGGCCGCCTGCAGCGTATAGGCGGTGAACTCGGCCGCCGAGCCTGAGCGGCGATCGATCAGGACGGCGACCGGCGTGTCGGTCCGGACGGCGGGCAGGGCGCGGGGCGGCGCGGCGTGAGGAAGCTGACCCTCGCGTCGTTCGATCCAGCCGAACGCGGCGCCTTCGGGCAGCAGGCTGGCGACCAGTTGATCGGCCGTGCGCCCGTCCCCGCCGCCGTTGCGGCGCAGGTCGATGATGAGGCCGTCGACATCTTCCAACAGGGTCAGGGCGGCGGCCAGGCGCGTCTCGACCAGGTCCCAGGGATAGAAGGCGCTGAGCCGCAGATAGCCGATGTTGCCCTCCAGCACCCGCACCTCGCGCACGCCGCCGCCTGCGGCGCGGGCCTCGTCGCGCCAGGCCTGCAGGGAGGCGGGGGCGGGACCGGTTGACGGTCCTGAAGACGGCGGGGGCGTCAGGCGGAAGTGCCCGTCCAGCGTGCGCAGGTCGCGCGTCGCCGCCTCGGCGAA
>PJUE01000562.1_pt1 | contig 21043 bp, 21 predicted proteins | sample 1512171 | NCBI WGS metagenome assembly PJUE01 (sample SAMN08177674, study PRJNA422409) | Feces metagenome, whole genome shotgun sequencing project. | isolation source: Chicken feces (3) enriched on wood chips: alkali lignin treatment | host: Gallus gallus | place: USA: Madison | collected 2015-01-15
AGGCAGGGGCGGGCTGGCTGGTAGGCTCGCCGTGCGAGAAGGCTGCAGGCGTCGCCAGGGTGGTGGGGGTGCGGTAGTTCGGGCCAGCCGTGCAGGCCGCCAACAACACGGAAAGCATGACCGGCGCAGCGAGACGAGCGGCGAGGGTCTCCGAACCCATGCGCGGCGCTGTCTTCATCATCCTCGGCCCCTCAGCATCATGTCGACGCCTGATCCAAGCTGTGCGGCTACGGAGCCATAACGTCGCTTCCGGCGCAATGGTCGCATCGCGCCCGCGAAGAGGCAGAGTTTGTTAGGCGGCTCATCTGGCGGCCTCGCAGAAAGCGAGCCGGAGATTCTGGATACGGGGATGTGGCGGACAGGGTGGGATTCGAACCCACGGTAGGCTTCCACCTACGGCGGTTTTCAAGACCGCTGCCTTAAACCACTCGGCCACCTGTCCCACGCGAGTCGGCTCGCGCTCGCCCGTGCATAGCGGCAAGCCGAGCGCGACCCAAGCGGAAAGCGTCAGGCGATCTTGCCGTTCGGCGGCGCATTCGGGCGGGTGACGAGCCAGATGCCCGCGCAGACCAGGATGAGGGCGATCAGATAGCTCCAGCGCAGCATGGATTCTCCCAGGAAAACCGCCGACAGCGAGACGCCGAAGACCGGGATCAGGAAGTTGAAGGCGGCGATCATCCCCACCGGGTTGTGCTTCAGGAGCAGGCTCCACACCGCGAAGGCCACCGATGAGAGCAGGGCCAGATACAGGAGCAAAGTCCCCGATGTCAGGTCCAGTCCTTGAATCCGCCCGCCCATCCCCATGCCTGCGGCCGTCAGAATCAAGCCGCCGATGGCCAGTTGCCAGCCGGTCATGACCATGGGGTCCAGATTGCGCGACAGCCGCTTACCATAGATGGAGGCGGCCGCCAGGACAAAGGCCGCGATCACGATGAAACCTTCGCCCAACAGGGTGAAGTCGAAGCCGAATTCACCCCCGCCGCCGAGGTTGACCACGACGACGCCCAGGAATCCGATCAGGCAGCCCAGCGCCTTGCGGCTGCTCAGCCGATCATCCGCATAGATGAAGTGGGCCAGAACGACGCTGAAGAAGACGCTGGTCGCGTTCATGATGGAGGATTTCACGCCCGTGGCGTGCGCCAGGCCGATGTAGAAGAAAACGTACTGAATGGCCGTCTGGGTCAGCCCGAGCAGGGCGACTTGCCCGGCCTGACGGCCGCTCATGGCCAGAACCGGCTTCTTCATGCCCACGGCCACGATCAGCAGGATCACGCCGGCCAGGGCGAAACGCCAGCCCGCGAACAACAGTTGGCTCGCGATGTCGGTCGGCGCGACCTGCAACAGGGCGTAGCCGCTCTTGATGGCGGGAAATGCGCTGCCCCACAGGGCGCAACACAGGATCGCAAGAAGGAAGACCCCGGTTCGGGTCTTGTAGAGGGAAGTGTTCAAGGCGCTCAGTTCTGACTTCCAGCCGGGGAGGGGCTTTGACGCAAGGCCATACGCGCAAACGGAGCGTTAACCAAACCGGAAACCTCTGCCTCTATTCTCGCTCCGATTTCCTGTCGGCTGGAGTGCAGAGCGTTATGTGGGCGAGATTGTTGAAAGGGGCGATTATTCTCGCCGCCTTCTCAACCCTGGCGGCCTGCGCCAGCCTGGGCGGCAAGGGCGACGCGCCCATCAGCGCGCCCGTGGTGACCGACCCCGCTCCGTTCGTCTCGGGCACCATGCGTCCGTATCAGGTTCGCGGCCGCTGGTATCACCCCAAGGAACAGCCGAACTACGACGAGGTGGGGCAGGCGTCCTGGTACGGCAGCTATCATCACGGACGGTCCACCTCCACCGGCGAGCGGTTCGACATGAACGCCCTGACCGCCGCTCACAAGACCCTGCCGTTGCCCAGCCTGGTCGAGGTGACCAACCGTGCCAACGGCCGGCGGGTCATCCTGCGCGTCAATGATCGCGGCCCATTTGTCGACGGCCGCATCATAGACCTGTCGCGCGGGGCGGCAGAAGAACTGGGTCTCCTGCAGCAAGGCGTCGGGGACGTGCGGGTCCGCTATGTCGGGCGGGCGCCGCGTCAGGGCGGAGGAACCTCTCTTCGCCGAGCCGAGGTCGATAACGCGCCTCAGCCTCGAGCCCAGGTTCAGGCGCAAGCGACGCCTCAGTCGTCGGGACCGCGCCCCTATTATGAAACCGTGACGGCCTCGAGCCCGCCCGCGCCAGCATATGCGGCGGCGCAGCCAGCGGCCTTGAACGCCTATTGGGTGCAGGCGGGGGCCTATTCGGATCGTCGCGGCGCAGATCGGGTGGCGCGACGTCTCGGCGACAAGGCTGTGGTCCAAAACATCGACCGGGACGGCCGTGCGCTGTTCCGCGTCGTGGTCGGTCCCTGGCCCGATGCGGGGGCCGCTGAGCGGGCGCGTCAGGCTGTCGTCGCACGCGGGTTTGGCGACGCCCTGTTGATAGGCGGCTGAACGGGCTTGCTTCCCGCGCCTCGCTCGCCATTGTGCGCAGGTGCAGCGAGGCAGATTCATCACTTTCGAAGGCGGCGAGGGCGCCGGCAAGACGACCCAGGCGCGCCTGTTGGTCGAACGCTTGCGCGCGCGCGGGCTCGACGTGCTTCAGACGCGCGAGCCTGGCGGGTCGCCGGGCGCCGAGGAAATCCGTGGCATCGCCGTTTCGGGCGAGGCGGATCGATGGTCCGCGCGGACAGAGACCCTGCTGATGTACGCGGCGCGCTCGGACCATCTGGAACGGACCATTCTCCCCGCCCTGGCGGCCGGACGCTGGGTGGTCTGCGACCGCTTCGCCGATTCCAGCCGCGTCTATCAGGGCGCCGGCGGGGGAACGCCCGAAAGCCTGATCGAGGCCTTGGACGATGCCGTGGTCAATGGCGACCAACCCGACCTGACGCTGGTATTCGACCTTCCGGTCGAAGTCGGACTGGATCGAGCCTTCGGGCGCGGCCTGTTCGAGACCCGTTTCGAATCCAAGGGATTGGCCTTCCACCAGAAACTGCGTGACGGCTTCCTCCAGGTGGCTGAACGTCACCCCGAACGGTGCGTCATCCTCGATGCGACCGGAGAGGTGGAAGCGGTCTCTGCCCGCCTCTGGGCCGTGGTGGAGGAGCGGCTGCTTTGAGCGAGCATCCGCGCGACCGTTTCGATCTGATCGCCGATACCCAGGCTGAGGAAGCCTTTCTGGACGCCCTGAACCGCGGCCGGTTACACCACGCCTGGCTGCTGTGCGGGGTCGAGGGATCGGGCAAGGCCAGCTTCGCCTATCGCGCCGCGCGCCGCCTGCTGGGGGCCGCGCCGGACCCGTCGCGCGGACCGCTGGGCGCCGCGCCGCATGACCCCGTCAGCCGCCTGGTGTCCGCCCAGGCCCATCCGGATCTTCTGGTGCTGGAACGCGCGGTCGAGGGCGGCAAGCTGAAGCGCGCCATTTCGGTCGATCAGGCCCGCGACCTGCCCGAATTCTTCGCCAAGAGCCCCTCGCAAGCCCGAAGCCGCGTCGCCATCATCGACGCGGCGGACGACCTGAATGTCAACGCTGCCAACGCCTTGCTCAAGATCCTTGAGGAACCGCCTGAAAACGGCGTGCTCTTCCTGGTCACCCATGCGCCGGGTCGGTTGCTGGCCACCATCCGATCGCGCTGTCGGCGGCTGACTTTTCCCATCTGGCCGGAAGCGCGCCTGGCGGAACTGGTCGAGCGGCGCACCGGCGTATCCCGCGATGAAGCGGTCGCGGCGGCGAGCATGGCGGGCGGTTCGCCCGGCGCAGCCCTGGATCTGGCCTCCGGAGCCATGACCGAAGTCGACCGTCTGGCTCGCGCCTGGGTCGAGGGGCCGGACGCGGACCGCGCAGAGCAATTGGCGATCGCCGACGGTTTCCGGGGCGCCGAAGGACAGGCGCGTTTCGAAGCCCTGATGGACCGCGTAATCGCCGCTGTGAAGCGTCGGGCCGTCGAATCCGAGGGACGAGAAGGCGCGCGCTGGGCCGAGCTGTGGGGACGTCTGTCCGAGCTGCCCGATCGCGCCGCCGGGTTGAATCTTGATAAGGGAGACGTCCTGGCCGGAGCCTTGGCCGATATCGCCCGCACGAAAGCCGCCGCCTGATATGCTCATCGACAGTCACGTCAACCTTCACGCGCCTCAGTTCGATGAGGATCGCGAGGCGGTGATCGACCGTGCGCGCCAGGCGGGCGTGCGGCTGATGGTCGAGATTTCGGACAAGCTGTCGACCTTTGAGGCGACCCACGCCCTGGCGATGAACAACGCCGACATCTGGTGCACGGTCGGCGTCCATCCGCACGAGGCCAAGGACTATGGCGATCTGACCGCCGATCGCCTGATCGAACTGGCGGATCGCCCGCGCGTCATCGGCATCGGCGAATGCGGCCTCGACTTCCACTATGATCTCAGCCCGCGCGATGTTCAGGCCAAGGTCTTCCGCCAGCATATCGAAGCGGCGCGGCGCACCGAGCTTCCGTTGGTCATCCACACGCGCGAGGCCGATGAAGTCATGGCTGACATTCTGCGCGAGGAGCACGCCCGCGCGCCCTTCAATCTCTTGATGCATTGCTACACAAGCGGCCTGGAACTAGCTGAAACAGCGACGGAACTCGGCGCCTGGTTCTCCGTTTCCGGCATCGCCACCTTCAAGGCGGCCGAAGAGGTGAGGGAGGTCATCCGCCGGATGCCTGAGAATCGCATCATCGTCGAAACCGACTGTCCCTATCTGGCGCCGATCCCGCATCGCGGCCGCCGAAACGAGCCGGCCTACATCGGCCTCGTGCTCGAAAAATTGGCCGAGGTCCGCGGCTGGACGCTCGAGCAGGCGAATCAACGAACAACCGACGCCTTCTTCAACCTGTTCGACCGTATTCCCAGGCCCGCGGAATGAACGGGCAGGACGAGCTGGAGGTCGTCATTCTTGGCTGCGGCTCGTCCGGCGGCGTGCCGCGCGGCGATGGCGACTGGGGCGACTGCGATCCTGCCGAGCCGCGCAACCGGCGCACCCGCTGCTCCATGCTGGCGCGACGCCATGGTCCTGACGGCGTGACCAGCGTGGTGATCGACACGTCGCCGGACTTTCGCCAGCAGATGCTGGCCGCCGGGACACGCCACATCGATGCAGTTCTCTACACCCACGATCACGCGGACCAGACCCACGGCATCGACGATCTGCGCGTCTTCGCCGTTCATGCCCGGCGACGAATTCCCGCCTGGATGGATGCCGCCACCCATCAGGCCCTGACGCGACGTTTCGACTACATCTTCGAAAGCCATCACGGCTATCCGGCTATTGTCGAGGCCCAGCGGATCCCGCCGCACGGGCGAGACTGGCGGATCGAGGGGCCTGGCGGCCCGATCCCCGTCAGGACCTTCGATCAGGCCCACGGACCGATCCGCTCGGTGGGTTATCGTCTTGGGCCGATTGCTTATTCAAGCGATGTTTCCGGCCTGGACGACGCCGCGCTCGAGGCCGTTCGCGGCGCTGAACTCTGGATAATCGACGCGCTACGCTACACGCCGCATCCGACCCACGCCCACGTCGATCAGGCGCTGGAATGGATCGCGCGCGCCGAGGTGTCGAAAGCCGTGCTGACCAACCTGCATATCGATCTGGACTACAACGTCCTGTCGCGGTCTGTGCCTGCGAACGTCGAAGTTGCGTTCGACGGCTGGCGGGGAAGCTTTGGCGTCTGACGGCACGGGTCAGATCAGCAACCTATATTTCGCAGACTGCACAGGTTCGGAAATTGTTGCAGCTATAACGATGGATGACGCCTCGGCGGCGTCTTTGACGAGCCGCATGTCGCGAAGAAGGTCTGTTTTCTGGCAACGAGGTAAGGTCAGCTTCTGGCGCTAAGCTGACCTGATCGCGATGGCGCACAGGTCGTTGGCTGCGTCTATCGGCATGCCCGACGCCTTCCGTTCGGAATAGCGGTCCACCAACTGGCCTGCGTGCGACCGCGTCAGGACGGTGAAACGCACCAGTTCCTCCATGGCGTCAACGATGCGGTCGTAATAGCTGGAGGGTTTCATCCGGCCGTCGTCGTCGAACTCCATGAAGGCTTTGGCGACATCCAGCGGCCGAGCAGGCGCAGGGTGTTGACGGCGTTGAAACTCTGCGAGCCGCCGGAGACTTGCATAAGGGCCAAGGTGCAGCCCTAGGTCGGACGCATGCCGCCCATGTTCAACGGCAGGTGATCGATCTGAAGTTTAGCGAGGCAGTCCGTTTGGGTCGGAGCAATAGGGCCCGGCTAAGGCCTCGGGAAGCTTGATATGCATGACACACGCGCACTGGATTATCAGGCCATCGCATGTCACGTGCTGTGAAGCTTAATCAAGAATGAAAGTTGTGGCTGTGGCCCGCCCGAAGCCCCGCTGCTGCGCTGTTTGAATGGCTGCGCAGCGGGGCGTCGAGCTATGTTGCTAGGAATGGTGCAACGCTATCGAACTGGTATTTCCTTCGCATAATATATCTTAGGCGATAATATTGCATCCGCCTTCACTGTCGGTTTTCCTAGTCGCTGCGATTCCAATGAGAATGCCGTTCTCACTCGGGAAATCTGCAGGTTTGTCCGAATTTGCTCCCTTTCCGCGCGAATTCGGATGAACCTAGCTAGTAGCGTATTACTTTGCTTTTTCTAGAAAACGGCGCGCTGAACTGCCCGTCGCCATGCGGAAGTTGGCCGATGCCTGCGCTGCCTGCCCGACGACGATCCCCTGCCCCTGGTCGCCGCCACCGAAGCGAGTGAACGCGGCGCCGGCCGTGTCATCGACCGCAGCGCCGAACTGCCCAGCCTGTCAGAACCCACGAAACCGACATCCAACTGGCCGGCGCCGAGATCATCGTCTACCCGCAAGCGCCGCGCCACGCGTCCCGTCGACAACCCACACGACGTGCGTACACGCATCGCGAGGTCGCTAGCGGCCGCCGCCTTGAGCATCCCGAACACGCCGCCAGGCAGCCCCCGTGTGCGGCCGAACAGCACCGTCATCAACTCCGGTGTCACGGGACTAGGTTGGCGCAGGGGATAGCGCCGCAACGCCGCTTCGACCACCACAAAGCTTGAGGCCAGGCCTTGAACTCGAACACCCGCGTGCGGGCCGCTAGGTCGGCGTCGCCAGCGAGCACACGGACATCCGGCGTGGACGATGTGAGGCCGAGGTGGAAGTCGCCGCGGCCGCTGAGGGCGTGGAGATAGCGGACCAGTTGTTTGATCTGCTTATCAGGGAGTTGATCGATCTTGCGCACCAGGAGCAATCTCGTGCCTGCATCGCGGATGGCGCGCAGCGCCTGCTGCTCGCTCTCGATGCTGCTTCGAGGCCGCCCGCCCGCAGCCTCCAGCGCGACGCTGATGAGATGAGTGACCTGCGCCTCCGAGAAGGTCAGCAGTCCATCGACAATCACGGCCCGTCGTTTCCGGCCGCTGCCCAGCGCGCCCCGTCGCTCGGCCTCCCGAAGCACAGAGCCGACGCCACATAGCGGCGGCGCGGAGAGTAGCAGATGAGGTGGCCCGAAGGCCGCCTCATCGTTGATCCGCTTCTCGCATTCGGCAATGTAGGTCATGGCGTCGGGCCACGGCACGAAACCGGACTCCCGTAGAAATGCCAGGCGGGTTCCCCTGCCCTCCAGAGCGATGTTGGCCACGTCCCGATCCAGATGGGAGAGGTTCACTGGCCGCCCCCCATCAGACGAGTCCAGGAGGTCAAGTTGTTCGGACCCTGGCCTGCCGAACCCTCGACGGCGGTTGTCATCGACACCCTCTCGCGTTCGACGCGCTCGCCTTTGGTGAGCCTCACGGCGTGCGCTTTGGCGGCGCGGCGGCGGACAATTTCGGTGATGATCATCCAGCCGCGCGCCGGGCCGAGCTCAAGAATCCGGCGGCGTCGCTGCTCGGCTTCGACCTCCCACAGGGAGATGCGCGGACAGTCGGGATACCGGCTCGGCACCGGTACCCAGAGACCGTCCAAGTTCTGGACGAACACCCTCGACAGGTCATGCGGGTCGTAACGAAGTTCGACCTTCTCCACCATGTGGCGGCGAAGCTCCTGCAGGGCCGGGCCGCAGTACTCCAAGGTGAACAACTGGACGCCCTGCCTCTGGATGGTCGCCCGACGCCGGGGGAGGAAACTCAGATAAAACTGCTCAAGGTTGGCCGGCCAGCGCGGGGCGATCTCCTGGTCGCGGCACATCGCCTCCCAAGCCTGGCGGGGCGAACAGCCCAGTCCGCCATGCCGCCGTTCGTGATAGTCGAGTATCTGTTCGACCAGCCACTTTTCCAACTCCTCGATCGTCAGCGTCGCGTTGCCGGCGCTGTCGTACTTCTCCCGTTGGCGGATGTTGGAGAATGTGGTTCCGGGCAGGAAATGACACCGCGCCATCATGGTCCCGATGAGACGCTCGATGTGGGCCCCGTCCCGTGGCTTGCCGATATCGCGCAATTGCCGCTCAATGTCGGAGCTGTCACACGCACGGCGATAGGCGACGGACTTGGCGAATTCGGCCGCGTTGTCGGAGTGTAGGGCGACGGGGAGTCCGCAGACAGGCCAGTCGCCCGTCAGCCCAAGCCGCTCCAGAAGCGGGCCCTTCGGCCCGACTGCGCACAAGAGAGCCATGGCGACACTACGAGCCCCGGGTCTGTCCCACGAGATGAAATAGCCGGCGACCATCCGGGTGGCGACGTCGATGATCAGCGTCAAATAGGGCCGGCCCAAAACCTCACCATCGATCGCGCTAACGAGCAGGACGTCAACCGGGGTGTGGTCAATCTGCCATCTCTCCATTGGCGCGCTGACGTCGTAGCTGCCGGGCCGCAAGGTCAGGTCTTCGGCCTTCAGCAGTTCGCCTCTCCGGACCGCCACCATGTGTTGGTCCAAGCGATCAATGCGGGCCTGAACCGCCTTTCGGCCTACAGGCTTCAAGCCCCTCTCGCCGCAGGCCGTTTGATACGCCGCACCAGTTCGGCCACCGGAATCTTCTGCTTGGTCAGGTAGTCTCGGTGCAGGACTGTTTGAACAACTGCCTCGCGCGCCTTCGATAGGCAGGCGACACCCCGAGCGGGACCAGGCCGCCGGGGAAAAAGCTGAACGATTTCTCCTTCGAACTTCTTGAGCAAACGGTAGACTGTAGAGCGGTCCATATTGAGTATGTATGCGGCCTGCTCGGTCGCGAGGCTCCGCGCCCGGCTGCGGGGTTCAAGCCGTTGGATGGCCCTGAACAACCCGGCGGCCTGTCGCATATGGGCCCAGTCCTCTTCTGAGTAGATGAGCATTCGGTCGAACACTGGACCGCCTTCAATCGCACTGCTCAAGGCATCAAGTGAGATATTGGAATTGGTCATCGAGCCCTCCCTAGGGCTGGCCAAGCGGCTGCTTCGCAGCGCGCAGCCGTCAACGGCCGGCGTCGCTGCACCGCTTGACTTAATCTGAGATTGGAGGGAGGTTCGGTCGTCCGGAAAGACACCAAACCTTTGAGACCCCGCCGCGCCAACGGCGGGGTTTTTACTTTGCTATCCGCTTGGCATGGAAACCTCGGCCGCTTCGGGGTTGACGATAACGGCCAGTATTCAATTCGCTATGGCACTTCGCAAGACTGTCAAATTGATCGGAGCGAACCAGATATATTCCAACCACTAACCGGTCTAGAATATATACTATAACATATATTTCTGGTGTGGCCTGGATGTTGCCAGGACAGCCATTTCAGCTCTGAGCCACTACGTCATTGCGGGGTGAGTACCGCCACGCGATCACACGTTAAGGACTGCAAGGAGCCATGGCCTCCGAGTTCTTGCGACGGCGGCTAGTCGCGCTATTGCGGATGGCGCTGCCACGTTGCGCCTTGGCGAGGGAACAGCCGTCTGGCTTCGAGGCATTAGAACTCAAAGCCCCGGAGTCGCGCCAATCAGAGAAATCGACATTCACAGGTCGTCGATACTGGCCTCCGCTGCGCTTTGGGCCTCATGCTTGAGCCACGCGGCGAACGCCCTTGCCGGCGCCGACGCGCCGCTGCGCTTGGTCAGGACATGGTAAGCCAGTTCCGTCGTCAGAGCGCCGTCAGCGAAAGGCGCCACCAGCCGGCCGGACGCAAGGTCTTCAGCGACAAAGGCGTACGGCGCCAGGGCCACGCCCTGACCATGAGCCGCCGCTTCAATTGCCAGGGCCGTCTGATCGAAACGCGGCCCGGCCAGGGCGTCGATGTCCTTCAGTCCCCGGGCCTTGAGCCAAGCCGCCCAGTCCGGGCGCGGTTCTTCCAATTCGCTGGGCCGCAGATGGATCAGGACGTGGCGCGCCAGGTCTGACGGCCGACGCAAGGCGTTGTCGCCCGTGGTTAACGAGGGCGCGCAGACCGGCGTCACATCGGCGTTCAGCAACCTTTCCGAGCGCACGCCGGGATAGTCGCCCCGCCCGTAACGGACCGCAACGTCGACCCGGCCGCCGCTGACGTCGGCCAGCCGCATGTCGGCCGACATCCAGACCTCGATTTCAGGATGCGCCGCTGCGAAACGGGCGATGCGCGGCGCCAGCCATTTGGAGGCGAAGGACGGCGGCACGCTGACCGCCAGGGCGTGGCGGCGGTCGGGCCGATAGAGCAGGTCCCCTGCCCGTTTCAGATAGTCGAACCCGTCGCGCAACAGCGGATAGAGTTCGGCGCCCAGCTCCGTCAGCGCAATTTGGCGACCTTCGCGATGGAACAGCGGAGCTCCGGCGTGCTCTTCCAGAATGCGGATCTGCTGGCTGATGGCGCCGGGCGTGACGGATAGCTCCTCGGCGGCGCGGGTGATGTTGAGCCGGCGGGCGGCGGCCTCGAAAGCCTTCAGGGCGTTGAGCGGCGGAAGCCGGCTGTCGACGGCGGGATCCTTGCGGCGAGTCATCAGCGCATCCAGTTCGGCGTCGGCAGGCCGCGAGCGTTCAGGAACGCCGGGTCATAGATCTTGCTGGCGTAGCGTTGGCCCGCATCGCAAAGCACTGTCACGAGGGTATGGCCGGGCCCCATATCCCGCGCCATGCGGATGGCGCCGGCGATATTGACGCCGCTCGAGGGGCCGAGCGACAGCCCCTCCTCGCGCACCAGGCCGAAGAGGATCGGCAGGAACTCCGCATCCTCGATGCGATAGGCATGATCGACCGAGAGGCCGTTCAGATTTCCGGTGATGCGATTGACGCCGATGCCTTCGGCGATTGAACCGCCCTCGCCTTTCAGCACGCCCTCGGTAAACCAGCTGTAGAGGGCGGCGCCCGGAACGTCGGCCAGTCCGACCTGCAGGGCCCGATTGCGCTCACGAAGGTAGGCTGAGGTTCCCGCCAGAGTGCCGCCCGAGCCGACGGCGCAGATGAAACCATCGACGCGGCCGTCCGTCTGCTTCCAGATTTCCGGCCCTGTGGCTTCATAGTGAGCCTGACGATTGGCCGGATTGTCGAACTGGTCGGCGTAGAAGGCGCCGTTCGGTTCGCTGTCGTTCAGTTCCTCGGCCAGACGGCGCGAGAAGTGGACGAAGTGGTTGGGGCTGGCGAAGGGCGCCGGATCGACCTCGATCAAGCGGGCGCCGTGCAGGCGTACGGCCCGCTTTTTTTCTTCCGTCTGGGTGCGCGGCATGACGATGACGACCGGATGGCCCAGCGCCGCCCCGACCAGGGCCAGGCCCACGCCGGTGTTGCCCGCCGTGCCTTCGACGATCGTTCCGCCAGGCTTCAGCGCCCCTGAGGCGCGCGCCGCGCGGATGATGCTGAGCGCGGCGCGATCCTTGATCGAGCCGCCGACGTTCAGGAACTCGGCCTTGCCCAGAATTTCGCAGCCGGTCGCCTCAGAGGCGCGCTTGAGGCGCACCAGGGGCGTGTTGCCGATCAGGCCGAGGACGTCAGGCGCGACAATCATGGAAAACCCGAACCGTGGGGAGGAGCGATCCTCTTAGCCACAGTTCAGATTTTCTAACAACCGCCCTAGATGTGGATCACGCGGCCATAGGCGTCCAGAGCGGCCTCGTGCATGGCCTCGGACATGGTCGGGTGCGGATAGACGATGCCGTGGATGTCTTCCTCGGTCGCTTCCATGGTGATGGCGGTGACGTAGCCCTGGATCATTTCGGTGACGTCTGCGCCGATCATGTGGGCGCCGATCAGGGCGCCGGTCTTGGCGTCGAAGATGACTTTGACGAAGCCTTCGGTCTCGCCCGCAGCGATGGCCTTGCCGTTCACCTTGAACGGGAAGCGGCCGATCTTGACCTCGCGCTTCTCGGCCTTGGCCCCCTGCTCCGTCACCCCGACCGAGGCGACCTGCGGCTGGGCGTAGGTGCAGCCGGCGATCGGCGAATGGACGTTCGGCGTCTTGTAACCGGCGATGTGTTCGGCGGCGTGAATGCCTTCGTGCGAGGCCTTGTGCGCCAGCCAGGGCGCGCCGGCGCAGTCGCCGATGGCGTACAGGCCCTTCACATTGGTCTGGCAGTGGCTGTCGGTCTTGATGTGGCCGCGGTCCAGTTCGACGCCCAGCGCCTCCAGACCGATGCCGTCGGTGTTGGCGGTGATGCCGACGGCCGAGATACAGACCTCGGCCTCCAGGCTTTCAACCTTGCCATTGACTTCAAGATCGACCTTCACGCCCTTGGAATCCTTGGAGACCTTCGTCACCTTGGCGCCGAGCTTGAACTTGATGCCGCGCTTTTCGAAGCCCTTCTGGGCGGCCTTGGAGACCTCTTCGTCCTCGACAGGCATGATGCGGTCGACGGCTTCGACGACCGTCACCTCGGCGCCCAGGGCGCGGTAGAAGCTGGCGAACTCGATGCCGATGGCGCCCGAGCCGATGACCACGAAGGTCTTGGGCAGTTTCTTCGGCGCCAGGGCGTCGCGATAGGCCCAGATCTTGTCGCCGTCAGCCTCAAGCCCGATCTGCGGCAGGGCGCGGGCGCGGGCGCCGACAGCCAGCATGACGGTCTTGGCTTCGATCGTGCGCGAGCCGCCGGCCTTCAGAGCCACGACGACCTTCGGCGCAGCGGCGCCTTTCTCGAGTTTGGCCGAGCCCTCGATGACCTCGATCTTGTTCTTCTTCATCAGGAAGCCGACGCCCTGATTCAGTTGCTTGGCCACGCCGCGCGAGCGCTGGATGATGGCGTCGAAGTCGAACGAGGCGCCCGAGGCCGACAGGCCGTAGTTCTTCAGGTGCGACAGGCTTTCGAACTTCTCGCCGGACTTCAGCAGGGCCTTGGTCGGGATGCAGCCCCAGTTCAGACAGATGCCGCCCAGGTTCTCGCGCTCGATGATGGCGACCTTCTGGCCCAGTTGGCTGGCGCGGATGGCCGCGACGTAACCGCCGGGGCCCGAGCCGATGACGACGAGATCGAATTCAGCAGCCATGATCAGATCAACTTCTCGATGTCGGCCTTGATGGCCTCGGGTTCAGTCTGGGGCGAATAGCGCGCGACGACGCGGCCTTCGCGGTCGGTCAGGAACTTGGTGAAGTTCCACTTGATGGCCTGGGAGCCCAGGAAGCCGCGCTTCTGTCGGGTGAGCCAGGCGTAGAGAGGGTGGCGGTTCGGTCCATTGACCTCGACCTTGTCGAACAGAGGAAAGGTCACGTCGAAGCTGCTGGCGCAGAAGGCGGCGATTTCCGCCGCCCTGCCCGGCTCCTGCTGGCCGAACTGGTTGCAGGGAAAGCCCAGGACCTCGAACGGCGCGTCGACGAAGTCGCGGTGCAGCTTTTCCAACCCGGCATACTGGCCGGTGAAGCCGCACTTTGACGCCGTATTGACGATCAGCAACGCCTGACCGCGAAAGCGGTCCAGCGCCACGTCCGCGCCATCGATGGCCCGGGCGGAGAAGTCATAGACCGAGGTCATGACTTCACCCTCCCCTTACGCCAGCATCGCCACGGGATCTTCGATCAGCGGCTTGAACGCCTGCAGGAAGCGGGCGCCCGTCGCGCCGTCGACCACGCGGTGATCGCAGGTCAGGGTCACGGTCATGACGGTAGCCGGCACGATCTGGCCGTCCTTGACGACCGGACGTTGTTCGCCGGCGCCCACGCTCATGATGCAGCCCTGCGGCTCATTGATGATCGAGGTGAACTGCTTGATGCCGAACATGCCCAGGTTGGACACCGAGAAGGTGCCGCCCTGGAACTCTTCGGGCTTCAGCTTGCGCTCACGGGCCCGCTTGGCCAGGTCCTTGGACTCGGTCGCGATCTGGGCCAGGCCCTTGGTCTCGGCCTTGCGGATGATCGGGGTGATCAGGCCGCCGTCGATCGCTACCGCCATCGAAACGTCGGCGTTGTGATGCATGGCGATGCCTTCGGGGGTGTAGGAGGCGTTCGCCTCCGGCACCATCTTCAGGGCCAGGGCGGCGGCCTTGATGACGAAGTCGTTCACCGAGACCTTGACGCCCTGCGGCTCCAGCATCTTGTTCACCTTGGCGCGGACGGCCATCAGCTGGTCGATCTCGACGTCGATGAACAGCGGGAAGTGCGGCACGTTCTGCACGCTTTCGACCATGCGGCGGGCGACAGCCTTCTTCATGCCGTCCAGCGGGATCAAGTCATAGCTGCCGTCCGGAATGCCCATCTGAGCCAGCGACAGGGCCTTGCGCGGCTCGGCTGCGGTCGCAGCCGTCGCGGCGGGCGGTTGAGCGCCGCCCTTGCCGGCGGCCTCCACGTCGCGCTTGACGATGCGGCCGTGCGGGCCGGTGCCCTCGACGGCCTTCAGGTCCAGACCGGCCTGGGCGGCCAGACGGCGCGCCAGCGGCGAGGCGAAGATGCGGCCGCCATCGTCAGACTTCGGTGCGGCCGGAGCGGGCGCGGCTTCGGCCTTGGGAGTCTCCGCCTTGGGCGCTTCAGCCTTCGGCGTCTCGGTCGGAGCATCAACTTTCTTGGGCGCGGGCGCCACGTCGTCGCCGGACAGGCGGGCGATCGGCGTGTTGACCTTCACGCCCTCGGAGCCTTCCGGCACCAGGATTTCCAGCACTTCGCCTTCGTCCACGGCTTCGACTTCCATCGTCGCCTTGTCGGTCTCGATCTCGGCGATCACGTCGCCAGCCGAAACGGTGTCGCCGACCTTGACGTGCCACTTGGCCAGCACGCCCTCCTCCATCGTCGGAGACAGGGCGGGCATCAGGATATCGGTCATTGAGCGGTCTCCGCCTGCTGGCTGGCTGCGGCCTTTTCGTGCGCGGCGTCCCAGCTGTCGCGGATCGCCTTGAAGGCTGTGGGCTGGTCGAAACCGTGCATGTCCGCATAGGCATGGGAGAAGTGCCAAGCCAGTTCAGCCAGCACGACGCCCATGTTCGCCGGTTCGCGCAGGGCCGGGCGGATGTTCATCCGAGGTCCGTCGACGTTCCACCACACGCGGATCAGCTCCAGCACCTGTTCGTCGGCGCCGTCGAGCCCTTCGGGGATCGACAGAGCCTTGGCTTCCAGGGCCCCCGTCATGCCATCACCTTCTTCACGGCGGCGACGATCTTGTCGACGCCCGGCAGGGACAGGGCTTCCAGATTAGCGGCGTAGGGCAACGGCACGTCTTCCTGGTGCACGCGCAGCGGCGGAGCGTCCAGATAGTCGAAGGCGTGTTCGATCACGCGCGCCACCACTTCGGCGCCGACGCCCATCGGACCCCAGCCCTCTTCGGCCGAGACCAGACGGTTGGTCTTCTTGACGCTTTCGACGATGGTTTCGTGATCCAGCGGACGCAGGGTGCGCAGGTCGACGACCTCGACCGAGACCCCTTCTTCGGCCAGCTTTTCAGCGGCCTGAAGGGCGAAACCGACCATGCGGCTGTGCGCCGTGATGGTGACGTCCGTGCCTTCGCGACGAACCTTCGCCTTGCCGATCGGCACGACGTAGTCCTCGACGTCCGGCACGTCGAACTCGAGGCCGTACATCATCTCGTGCTCGAGGAAGACGACCGGGTTCGGGTCGCGGATGGCGGCCTTCAGCAGGCCCTTCGCATCAGCGGCGTCATAGGGGGCGATGACCTTCAGGCCCGGCACCTGAGCATACCAGGCCGAATAGTCCTGGCTGTGCTGGGCCGCCACGCGAGCGGCGGCGCCGTTCGGACCACGGAACACGATCGGACAACGAATCTGGCCGCCCGACATGTACAGGGTCTTGGCCGCCGAGTTGATCACGTGGTCGATCGCCTGCATGCCGAAGTTCCACGTCATGAACTCGACGATGGGCTTCAGGCCCGCCATGGCGGCGCCGACGCCCAGGCCGGCGAAGCCGTGCTCGGTGATCGGGGTGTCGACCACGCGACGGTCGCCGAATTCCTGCAGCAGGTCGCGGCTGACCTTGTAGGCCCCCTGATACTGGGCGACTTCCTCACCCATCAGGAAGACGGCCTCGTCGCGGCGCATTTCCTCGGCCATGGCGTCGCGCAGGGCGTCACGGATCGTAGTCTTGACGAGTTTGGCGTCGGCCGGAATCTCCGGATCACGCAGTTCGACCTTGGGCTTCACCGGAGCATCGGCAGGCGCGCCTTCGGTCTTCGCTTCGGCTTTCGGGGCCTCTTCAACCTTGGGGGCCGGCGCTGCGGCGCCGTCTTCGCCAGCGAGACGGGCGATCGGCGTGTTGACCTTCACGTTCTCAGCGCCTTCCGGCACCAGAATTTCCAGCACCTCGCCTTCATCGACGGCTTCGACTTCCATCGTCGCCTTGTCGGTCTCGATCTCGGCGATCACCTGACCGGCCGACACGACGTCGCCAGCCTTGATGTGCCACTTGGTCAGCGTGCCCTCTTCCATCGTGGGGGACAGCGCCGGCATCAGAATGTCCGTCACGTATCAGGCCTCCACGTAGACGTCGGTGTAGAGCTCGGACGGATCCGGCTCAGGGCTCTCTTGAGCGAACTGTACAGCTTCGGCCACGACGGCCTTCACTTCGTTGTCGATCGCCTTCAGCTCGTCCTCGGTCGCCTTGGCGGCGGCGAGCAGCATCTTCAGGTGGTCGATCGGGTCGCGGGTCTTCTTGACCTCGTCCACCTCTTCCTTCGTCCGGTACTTGGCCGGGTCGGACATGGAGTGGCCGCGATAGCGGTAGGTCTTCACTTCCAGGATGTAGGGACCTTCGCCGGCGCGGGCGCGCGCCACGGCGCGGGCGGTGGCGTCACGCACAGCCAGCACGTCCATGCCGTCGACCTGTTCGCCGGGAATCCCGAAGCTGGCGCCGCGTTGGTACAGTTCGGTCGTGGACGACGAGCGCTCAATGCTCGTGCCCATGGCGTACTGGTTATTCTCGATGATGTAGATGGCCGGCAGCTTCCACAGCTGCGCCATGTTGAAGCTCTCGTAGACCTGCCCCTGGTTCGAGGCGCCGTCGCCGAAGTAGACGAAGCTGACCGAGTCGTCGCCGCGGTACTTGCCCGCGAAGGCCAGACCCGTGCCCAGCGCGACCTGCGCGCCGACGATGCCGTGACCGCCATAGAAGCCGGTCGGCACGTCGAACATGTGCATGGACCCGCCCTTGCCCTTGGACGATCCGCCGATGCGGCCCGTCAGCTCGGCCATGACTTCCTTCGGGTCCATGCCCGCGGCCAGCATGTGGCCGTGGTCGCGGTAGCCCGTGATGATCTTGTCGTAGCCCTGCTTGACGCTCTCCTGAACGCCGACGGCCACGGCTTCCTGACCGATGTACAGGTGGCAGAAGCCCCCGATCAGGCCCATGCCGTAGAGTTGGCCCGCGCGCTCTTCAAAGCGACGGATGAGAACCATCTCGCGGTAGAAACGCAGCAGGTCTTCCTTGGAAGCCTGTGGCGTGTTCGGAATCTTTTCGCCCGTGCTGGGCGAGTTTTTCTGAGCGGCGGCTTTCGCCATCCGGCATCTCCCGGCTTACACCCCTGTTTCAGGGACTCTTATCGTTACAGAAAGGGGCTTTAGCAGCCTTCGTTCCCGAAACGCAAAGCAGCCAGCCAGGCTGTAACAATAGTTCAGGAGGCGCGGGTCGCGCCACGGTTGTGGCCAGCGGGGCCGTTCAGCCGAACCACATAGTCGCGCGGGTCGGCGAAGCCGATCACCGCCCTCGCCCGCTCCTCCAGAAGATCCTTCGAGAGACTCTCGGTGCGCAGGTAGCGGACGCGGACTTCCAGGTCCTGGCGCTGCTCGGTCAAGCGCGTCAGTTGGGACTGTCGCTGGGACAGCAAAGCGTCGCGTTCACCGCCACTTAGCAGGCCGCGTTCACCCGTCAGGGCTTGCACGCCCAGATAGGCGATCAGCAACAGCAGCAGGACGGACGGCAGGTAGGGCTTCATCTGCTCGGGCACAACGGACGCTCCTTCTGAGCGCGCACAAACACGGTGACCTATCAGTGAGCGAAAATGCCTAACGAACCGTAGCTTGGCCGTAATTGCGAACGCCGTCCCCGAGGTTCGGAGGCGGCGTCCAGCACATCTTCGTGATGCGACTTATTTCAGCAGCATGCCGTCGCCGAAATAGGCGGCCTGGTCGCCCAGCATCTCTTCGATGCGCAGCAGTTGGTTGTACTTGGCCGTCCGGTCCGAACGGGCCAGCGAGCCGGTCTTGATCTGACCGCAGTTGGTGGCCACGGCCAGGTCGGCGATGGTCGAGTCCTCGGTTTCGCCCGAACGGTGCGACATCACGGCGGTGTAGCCCGCGCGGTGCGCCATATCGACGGCGTCCAGAGTCTCCGACAGGGTGCCGATCTGGTTGACCTTGATCAGGATGGAGTTGGCCAGGCCCTCGCCGATGCCCGCGGCCAGACGGCGCGGGTTGGTCACGAACAGATCGTCGCCGACCAACTGGACGCGATCGCCCAGGCGATCCGTCAGCAACTTCCAGCCGTCGAAGTCATCCTCGGCGCAGCCGTCCTCGATCGAGACGATCGGGAAGCGTTCGACCAGATCGGCCAGATAGTTGACCATGCCCTCGGCGTCGAAGGACTTGCCCTCGCCCGCCAGCTCATACTTGCCGTCCTTGAAGAACTCGGTGGAGGCCACGTCGAGAGCCAGGTGGAAGTCCTCGCCCGCCAGATAGCCGGCCGCCTGACCCGCCTTGGTGATGAAGGTCAGGGCTTCGTCGGCAGAGGCCAAGTTCGGAGCGAAGCCGCCCTCGTCGCCGACGTTGGTGTTGTGGCCGGCGTCCTTCAGCGCTTTCTTCAGCGCGTGGAAGATTTCAGCGCCCATGCGCAGGCCTTCCGAGAAGCTCTCGGCGCCCGTCGGCATGATCATGAATTCCTGGATGTCGATCGGGTTGTCGGCGTGTGCGCCGCCGTTGATGATGTTCATCATCGGCGTCGGCAGGATGCGGGCAGAGACGCCGCCGATATAGCGGTGCAGGGGCAAACCGGCCGAGATGGCGCTGGCCTTGGCCACGGCCAGCGACACGCCCAGCATGGCGTTGGCGCCCAGGCGCGACTTATTCTCGGTGCCGTCCAGTTCGATCAGGGCCTCGTCGATGCGTCGCTGGTCCTCGGCGTCCATGCCGGACAGGGCGTCGAAGATCTCTCCGTTGACGGCGTCGACCGCCTTCTCGACGCCCTTGCCGCCCCACACGTCCTTGTCGCCGTCGCGCAGTTCGACGGCTTCGTGGGCGCCGGTCGAGGCGCCCGACGGCACGGCGGCGCGGCCGAAGCTGCCGTCTTCCAGGATCACGTCCACTTCAACCGTCGGATTGCCCCGGCTGTCGAGAATCTGGCGGGCGACGATGTCGACGATATCGGTCATGAATCTCTGCGCTCTGACTGAGTTGGGAAAGGTCGGGCCGGTTTAGACCAGACCCGCTTGAATCGCCACAGGCGAGACGACGGCGAACATATGCGAAAACGGCGCGCGAGAGGCTCGCGCGCCGCTGAATTTGCGCCCGGCCGGAGCCGGATCGCCAGAGGAGACCTTAGTCTTCCTGCTGGGTCAGAACCTGACGGCCCTTGTACATGCCGGTCTTCAGGTCGATGTGGTGCGGACGACGCAGCTCGCCGGTGTCCTTGTCTTCGACATAGGTGTTGGCGCCCAGGGCGTCGTGAGCACGACGCATGTTGCGACGCGAGGGGGATACTTTGCGCTTCGGAACGGCCATGTCCGTCTCAATCTCTAAGTCGGTGCGCCGGTGAAGACGCGAAAACAACAGCGGCGGCCCCCCGATAAGAGCCGCCACGCGAGGGCGGGCTTATGCATGAAGCCGCAAGGGATTTCAAGTCGCGGAATGATAATGGTTCAGCCCGCCGCCGCCTCGACGAGGGTGGCGTCCTGTCCATCCCTACGGCAGAGTTCCGGCGCTGAATATCACGGGAGGACGACATGCGCGATTCTTGGCGCGATTTCTGGATGACGACGGCGGGGTCGGTCGCCTTCATCGGCCTCCTCGCCGGAACGCCGGCTCAGGCTCGGGAACAGTCCACGTCGAGCATCGCGGTTCTGGCTCTACCCGAAGCGGCGGCCTACCCCGAGGGCGTGACGGTCGATCCGGCCACCGGCGCGATCTACACCACCAGCGCCAATACCGGCGTCGTCGTCAGCGTTGATCCCGCAAACAGGGCGACCATCGTGATCGGCGATCCGCTGGATATGGCCGACGCCCGCCCCGCGACGCCGGTTTCAGTGGCTCTGGGCCTCAAGGCCGATGGCGAAGGACGCCTGTGGGTCGCCGGGGCGCGGACAGGCTCGATGCATGTCGTCGACATCGCCACCGGTCGACGACTGGCGCGATTCACCACCCCCGAAGGCACGGCGCTGATCAACGACGTGGCCCTGACGACCGATGCGGCCTACTTCACCGACACCGTGCGACCGGTGCTATGGCGCGCGCCGCGCGATCCCATCGCCGATCAGGCGCTGCAGCCCTGGCTGTCGTTCGAGGGAACGGCCATTCGCTACGGCGAGGACGCCAATCTGAACGGAATCGCGGCCACGCCGGACGGACGCTATCTGATCGTCGTGCAGATGAAGGCCGGCAAGTTTTTCCGAATCGATACGAGCACCCGCGAGATCACGGCGATCGACACAGGTGATTCGGCGCTGGACGGCGGCGACGGCCTGGCGTTGCACGGTCAGAGGCTGTTCGTGGTGCGTCAGTGGTCCGAGGAGATCGTGGCCTTGGATCTG
>PJUE01000570.1_pt1 | contig 20553 bp, 18 predicted proteins | sample 1512171 | NCBI WGS metagenome assembly PJUE01 (sample SAMN08177674, study PRJNA422409) | Feces metagenome, whole genome shotgun sequencing project. | isolation source: Chicken feces (3) enriched on wood chips: alkali lignin treatment | host: Gallus gallus | place: USA: Madison | collected 2015-01-15
ATGCTGGAAAATCATGTTTGTTGATTGCCGCCGAGTATTGACACGTTCGGACGAGCACTTGGATGACCTTCGCAGCGAAAGCCGGACATTGATCCCGGCACGATCGCCCGCTCATCTGTGCACCCTTCTCTCAGTTGTCCTGCCGGTCATCGGGCGGAAAGCAGCGTTCGCACGGTGTGTTCGCTTTTGCCGGAGCACTTCTCGGAGACTTCTCTGATTGCGGCCTCGCAGGTCAAGCTGCTTGCTCGACTCTGTGATCATTCCGATAGACCACTCGCTTCTCTTCACGGTCAGCGCAAGGCCGCTGCATAATGGGCTCATCGAGAGCGGGATGTCTCTATCTGTTTCGTGACCACATGCTAAGCTGAGGTTCCGGACTCTGAGCGAGACCGTCTTGCTCTTGGTCCCCGCGCGAACAATACAGCTCGCTTTCGGGCGGGCATCGGTTTCCTCCCTCCCATGCTGTAGTCGGGTTGGCGTCTTAACCCAGCGAAATTCGCTATTGTCGGTCCACGTACGGTGCATGAATTGCAGGCACCCTGCTTTCAGAACGGTGCAAGGTTCTAGCTCCATTACTCCGTCGCCCTCCTTTGGAAAAGGGTCGCCGTTATGCTGTGACCGAAAAACTGCAGACCTGCTATCGCGAAATCATTTCTGGTTCTCGGGCAAAAAGCCGTGAGTTCCGTAAGAACGAGCGGTATACACCATCCATGTCGCTTCTGAATTGTGAACTTCTCGATCTGCGCGCGGTGGTGGCTGTTGCTGAAAATCGCAGCTTTCTTCGCGCTGCCGAGCTTCTAAATCTCTCGCAACCGGCGCTCAGCCGCCGAGTGCAGAAACTTGAATCCATCGTCGGAGCGCCGCTTTTGGAACGCACTACGAGGAGTGTACGCCTGACACCGGCGGGTCAGGAGATGGTACCGCTGCTACGGCGGATGCTCGATGAAATGGACGGCTCGCTTCTTGGTGCCATGGCGCAAGGGGAACGCCAATCCGGACGATTGACGCTGGCCAGCATTCCGAGTGCGACAGTCCGTTTCCTGCCCGAGGTCTTGCAGCACTTCGGCGAAGAATATCGCAATGTCAGAGTTCGCGTTCTCGACCTTTCAGCGACGGAATGTGCTCAGGCGGTACGTACTGGTGAAGCGGAGTTCGGCATTGCGTTGCCCCTGTCCACTGATGCGGAATTGGTGTTCGATGCGCTCCATGACGATCCATACGGTCTTGTGTGCCGCAAGGACGATCCCCTCGCGAATATCACGGCACCGACATGGTCCGATCTAGCCGGCCAGAGACTCGTAACCGTTCATTCCGGCAGCGGAAACCGTATGACGCTCGATGCCGGACTTGCGCGGGCGGGGCTCGAGCTTCGATGGTTTTACGAGGTCACGCGCCTCAGTTCCGCTATAGCTCTTGTCGATGCTGGCCTAGGGCCTTCGGTCCTACCAAAGCTTGCCTGTATGGGCCCGGAAGCGCGTGATCTCGTCTGGCGGCCCATTCAGGGCGATTCTGTATTCCGGACGATCGGCGTTCTTCGTCGCCCCAACGCGCCGCTGTCGCCAGCCGCCACAAGGCTTTTGGCTTTACTCGAAGCGGCCTGGACTAGCGCCACGAAGTAGCGCGGCACCGTTCCAGCGTGAAACGAGGAGCGACGCGGCTATGTTGGCCGTTGCGCTGGTGACAGCTCGGAATTCGGAAAGCAGTCGGTCGACTGCGATCAGCATGGCGGCAGCCGCGATAGGGACGTCGGGAAGAAGAGAAAGTGTCAGCAGCAAGGCCGAGAAGCCGCTCCCGGTCACACCTGCCGCAGCTTTCGATGTAATCAGCATGACGGCAAAGTAGACGGCGAGCCGCTCCGGCGGCAGCTCGATGCCTAGTGCTTCGGCGAGGAACAGGGTCGCAACCATCAAATAGACCGCAGTACCGGCAAGATTGAGAGTATACCCCAGAGGAACTGTCAGGCCGACCACACTTCGCGGACACCCAATGGTTTCAAGTTTGGTAATCAGTCTCGGGAGGACGACTTCCGTCGAAGAGGTCCCAAGGATGATTAGAAACTCGTCGCGAAACGTCTGGATGAGGTGACCCGGCCCAATCCCGGTGGCGATACGCACGGCGATAAGGAGCACCGCCAGCAGAGTTCCGCACGCGATCGCCAGAGTGAGGATCAGGAACCCGAGTGATCCGATAAAACTGATCCCATAACTTCCTACAGTAAAGGCGATCGCGCCGAACGCCCCTACCGGCGCGAAGCGGATCAAGAAACCAAAGATGATGAACTGAAGCTTCGACAGAGCTTCGACTGCTCGGACGATCGACCTGCCCTGTTCGCCTATGCGAAGCAATCCGAAACCGACGAGACCCGCTACAAACAGGACCGGCAATACGTCTCCAGCGGTGAAGGCCGAGAACAGCGTTTCGGGGATCATGCGGACGAGAAATCCTCCAGGCCCGTCAATCTTCTCGGAAGACAGATGTTGCTGCAATTCGCCGCTTGCCAGATCGGTCGCAGGCACACTTAACCCATTGCCCGGTTGCAAGAGACTGCCCACGCACAGGCCGATGAACAGCGCGGCGACGGTAATGATCATAAAGACCGCGATGCAGCGCAACACCGTCGTGCCGGTATCGCGCGCCGCGCCATGTCTCACGATGCCCTCGACGATCGTACAGAACAGCACCGGCGGCACCATCATCCGCATGGCTTTGACGAAAGCGATGCCCAAAGGCGCCATATCAACAGCGAACTTTGGCCACGCCCAGCCCAGTCCAATCCCGGCAACAATGCCGATAACCATCTGGACATAAAGCGGCTTCAGCACGCGCGGCAAAGTGCTCTCCCGACGAAGGCAACGAATATATGCGCCATCTGCATAAAGATGCCCGATAATTGCATTGGATGGAATCGATAATCTGCGCTTCATCGCTCGGCAGTCGCGCATGCTCAAGCCTTTTTCCAGACGAACAGGAAAAGCGTGCGACAGGTCGAGGAGAGGAACAATCAGATCCGAGCTACCCACCCGGCACTCTCGTGGGAGACCGACGCGCCGACGCGCCGTCTTGCGCTCTCTGTTTGTGCTACCATTGCTGGCTTTGGCCGGATGCCAGACGGCATCGCCGCCGCCGGCCTCGACATCTTCGCATCATTCAGCCGAACTGAATGTTTTCACCTCGGGGGGATTCTCCGAGGCCTTCAGTGCGCTAGCGTCGAAATATGAAGCGGAGACTGGAACCCATATCGTAATCGGTCGCGGCCCCTCGATGGGCGAAACGGCCAATGCCATCCCTCAGCGTCTCGCCCGCAAGGAGCCCGCCGACGTCGTTATTCTGGCCCGGTCTTCCCTCGACAAGCTGGCGGCGAACGGATTGGTCGTGGCGGGAACGTCGCAAGACCTGGTTCTCTCTAAGATCGCCGTCGCCGTTAAGGAAGGCGCACCGGTGCCTGACATCAGCAGCGCGGAAGCGGTTCGAAACGCGCTTCTGTCCGCAAGGTCGGTTGCCTGGTCGGACAGCGCATCAGGGGCCTACATCCAGTCGATCATGCTGGACAAGCTGGGAATCGCTGCCCAGGTCCTGCCAAAAGGAAAAATGATCCCCGCGACCCCGGTCGGAGAAATCGTGGCGAAAGGCGAAGCCGAGATCGGCTTCCAGCAACTCAGCGAGCTGAAACCCGTCAAAGGTATCCGCATCGTCGGGTTGCTGCCGGAATCCCTGCAAAAAGTGACGCCATTTTCCGCAGGCGTGGTCTCGTACTCGGCAAACCAAGCCGAAGCAAGATCGCTCATCCGGTATCTCGCCTCACGTAAAGCCCACGCCATCATTCGCGAAAGCGGCCTCGAGCCGGCACCGCAAAAGGTTACGCCATGACACATGCATCCATTCCATTCCCGGTCGATACGGATGAAGCGCCGGTCGCAGCCGCCAAGAAGAAGTCGTCCTTCAAGTCGATCTTCATCGTTGCCAGCGGCAACTTCCTTGAAATGTTCGATTTCATGGTCTTCGGCTACTATGCCACCTACATCTCGAAAGCTTTCTTCCCGACAGGCAGCGAATTCGCATCGCTGATGCTGACGCTGATGACTTTCGGTGCCGGCTTCCTGATGCGTCCGGTGGGCGCACTTGTGCTCGGAGCTTACATCGACAAGCACGGACGGCGCCAAGGTCTTCTGCTGACTTTGGGTCTTATGGCGATCGGAACGCTGGCAATCGCAATCACGCCCACATATGCGCAGATCGGAATGGCGGCTCCGGCGATCATCTTGATTGCCCGCCTGGTCCAGGGTCTGTCCGCCGGTGTCGAGGTCGGAGGTGTCTCGGTCTATCTCAACGAGATTGCACCGCCGCATCGCAAGGGCTTCTTCTGCTCATGGCAATCAGCAAGCCAGCAGGCTGCGGTGGTATTCGCGGCACTGATCGGTCTCTTGGTTTCCAGCAGCCTTGACCCTGTCACGATGCAGGCGTGGGGCTGGCGCATTCCGTTCATCATTGGCTGCGTCATGATCCCGTTCCTTTTCATCATCCGCCGGCACATGGAAGAGACGGACGCCTTCCTCAATCGCAAGGAGCATCCGCGCCTTGGCGAAATCATGAGCATCATTGCCAACAACTGGGGCATCGTGCTTCAGGGCACGTTGATGGCCGTGATGACGACCGTCTTCTTCTACATGATTACCGCCTACACCCCGACGTTCGGCAGCAAGGAACTGTCGCTTTCGGCAGGAGAAAGCCTCTTCGTCACAGCCTGCGTTGGCTTGACCAACTTCGTGCTGCTGCCGATCATGGGCGCCCTTTCCGACCGTATCGGCCGCAAGCCTCTCTTGATCACTGCAACTGTTCTGGGCGCGATACTGGCCTATCCGCTCATGACCTGGCTGGTCGATGCCCCCAGCTTCGGGCGTCTTCTGGCCGTGGAACTCCTGCTTGCCGCGATATACGCAACCTACAACGGCGCCTTCATCGTCTATCTGACTGAAGTGATCCCGGCCCACGTCCGCACCGTCGGCTTCAGTCTGGCGTACAGCCTGGCCACGGCGATTTTCGGCGGATTCACACCGGCCATCAGCACCGCGCTGATCGGCGCCACCGGGGACAAGGCGATCCCTGGCGCCTGGTGCGCAGGGGCCGCTCTGCTTTCCCTACTGGCCCTTCTGGTCGGCCATGCGAGATCGCGACACGCCGCGCATTGACCGGCTGTGGGAGGCGCCCGCCGCGGCGGCTCCCACAACGCTTTATATCTAACGCAGAGACGGCGGCCACGAAGCCCCGTACATTCGAGAGGATCGCCAAGTGAAACGAGGAGGCCTGTTCATGGTGGCCATGGGCCTGTCATCTCCGGCCGCAGCGCAAACCGCTGAAGACTACGCCCGGCTCAACCGAACGATAGAGAAGCAACAGGCGGTCATTTCCAGGCTTGAGGCGCGACTTACGGCGCTCGAGGTAGAGAGGCAGCAAGCGAACGCCGGAAGCGACGCCTCTCCTTCGTCTCCGCCCGGGCCGACATCGACGGACCAGCCTCGCCGCACTCCGGCTCCGCTGGGGCAACCGCTACCGTCTAATTCTCATCCACCCTCGCTGGACGCACGCCTTGCCCAGATCGAGGCGGCGCAGGATGACATGGTACATGTCGACTGGTCCAAGGGCACGCCCGAGTTTTCAAGCGGGGACGGCAATCTGACCTTCCGGCCGAGGGGGCGCCTGCTGCTCGACGTCGGGATAACGAATGGATCGGCAACGGAAAGGCGCAACATCACCGCAACTCAAGCCCGATCCTTGCGCCTGGGGATCGAGGGTTCGGTCGGCAAGCACCTTTCGTATGTTCTGGAAGGTGATTTTGCGGACAATGATGTGGCCATCAAATCCGCCTACTTGGCCTGGACAACAGGCTTTAAAGCTCAGCAGGTCGAAATAGCGCTGGGCAACCGCCTCAACGATCGCGGTCTGGACGGATCGAGTGGAACGATTTCCGTGCCCTTCATGGAACGCAACGTCGTTGCGCAGGGAATCATTCCGGCTCGCGGATTTTTCGGGTTGGGTGCCGCTGCACGTATTTACGGAAAGCGGTGGCATGTGGGCATCCAGGTTTCAGGCGACGACGTGGGCAATCCGGGGACTGCGTCGGACGGTCTTACAATTGCGGGCCGCGCGCACTGGAACCCAGTGCGTTCGAAGGACCTCATAGTTCATCTTGGCGCCTGGGGTTTCCATGAGAAACTGGCCAGTGATGCAACGCGGCCGACGCGCGCGATTGCGGTCGGCGGCTTCTTCAACGACAATCTTCGTATCGCCCCGGGGACGCTTGCAGATCCGAAGTCCGGCACGGGCTTTGGTTTCGAAGCCGGCGCTTTTCGCCGATCGCTGTGGACTTATGGCGAGTACGGTGTACGCCAGCTTACAAGCCGGACGGGCCTTTCCACCAACCAGTCTGCTTGGGCGGTTTCGGGTGGATGGTTCATCACCGGTGAAAATGCGCCCTATCTCGCACGAGGCGGCGTGTGGAGCCGACCGGAAGTTCTCTCCGCGGTGACGGAAGGCGGTCGCGGAGCCCTTGAAGTGGCGGCGCGTTACGAAGCGTTGGATTACAGCGACAATCCAACAGCGGGCCGAGGCAACGCATTAACTCTTGGCGCTAATTGGTATCTTAACAATTTCATTCGGTTGCAGCTGAATGCCATAGAATGGTCGGTCAGGAATCCAGTTTCGGCCGGCCATACGACCGACAATGGCCATACCTTGGTCGGGAGGGCTCAAATTGCATTCTGAGCCCTTTTCATCGGAACCGCGGGAGGTATCGCAAGTTTAAATGTCATGGCGAAAAGGCCGAGCGGCGAAGATCGCGGGAATTTCTCACGATGGAAACGCCTCGGGGCGCGTGAACGAGGTGCCTCCCATAAGTCGTGGCGTCGCGGGTTACCGCCGAATCGCACTAGTGGTGGCCACAGCACTATTCATGCAACAGCTCGACGGGACGGTGCTGACTATAGCATTGCCCACGATGGCACGTGATCTCGGCGCGGCCGCCACAAATCTTAGTCTCGCCCTGACCAGCTATCTCCTCGCTCTGGCGCTATTCATCCCTGCCAGCGGAAATCTGGCTGACAGGTTTGGTGCGCGAACGATATTCTGCGGTGCGATCGGACTGTTCCTAGCCGGCTCTCTCGCCTGCGCCCAGGCAGGTAGCCTCTGGCAACTGGTAGGCGCGCGTTTTCTCCAGGGAATGGGAGGCGCGATGATGGTGCCAGTGGGCAGACTTGTTCTTATGAGAAGCGTTGCCAAGAGCGACACTCTGCAGGCCTTGTCATGGCTCGTGATACCCGCACTGATTGGACCTATCCTTGGACCGCCGCTCGGGGGGCTGATCGTTACTTGGCTCGACTGGCGCTGGATCTTCTATCTCAACCTTCCGATCGGCCTGATCGGAATGGTTTGCGGCCTGGTAATGATTCCCAATTTCAGGGGCGATATCAGTTCACGCTTCGACAAGTGCGGCTTCGTCCTTTCAGGCGGAGCGCTCGGCTGCCTGCTCTTCGGCTTCGAGCTAGCGAGCCGGGCTGAAACTGGCGGGACGGCGGCCGTGCTTGTCTTTTCTGGTATCGGACTTGGCGCCGTTTACATACGCTATGCCAGGAGCGCGCGCGATCCCATACTAGACCCTGCGCTCATGCGAATTTCAACCTTTCGATTATCGGTGATCGCGGGCTCCCTGACGCGAATAACCCAGGGCGCACAGTCCTTCCTGTTGCCGCTGATGTTGCAGTTGGCATTCGGCCTCTCGGCGGCGGTGACTGGATCAATCACAGTGGCGGGCGCGCTTGGAGGTCTTGCCATGAAGGCCTTGGCTCCGCGCATCTTGCGCCGTTGGGGATTCCGCGTCAGTCTGACTTTTTCCGGGGTTTTCGGCACTGGGGGTTATGCCCTCTGCGCAACTTTTCGGCCTGACTGGCCGACAGCGGGGATGGTGATTGTAATTGCGATTTCAGGTTTTTTCACGTCGCTCCAGTTTACCGGCTATAATGCCATCGCCTACGCCGATATTAGGAAGGAGGACCTGAGCGGCGCGACGACCTTCTACGCGACATTCCAGCAGCTAACCCTTTCTCTTGGAATCTGTCTTTCAGCCACGGCACTCGAATTCGGCCAAGCCTTGTCTAATCGCACCGAGTTGACAGTAACCGACTTTATCGGCGCATTTCTATTGGTAACAGCAATCTCCGCTTCCGCAATCATCTGGAACCAGAAGATCGAGCCCAACGCGGGTGCATCAATCAGCGGCCATAGGCAGCACGATTGAGTACATCGCGATTTTGCGTCCAGAAAGGCTATATACACAGATCGTACTTCTTGTAATTTAAATACAGCCGTATATTTGCTCAGATCCTCATTCCAGCAGCCCGATAATTAGCTACGTTTCCCACGAACGAACTTCGCTTAGCGCCGGATATCGCCGCGATCTGGTTGCAGGCCGGGCGTTTGCCGATGATCCAGGATTGCTTCTTTCGAGGGCGATCACGGAGGTACCGTCAGTGTTTATCAACCGGATGCCGACCTTAGACGCAAAAACGGGAACGACCGCTTCGTTCCCACGTGTCGGCGTTCGCCACCAATGAAACCGCCACCTCCCTTTCGTTCAGCAGCCAATTTCACGCCCTAGGGTACGGTAGGTCATCTTTCCCTTTTCCAGATGCGCCAGACCGGCCGATTTCGGAATAACGGCTAACCGGGCGAGAGAATTAGACGGCTTCGCCTTCTACCGCATGTGAAACGTTTCAAGAACAACCAATTAGAGCCCAAAACGGCAATGCCGCACTTTACGCCGCCTTGTTCCCGCTCAATGAGCTGGCAAAGCCATCCGCAAGCGTTTAAGGGAACTCTTTTACGGTTCGGCGGTCGATATATCGTGGGTGAACATCAGGACACGCAGTCGCAAGTCGAGGGCAAGCTCGATGACTTGATTGATAACCCCAACCTAGCTGATGCGCTGGAAAGTGATCAATTCAAGCAGTTTCTCGATCAAGTGCCGATCGCGATAGCAGTGGCGGAGCTGGAGCCCGAAGAACGGTTAGTCTACGCCAATCTGGAGTTCGAGCGCGTAGCTGGCGTCAGCGCTGAGCGTATCAAGGGCGAGCGGTGGGATGCCTTGAATGACGTTGGGTCCGCGGTAGAAGATGGCATTCCTTTGGGGATCGCGGTGACCAAAGGTCATGAGCATCTCGGAACTTTTGCGTTTAGCAATGATCAGTGCGCGCGCGTAAACATCTGGTCAAACGTGATCGAGGGCGATTCGGGACCGGCATTTCGTCTCGTGGCACTTGCTCCTGCGTTCACGGGGGACGCGAACGCGGATACGACCCTTCAGGAGCAGCTGGCTGAGAAAGATGTATTACTCCAAGAGTTGCAGCATCGCATCAAAAACAATTTGCAGATGGTCACGGCGCTAATCCGCCTCGAGGCGCGTAACGTCCCCAGGGATGCAACCGCCGAACGGTTTGAGACGCTGGCCGGTAGGGTTGAAACCCTTGCTTTGCTGTATCGCACCTTGTCGGGACAGGACATTGGCGATGAAGTCGATCTCGGTATCTTTCTTTCGCAGATTACCAGCTCAGTGGTTGCAGCCCACGCGAACGAGGGGGTTCGGTTAAATCTGAAGGTGGACACATGGCCTGTGTCTATCGACGTCGCGATGCCCACGGGCCTGGTAGTCAACGAATTGCTCACGAATGCGCTCAAGCACGCTTTCGTAGGGCGGGATTTCGGCACGATCACGGTACATAGCCTGGTTGATGATGAAGGCTGCCGTGTGATCGTTGCGGATGACGGCGTGGGTTTGCAGTCTCCGGATCACTGGCCTCCGCGCGGTAAGCTTAGCTCCTTAATTGTACAATCTCTTCGCCAGAATGCTAAGGCGAATATTGACGTTCAATCGGCACCGGGCCAGGGCATGCGCGTTACAATCAGCTTCAAGCGCGAAAATACTCACTGACGTGGCTCCGTCAGGGTTGCCATACAAACTGGTCGCGGCTGCGAAGCGAGCGTCGATAAAGCTCATTGGGTATTAACGGCGGGTTGGGCAGTGTCCACTGAGCGTAGCCGTCACGGGTCCGCACCATACGCAATTCATCACCGAATTCACCATTCAGACCTTTCCCGTCGCATGGGCCTCCTACCAATTTTATACGGCTCAAAATGACGTCTCCGCACATAGGTTCAGCGCTTGTGAGAAGCAATTGCAACATTAGGGAAAAGGTTTCAATGGCCACTTCCAAGCGTAGGGCAATCAGGTAGTTTTTCTGACGCCAGGTTCGCCAGCTTTGCTGGAGCGAATGACCGTATCCGAAAAACCGAACCCTCGAGACTCTCCGGCGGCATGAACGCGTAGTCGTCTATAGATGAATTGGCTATCAAAAGGACTGTTGTGGCACCCCCATAAGCACAGACATCAGGGGCGATCAGCCCGCCCGCGCGCCTCATAGAGCGCGGTCATGCGAAGGGGCAAGGGGCGCCGCTCTCCGCTCCTTCCGGCAAGCTTTCGGGAACGGCTTCGTTTTCCCCGCCGCTCTTTGCCGCCGCCGGAAACCGCGATTCAGCTGATGAATCTACGAGAACGCTTCTGGTCGTCTGCAATCAAAAGCTATGCGGGGCGAAGTCAGGGCAGGTCGCTCCTGACGACGCGAAAGCCCCCAGCATCCGGCTCACCAGACCCGCCAGCATCTCCGGCGGGACCGGCGGCTGAAGCTACTAGAGCGTCGTGCTCGGCAAAGACCCGCTCGATCTCCGCGCGTTTGTCGAAAATCATCCGCGCTACGCCACTGGTCATGCCTCCTTCATCGCCGACCCGGCCCAAGACTGCAGCCAGATCTTCCAGCGTCGCCTTCTCTAGGCTGCTGTGAAGTCCGCCCTTGGCATCGCGATAGGCCACACATTCGATCGCCATGATTTTCCTTTCGCAGTAGGCTTGCCGCTATAACCTCCAACGGGCCAGCAACGTTCCGCAGGCAACGCAAGGTCGCCTCAGGGAGAACAATAACGACATGCATCCAGCAAACGCCGCTTCCCCATAACCCGGGCTGCACCGATAGATCACAGCACTCTCCAAACTCTGACGTCCAATCCCGTGTGAAAGGGATGAGGCCGCCCTTCCAAAAAGGGTGGCCTTATCGCCGTAGCGGGAGAAAGTCCGTTGCCGAGCCTGCTTGGTCAACCACTCCCGAGGCGAGTTGCGCCCTCCTAAGGTAATTCAATCGCCCCTGCAGCAAGCACCAAAAGCCGGGCAGCACTCCTTTGAAATTGCATCTCAGTGAGACCTAAAAAGCGACACCGCGCAGCACGTCCCCATCGGCATGGCGTAAGTCGCCCGGATTTGTCCTGCGGGAACGCGTCTGGCCGGTTAGCGCTCTCGCCTGTTGGGCAAAGTTCCCGGATTATGCGCCTCTCAGCAGTTCGCGGGCGCGGCGAGGCGAGCGGCAAGGCCGGTGCTGTAAAGCCACGAGGGTAATGCCCGATGATCTTTTCACTCACCCGTGGCAGAATGGCACTATTTGACAGCCGCATGACTCTCGTGGGCACGGCGCTCTCTGATCCGGAAGAAGTGGAGGCCGCCCGCTAAAGTGGGCGGCCTCTGCACGGTGCGGTTCGGGGCACGATCTATCACCGAGGCAACGCGCTAAGCGCTGCCCAATTGATCTTTAGCAAAGAATAGCGTCTCTCGGCCTTAATCTGAATAAATTTCGATGGATTTTGTACCACCTTGCAGGAAACCCCACGGTCCCGGATATCTCTCCTGTCCAGATCGAATTGAGAGAAGTCCTTGGCGCGAGATAGTTTGCAAACACTTGGGGAAGAGCTGAACGGGTACTCGGTGGAGAAAGGCCTGGGACCCCGTTTTCAAGGCTCCGGGGCGTAGTTCAAGTTGCGACGCGCTGAGGCTCGCATCGAGTCTCATCAGAACGGAGGGTATTCCGCGACGGACCGCTGACCTGCCTTGCCAGGCGAGCAAGAAAGTACCGCGCGTTGCAACTAGTTAATCCTGCCGAAAGCCAATATCGGGGTAGGTCATGCTCGCAGCCACCTCTCAATGGCCGCACCTCTAACCCACGCTACGGCGCCGTCGCTCTCGATCGAACACCTAAGGCGAAAGATCACCCTCTACCATCTTTGAGGAGCGATGATGATGAGCCGGGTTGCAGCCTCCGGCTCATCATCGACTTATGCGGCTAACATCAATTGGTCAGGATCGTTGCCGTAGAGGTCTCGCATCCATGAGCAGATCTGCTCGTTCACGAGCCTATGCAGCGCCTTTAGGCGCTTCACATCCGAGGGGCTTGCGTTTTCCGCTTCTGCCTTCGCTATCGCGACTTCCAAGCGTTCGCGCTCTTGGCGCAGGAGTGTGAATAACCTTTCCGACATAATCATGCCTCTCCAGCATCAAGGCTGCGCATGGCAGACATTATGTCGTCTAGCCGAATTGGACGAGACGAACCCGGTGGCCGCCTAAGATCGGGACGATTTTCAACTGCGCGGGCGTCGGAAGCCCAAGACGCCAAAATTGCGCGTTTGACCTCCGGCTCGAGCTGGGGATGCCCTACAAACTCGAACGGATGATGAAATTTGGAGAGGGACATTGTGCTGCCTCCTTTCTTCCAACTCTCCTCACATTGGCGGTGATTCCGCGACGGAAATATTTGCATTCCTATCCTCTAGGTCAAGAGGCTGCGCGCGGTTCCCGTAAAACTCAGATGCCATCCAAACCCTGGATAACTTATGTTAATGGAAATTCGCGGCGGAAATGTCATGCGTTGCCCCGAAAAGGAATGGCATTTGTAAGGTAGGGAAATGCAGGGGAACAATCCTGTTTGGCTGATCGCTTCCGTCGCGGTTGGGATGGCTTTGGCGACATTCGGGATCCTAGCAGACAGTTCACGTAGCCGAAGGATGCGTATCGGCTTGGTTTTCCTTGGATGTTGCTTAATAATGCTTGGCTGCTCGTTTCTTTGATAAGGCCGGACTTGCCCCGCTGTGAGCGATGCCCATCCGCTGAATATATACTCGATGCTTCTATTTTCGAAGGTAATGGCCCCATTCCGCTAGGGCATATCCCTCGAATCACGCGCACTTCGCGAAAGGGCGCCCCATTCGCGTGCGCAGCGCCCACGGCCCTTATCAACTCCACTACCAAAGAGCGCATCGGTCAGATCACGGAGGCCGGCGGCTAGGCCGTCGTCAACTCTCAACATGCCAACAAGACGCGGCTGTATCCATCGAGATCTACGAGGACCCGCCGGCCCTGCCGGAGCGCTGCGGTCTCCTTGCGCCGTCCTCAGGCGAGGGAACATATGATGTCTTCCGCTGGGGAGCGGGGCCACCGCAATCGCAGATGCGCTGCTCTCCAATGGTTTCTGCCTGGTGATCGGCGCGATGCCGCCAAGGCAAATCGAGGCAATCGACCGTGCTTTTGCGCCTTCGTTCGAGCAGACGCCGTTCTGTGCCGGCCATTTCTATGGCGACCGCACCCTGCGGTTCGGGCGTTTGCTGCTGCGTTCGGCGCATGCCGAGGCGTTTGCGCGGCACGAGGCGATCCTGCGGGCAGCGGAGCACGTCCTGGCCCCCGCCTGCGACACGGTCCAGCTCAACCTGACGCAAGGTGTAGCCATCCTCCCTGGCGAGTCGGTGCAGATACCGCACCGCGACCGGGACATGTGGCGGCTCGGCCCCGGCGCCGCCGAATGCCTGGTCAAAGTGATATGGCCGTTCACGCCCTTTTACCGGCAAAACGGCGCAACCCGGATCTGGCCGCGCAGTCACGGCCCGGCCGCACGCGAGGATCCGGCGAACGGTGAAGGGCGGACAATCGAAATTGAGCCAGGCGATGCGCTGGTGTTTCTCGGCTCGGCGCTCCACGGCGCGGGCGCCAACACCAGCGGCGAAGTCAGGCGGGCATGATCTCGGGCTGCTGCCTCAGGTGACCAGGGCAAAGCTGCGCACGGGACTGCCGCCGCCAAGCGGATAACTGCCGTAATGACGCAAGAGCGCGTCTACGGTGATGGTAAGGCTACGCTCAAACGGGTTAGACCAGAGAAAAAACCGCTTTGTAGCGGAAACCATCAGGCCGGAATTCGGTCTCAGCAGATCCGCCTTCTGCAGAAGCGATACCGCGAAGATAACGCAGCCCAAAGCCGGCACGGCCTGCGTGATCCGCCGCGATCACATAGTTCTGCTCATCCCAGTCGATCAAGATCTTGCCGTCACCGATCGTTGCATCATGGCCCCACGTCATGGCAATCCGGCCTTGCTGACTCAATGCTCCATGCGAAAGGGCGTTGGCCACAAGCTCATTGAGCACGAGTGCGAGTGAACCGGCTTTTCCCGGGGGGATCGCAACCGCTGGTCCCTTGAAGGTGAACACCTGGAGCTGCCCCGGCGGAAGCGACTTGCCAATAACTGCCATGACCAATCTTTCGAACGATACCGGCTGCCACGAGTTCGAAGCCAGAATCTCGTGAGCAGCTGAGAGCGCAAACAATCGCCCTTCAAATGCGCTTCGGGCTTTTTCCGATCCAGGGATCGAACGGAAAGCCTGATTGGCGATACCCTGAATGACGGCGAGGTTATTTTTGACGCGGTGATTTAGTTCTTCAATCAGTGCGCATTGCCTTTCTTGAGCAGTCACCTGCGCGGTCACGTCATGCCCCTGGACGAAGACGCCGGAAACCGAACCTTCCGGAGCGATTATTGGCTGATAGAAAAGGTCAAAGAAGCGGTTACCCGTGTTTGCTGAAGGTCCCGTACCGAATTTCAATTCGACGCCCGTTCCGATGAATGGTGTGCCGCTCGCCACCACCGCATCTAGCTGCGCTGCGAATCCGGTGCCGCCCCATTCCGGCAACGCGTCCAACAGACGCATGCCGATGAGGTTATGGTCGCCGCGCAACTCGCGGAAAGCTCGATTGGCCAAAATGAAACGATGCTCGGCCCCTTCGAGGATGGCGGTAAAGCCAGGCGCTTGGTCGAAAACGTCCCTCAACCACTCAGTCTCCCGCGCGAGATCGAAATTTTTCGCCTGCACGGCCTTTGCTCGGTCAATCAGTCCAGCTTCGTCGCGAAGCCGGCGTAACCCCTGCAATTCTGTAACATCGACGGTATGTTGAAGGATGTACTTGACCTCGCCGTCCTCATCGAGCTGCGGCGTATGGGTTGCGCTCCAGAAGCGTTGCTCCATTCCTCCATTCGGCGCCTCGATGTCGTACCGGATATGGGCGATCTCGTCGGCTTGCCGGGTCGTCAGGACACGGTCGAAAGATGCCTGCAGCAGCTTATTGCTGTCCGATGATTCGGGGCTCGGAAAGGCCTCGAATATGCCTTTGCCCAGAAGCTGCGAGCGTTCGCGCATCGTGGCCTTGAGATAGGCATCGTTCATCCACGAAATGACCAGATCCCGATCGATCACGATGTAGGGGTTTGGCGAATGGGTGAGCAGGGCTTCGAAGTTCATGGAACGAGAATGCCGCTTGAGGCCTTAAGGTTCTGGTCATCTGCAAAATTTCGCTCCGGCTTGCAATCCGCATCCCGGACGCTGTCGATCACCGGATCGATCCGCATCGATCAAGAAAGGCGCGAACGACATTTACAAGGTCTACGCACCTCATCTGTTGAGAAATCGCCGCCTTGTTCGCCGGCCACCAAAATCATCAATCCTGCGGTCCCTTCAGGGTAGCTTGAGGAATTATCGATCCGGGCCGCGATCAAGTTCATCGCAGACACCCACCGCTCGCAAGCTGACAAAAGGATTTTCCCAGACGGAGCCCAGCGTATCCAGGATCCTGTATCGGCACGATAAGCCCCACGTCCCGTCATCCTCCGGCTTTGGCGCGCTGGCGAGACAAACCAACGCGGGTTCATTGCAGAAATCTGGCACTTGCCAAAACTACCCGCCCCTGAAACAAAACGGCGATGATCCCTGCCGTCACCTACGACTTGCTCTACGATGCCGTGCAGACAGACCGTATGGTCGAGGCAGGGCTGCGATACTTCGAGCAAGGGCGTCTGACGAACTTTGCGATAGACGAGCAGCTCGATATGGTCTCCGCGACGGTGCGGGGCAGCGCCAGAAATCACTATTTCACATCGGTCGTTTTTGACGATGATGACGATTTCGGCGGACTACCTGCAAGCGAATGCACGTGCCCAGTCGGAATGGCCTGCAAACACGTTGCTGCGCTGCTGTTTGCTCTGCGGGCATCAGGTCATGACGGCACGCGAGAGCCGGGAAAGCCGCGCCTGCTGATCGAGGCGGAAGGGGAAACGCGACCGGGTATTGCCGGCCCTCTTGCCGAATGGCTGGACGCCGCCGCAGTCGATGGACTGGCCGCGCGATCCGAGCATGAGGAACTGTGTTTCACGCTCGAACCCGTGCGCCTCTTCAAGCAGGGTAAACGCCCGCCCAAGGGCATGCCCGCGCTGGTGGTGCCGGAGCGCTACGCCTTGCAGGTCCGCGCCTGGCGCCGCTGGAAACATGAAACGACCTGGCGGGCGACCCACCCGTGGGAGTTTCAGCAGTCTCGCGGCCGCCTCGCGCCCAATGCCATAAGGCTACTGTCACGAATGACCCACGCCGCAGGCGGCGACTTCACGGCAAATCGCAGTCCAAGCGGACCTCATGGCTGGAGCTGGCTATGGGAGGCGAGTGTCGAAGGTATGTTGCGATGGGAATCGCCAGATGGCCCGACGGCAACAGTCAAGCCAGAACGCTTTTCCGGCAGGCTGTGTTGGGAAACTTTAGCCGACGGCCGGCAGATCATAGGTATCGACACCGCTGGCGGCGCCCCCGGCAGTTTCCTTATTTTTGCCGGTGACCCGCCCCTGCACTTCGCTATCGAGAGCGGCGAACTCCGACTCATCGATGCCTCCTCTTCACCGGCTCTCACCGGGCGCCTTCTGGCGATGCCTCCCATCGCCCTCCACGAAATACCGGAGCTCGCGGTCCGCTGGCCGGAGGTCGGCCAGGGTGCCTTGCCCGCGCCTGAAATCCCCGCATCGGCGTCTCTCTCTGGGATCGCGCCGCGCCCGGTCCTGCGCCTGCTCGTTGATAAGCTGAAGGCACAGGACTACGATTGGGGCTGGCGCGCGCGTTCGAGAACGTTGCAAGTGGAAGTCGCGAGACTGGAATTTGACTACGAGGGGCACCGCGTCGGCGCACAGAATCGGACGGACGAGGTCATCGCAAACGGCCCGGACGGCATTATCCGCCTCGTGCGCGACATTGCGGCCGAGCAATCAGCCGCAGACCGGCTGGCGTTGAGTTCGCTCGCTCCGCTTGCCTTGTCGGACCGGTACGAGACCAGACCGCAGCAAGGCTGGGACCATGGGTTTCTCGATGACGATCCCTGTCAAAGCCCAGGCTTTCCGGAATTTATTGCCAACGAAATGCAGGCCCTCCGCGAGGAAGGCTGGTTGATCGAATTCGCGCCCAAGTGGCCGTACCAGCTGCTGGAACCAGACGAGACGCCGGGCTTCGCGCCAAACATCGAGCTCACGCAGCAGACGGCTTCGAACACAGGGGCCGGGGCGATCGATTGGTTCGATGTGGAACTCGCGGCGCGGCTGGAAGATGGGCAGCGGATCGATGTCCTTCCCGCCCTTCGACGCCTGCTGGCATCAGGCGGCGGCGATATTCTCGATCGGGATGATCACTACCGAATTCCGCTGACGCTCGGCGGCGGCAAGTTCACCGCCGTGAAGCTGGGTGCGATCCGCCCACTGATCGAGACAATCCTGCGCATGGCGCTTGCTGACCGCAGCGCATCGAAGCTGAGGCTCGACCGCCACGACTTCGGCATGATCCATGAAATTGCCGGCTCCGGCACGCCGTGGGCCACGGGCGAACGCCTTCGCATTCTGGCAGCCAGGCTCAATGCACCGGAGGACAGCGACTTCGCAGCACCACCAAGCCTGAATGCGCAATTGCGAACATATCAGGCGACGGGTTGCGGGTGGCTCGCTGCACTCCATGAAGCAGGAATGGGCGGAATTCTCGCCGATGACATGGGTCTGGGCAAGACGCTTCAGGCCATTTCGCACATGCTCGCGATCCGTCAGGATTCGCCGAGCCGCCGTATGCCGATCCTCGTGGTCGCCCCGACCTCGGTCCTGCCGAACTGGCAGGCTGAAATAGAACGCTTCGCCCCTTCCCTGACCTGCCTGCTATGGCACGGCACCGCACGACACGATCAGCGCGAAGACGGCCTGTCGGGCGCCGATCTGATCCTTACGAGCTATGCTCTGCTTGCTCGGGACAGCGCCTTGATCGGCCGCCTGGATTATGCCCTCGTCGTGCTGGACGAAGCGCACGTCCTGAAGAATCCCAAGACAGCGGGATATCGTGCGGCTGCGACCCTCAGGGCCGACCAGATCGTCGCGCTGACCGGCACCCCGGTCGAGAATAGGCTGACCGACCTCTGGGCCCTTGCCAGCCTGACGAACCCCGGCCTGCTCGGTTCCTACGAGGGCTTTCGCAAGGCCTATCGCATTCCAATCGAGAAACAGGATGATGCGGCTGCCAGAACCGCCCTGGCGCGGCGGCTGCGCCCATTCATGCTGCGCCGGACCAAGGATGCCGTCGCGCGCGATCTGCCTGCAAAGACCATAGTGCCCGAACGGATAGAACTCGCGGCGCAGCAGCTGCGGCTCTACGAAAGCCAACGCCTGTTGATGCACAAGCGCGTGCGCGAGGAGATTGACCGGATCGGACTGATGCGCTCGCAGATCATCGTTCTCGATGCCATGCTCAAGCTGCGGCAGATCTGCTGCGATCCTTCGCTTCTGCCGGGCGGGCTCGGAGCAGGCATCGCTTCCGCAAAACGCGAGCGCTTCCGGGAGATGGTGCCGGAACTGGTAGAGGAAGGACGAAGAATCATCATCTTCAGCCAGTTCACGACGATGCTCGACCTTCTGGCAGGTGATCTCGATCTCCTCGGCTTCTCCTACGAACACCTGCGCGGCTCGACCCGGGACCGGGCGCGACCAATCCGCCGCTTCCAAGCCGGCGAAGTTCCCATCATTCTCGTCAGCCTCAAGGCGGGAGGTGCGGGCGTCAACCTCACGGCCGCCGACACCGTCATCCTTTTCGACCCCTGGTGGAATCCGGCAGTCGAAGCCCAGGCCATCGACCGCGCGCACCGGATCGGCCAGTCCAGACCCGTATTCGTTTATAGACTAATCGCCAACGGCACCATCGAAGAGAAAATCCTCGCATTGCAGGAACGAAAGCAGGGTCTCGCGGACATGCTCTGGGACGAGAACGCGAAAACGGGGCCGACCGGGCTGACCGACGCAGACGTCGATTTCCTGCTCGGCTAACAGCGACCGGCGTTGCCCGCCCGGCGAAGCGCCGCTGCCAGGAAGCGCAGCCGTACCGATGCGGCCAGCGTGGTGCGGAAAGTTGCATTGCCGATATTCATCGTTTTTCCACCCGGAACTCGACAGGCCGGAGCTCGACGAATCCACCGCTTTGAATTTGAAAGCGGGTATCGGAAACGCAACCAAGACAGTCCTACCATTTACGCCGTCGGCCCGGAAGCTTGCGCGCTGTCGATTGTTCCAGGGAAAGGGGGTGTAGCTCACGTCGGCGGTGGCAGATAATCCGACCGTTCCGGCACGCAGACATGTTCACATTACAGGCGGAACGCGTGCCGGACGGGAGGCGGATTGGGGGATTGAGCTGCGTGGGTGTTCGGCACATGTATATGGCGGTGGACGGAGCGGCGCACAGCCTCGCTCCAGCTACTGTTCGGCGTACTCGGACTTGTCGGTTCCCGGCTCCTCGGGGACTTGCCGTGCCCCTTGCGCTCTTCTTTGATGAAACCTGCAGCTTCCTTCATCTCGCCCTGTTGCCATCGATCTCTCCTCTGGAGGATCGCTACGCTGAGCTGTGGCAGCCCTCAACGGCATGAAATAGAAAATGGCTCGAAAGTGCGAAGTGGCCAGCTTCTGGAGGCTTGCTCGGTGCTGAAGGAAGGAAAGTGCCCCTCCATCAATTCTCGAGCTCACCGCGCCAATCCCCACGCCTGCGCGCATCACCGGATCGACCCGAGAAGCGCCGGGCACCAGATGAGCCGGGCCACGCTCACGGCATTCGACGCCCGACAAGAAAAAGCGGGGCAGGCGCCCGAAATAGCCCGCCCCGCATTGCCTGTCATTGGCAATATTTTCTGTTACTTGAAGCGAACGCCAACGCCGGCCATCACGCGCTGGCGAGCCGAATTGCCGTGATAATTCGAATAGACATACTGAGCGTTCACATAAACCGGCGCGCGGCTGTCCGGAGTCAGGGTATATTCGGCCCCGCCGCCGACTTGGTAGCCGTCGGCGCGGTAGTGATCGTAGACCAGAGTTTCGCCGGCGGGGCCGACAAGGCGCTTGCGCTGCTCGCCGTTCACGTAACCGGCCTTGCCGAATACGAGGAACTGCGGACTGACGAGGTAGCCGGCACGCACCGCAGCGCCCCATTCCTCGAAGGCCTTGTGGTTCATGGCGTACCCGCCGCCGAGATCGGTCGAATTCTCATTG
>PJUE01000571.1_pt1 | contig 20508 bp, 13 predicted proteins | sample 1512171 | NCBI WGS metagenome assembly PJUE01 (sample SAMN08177674, study PRJNA422409) | Feces metagenome, whole genome shotgun sequencing project. | isolation source: Chicken feces (3) enriched on wood chips: alkali lignin treatment | host: Gallus gallus | place: USA: Madison | collected 2015-01-15
CAGGAACGGTAAGCTTCCTCGGTCTCGAGCGCTTCGAAAACGCGGGCGGCACTATCGACATGGTCAACGGCCATGCCGGCGACCGCCTGGTACTGTCGGGTGATTACTTCGGATCGGGCAAGGCGAAGATCGCGCTTGAAGTGGGCAATGGTCTTTCCGACCATCTCACCGTGCAAGGCGCCGCAACCGGGTCGACGGCTATCGTCCTGACGGATCTCGACAACACGAAGGCAGTGTTGACCGGATCCAAGGTGCTGGCACTGGTGGATGTCGGCGCCGGATCGGCGGCAAACGCTTTCACACTCGATGAAAGCAACTTCGGGTTCGTGCATTACGATCTCGATTACGATGCAGCCAGCAAGCAGTATCAACTTTCGAGTGCTGCCGGTGCACCGGTTTACCGTCTCGCCAAGCTCAACGAGACGATCGCCAACACCTGGAACAAAGGTGTCGCAACGATCACCAGCCACTTCGCAAGCCTGCGCGATGGTCCGGCTCTGGGCGGCAAGCGCCTTTGGGGTACGTTTGCCGGCGACGTCAGCCGAACTCGCCAGACGCGCGGCTATCAGAGCCCGGCCAGCTCCGGCGATCCGATGCAGGTCGGCTACAACCAGAACGATGTCGAGGCCCGGCTTGGGTACGATATCGGTGACATCCACGACACGGCGGCGCCGATCTTCGGTGCAACCGCGGGCTATGTCTCCTCGACCATCAACTTCGCGGAATCGGCGGCGCGGGTATCGGTCGATAGCTTCGACGTTGCCGTCTACGGTCGCTATAATCGCGGCGCGCTGTTCGTGAATGGGTTGGTGGACGCAGAGTTCCATCACCTAAAGGCGGCAGACCGCGGGCTCGGATATCGCGACGGCTTCTCCGGCACGACGTTCGGCGGATCGCTCGAAGGCGGCGCGCACCTAACGACCGGTCGTTACTTCATCGAGCCATCTGCCCAGCTTGCCTGGTCCCAATCGAGCCTTGGTGACCTCAAGGTACTGAACCAGGAAGTGAGCTTCGCGAACGGACACAGCCTTCGCGGCACCTTTGGGGCGCGGTTCGGCGGCTCGAACGGCAACGCCACGTTCTACGGCGGCCTTCATTACCTGCACGAGTTCGCAGGCAAGAGCGGAGCAACCCTGCTGAGCGCTGGCGTGGACGAGGCACTTGGCAACCGGGCGCTGGGCGATCGGGCGCGCGGCACGCTCGGCGTGAACATCGCCGGTTCGCGCGGTCTTTCCGGCTTTGTCGAAGCTAACGGCGAGGTCGGGTCGGGTCGCCGCGGCGGCGGAGGCCGTGCAGGCGTGCGCTTCTCGTTCTAACTGCAGGATCGGTCCATCAGGAAGGGTGGCTTGCTCCGCCCTTCCTGATGACCAATCCAAATCTGCATCGTGAAAGGGCTAAGTCCGCCCTGCCCTCGGTTTCAAACCGGTACATTCCGGCGAGTTTCTTGTTCGCTGGCCCACCGGTCGGTCAACTCGAAGGCTCGGTCCAAAGTCATCCTGTCCTTATCGAACGTGAAATGGATGTTCCCGTTCGCCGGATAATATTGGCGTAGCGCCCCCCGTCCTTCTCGTGCGCGAAGAGGTGCGCCGCGGCGCGACCTGCCGGAACGCTATGGTCCACGCACCACCTGCTACAACCGCTTCGTCCGATGGCTAAAGGCTGGCGCCTGGGACCGGATGATAGATGCCATCACAGCTGCGCATGACGACGACGGACGGATGATCGACAGCACTTCCATCCGGGCGCACCAACAGGCTGCGACGGCAAAAGGGGGATCGAGATCATTGTCTAGGTCGCTCCCGAGGCGGTCTCACGACCAAAATCCACGCGGTCGTCTATGCGTGACGGCATCATCAGCGCGATCAACTTCAAGCTGAAGCTGGAGAGGCGCGAAGACCCTGAAGGCGGCCACCGCTGCGTCGTCACGCTCGACGGCAAATACCAGCAGACCAAGACTTTCCGACCGACCGGCGAACTGAAGGGATTGGGAAGGTGTATTCATTTTCCCCTGCTTTGAGGCATGAGCCCCTAATGGGGGCCTTTGCTCAGCGCCAACCACATTTTGGCGCACGCTCGCACACCACAGACAGTGAAAATGCAGCGTCTTCCGCTCGCTGGGCCGGGTGCCGGTTAACCCCGTAAGAAAAGACTTGTACCTATCGGTACAACGATGTACCGATAGGTACAAGTCAAAGCCCCAAAGGGGAATCGAGTAAAACGCCGCACTTTCATAACTGCTCTTCCTGCTGCGGCCCTGGCGCTTGCCAAGACCATTCACATCTCGAAAGGAAATCAAATGTCCCGTCCTCCTCTGCCCCCGTTCACCCACGAAAGCGCTGTCGAGAAGGTCCGTCTGGCCGAAGATGGCTGGAACACCCGCGACGCCGCCAAGGTCGCACTAGCCTACACTCTCGATACCCGCTGGCGTAACCGGGTCGAGTTCGCGACCAACCGCCAGGAGGCGCAGGCCTTCCTCGAGCGCAAGTGGAACAAGGAACACGAGTACCGGCTTATCAAGGAGCTGTGGGCGTTCACCGGCAACCGTATTGCCGTGCGCTACGCCTACGAGTATCGCGATGACGCCGGACAGTGGTTCCGTGCCTACGGAAACGAAAACTGGCTCTTTGCCGAAGACGGACTGATGTCGAACCGCCACGCCAGCATTAACGAGATGCCGATCAAGGAATCGGAGCGGCTGTTCTTCTGGCCCCTCGGCCGCCGTCCCGATGACCACGCTTCGCTGAGCGACCTCGGCCTTTGAGTACCAAGCGCGCCCTTACCGATCGCGAAAGCGCTCTGCCAGCACTGGCGGAGGCCTTTCGCGAGCATGGGTTTGAGGGCGCAAGCTTGGCCGTGCTGTCGAAGGCGACGGGCCTGGGCAAAGGCAGCCTCTACAACTTCTTCCCCCGCGGGAAGGAGGAGATGATGGAGGCGGTCCACGAGAACATCGACGGTTGGTTCACCAACGCGATATTCACGCCACTGGAGAATGTCTCTGATCCGGCGGCGGCTGTTACGGCGATGTTCGACGACGTGACAGCGTATTTTCGCTCCGGAAGGCGGGTATGCGTCGTTGGGTGCCTGGGGCTTAACTCCTCTGGCGAAACCTTCGCGGTGAAGGTGAAGGACTACTTCGCTAGGTGGATTTCGGCTCTGGCACACTGTCTCGAAGTAGCAAAGGTTCCGCCAACGATGGCCGTGGATCTCGCTGAGGAGGCGGTGTCTGGAATACAAGGTGCTATCGTCCTTGCACGAGCGCTCGGTGACGATGTGAGTTTTCAACGGATCGTTCACCGCCTCCGGTTTACCTTGCTCGATGCGATCAGTCGCCACGGCTGACATTCACGGGTCTAAATGTTGACGTCCCGGGGCTTTCTTCCTTCGTTTTGAATGACCGCTTCCCAGCAATGGAATTGAGCCGCTGTCCGACGACCAAGGAGCCAGTCCGTCAATTAGGGTTGCCACACGAACTTGCCGTGGCTGCGGAGCGAGCGTTTGTAAACTTCATTCAGTATCAGCGGCGCTCTGGGTTGCGTCCATTGGGCGTAACCATCTTGGGTGCGCACCATCCGCAATTCTTCGCCAAATTCGCCCGCGAGGACTCTCCCGTCGCTTGGGCCACCAACCAATTTTATCCGTCTCAAAATGACTTCTCCGCAAGTAAGATTAATGTTTGTGAGAAGCAGTTGCTGTAGAACGGAAAAGGTTTCAATTTGCCGCTTCCCTGTAAGCCAACCTACCGCTTTCAGGAAACAATGAGGCGCATTGGTGCCTTCTCGCCACGACCAACATATGCCGTTCCGGACGGCGAGCAGGAGTGGCCGTTCAGGCTGAAAGCCGCCGCGGGCGCCGATGATCAATCTATGGGCGGTTAGTTGCCCGCCGTTGAGGTCCATCGGTCGACACGGGACATCGTTCGCTGATTTAGTATGACTAATAGAGTTCTGCCCGTTAGATCGTCCTCAAAGGTCGAATGAGCGACCGGGATGTCGAGGTGAGGATGCGGATGTTTCGGGTCATGCTGGGGTGCGTGGCAATTCTTGTTGCGCCCGCCGCCGCTGCTTCGGCGCAGGCGCCGATCTCTGCGCCTGCGCCAAAGCAGCGGCTGATCGTGCTGAGCGATATCGAGGCGGACCCCGACGATACGGAGAGCTTCACCCGCCTGTTGCTCTATGCGAGCGAGATCGACCTCGAAGGTCTGATCGCGACCACCTCCGTCCACATGAAGACGGCGATCTACCCCGATTCCATCCGCCGCATCATCCGCGCCTATGCCAAGGTGCAGCCGAACCTCGCGCTGCACGAAACCGGCTATCCGACCGCCGACCGGCTGCTCGGCTTGGTGCAGGACGGGCAGCCCGGATACGGTATGGCGATGGTCGGCGCGGGCAAGGACAGCGCCGGTTCGCGCGCCATCATCGCCGCGCTGGAGCGGCCCGATCCGCGCCCGCTCTGGGTAACGGCATGGGGCGGCGTCAACACGCTGGCGCAGGCGCTCTACACGGTCCGCGAGACCCGCACACCCGATGCGGCGAAGCGGCTGATCGCGAAGCTGCGCGTCTATACGATCTCGGATCAGGACGATAGCGGCGCATGGATCAGGCGCACCTTCCCCGATCTGTTCTACGTGGTCAGCCCCGGCGGTTATGGTGCGGGCACATGGACCGGAATCAACACGCTGATCGATGGCGCCGACAATACGACGATCAGCAACGGCTGGCTGCGCGAACATATCCAGCAGGGCCACGGCCCGCTCGGTGCAATCTATCCCGATGTCGCTTACGGGATGGAGGGCGATACGCCGTCCTGGCTCTCGCTGATCCCCAATGGCCTGAGCGTGCCCGAACATCCCGATTGGGGCGGCTGGGGCGGGCGCTACGAACTCTACACGCCGCCGATCGCCACCGTCGATCCGAGCGGGTTCAGCAATGTGCCGATCGAGCCGGAAACCCGCCCGATCTGGACCAACGCGATCGACAGCTACATGCCGTGGCAGCAGCGGGAGTATGGTCGCGCGCATACGCCGTCGGATCGGCAGATCAAGGATTTCCGTGCCAGCATCTGGCGCTGGCGCGACGATCTCCAGAACGATTTCGCCGCGCGCATGCTGTGGACGACCGAGCCCTTCGCCCACGCCAACCATCCGCCGGCGGTGAAGCTCTCCACGCCGGACCGGATCACGGTCAAATCCGGCACGCGCTTCGTGCTGAGCGCGATCGACAGCATCGATCCCGATGGCGACAGCCTCAGTTTCCAGTGGTTCCATTATGCCGAGGTCGGCCACTGGCGCACGGTGATCCCGAACGGCATCGCCGCCAACATTCATACGGTGGATTTCACCGCTCCGAGCGTCACCGCGTCGCGAGAGGCGCATTTTATCGTCCGCGTGACCGACAAGGGCTCGCCGCCGCTCACCCGCTATGCGCGCGTGATCGTCACCGTCACGCCCTGATTTGGGAGACTCCCGCCATGCCACGCTTCGTCCGCCCAGTCGTTGCCGCGCTCGTCGCGGCTGCATCGCCCGTCGCCACGCAGGCGAGCGCGCCGATCGTCCAGACGCGCTTCACCGCCGATCCCGCGCCGATGGTGCATGACGGCGTGGTGTACCTCTACACTAGCCACGACGAGGACGATGCCGAGGGCTTCAGGATGCTCGACTGGCGGCTCTACAGTTCGACCGACATGGCGAACTGGACCGATCGCGGTACGGTCGCCTCGCTCAAGACCTTTGCCTGGGCGAACCAGACTAACGACGCCTGGGCGCCGCAGGTGGTCGCACGCAACGGCAAGTTCTACCTCTATGCGCCGATCACCATGGTGGGATCGCCGCGCAACGTGATCGCGGTCGCGGTCGCCAACAATCCCGCCGGGCCGTTCCGCGACGTGCTCGGCAAGCCGCTGATCGCGCCGGGCGAAGGTTATTTCGACCCGACCGTGTGGATCGACACAGACGGCCAGGCCTATCTCTACTGGGGCAACCCGGACCTGTGGTACGTCAAGCTCAACGCCGACATGGTGAGCTATTCCGGCCCGATCACCAAAGTTCAGCCCCGCATCACCGATTATCAGGAGGGGCCGTGGTTCTACGGGCGCGGCGGGCATTATTACATGGCCTTTGCCTCGACCTGCTGCTCGGAGGGGATCGGCTATGCGATGAGCGACCGCCCTACGGGTCCGTGGACCTACAAGGGGCCGATCATGGACCACGACACCCGCGCCACCGGCAACCATCCCGGCATCATCGACTATAAGGGCGGATCGTACCTGTTCGGCTTCAGCTACGAACTGAACTTCGCGCTGACTCCGATCCACCATGAACGTCGCTCGGTCTCGGTCGCGAAGTTTAGCTATAACGCGGACGGCAGCATCCCCAACCTCCACTGGTGGGACAAGGCCGCCGCGCCGCAGATCGGCACGCTGAACCCCTATGCCCGCGTCGAAGCGGAGACGATCGCCTGGACCTCGCGGATCGGGCGCGACCGCGACCGGCCCTATTCCTGGACGCCCGGCGTCACCACCGCGCAGGACGATCGCGGCGGCGTGTACGTTACCCGCACCGCCGATCGCAGCTACATCAAGGTCGCAGGCGTCGATTTCGGCGCGGGCGCAAAAGCTTTCCGGGCGCGCGTCGCCAACGGCACGCCGAGCGCGGCGATCGAACTGCGGCTGGATCGCACCGACGGGCCGGTCATCGCCACGCTGCCGGTCGGCGATGTAAGCGGCTGGCAGGAGAAGACCGCCGCCGTCTCGGACGCGCGCGGCGTGCATGACCTCTACTTGATCTTCCGCGGCGGCAACGCGCCGTCGCTGGTGGATATGGATTCCTGGCAATTCGAGCCGACAGGAAAAGGAGCGGACGCATGAAGGCTCACTGGATCGCCGCCGCCGCACTATGCGCGGCAAATCCCGCGCTCGCACAGGCTCCGACTGGCCTCAACGCGCTCGGGCAGTTGCAGGCGGTCGCGCAGGCGCCGGATGCGGCGTTTCATTTCCACCGCCTGCGCAGCGGCGTGCAGTTCACGCTCGGCGGGGTCACCAAATCGGTGATCTTCTATGCGCCCGGCGTCGTGCGGGTGACCGCCAATCTCGGCCAGTCATATTGGACGGCGCGGAGCCTCGTCGTGATCCGCACGCCGGGCGATGTGCCCTTCACGATCAGCGAAAGCGCGGACACGCTCATCCTCACCGGCGCGAAGATGCGCGTTGCGATCGACAAGCTCAGCGGCGCGGCCAGCTATTACGATGCTACCGGCCGCCTGCTCACCCGTGAAAAGGCGGACGCGCCGCAGACGATCACCAAGCGCACTATCGCCAACGCCCGCACCTACGAGGTCGAGAACCGCTTCACGCTCAAGCCGGATGAAGGCATTTACGGCTTCGGTTTCACCAGCGACGACGATGTGAACCGGCGCGGCAAGGATCTGCTGCTCGTCCAGACTAATGTCGGCATCATCATCCCGATCATGGTGTCGACCGAACGCTACGGCGTACTGTGGGATACCTATTCGCAGATGCGCTTCAAGGACGATGCGAACGGCGCACGGCTGTGGGCTGAAAGCGCGCCGGGCGGTGTCGATTATTACATAATGGCAGGTGACACGATGGACGGCGTGATCGGCGCCTATCGCTGGCTGACCGGCGACGCGCCGATGTTCCCCAAACAGGCATTCGGCCTGTTCATGAGCAAGGAGCGCTACCCCACTGAAGCTCGCCTCCTCGAGGTCGCACGCACCTTCCGCAAGGAGCAGTTTCCGCTCGATTACATCGTGCAGGACTGGCAGTATTGGGGCGGCGACAAGGACGGCACTTGGTCCGGCATGACGTGGGACCCGAAGCGCTATCCCGATCCGGCCGCGATGAGCCGCGAGATCCACAATCTGCACATGAAGCTGATGGTGTCGATCTGGCCGTCGATCGGCAACGACACACCGCTCGCGCATGAGCTTGATCGCTACGATCTGCGCTTCAAGCCGCTGCACTGGATTTCCAAACAGGCGCGCGTGTATGATGCCTACAGCCCGCTGGGCCGCAAGATCTACTTCGAATATGTCAAGTCCGGCCTGCTCGACAAAGGCGTCGACGCGCTCTGGATGGACGGTACCGAGGTCGAGGTCAGCGCGGCGATGTGGAACCCAGTCGACAATGTGCGCGACACCAAGGCGCTGGGCTCCAACGCACTGGGTGACTTCACCCGCTATCTCAACCCATATTCGCTGATGACGACGCAAGGCACCTACGACAGCGAGCGCGCGACCCGCGAAAAGCGCGTCTTCACCCTCACCCGCTCGGCTTGGGCGGGCGCGCAGCGCACCGCTGCCGCATCCTGGTCGGGCGACATCTACGCCAACTGGCGCACCTTCGCGCAGCAGGTATCGGGCGGCGTGAACGTCACCATCACCGGCAATCCCTATTGGACGCAGGATACTGGCGGCTTCTTCGTCAGCGATTTTCCCGGCGGCGAGAAGAACCCGGCCTGGCGCGAGCTGTTCGCGCGCTGGTTCCAATATGCAACATTCAACCCGATCATGCGCGTGCACGGCACCAGCGTGGAACGTGAGCCGTATATCTTCAAGACGCTCGATCCGGCAGTGTACAAGACCCTGCTGGACAGCGTGCACCTGCGCTACCGGCTGCTGCCCTATATCTACAGCCTTGCGGCGAAGGTCACCTCGGACGGCTATACGCTGATGCGGGCGCTGCCCATGGATTTCCCTGACGATCCGGCGGTCAGGAACATCAACGACAGCTTCATGTTCGGATCGTCGCTGCTGGTCCATCCGGTCACGCGCGCGATGTACAATATCCTGCCCTCGGCGGCGAACGTGGTGCCGACCGACGTGCTACGCAGCGCCGATGGCAAGGCTGGGCTCGCAGTCCAGTATTTTGCGGGCGAGAATTTCGAGAAACCGGCAGGAACCGCGCTCGATGCGAAGATCGACCACACCTGGCCCGATCCGCCGCTTGCCGAGCTGCCGCCGGGTCTCACCTCGCTCAGCCATTTCTCTGCGCGCTGGCAGGGCGATCTGATCGCGCCCGAGGATGGCCAATATGAGATTGGCCTGACCGGCAATGACGGGATGCGCCTGTTCCTGAATGACAAGCCCGCGATCGACGACTGGAACCGCAGCGCCACCCGCACGCGCACGGTGCGCTACACGCTGAAGAAGGGCGAGCGGCTGCCGGTGCAGCTCGAATTCTTCCATCCCGAGGGTGGGCGCGTGTTCCGCTTCATCTGGCGCACGCCCGCCGAATTGAAGCGTGACGAGGCGGCGGCGAACGCGCCGCGCGATCTCACCATGCACACCTACCTGCCGCGTGGGCAGGACTGGTACGATTTTTGGAGTAACCAGCGCTATCGCGGCAGCGAGAATGCCGCGCGCGACGCGCCACTGGACGTGATACCGCTCTATGTCCGTGCGGGCACGATCCTGCCGATGGGGCCGGTGCTGCAATATGCGACCGAGCACCCCGATTCGCCCTATGATGTGCGCATCTATCCCGGCGCCGACGGTCGGTTCACGCTGTACGAGGACGATAACGAGACCTACGCCTACGAAAAGGGCCAGTCGGCGCGTTACGATCTGCGCTGGGACGATTCGGCCCGCACGCTTACGATCGGCGCGCGGCAAGGCACATTCGCCGGTATGGTGAAACAGCGAACGCTTAGGGTGCAGGTGATCGACCGCACAGGCGTAGGGGCAGATTTCCGCACTGTCGCTTATGATGGCCGCGCGATCACGCTGCACTTCGACAAGCCGCCTGAGAGGGAGAAGCGCTGAGCTTGGCAGCCCTGCTCGTATCTCGTCGCCGGTGCGATCAAGCGGGGAATGTCCGGTTCTGACTGGAGCCGTCGTTGGCGAAAGCCACCGGGAATGACGGACCTGCTTCGCGATCAGAAACCGACGCATTTCTTTTGTATGGCCCGTGTGCGGTGATCGCCCCACGTCGCGAACCGCTCAACATCGTCCAGATATTCGCGCTCCGCCTCCAAGCCAAACCGGCGCCCTGCTGCATCGTCGATTACGCGCTGAAAAGCGCCGCGAAGGCCTGCGCTCGATACGGCCGCCCCGCCTGCGGGCCTGGCCCCACGCTACGATTAGACCCAATCCAGGCAACAGGCTCGTACATCGGCCCCGCCAAGGCATTCAACAAAAATCCGGAAAAGCCTGCACCTGCAGCTTCGCTCCTGCTAACGCCAGTTCATGCGCTTCATTCACACCGCCGACTGGCAGCTCGGCAAGCCTTTCGGACGTTTCGACGCGGCGACCCGCACCGCGCTCACCGAAGCACGCTTCGATGCGATCGACGCCATCGGCCAGGCCGCGGCGGAGCATGACGCCGGGCACGTTCTCGTCGCCGGGGACGTGTTCGATACGGAAGGCCCGGACGAGCGTACCGTCGTCCAGGCGGTGACCCGCATGGAACGTTATGCCTGCCGCTGGTGGTTGCTGCCCGGCAACCATGACTTCGCCCGTAACGGCGGTCTGTGGGACCGCGTGCGCAAGCGCGGCGTCGCCAATGTGACCGTGCTGGCGGAAGCCCAGCCGCACGAGATCGCGAACGGCGTCTGGCTGCTGCCTGCGCCCCTGCTTCACCGGCACACCCGCGACGATCCGACCGACGCTTTCGATCGCATGGAAACGCCCGGCTCCACTTTACGTATAGGCCTTGCGCATGGTTCGATCCGCGATTTCGGCACCCAGGGCGAAGCGCCGAACCTGATCGCGCCCGATCGCGTGCGGCGTTCGAACCTCGATTACCTCGCGCTGGGCGACTGGCACGGCCTGCTCTCGGTCGATGCGCGGTGCTGGTATTCCGGCACGCCCGAGACCGATCGCTTCGGCCGTGACGAGCCGGGCCAGTGCCTGCTCGTCGACCTTGCTCCCGGTGCTGAGCCGGTGGTCACACCCTTGCGTATCGGCCGCTACCAATGGCTCCAACGAGACTGGTCGGTTGCCGATGCGATCGGTTTCGCAGCGCTGTGCGATGACCTACTGGCGGCTTGCGACCCCGCTGCCACCCTGCTGCGCCTCTCGCTTTCCGGCATCGTCCCGCTGACCGACCGCGTGGCCATGCTCGCGCTGATCGAGGATGACCTCTCCCACCGCCTGCGCTTCCTCGACGTGCGCGACGGCGATGTCGTCGCGCGGCCGACCGAGGACGACCTCGCCGCGCTTTCCACCGAGGGCATGATCGGCCGGGCTGCGGCCATGCTGCGCACGAAGATCGAGGAAGGCGGGGCCGATGCCCACCATGCGCGCCGGGCGCTGGAACGCCTCTTCGTCGAAACCCTGAAAGCGCAGGAGAGCGCGGCATGAGCCTGTTCATTCGCCGCATCGCGGTCGAGAACTTCCGCAAGTTCCGCCAGCGCCAGGAGATCGCCGGACTGACCGCCGGCCTCAACATCGTCATCGAAAACAACGAAGCGGGCAAATCCACCCTGCTGGAAGCGGTGCGCGCTGCACTGTTCCTGCGGCATGGATCGAAGACCCAGCTGATCTCCTCGTTCCAGCCGCTGGGAGACGAAGTGGCCCCCGAAGTCGAACTTGATTTCGCAGTGGGCGGAGACAGCTACACGCTGAAAAAGCGCTTCCTCGGCCGCGCCATGGCCGAGCTGTCCGGCCCCGGCGGTCGCAGCCAGAATGCCGAGGCGGAAGAACGCCTCCAGCGCCTGCTCGGCTTCGAAACGCAGGGCCGCACGTTCGACAGCGAACTTGCCGGCGCGCTCGGAATGCTGTGGGTGGCGCAAGCCGAAGCGCTGTCCGTAACGCCGCCGGGAGGCCGAGTGCGCGATATCATCGGGGCCACGCTTGAGGGCGAGGCCGGGACCATCCTTGGCGGCGCGGCCTTCCAGCAGGTGCAGGACCGCGTCGAAGGGCAGTTCCGCCAGTTCTTCACCGACAAGGGCCAGATCGCCAAGGCCGGACGGCTTGGCGCCGCGCAGCAGCGCCTTGCCGCCGCTACCGAAGCGCTGGCCGAAGCCCAGCAGCGCGAGCAGGCGCTGGAGGCGGCTTTCGCCGATCTCGATCAGGCCCGCCGCCAGTTGACGACATTGCGCCGCGATCTCGACGACGATCACCATGCGGTGGAGCGCGCCGATCTCGAAAAGCGTCTGGAAACCGCACGCGGCGCAGCGCAGTTGCTGGCACAGCGGCAATTGGAGGCCACCGGCGCATCGACCCGGCTTGCCAGCCTTCAGGATCTCGCGGACCGTCTCGCGCAGTCCCAAACTCGCCGCGCCGGTGCCGACGAGCGGAAAAACGCGGCGCAGGCCGAACGGGCCACGCTGGCGGAAACGCTCGCCTCTGCGCGGAGCGATCTGGCCGCTACTGCTGCCGCGTTGGATGATGCCCGTCAGGCGCGGGAGCACGCCCGCACGGCTCTGGCGAAAGCGCAAGCCCATGACGCCGCGCTGCGCCAGCGCGAAGGGCTGGTCGCCGCCCATGCCCGTCATGAGAAAGTGCGCGCGCTCGAAGCCGAGCGCGAGGCGCTGGCCGCAGCAGCCAAGCAAGTCGTGCCCGCGCAAGTGCTCGACGAACTCGACGCGGCCGAACGTGAGATTCTGCGCCATCGCACCCTGCTAGAAACCGAAGGCACCCATGTCGAGCTGATCGGCGCGGATGCTTCGCTGGAAGGCCTCACGCGCGACGGCGCCCCGCTCGCACCCGGTGCATGGACGCTGACCCGCGAAACCCGCATCGGCCTGCCCGGCGGCGGCGAACTGGTGCTGCGGCCGCCGCAGGCGCTGGCCGGTGCGCAGGCCGCGCTGGATACCACCACCCGGCGTCACGCGGATGTGCTTGCCAAGTGGTCCCTGGACAGTCTGAGCGCCGGGCGCGCCCGCAACGAGGCCGCCCGTGAGGCACGGCGCCAGATGGAAACGATCGATGCGCGGCTGCTGGCCGCCGCGCCCGCCGATCGCGACCTGAATCTCGCAGCCGGTGCCGATGCGCTCAAGCTCTTCGTCGCCGCCCATCCGCTGGAAACCGGTACGGTCGAGGAGGACGATACGCTTTCCATCGCACAGGCCGAAACCGATCGCGAAGCTGCCGAAACCGCCTTCGCGCGCGCCGAGACGCTCCACGCGCAGGCGGGCGAGGCCCTTCGCGCCGCCGAAAAGGCCGACACCCCGCTGGCCATTGCCGAACAGACCGCCGCGAACGACAGCGCGAACGCGGCGGAAGACCTTGCCCGCCTCGCCCTCCATCCCGATTTCACCGGACTGGACAGCGCCCTTACTGCCGCGCGTGAAGCCGCCGCATCGACAGCGGTGGTGCTGGAAACCGCCCGCGCCAATGCCTCGGCATTCGACGAAGAGGCCCTGCACCGCCGCATCGAAAACCTCGTCGCGCGCCGCAAGGCGGCGGAGGACGCGCGTTCAGACCTGAACATCCGGATTGCCGGTCTGGAAGCCCGCGTCGAAAGCGAAGGCGGCAAGGGCCTTGCAGAGCACGCCGTCGCCGCGCGCGACGAGCATGACGCCGCCGTCGCCGCGGTCTCGCGCACCACCGATGAGGCCGAAACCCTGCGCCTGCTGCGCGAAACGCTAGCGCAGGCGCAGGCGGAGACCGCGCGCACCATCACCGGCCCGGTCGCGGCCCGCGCCGCGCGCTATGTCGGGCGGATTCTGCAGGATGCGCAGCCTGCATTCGGCGAAGACCTTGGCCTTGCCTCGATCCGCCGCGGCGGGCTCGACGAGGCGTGCGAACACCTGTCACGCGGCACGCAGGAACAGCTCGCGCTGCTCACCCGCCTCGCCTTTGCGGACATGCTGCTGGAGGAAGGCCGCCCGGTCTCGCTGATCCTCGACGATCCGCTGGTCTATTCCGACGACGTGCGCCTCGATGCGATGATCGACCTGATCGCCGAAGCCTCGCAGCGCATGCAGGTGATCCTGCTGACCTGCCGGGAACGCGCCTTCCGCCATGTCGAGGGGAACCGCATCAGGCTTTGATCATAGGCGTGTGTGATTGGTGAGTATATGCCACGGGTCGAAGATCGCCTTGTCCAGGCAAGCTCACCTTGGCATTCTGGGCGCTGCTTCGGCCATTCATTATGGTCTTAGTGTGTGGTCGAAGCGTTTGGCTGGAAGGTGCAAGCCAATCGCGGCAACGCTGACAAACTATATCACCCCCTGAGCCGCCGCCGTACCTTATGCGTTGATCACATTGTCTCGCTCGCACCCAACTCGGATTCCTCTCTTGTAACAACTCGCCAGTTATGGCGATTTGCACGCCGAAATGAGGCACATATCGTCATCTTTGACGACTTTCTCTGACCCGCGCGTCACAATATCGCATCCCGAAAGACAGTCTCGCTCTTGCCAGCGACCGACGTCGCGGAATTCTGTCCGAAATTTGTTGTCATTTTTCGGACAATTGGTTATTTGCTTCGTCCGAAAAATGTAGGTAGATTTCGGACATGTCGTTGTCGTCAGACCTCAAATCGCAAATCGTGAGCCGGATAACGGATGCAGGTCCGCGCAGCGTATGGACCCCTGTTGACTTTCTCGATCTGGGTAACAGGGACACCGTCGACAAGTCGTTGCAGAGGCTTGTCCATGCTGATTGCCTGCGCCGGATCGACCGCGGTCTGTATGACATGCCAGCGATCAATGCGCTGACGCGACAGCCAAGTGCTCCGGATCCTGTTCAGGTGATCGAGGCCGTCGCGAGACGCGACCAGATTCGGGTGCTAATCGACGGGATGACCGCTGCGAATGACTTGGGGCTTACGACGGCGGTCCCGTCAAAGATCGTGGTTCATACCGATGCCCGCCTGCGTTCAATCCATCTGGGTAATATGGTGATCACGTTCAAGCTCACCGCCGCCAGCAAGCTCTACTGGGCCGGACGTCCAGCCATGCGGCTCGTGCAGGCCCTTCATTGGCTGCGCGATACGCTGACCAACCCAGAGGATCTTTACAGCGTTCGGCGACGTGTCGATGAATTGCTGCACACAGGACCGATTGCATCGAAGATCCAGGACGATCTGCGCGACGGCATATCGACCCTGCCGGAATGGATGCGCGAATTCGTGAAGCCACTTCTAAAGGCCGGACCAAGCGCATGAACACAGTCTACGACACGATCATCTCGGCGGATGATGGAACACGAGCCGGCCTGTTCGCAGCGACCGCTCAGCGCATCGGCACCACGCCGCAGAACGTCGAAAAGGACTTCTGGGTCTGCTGGACGCTCGATGCGCTGTTCAACGGCCTACCCGCAGGCCCACGCTTGTTGTTCAAGGGCGGCACATCCCTATCGAAAGGCTTTGGTTTGATCCGCCGCTTTTCGGAGGACATCGACGTCACCGTCTTTCGCGATGACCTTGGTGAGGCGCATTCGGTCGAAGAGCTTCAGGCCCTCAGCGCGAAAAAGCGCGAGGCTGCTCTCGATGCAATCCGGGAGGCCTGCGAAGCCTTCATCAACGGCGCGATGCTCGGCAACCTGAACCAAATCGCCGCCGATGCATCGGCGCGCAATGGCATTCCGGATGGGTTACTCAAAGTCATTCCCGATGCTCACGACAGGCAAACGCTCCTTGTTCAGTATCCCACAGCCACGCAGAGCGATCCCTATATCCCCAAGGTGGTAAAAATTGAATCTGGCGCCAAATCGGCACTCGATCCCAATTCGGTCCGCTCGATGCGGCCTTACCTCCAAGCAGAGGCTGTCGACCTCGACCTGGAAGTCCCGAACGTCACCACCGTTGAAGCCGAGCGGACATTCTGGGACAAGATAGTTATCCTTCACGGACTCCGCCGCTGGTACGACGGCAAGGGCGTCCTTCGAAACGGCGGAAACCGCATCTCGCGCCATTACTACGACCTACATCTGTTGATGCAATCTGAGGTCGGACTGGCAGCAATTGACGATGTTGCGCTTGGCGCGGACTGCGTGGCTCATGCGAGAATGTTCTTCAATCGGCCTGCCTTCGATCTTACCAGCGCGAAGGCGCCCAGCTTTGCGCTCATGCCAGAAGGCGATATGCGAAATGCCATCAGGCAGGACTATCTCGCGATGTCCGGAATGATCTTCGGGGAACCGCCGAGCTTTGATGCGGTACTCGAGAGCATATCGCAGCTGCAAGCCAGAGTGAACATTTCTGTCGACGTACCACCGGAGAATCCGACACCATATTGAGCACACTCGCGCAATCCTGCATGGGGGGGCCGGTGGGCATGCCATCACAGTATTATCGTCAAGCTGAAGACCACTCGCGCTGAGGCGAAGAGGCCCTAACGGAGCCCAGCACATGCCGGGTGAGGAAGCCTGGCTGGTGGAGGAGCATCGCTCGAATGGCGAGCAAAAATACTATCCCTCCAATCTGCCCGGCGAATGCCAATCAAGGCGCGCTGGATCTGCGAGCAAGCGCATCAACAACTCAAGGAAGAACTGGGGTTGGATCACCTCGAAGGACGATCCTGGACCGGACGTCACCGCCATACCTTGATGGCCATGATGGCCTACGTCTTCCTGCAGTCCCTAAGGCTCGCTCAGGCGGGGCAGAAACAAGAGTGCTCGGTCCGCCTCTCCAGCCCACCTTGCCGGCAGAGCGCCAGGCCATCCTTGACCACCTACCTCGCTCACCATCGGAACATTTCCCTCATTGCGGATGTAGACTCATCAAATACCGCAGCAAATTCCCGCCAAAGTAGTGCTAAATTTTGCTCCGGAATTTATCATATAAGCTCGAAATCAACTCTGTATTATCGGCGTGCGATATCGTAGATCTCTTTCGGGCACCCTCGCCCCAAGATCGAAGAGAAAGATAGCCGATGGTCAAAGCCGTTTCGCTCGCCGATGAACTCTACGCGAAGCTAAAGGGCTGCATCATGTCGGGCGAGCTGGCTCCCGGCTCGAAACTGCCTTCCCAGAAAGAAATCTCGGAAACCGAGGAAGTCAGCAGGACCGTTGTGCGGGAGGCCGTGGCCCGGCTCGAAGCGCAAGGTTACGCACAGGCACGTCAGGGTTCCGGGGTCTACGTGTCCGAAAGCGCACGCTACCGCGCATTCCAGGTGACGCGCGAAGAATTGTCCGAACTGTCGGATATCATAAAACTTCTGGAAATGCGCCTCGCGATCGAAACCGAAATGGCCGGCCTCGCTGCCGCTCGCCGGGATCAGAACGACATCGTCGCCCTGCGCACCGCCCTGAAGCGCATGCGCGAAGTCGCGGACGATCCCGCCGCCTCGGCGCTTGCCGACACGCAGTTTCATATGGCGATCGCGCGTGCCACGAAAAACGACTATTTCGTGCGGTTCATCGACTTTCTGGGCGTCCGCCTTGTTCCCCCGAGGAATCTCTATCTACGCGATCGGCCGTTCACCGCGCATCAGGACTATGCCGACAAAGTCCACGACGAGCACGAAGCGGTGCTCAATGCGATCGTCCGCATGGATATCGAGCGCGCACGGGAGGCGGCGCGCCGGCACATGCAGGAAAGCCTCATGCGGCATTCCGAATTGAGCGATGCGATTGCCGATAGCGAGCTGGATGCCGCCGAAGATTGACAAGCCCATTAAGTTATATGATAACTATCACCAAGAACGTTACTTGGTGAGAGGCCTTCCATGACCTGACAGAATTGCCGCCGACATGGCGATGAAGGCCGATACCTGCGGTTTCGGCGATGCACCGCTGCGCCCTTTTCCGGCGCGCGCTTGCATGCATCATGCGAAGGGAAGGTCCGTTGTCCGACAAGATGTTCGAAAAAACCTACCATGCGGTTCATCCGGACATGATGACCGGAGCAAGCCAGCAGGATTTGCGCGATCGGCACCTCGTTTCATACCTGTTCCGGCGCGGCGAGATCGTCCTGAACTATGCGCATGGGGAAAGGTTCATCATCGGCGGCGCGGTTCCGGCGGAAACGCCCCTCGCCCTGCCCGTGCAGTCCGAACCCGACAGCCTCGCCGGCCATCCGCTGCTGGAACGGAGGGAAATGGGCGTGGTCAATATCGGTCACGGCGACGGAACCGTCATCGTCGACGGGGCGGCGATAAACCTGTCCCGCCATGAGGCTCTCTACGTTCCCATGGGATCGGGCGAGGTTCTGTTCGCCGGGGAAGGCGCTCGCTTCTACCTTCTGAGCGTGCCCGCCCATGTCGCCTTCCCGCTGCGCCGCCTGACGCTCAACGATGCCTGTTCGATGGAGCGCGGCAGTGCCGCGAACGCCAACGAACGCTCGATCCATCAGTTGATCCTGCCGCATACCTGCCAGAGCGCGTCGCTATGTCTCGGCCTGACGCGCCTCAAGCCGGGCAGCGTCTGGAACACGATGCCGCCCCACGTCCATGAACGCCGCTCCGAAATCTATCTCTATTTCGACCTGGAGGAAGAGGACCGGGTGTTCCATTTCATGGGCAAGCCGGATGACTTGCGGCATATCGTCATGAGAAACGAGGAAGTCGTCATATCACCGCCCTGGTCCGTGCACATGGGCGCGGGGACCGGCAACTACAGCTTCATCTGGGCCATGGCGGGTGAGAACCTCGACTACGCGGACATGAACGTACTCGATATCTGCCAATTGCAATAAACGGTTGCGGGGAGGAGATCCCTCCCCGCTGTCGCTAAAAGGCGAAAGTCTCGCCCGCCACAAGCCTTTCCCAGGCCGCGCGATCGGGCACGTCGCCGCCCCGGTCCCATCCCGATCCCATGTAGTAGGTAAAGGGCTGGCCGGGCAGGACTTTCACGAGCACGATGTAATCTTCGGCATCTTCCGTGAAGCCGATGAGAATCTTCGGATCGACCGCGATCGCGAAGCCCAGAGTACCGTGCTCCGCGCTTTCCGGAGACCAGTAGGTCATGCGTCCGCCGGCCTGATCCCGCGCGATGAAGCCCTTGCCGTTCTCATTGCTCTTCTTGGCGATGCCGATGCCGACGACCAGCGGCTCCTTGCTGTCCGATTGCAAGGTCGAGCGCATGCGCGTGAAGTGTGAGTCCAGCGGCAGCGAGAATTCCCGCGTTTCCCATACCTTGCGCACGACATCGACCGGCCACGGCTTGTAGGTGACGGAGAAGCGCGCAAGCTTCCCGCCCGTCTCCTCGATCTTGTAGGTCGCGAAATTGCGGCTTGTCCAAAGCTTGTTGTCGTACCAGATGCCGAGCCCCCCGCTGCCGCGCGAACGCCCGACATCGTAGTAGTCCAGCCCCTCGCCGCGATCCATGTGATAGTTCGGGAACTTCAGCTGACGATCCATGAACGGCCAGCGCACGCGCTTCGCCCAGGTGTCTATACCCGAGCCGGACGGTGCCTCCTTGACCTCCAGAGCCGGACCGTAGATGCGGTGCGCGACGAGATCGTTCTCCCAGAGCAGGTCGTCAAGCCGATCCGGCGCGAAGCGGGCAACGGCGCGGGGTGTGCGCTCGGATGCGGGCGGCGGCGCCAGCGGTTCCACGGTGGAGGGACGGCCGGTCAGGACCGGATCGTAAGCCAGCGCCGCCGTGGCCTTCATCTCGGCCTCGCGCCGGGCCAGTTCTTCAGGTCCGCGCACGGTTTTCGGTGCAGGCGGCGACGGGGTGGTCGCTGCGACGACTTCGGGACTGTCCTGCGCCGGCTCCGCATGAGGAAGAGCCTGTCCCGGCCCCGAGAGGTCGGCAATTTCCAGCGCCGCGAGGATATAGGCGCCGTTGGCATAAGGTCCGGTATCTTCAGCGGCCGTATGTACGGGCTGGTCGCCGGTCTTCTGGGCGGCACCGAGCTGACCATTGGGAAGGACTTGCCGGTTCAGCGCCGCCCAGCCCTTGAGGACATGCGGAAGATAGGTCGCCCGATCGAGCACGCCGTGGTTGATGCCCCATGCCAGTCCATAGACGAAGAAGGCCGAGCCCGAAGTCTCCGGTTCCGGATAGGCCTCCGGAGCCAGCAGGCTCGTGCTCCAGAGGCCGTTCGGTCGCTGGAGTTCGGCAATACGCCCAGCCAGTGTCCGGAACAGGTCAAGGTAGTAGGCACGCCCTTGCTGGTCCGCCGGCATGGCCTCCAGCCAGCGCGCAAGACCCCCGAGTACCCAGCCGTTGCCCCTGGCCCAGTAGATCAGTTTGCCGTTCGCCTCGGTGCGACCGACGAAGCGCTCGTCGCGCAGGAACAGCCGGTCCTGCGGCACCCAGAGACGCCGGGCGGTGCGCCGCCATTCCTTGTCGGCGGCCAGAAGGTATTTCGGCTCGCCGGTGATCGCGGACATGCGGGCCAGCACCGGAGGCGCCATGAACAGGGCGTCGCACCACCACCAGACCAGCGCTTTCGTGTCCTCCTTGCGAGCCAGATGCGGGACCTGCCAGTCAAGCCGCTGCTGCAAAGGCATCAGCACGCCTTCCTGCCGCCGCCGGGCGTAGAGTTCTTGGTAGAGATCGCCCACTGCGATGTCGTCGGCATTGAGCATGGTCACGCCCGAGCGGGCACCGCGCAGGGCGTAGTGATAGTGCTCGGCGACCATCGTGAGGAACCGCAGGGTTTCCGGTCGTTCGGAGACCCGTGCGAGCCGCGCCGCGCCGACGTAGTAGA
>PJUE01000573.1_pt1 | contig 20496 bp, 28 predicted proteins | sample 1512171 | NCBI WGS metagenome assembly PJUE01 (sample SAMN08177674, study PRJNA422409) | Feces metagenome, whole genome shotgun sequencing project. | isolation source: Chicken feces (3) enriched on wood chips: alkali lignin treatment | host: Gallus gallus | place: USA: Madison | collected 2015-01-15
ACTTGCTTGTTCCACTGCACCACGCTTGAACTCGGCACTGAACTTGCGACGCTTTGACATGAACACTCCTCATGGCCTGTATCGGCCTTCTTGTAAGTGTCCGTGAAATCGGGGGTGAACCCCAGACTCTCAGCACCACACACTCGACACGCACTAGTGCAGGCCAATGAACTGTCAGAAGCTCCTGACTGAATCTATGGCGTGTTCTTCAACACAAGCAAGGCCTTAATCATCTCGTGCTCAATAGGATCGTTTGGATTTGCGACGAGGCTCAAATACCTTTTTCGATCCTCCCCCTCGCTACCTGAAAGAAGCATTGCTGCATCGTGCACCTCGGAGTAAGCGCTTTGAATCGCTTTCATGGCCACAACAACCTTCCGTCCAGCGGTTGACCATTGAAATGCTCCATGAGCCGCCGCGTTCGCCCAAGGAACGTTGCTCCGCATCTGGTTTTCACAGGCATGTAGCATCATAAAAGCACTTCTGACGCTTCGCATTTGATCGAACGTCGCCTCTGCCACTTGGCCTTCAAATGCCTCGAAGCTAACATTCAAAGGCGCATTCTGAAGTTTCAGATCAGCCTCAGCCCTTGCCTTGTGTGCAGCCTGATAGAGATCATCGGCAGCACACCGATAAACTTGCTCTACAGAAACCTGGTTAAAGTCAACTCTGCTGTAGTCCATCATCTCGTCCCCTGATTGTGAGCGCGGACCCACCCGCGCCAACGAACCCTAACAAGATCCTCAGATCCTGCCAACGATGGGTAATCCCCCCGCTTCTAACGGCTGCCAAAAGTGGAGCTATGCGGCCATCGCCAGTTTCATTGCTAGCGTGATGCCGCCGAGCGCCATGTTGGGGCGCGCGTGGTTGTACGTCCATAGCCAGCGCGTGGCCTTGTCCTGCCCCTGCTCGATGGTGTCGAACAAGGTCGTGGCCAGCCAGGCGTAGCGGACGGTGCGGTTGTAACGTTCGACGTAGGCATTCTGCTGCGGCTTGCCCGGCTGGATATGCTCGATCCGGGTGCCTTCACGTTCGGCCCAAGTTAGTAGCGCACCACTGATGTATTCAGGGCAGTTGTCGCAGCGAATGACCCTTGGCTTGCCGCGCCATTGGATGATCTGCTCCAGCGATCGCATGACCCGGGCCAATGGCAGTGACAGGTCGACCTCCATCCCCAGTCCCTCGCGGTTGAAGTCGTCGAGTACGTTGAATAACCGGAAGCTGCGGCCATCGACCATACCTGGTTGATCGTCGCCGGCACCGCCAAAGGCTCTGGTCGCTCGCGTACCAGCCGCTTCTTCGGTTTGACCCGCAGGTTCAACTCCAGCTCCAGGTACTTGCGATACACCCGCTTGCGGTTCCAGCCAAAGACCCTCACGTTGCGCAGGTGCAGGAAGCACAGGCCAAATCTCCAATCGCGATAAGTCGTGGTCAGCCGGACAAGCCAATCAGCAATCTGCACGTTTTCTTCGCTTGCTTTGGCTTGATAGCGGTAGCAGGTCTAGCTAACCTCGAACGCCTAGCCGGCGTGCCGGATGCTCAGCGCACTGTTCGCCACTGCCCACTTGGCCATCTCCCGGCGTTGAGATGGCCTCACCATTTTTTTTCGCCATCGCCTCGCGGAGTACTTCGGCGGTCATCTGCGATTCGGCATACATCTTCTTCAGGCGGCGGTTCTCCTCCTGCAGCTCTTTGAGCTGGGACATCAGCGATGCGACCATGCCGCCAAACTTGCTGCGCCACTTGTAAAAAGTTGCCGAACTGATTCCGTGCTCGCGCCACAGTTCCGGCACGGGCGTGCCGGTCTCGACCTGCTTGAGTACGGCGATGATCTGGCTGTCGGTGAAACGGAATGTCTTCATGGAACCTCCTCGGGAAAGGGTACGAGAAAATTCCACTTTTGGTGTCAGCCAATCTGCGGGGGGACTACCAGCTAATCTGCGGGAGGATTACCAAGCGGGCCGGCTCATCACCGGAAAATGGTTCTCAAGGCCGTCCCCTTGAACGGGCAAGCGCGGCCCCTGGGGGACTGAGAGCTTAACGCGTGTAGAAAACCACACCGACATGAGAGAATCCCACAGCGTGGTCGAAAGGCCACAAGGGACTCAAGCCAAGAGGAAGGCATGAATAAGACGCTTGAAGATATCGCTGATGCACTGGATGAAATTTCCGAGGCCATCACTGACGGCTGGGGCAGCAACAACACTCTGAAGGAGAATTGGGGATTTCATCATCCTGCATTGACGCGCCTAGATCTTTCAGAAATGGCTGACATTATATCTGGAAAAATCAGAGCCTATGGCAGCGACAACATATCAGAATCGGTCGAAAAATCTGTTGCTGATGCAGCCAGGCAAATCAGACTCCTCAAATCCGACACCGTCCCCCAGTTCTACACTGGAAATGGCTGGCAGGCAGTTCCAGCCTACACAGCAGTAATTTCCTGGCTCAATATGGCACTGGAACCGGTGCTTTCTTGGCAAGCAGCTAATGTCGACTCCCCGCATTTCAATGCCAAGCTAAATTAGAGGTTTCCGGTTCGTGGTACTGGCGGAATTCGGCGGGCGTCAGCCCGCCGAGGCTGTCGTGAGGTATCTCGGTGTTGTAATCGGCCAACCACTGCTCTGCTTGTTCGCGTACTTCTCCGAGATTGCGGAAGACGTGCATATCCAGCACGCCACGTCGGAAGCTGCCATTGAAGCGTTCGATAAAGCCGTTCTGCATTGGCCGTCCTGGCTCGATGAAATCCAGCGCGATGTTCTTGCGCTCGGCCCATTCCGCCAACGCCAAGGCGATGAACTCGGGGCCGTTGTCCAGGCGAAGCTTTGCGGGATAGCCGCGCCACGCTGCAATTCGTTCCAAAGTGCGGATGACCCGCGTTGCCGGTAAATTCAAATCAACTTCGATGGCCAAGGCCTCGCGGCTGAAATCGTCGATCACGTTGAATGTCCGGAACCTTCGCCCATCCCAAAGCGCGTCGGACATGAAGTCGATCGACCAGCTGCCGTTGATCTGCTCGCCGGCCACCAATGGCATCGGGTGCCGGTTCGGAAGACGCTTCTTCCCTCGCCGACGCTGATTGAGCTTCATCAGACAGTACACACGCCAGACACGCTTGTGATTCCAAACCAAACCGCGGCGACGAATCAGTTGAAACAGCTTGCCGAAGCCGCGCTCCGGAAAACGCTCAGAGAGCTCGGCCAGGAGCGCGATCACCTCTTCGTCCCGATCCGGCCGATGGCGGTAGCGTGCCGTTGACCGAGGCATCCCAATCGCCACACAGGCCCGGCGTTCGCTCCAGCCATGGCGGTCCTGCAGCCAGGCCAAGAGCGGGCGCTTGTGCGCCGGGTCTAAAGCTTTTTTGCAATCAGATCCTTCAACGCATGATTCTCCATCGCCAGTTCGGCGTACATCCGCTTGAGCTTTGCGTGCTCGGCTTCAACGTCGCGCAACCGCTGCACGTCCGAAGCTTCCATGCCGCCGTATTTGGACTTCCAGACGTAGTAAGTCGCATCGGAAATGCCAAGCTCACGGCAGACATCCTTGACCTGCCTTCCAGCCTCAACCTGCTTCAACGTCGTAACGATCTGACTCTCAGTGAATTTGCTCTTGCGCATCGGCGGTCTCCTTGGGGCTAGTTTTCCCGGAGACCTCTAAGAATGCCTGGATCAAGTTTACGGGCAGGCGACACTAACGATCCAAATTCCATGCCACCAAAGATTGCACGCCGCGTGCGCGCAATGCGAGCTCGACTCGACGAAATTGCGCCGGAAACAGAAGCCCTCGAAAAAAAGATAAAGCTAATCAACGAGGCAACGGATGCTGCCGATTCTCTACCAACAGATATGGAGGAGCTTCGCAAAGCACGCAGTCAGATCGAGAAGCTCTCAACGGAGTCAGCCACCACACAGGGGAAGATCCAACAGCGCTGGAGTGAGATTGAGAAACTTCTGCTGACAATGAGTGAAAAATCGGTCGAAGCTGACAAACTCGTCAAGCAAACGGAAGAGGCCTACCGTGTCGCGACCTCAATTGGTCTTGCAGGTGCCTTCGACCAGCGTTCTAAATCATTGGCTTGGTCCATGCGGCTTTGGGTCGCAGGACTGATGACCGCATTGATTGGCGGCACTGCAATCGGTTCGAATCGCGTAGCAATTTTGACAGAAGCATTAAGTGCGAACAATCCAAACTGGGGGATAATCTGGATCCACATTGTATTGTCCATCGTGAGCGTAGGCGCTCCACTTTGGTTCGCCTGGCTAGCGACGAAGCAGATTGGCCAACGTTTCCGTCTAGCTGAAGATTACGGCTATAAGGCATCTGTGGCTAAAGCATACGAAGGCTATCGCAAGGAAGCTGCACGCATCGATGAAAATTTCGAAAGCAGATTGTTCGACTCTGCACTAACTCGCCTGGAAGAAGCTCCTTTACGTCTTGTTGAAGACGAAACACACGGAAGCCCGTGGCATGAACTTATCAACTCCGATGCTTTTAAGGCTGCACTAGAAAAGGTCCCGAACCTAGACTCGACCCTAGCCAAAATTAGCCTCAAGAGAGCGCAAAGAGTCAATGGATCGGCCAAAGCTCAAGCAAGCAATGACGTCAAGGAAGATACCGAATAACACCCCAACCACAGTACTCTAAGAAGGGAAACATTTAGTCGGCCAACCTAGAACGCCCCGGTCATCTTGACGGATGACCGGGCGCGCCATTTTGAATTCAAGGCCCCCGGGTATCGCAAACCCTAGGGCGAGCAGAGTAGGTGCGAACTACCAAGCCCAGGCGGCGGCCTCATGAGGCTAGCCTACCAAGCCAGGGCCCGACCGCCCCCCCTTTCCTCGTCCTCTGTTTCGCTACTCACCCTGATGGCCTGCGCGGCTGTGCTAGGCGGGCCCGGCTCATCCCCGGTAAACGGTTCTCACGGTCAGCCCTTCACTGGGAAAGCGCGCGGCAACTGGGGACTGGGGGTTTAACTGAGTAGGACACCCCCACAACCTGGGCACACGCGGAGACCTGTGCGAACGCTGGCTAAGCCGCAGCCCAATAGAGACGCCCAGCAACCAACCGTTGGGCGGCGTGGACCGGGGGCAGATGGGGCGACCCATGAGAACCGCGCTGGGCTGTTGGGGTCGCATTCCCACCGGCACACCCCCAGCCCGCGAGGGCGCCACAGGCGGGGGCCGCCAATCGCATTTTCGACACTCGCTAGGGTGGGACCACCTGTGCCCGCGTCCCCGGAAAACCGGTCCCGCAGCAAGAGCAAGAGCGCGGTCGGCTTCGCCGCCCGTCCAACTCGCTCCTGCTCGCTTCCCTCCGGGTGGGTTCGACCCATGGCGGTGCCTCCCGGCACGGCATGGGCTTGCCAACTGCTCGTGGGGTGGTAACAACTGGAGATGGACAACACCACACGACGCGCCGCGGCCAAGGCCCCCGACAAATTTCTGAAAGCCGCCGGTTACGACACCCGCGGCAAGAACCTGCGCAAGGTCATGATCAAACGCGGGAAAGCCGCCCATGAGACGCGCAAAGGGAAAAAGACCCGAAAAATGCGGGGCAGCTTGGCGCGCTGACCGCATGCCGAAGTAGTCTCCAAGCGAAGCAATCGGCCACAATGGCGAGGGCAAAAAAGGGCACAATCCCGGTTTTTGAATACCAAGCGGTTCAATTGGACGGAAAGCATGGGCGATGAAAGCCCCAACGGGTTCGACCGTCGGCGTAGCCGCCTGAAGGGTCTGGTGCGCGGCGACGGTCCCAATGGCTATCCACCAAATCATGCCTCCCTCAGCCTTCATGAGGTTTTGCGTTCTGAGCCAGCCCATGGTCGTACCGGATAGCAACCGCGGCAGTGACAAGCAAAGCAGACACCGATAGAGCTGTTCGATATCGCCAACCCAAGGCGAACGCTAACTCTGACCGTGGTTTGCCAGGATGCGAAACATCCGCGACCCTTCACCACTCAAGTAGCGGCAATTCGTCAATGCCCCTGCCCGTGTCTGGATGGAAACTAGGCCTTGGCAGCTGGCGCAGACAAACCAGCCTGATACTCAAGATGAATCAGCGGATAGGGCCTGCCCTGATCATCAAACGGCGACCGCCCCGTGCACTTGAATCCCAGCTTTTCGTAAAAGCCAATCGCCTGGGCATTCTGCTCATTGACGTCGGTAGTCATCCGCGGGTGAAGACCAAGCCCGTGGCGCACCAGAGCGGCACCAATTCCAATGCCCCGGCAGGCCGGGTCCACGAACAGCGCCTGCATATGTCCGTTATCAATGAGCATGAAGGCGAGCGGGTAGTCGCTTGCATCCACCGCAAGCAGGAGCGCCGCTTGAGGAAGAAAACCGCACACCATCTCGTCGATGGCAAGACGATCTTCCGGCAACAGAAAATCATGCGTGGCGTCAACTGCATTCCGCCATATTTCAACGACACACCCACCATCTTCAGGCCGGGACTCTCTGATTCCTATCATTGCAAGGCCTCCCACTTGGAGTGTGTGTACAGCTCCCCACGAAGAGGGTTGCTTGCGATAGTTGATTTTGATTGAAGAAACGTCGGCAGGAGAAGCGCTGTGGCGAAACATATGATGTCGACGCCACAAATTCCCTCGCATGCCCAACCGCGACGGTCACCGCCAGGGACAGCACCAAGGAATGTCCAACCACAATTGCGGCTGCAAAGGCCTGCCACTGACTGACGGGACGAGCACATGCCAGCGCCCTCTTCGGCATGCTAGTTTTGCCATATTAGACCGATCCAAAAGGTGCAGGATGAAGCAGCTTGGCGCGACCCTGTTAGTGCTTGCAGCAACCGTAGCAACCTCTTCTCTGGCGCCGCCCTCGGCAATGGCAGCCTCGCCCGCCGGTAACGAAGCCGCCTACGCCGCCGTGAACCCCTTCATCGGCACCGGAGGCGAGGGCCATACCTATCCGGGCGCGACCGTCCCTTACGGCATGGTCCAGCTCTCGCCCGATACCCGCATCCAGTCGCGCAAGAACGGTTATGGCTGGGCGGCGGGCTACCGCTATGACGACAACACCATCGTCGGCTTCTCACATACGCATTTCTCCGGCACCGGCCATTCGGATCTGGGTGATCTGCTGTTGATGCCCACGACTGGTGAGTTGAAGCTTGAGCGCGGCGATCCGGGCCAACCCTTGAGTGGCTACACCTCCCGCTTCAACCATGCCAGCGAAACCGCGCAGCCGGGTTATTACGCGGTGACGCTGGACGACTACAAGGTGCGCGCCGAGCTCACCGCCAGCGCGCGCGTCGGCATGCACCGCTACAGCTTCCCTGCCGGCAAGCCGGCGCATGTGCTGCTGGACCTGCGTACGAGCATGTATGACTACCCGGGCAAGATCCTGTGGTCGCGGGTGCGGGTGCGGGCCGATGGCACAGTTACCGGCTTCCGCGAGACGCGTGGCTGGGCGCCGGGCCGGCAGCTGTATTTCGCGATGCGTTTCTCGCAGCCGCTCAGTGGCCATCAACTGCACGACACCGAGCAGGATGTCGCCTACAAGGGCTTCCCGCCGCCGGGCGAGAAGGACCCGACGCAGCGCGCGCAGATTGAGGGCCGGCAATTGGTTGCCGCCTTTGATGTAGTGCCGGAGGCTGGCAAGCCCTTGCTGGTGAAGCTGGCGATCTCGCCGGTCAGCGAGGAAGGTGCGATTGCCAACCTGGATGCGGAAGCACCGGGCTGGGATTTCGATGGCATGCGCGCTGCCGCCAGGCAGCAATGGAGCGAGGCGCTGGGCGCAGTCGAAGCGCAGGGCAGCGCGGACGAACGCACCCGCTTCTACACCGCGCTGTACCACACCCTGCTTGGGCCGACCTTGTTCATGGATAGCGATGGCCGTTATCGCGGACCGGACAACGCGGTGCATCAGGCCAAGGGCTGGACGAACTATTCGACGTTCTCGCTGTGGGATACATATCGCGCCCTGCATCCGCTGGCCACGCTGGTGCAGCCGCCACAACGCACCAATGACTTCGTCAACTCGCTGCTGGCCTCACGCCGCGAAAGTCCTTACGGCGTACTGCCGGTGTGGTCGTTCCACGGCCTGGAGACCTGGTGCATGATCGGCTACCACGCGGTGCCGGTAATCGCCGATGCCTATATGAAGGGCATTCGTGGCTATGACACCGACGAGGCCTTGCAGGCGATGGTGGCCAGCGCCAACTACGGCCCGTATGACGGCATCGCCCAGTACCGCCAGCTCGGCTACGTCCCCATCGATGAAGAAGGCGAAGCGGCCAGCAAGACGCTGGAATACGCCTATGACGACTGGACCATCGCGCAGATGGCGCAGGACATGGGCAAGACCGAGGTGGCGCGCGAGTTCAACAAGCGTGCAGCCAACTGGAAGCATGCCTTTGACCCGGGCACCGGCTTCATGCGCGCGCGCAAGCGCGATGGCAGTTTCCGCGAACCGTTCGACCCCAGCGCCAGCGGTTACGGCACGGACTTCACCGAAGGCAATGCCTGGCAGTACTCGTGGTACGTGCCACAGGATGTTGCCGGCTTGGCGGCAGCGCATGGCGGCAGCGACAAGCTGCTGCAGCGTCTGGACGATGTGTTTGAAGCCAAGGTGGATCCGTCCATCTTCGCGCACATGGAAGACATCACTGGGCTGATTGGCTGGTATGCACATGGCAATGAGCCCAGCCACCATGTTGCCTACCTGTATGCACATGCCGGGCAGCCGTGGCGCACGCAGGCGCGGCTGAAGCAGATCATGGACACGCAGTACGCCGCCCGCCCGGATGGCTTGGCCGGGAATGATGACCTGGGGCAGATGTCGGCCTGGTATGTGTTTACTGCGCTGGGTTTCTATCCGGTTACGCCGGGTAGCAACCAGTACATCATCGGCCGGCCGTTCCTGCCACAGGCGACCTTGAACCTGCCGGATGGGAAGCGTTTCAGCATCATTGCTACTGGATTGGATGCTGCGCATACCTATGTGGGCTCGGTGAGCCTCAATGGCAAGCCGCTGGATCGGGCTTATGTGACGCATCAGGAGATTGTTGCTGGTGGGGAGCTGCGGTTTGTGATGCAGGCTGAGCCGAATAAGTCTTGGGCTGCTGATGCGGCGAGGCTGCCTTATTCGATGTCGCGTTGATTGCTGGCTGGGCTGTCGGGGTGGGTATTTCGGTGGTAGAAGCCACGCTTCGCGCTCCCCTCTCCCCAACCCCCGCTCCGCGCCCCGGCCCTTGCGCTAGCGCAAGGTCGTTCCAGGGGCCACGAACCTGTGGTTTCGTCAGCCGGCCCCTTCCACCCCGCAAGGGGAGAGGGGCTAAAACCACAGCCAAAACCAAAACAGGATCCCCCTACCGCCCCCCTCCACAAAGAGAAGAGGCAGAAGCTGCTAAATTGCCGCGAATGCCGATCCGCCCCTACCAAGTCGCTGATGCCAACGCCTGCTTATCGCTGTTCGACAGCAATGTGCCCGAGTACTTTGCACCAGCCGAGCGCGCTGACTTCGAGCAGTTTCTACAGCGCGATGCGCAGGGCTGCGCCTATCAGCTGATCGAACAAGATGGCCGTGTTGTCGCCTGCGGCGGGTTATCGATCCGACCAGATGGCGTGGCCGGTTTCTGCTGGGGCATGGTCGAACGCAGCCTGCAGCGGCGGGGTTTGGGCAGGCAATTGAGCCTTGCGCGCTTACAGCAGGCCAGGCAGAACCCGAACGTGAAGCGCGTCGAGCTCAGTACCAGCCAACACACACAGGACTTCTACGCGCGGCTCGGTTTCAGCGTGACCCGGGTCGTGGTGGATGGCCACGGCCCGGGTCTGGATGCAGTCGAAATGACGCTGATGCTGCGCGAAGGCTGAAGCCGCTATCAGCTACTGGACAGCTTCATCAGCACCAGGCCGCTGACGATCAGCACGGCTGCGCCGATACGCATCGCGCTGATCTGTTCGCCCAGGAAGATGATGCCGATGATGAAGGCGCCCACCGCGCCGATGCCGGTCCAGATCGTATAGGCGGTGCCCAGCGGCAGGCTGCGCATGGCCAAGGCCAGCAACCAGAAGCTGGCAATCATGCCGATGATGGTGACGATGCTGGGTACCAGCCGGGTGAAACCATGGGATTGCTTCATCGCCAGTGCCCAGACGATTTCCAGCACACCGGCAACCACGAGATAGATCCACGCCATACAGCCTCCTTGAGAAGCCAGGCCGTCCTGGATGAAGTCCCGTGCCGGGCGGAGGTCGTCCTCCGATGGGCCGGCATTCTATCCAAGCCGGGCCGGGTGGGCCGTCAACGTCCGCTGACGGGTTACATGGGGTTCAAGCCGGAATGCTGGCCGGGCGGCGCATGCATACGTTACAATCGCCGCACACGATCAGGACCAGCTCCAGTTTGTGTCCGGTCCCTGCGCTTCGGCGGCTGATGATCCCATCGCCCCACGTTCTGGAATCGTGAATGGCCGCGCACTGCGCGGCCAAACCGTCTCTATGGTGGCCCCGTCGGCCCCTCGCGACGCTAGGTCGAAAATCCCGCCAGGGCCGGAAGGCAGCAACGGTATCGATCGACGCGGGCGCCGAGGTCAGCCGGCGGGGTCGCCACCTTTTCAGGCCCTTGAAATTGACGCTGCTGATGAAGCGGCGGTGTTGTCCGTGCGCGCCGTAGCCCGGGTAAGCGTCGTAGCCCGGGTAAGCGCAGCGCACCCGGGGCTTTTAGGACAGAACTTCGGCGGGACGATCGACTGGTTGCCGGCTACGGCGTGGCCTTTCAAGGACTACGAGCCACCTGGCATGCGCTCCCCGGGTGCGCTGCGCTTACCCGGGCTACGTTGCTTCGGAGGGGACTGACAGAAGCTGGCTCCGGCCTTGCCCTCACCCCAACCCCTCTTCCGCAGACGGGGGAGCAGCTCAGTCATCATTGCTCCCATCACGTTGGGCGCTACGTGCCCTCAGACTTCGCGGGCCCGAAGCCCACCACTCAGCCTTCGAACGGCTCCGCGCGTGGCGCCGTCGGTTCGGCCAACACAACGCACTCACCAGGCATCGCCACGCGGTGGCCGCGCGCGCGCAGCGCTTCGCCATCGGCGGCGCTGGCGTAGTGGTAGAGCATCATCCGCGCCCGGGTGGCGGCGTCGTATTCACGCTCCAGATCATCCACACCGGTGTGTGATGGGTTGCCGTGCAGGCCACAGTCGTGGGCGATCAGCTCGTTGTCAGCGGCAAAGCGCGCCAGCATTTCCGGGATGGGGCGGGTATCGCCACTCCATACCAACGCGCCCTGCAGGCGCAGCCCATAGGCGGTTTCCGGCCAGTGATGGCGCACCGGGAACACCTCCAGGCGCACGCCCTCATGCCAGAACGCCTCGCCCACCACGATCAGCTGGAAGGCATCCCAGAAGTTGGCGCCGCCTTCGGCCAGCACATTGGGGTAGTCGCCCACCCGCTTGTGCAGCAGTGGCACCAGCGGCGCCGGCACGTACAGCCGCACCTTGCCGCGCCGCTGCGCATTGAAGAAGGCATCGACGAACAGGCGCTCGAAACCGGCCACATGGTCCAGATGGATATGGGTCACGAACAAGGCATCGGGCATGCGGCCGTAATGATCGCGATAGGCAGTCAGCCCTTCACCGCCGCAATCGATGGTCAGCCACGGCGCGCCGCCGCGCTCGATCACCGACATCGGCGAACCCAGTTCCACCGCCGACGCATTGCCGACGCCCAGAAAACGCAAGGCCCAACTCATTTCACACGCCCCGGTTCCAGGCCAGATCATAGGCGCGGCGCAGCCGCGCGTAGTCCTGCTCCACGTCCTCGCGGCTGCGCTCACCGCGCAGCTTCAACAAGGACCGCAGCAGGCGCTTGAGGTTGCGCTCGCGCCAGCGGGTGGCGGGGATGCGCATCACGCCACGATCGAAATCGATCAGCCAGCCATGGCCGTTGGCGTCAAACAGAATGTTGTGGGCATTGAGGTCGGCGTGGTCCAGCCCGGCGCGGTGGAAGCGCGCGATCATCCGCCCGGCCTCTTCCCAAGGCGCACCGCGCCCGGCCACCAGCGCGCGGTCGGCCAGCGAGCGCACATCCTCCAGCCGCTCCATCAGGATCGCCGCGCGGTAGCGCAGGCCCTCGCGCATGTAGAACGCCGCCAGTGGCCGCGGCACCGGCAGCTTCAGCGCGACCAGCTTACGCATCAGCCGGAACTCGGCAAAGCTGCGGGTGCGGTGCGAGCCTTGCCACAGGTAGCTGTCGCGGCTGAACCGGGCAGCCACGCCGCCGCGCAGGTAGTGCCGCAGCACGCAGCGGCCAAACGGCGCATCCACGAACCAGGCACCGCCACGCCCGCCCTCGCCCACCGGCCGCGCACGCTCGCCCCAATGGGTGGGCGCGAACAGGCTCGGTTCGGCTTGCCGCAAGCGTTCGCGGTCGAACAGAATGGCGCCATAGCCACGACCATCGCGGCACGGCGTCAGCGCTTCAGTGGCGTCAAATGCGACCATTCATTGCGAGTCTAACAACACATGCCTGCAACGTCCCCCCCACTGTGTCTCTTGCGCCTCTCCGCGCTGGGGGATGTGACCCACGTCGTACCCCTGGTGCGCACCCTGCAGGGCGCAATGCCGGGCACACCGCTGCACTGGGTGATCGACAAGGCAGGCCACAAGCTGCTTGATGGCCTGCCCGGCGTGCAGTTCCACGTCTACGACAAGAAGACCGGACTGGCGGGAATGCGTGCACTGCGTCGCGAATTTCCCGGTGGAGGCTTCCAGGCCCTGCTGCAGATGCAGGTTGCCGCGCGCGCCAACCTGTTGTCGGCCTTCATACCGGCGCGGCGCCGCATCGGCTACGACAAATCGCGCTCCAAGGATCTGCACGGGCTTTTCATCAACGAGCGCATCCCCGACCGGCCTGGCATCCATGTGCTGGATGCGATCGGCAGCTTCTGCGAACCGCTGGGCTTCAAACAGACCGCGGTGAGCTGGGACCTGGCCACGCCGCCCGAGGCGCACGACTGGGCACGCGCGCAGTGGCAGGACGATGGCCGCCCGGTAATGATGATTTCGCCCTGCTCCAGTCACCAACGCCGTAACTGGTATGCCGAGCGCTACGCCGCCCTGGCCGACCACGCCGCCAGCCAGGGCTGGCGGGTGGTGCTGTGCGGTGGCCGCAGCGACCTGGAACGCAGCACCAGCGACGCCATCCTCGCCGCCATGCGGCATCCGGCATTGGACCTGGTCGGCAAGGACACGCTCAAGCAACTGCCCGCCCTGCTGGCCCGCGCGCAACTGGTGGTCACCCCCGATTCCGGCCCGATGCACATCGCCAACGCGGTGGGCTGCAAGGTGCTGGGCCTGCATGCGGCCAGCAATCCGGCACGCAGCGGTCCTTACTCCGACCGTCGTTACTGCGTGGACCGCTACGACGATGCCGCGCGCCGCTACCTGCACAAGCCTGCGGCCGAGCTCAAGTGGGGCACCAAGATCGAGTTTGACGAGGTGATGTCGCTGATCACGGTTGACGACGCCATTGCCGCCTTTGAGCGTTACCGCGCGGATCACCCGAACTGAGAGGCTGCCAGGCTGCAATGCGGGAGCGGCTCAAGCCGCGAAGCGCGTGGCTCACAAGAAGCCCTGAAAGCCGACCCCTCCCCAACCCTCCCCTGCTGCGCAAGGGAGGGAGCATGGCGGCAGGAGCGGCTCAAGCTGCGAAGCGCGTGACTCACGAGAAGCCCTGAAAGCCAACCCCTCCCCAACCCTCCCCTGCTGCGCAAGGGAGGGAGCAAAGCGAGGCAGCACTGCAGCTGTCAGCCTGCGCGATAGTCCTGGTAGGACTTCTCTTCCACGTAGCTGGAGCCCAGCGCCAGGTTGATGGCCTTCTTGATGCGCGCGCGCTCGTCGTTCTGGATGTAGACACTGCGTGCCAGTTGCACGAAGGCATCATCGAAGGCCTGCGCCTTTTCCTTCAGGCGGATGTCGTCCTCGATGTCCCACAGGCGTTCGTTCACTGCCTTGAGTTCGCCCCGCAGCCCCGCGATGTCCTGCGCGGCAGCCGGATGCGCCGCCCAGGTGGCATCCAGTGCCGTCAGCTCCTTGCGTACATTGGCCAGCTTGGCTGCATCACTCATCCGCTCGGACTTGATCTGCAGGATCGAGATCTTGTCCAGCAACTCGCCAAAGGACACGGGCACAAGGATTTCAGACATGGAAAGCACCTAAATAACGTGGCCCTTAGTCTAACCGCTCGCTGCCGCCGGCCCGGTCTGGAACGCTGCGTCATGGCGAGACGATTGCGCCTTCCCTCACCTTAAATAATAATGGTTCTTATTTGCAAATGAGCCAAAAGCATGCGCGTCGACCCCTCCCGCTTCCCGCTGTTCTGGCTGGACAGCTCACCCGCCAACGCCGAGCCCACTGACAAGGTGCTGGACGACATGTCAGCCCTGCTTGCCCGCCAGCAGCCTTTTGTATTCCTTGCCGCAGGTGGCTTCGACGACGCCGAGCCCGATCTCGATGCACGGCGCAAGGTCGCCAGCTGGATGAAGGCCAACAAGCCCGCCATCGTGCAGTACATCAAAGCGCAGCTGCATGTTGCCGACACCGTGGAGGCACGCGACAAGGCACTGGAATTCGGCCGCATCTTTGAAAACTTCTGGGGCTATCCGCTACTGGTCGTAGGCAGCAGCGACGAAGCGGAAACCAGGGCACGCGCGCTGCTGGGTTGAATCAGCCGACCGCCCCTGGCCGCTTGCCGCCTGGCAAAAGAAAGCCGCCCGGTGGGCGGCTTTTCGGTATCTGGCGGAGCGGCGATTGATTCGGCATTTCGCATCTCACCCTTCGGGCGGCTGCGCCGTCCCACCCGCTACGCCGGCGGTCGAACCCATTGGGGTTCTCGCCTCCCATGCTTCCCCAAGCTGAAAAAGAAAAGGCCACCCAATGGGTGGCCTTTTCTTTTCTAATCTGGCGGAGAGGGGGTCTGCCTATTATAGGTCCATCACGATCCAACGTCGTCCTGAAGATTAAAATTTAATCATTAGTTATCCGTTAGTTACATAGATTTTTCGTCCAGCGACGTCCGCAATCGTCCGACGACAGCCCGCGCCAAATGGCATACTGGATGGCATACCAGGAACGGCTACAAATCCATGCCATTACTAACCGATGTCAAAGCCCGAAGCGTCATTCCCGGCAGCCGCGCTGTGCCCCATGGCGCCGTCACCGGCCTGAGCCTTCTCCCCTCAGCGACTCTCAAGGGGCAAGGCAAATGGGTATTTCGATACGTCAGCCCCACGACGGGGAGCCGTCGCAACGCCGGTTTAGGCAGCTATCCACAGATCAGCATTGCCGCTGCCGGAAAACTGGCTCGAGAGATGCGAGAGCAGATCGCTAACGGGCAGGATCCCTTGACGCTCAAAGCCGCCGAAGCTGCAAAGCTGAAGATCCCAACCTTCCAGGAGGCTGCCACACAGGTTCATACCGAGATGAAACCTGGTTGGAGAAATGAAAAGCACGCCCAACAGTGGATTAACACACTTGTCGAGTACGTCTTTCCCAAAATCGGGAGCTTGCCAATCGATCAATTGCAACCACGCCATATCGCCGAAGTCCTACGCCCCATCTGGCTTGAGAAGGCTGAAACGGCTTCACGCATTAAACAGCGCATGCATGCGGTGATGGCTTGGGGCTGGGCACATGGATTCAACCAAGCTAATCCCGTGGATGTGGTCAACCACTTGCTCCCTCAACAACCCAGCAAGACGATCCGCCAAGAACACCAGCCCGCAATGCCTTGGCAGCACGTCCCCACATTTATCGAAGCGGAGTTGGCAACCGCAGGTGAATTCGACGTGACCCGGCGCGCGTTGCTTTTTCTGATCCTGACGGGCGCCCGCTCCGGCGAGGTCCGAGCCATGACCTGGAGTGAGGTGAATCTATGTAACGGGCTATGGATAGTTCCAGCAGACCGAATGAAAGCTAGACAAGTTCACAGGGTTCCACTCTCCAAGCAGGCAGTGGCCTTGCTCCAACAGCAAGTCGGCCAAGACGAAGAACTCGTATTCCCATCCATTCAAGCCCGAAAGGTACTGTCAGATATGACGCTGACTGCTCTATTACGTAGACTCGCGGCTCCCAGCGATTCAGAGGGCCGAGTAGCCACAGCACATGGATTTCGCTCTAGCTTTCGCGACTGGTGCAGCGAAAAAGGATATGCAAGAGACTTGGCCGAGCGCGCTCTAGCTCACACCGTTAAAAATCAGGTTGAGGCGGCATATCATCGAACCGACTTGCTGGATCAGCGCCGACCAATGATGCAGGCGTGGGCTGACTACATTCAGCCAGCGCAATACCGCTGAACAAATTATAAATACACTGACGCCCCCCTCTCCCCCCTCGTTTCCAAGGCAGTAACAAGCCTGCGTATAACCCGGTAATCCTCCCGCTTTTAACGACTGCCAAAAGTGGAACTATGCGGCCATCGCCAGTTTCATTGATGGCGTGATCCCACCGAGCGCCATGTTGGGGCGCTCGTGGTTGTACGTCCATAGCCAGCGTGTGGCCTTGTCCTGCACCTGCTTGATGGTGTCGAACAACGTCGTGGCCAGCCAGGCGTAGCGGACTGTGCTGTTGTAGCGTTCGACGTAGGCATTCTGCTGCGGCTTGCCCGGCTGGATGTGCTCGATCCGGATGCCTTCGCGTTCGGCCCAGGCCAGCAGCGCGCCACTGATGTATTCAGGGCCGTTGTCGCAGCGAATAACCCTTGGCCTGCCGCGCCATTGGATGATCTGCTCCAGCGATCGTATGACCCGGCCGATGGCAACGACAGGTCGACCTCGATCCCCAGTCCCTCGCGGTTGAAATCGTCGAGTACATTGAATCACCGGAAACTCTGGCCATCGGCCAGCTGGTCGTGCATGAAGTCCATCGACCATACCTGGTTGATCGTCGCCGGCACCGCCAAAGGCTCTGGCCGCACGCGTACCAACCGCGTCTTCGGCTTGATCCGTAGATTCAACTCCAGCTCCCCATAGATGCGGTACACCCGCTTGTAGTTCCAACCAAAGCCTTTCACGTTGCGCAGGTGCAGGAATTACAGGCCGAATCCCCAACCGCGATAGGTCGTGGTCAGCCGGACAAGCCAATCAGCAATCTTGGCGTTGTCCTCGCTCGCTTTGGCTTGATAGCGATAGCAGGTCTGACTGACCTCAAGCGCATGACAGGCGTACCCGATACTCAGCGCCTTGTCCGCCACCGCCCACCTGGCCATCTCCCGGCGTTGAGATGGCCTCACCATTTTTTTTGCCATTGCCTCGCGGAGTACTTCGGCGGTCATCTGCGTTTCGGCATACATCTTCTTCAGGCGCCGGCTCTCCTCCTGCAGCTCTTTGAGCTGGGACATCAGCGATGCGTCCATGCCGCCAAATTTGCTGCGCCACTTGTAAAAAGTCGCCGAACTGATTCCGTGCTCGCGACACAGTTCCGGCACAGGCGTGCCGGTCTCGGCCTGCTTGAGTACGGCGATGATCTGGCTGTCGGTAAAACGGGATGTCTTCATGAAACCTCCTCGGGAAAGGGTACGAGAAAATTCCACTTTTGGCGTCAGCTAATCTGCGGGGGGGGATTACCACCATGGGTAGCTCTTCGCAACAAGCCCATCAGCCCAGCTCGCCACCCACGCCATAAACCCAGGCATCAAAGAACGCCTGCAGCGAGCGGCCTGCCGCATGCTCCATCGCCTGCTGGAAATCGGCAGTCACCACCGACCGACCATCATTGGCCTGCGTGTACTCACGCAAGCCGCGCCAGAACACCTCCTCGCCCAGTTCCTGGCGCAAGCGGTGCAGCACGTAGGCGCCCTTCTTGTAGACCACTGCGCGATCATCCGCGCTGGGCTTGATCCATTGCGGGTACACCAAGGGACGATCCGCGCCTTTGGTACGAAGCTCCTGCATACGCTTCTCCCAGCCCTGCACCATAGCCTGGTAAGCGGGCCCGTCCTAGATTTTGTGTAAACGGGTCACCGGCAGGAAACTGCTAGCTGCGCTGGCGACCGTGATGGGCTCCGTCTTAGCTGAGTGTGTTGATCGGGGCTCGACGCCAACGGCGTGCCACCAGAGCGATTCGAAGGTTACTTGGAAGGAGTGATTTGGAAGCGGCAACTCCACGCGGACAAAGGCACAGAGCTGTTTGAAACCACCAGCCACGGGTTGCGCCACGGCGACGATTTCGATCGGCTGGAGCGAGAACTGACCGCCCGTGGGTTGGTGCTCGATCCCAACCCCGATCGGGAGATTCCCAAGGAAGGCCAGCAGCCTATGGCATCGGTCGAGCTCATTGGGCTGAAGCGCACGTTCATGAGCCACGCCAAGAGCAACGGTCTGAGCGCCTCGGATCTGCGGCAGCGGCTGGCCGCGATGCCCGCCGACACTTTCAAGCTGCGCTACCAGATGTTCCTGGACATCGCGGCTCCGGTGATGGCGGCGTGGGACGACGCCTTGGCGGCCGAGGATGGCATCGACTTTGAGGACATGCTCAACCTCGCCACCGGCCACTTGGAAAGCAATCGCGTGGAATCGCCTTACGATCTGGTGATGGCCGACGAGTTCCAAGATGCCTCGCGCGCGCGGGCCCGGTTGTGCCGTGCGCTGGTCCAAGACAAGGGCCGCGTCTTCTTCGCCGTGGGCGACGATTGGCAGTCGATCAACCGCTTTGCCGGCGCGGACGTGTCGGTGATGACCAGCTTTCGCCAGTGGTTTGGCCACGGCCAGGTGCTATCGCTGCGCAAGAACAAGCCATGGGACACGAAGTGCAATTGCGGCGGGACATGACACTCCACTTAACCGAATCCAACCACGACTTGACGTGGCAGGAGCAGGAGCAGGACGTCGACCGTATCGCCGTGGCCTTGTTCGACTTTGGCGTTTTTCAGGACCGTACGACACTAAGCAAGCTGCTTCCGCTGATCCTTCCAGCGAGGTACAACGCGATCGACAGCGAGGCGCAGAAGCTGCACAAGAAAACGCTAAAGGAATTGAACGAAAAGATGCTGCCGGCGTTGATCGATCATTTGAGCTCGTGGAGCGAACTTGGCCTCAAGAAACGGGATCCATTTTTCGGCTCCTGGTTCTTAAGTGTGCCTCAGCTGCTCGTCCTGCTTGATGGCGTGAGCGAGCCGACGGAATTCTTGTCTCGGCTTAGATTCCTAAGAGGTCCGACTTACCAGACCTACAACTTCTACGCTGAGGTCAAGCACGGCCTGACGCTACGGACGAAGATTGCTAAAAAGTCGCACTAGCGCTCTCGACGGGGAGGAAATTCCTGAGGTCCCGTTGCGTGACTGCCGTGCAGACAACGTGGTTAGCCGAAAACCGAGGGCGCAAAGTCCGGGTTGCAAGTCGTGACGGAGCTGCGTAATCGCGGTCTTCTCGCCTGTTTCGACGGTCTGAAGGGCTTTCCTGAGGCTATCGATGCGGTGTTTCTGTATACCACGGTGCAACTATGCATCGTGCATATGGTCATGCACAGCTTTAACTATGTGTCGTGGAAGTGGCGACTAGAAGTGGCGGCCGACCTCAAGCGCATCTACACCTGCGCCACCGCCGAGGAAGCTGAGCAAAGGCTCACCGAGTTCGAGGCACGCTGGGACAAGGAGTACCTGCCGATTGGCTAGTCTTGGCGGCGTAACTGGACACGGTTAACCCCATTTTCCGACTATCCACGCGAGATCCGTAAGGTTATCTATACAACCAGCGCAGTCGAGTCGGTGAACATGGGGCTGCGAAAACTAACCAAGCACCGCGGCGTGTTTCCGAGCGACGAAGCTCTCACCAAACTGCTCTACCTCGCGTTGCGCAACATCAGCAAACGATGGGCCTTACCCATCCGTGATTGGAAGGCAGCCCTGAACCGATTTACCATCCAGTTTGAGGGGCGACTCCCTCAGCTGTAACCCAAATCCCGTTTACACAAGAATCTGCACACGCTCATTTACCATCCAGTTTGAGGGGCGGCTCCCTCAGCTGTAACCCGAATCCCGTTTACACAAAAATCTGCACACGCTCCGCTTACAAGAGTCGCGGTATGACCCACGACGAAAGTCAGGATTTGGCTTTCACCGCGCGTGGCCTGGGCATCCATCTTTTCAACAAGCATGATTATCTGGACGACGCCAAGCTCATGAGTGAGGCGATCCAAGAGCTGTTTTCCGAAGTTGCTTTGAATCGCCCAGGATTTCGTAGACACCTCGCAGCCATAAACTATGGCTTAGGCGGAGGTGGTTATGAGCACGAAGCGTTATACGGATGAGTTCAAGATCGAGGCGGTTCGGCAGATTGTCGAGTACGGCCGACCGGTAGCTGAGGTGGCTGAGCGACTAGGTGTGTCGGTCCATAGCTTGTATGGGTGGAGACGTCAGCAGGGTTCACCCCCGTTTTCACGGACACTTACGAGAAGGCCGATCGAGGCCTGAGGAGTGTTCATGTCGAAGCGAAGGAAGTTCAGCGCCGAGTTCAAGCGCGGTGCTATTGAGCAGGCCAGCCA
>PJUE01000574.1_pt1 | contig 20423 bp, 19 predicted proteins | sample 1512171 | NCBI WGS metagenome assembly PJUE01 (sample SAMN08177674, study PRJNA422409) | Feces metagenome, whole genome shotgun sequencing project. | isolation source: Chicken feces (3) enriched on wood chips: alkali lignin treatment | host: Gallus gallus | place: USA: Madison | collected 2015-01-15
ACAACCGGGTCGAGGTGCTTCTGACCACCCATGACGCCGACGGGGTGACGGAGCGCGACGTGGCGATGGCCCGCTTCATCGACGCGGCGGTCAAGGGTCTGGTCGAGTGACGGGCGGGCGCGTCGCGGGCAAGGCGGCCCTGATCACCGGCGCCGCCGGGGGGCTGGGCCAGGCCATGGCCCGGATGCTGGTCCGCGAGGGCGCCAGGGTCGCGCTCAGCGATCTGGACCTGAACGGCGTCCGCTCCCTGGCCGAGGCGATCAACGCCGACCACCCCGGCATGGCCTTCGCCTATGAACACGACGTCACGCGCGAGGACGACTGGGTCCGCGTCGTCGGCGCGGCGGTCGAGGACATGGGCGGCCTCAGCATCCTGGTGAACAACGCCGGGATCGGCGGCCAGCTGTTGTGGGCCGAGCAGGACACGCTGGAGAACTGGCGCAAGGTCCAGGCGATCAATCTGGAATCCGTCATGCTGGGCTGCAAGCACGCCATGGCGCCGCTGCGGGCCTCGGGCGCGGGGTCGATCGTCAACATCTCCTCGATCGCGGGACTGGCGGCCGCGCCGGGCATGGGCGCCTACAACGCCACCAAGGCGGCGGTCTGGCTCTACACCAAGACGGTGGCGCTCGAATGCGCCAAGGCGGGCTGGAACGTGCGCGCCAACTCGGTGCACCCGGTCTTCATCAAAACGCCGATCCTCGATCCTTTCGTCGCCATGGCGGGCGGGGACGAGGCGAGCGCGCACGAGAAACTGGCGCGCGGCATTCCGCTAAAGCGTATCGGCGAGCCGGACGATGTGGCGTACTGCGTGCTTTACCTGGCCTCGGACGAGTCCAAGTTCGTGACCGGGGCCGAGTTCAAGATCGACGGCGGACTGACGGCGCAGTAGGGCGCGCGCGCTTATATACCCCGCTCATCCCGGCGGACATCAGGAATACGAAAAAAGGGCGCTGCGGTTTCCCGCAGCGCCCTTTCGTCTTCAGGCCGTGAGCCTCAGTCGCCGTAGGCGGGCGGCATCGCCCCTTCGCCGCCGGTGCGGTAGCGGTCGCGCAGCAGCAGGTTGCGGGCCTGCAGCGGCTGCTCCACCCCGTCGATCAGCACGGCCGAGGGCTGGCTCAGCGGCTCCAGCGGGTCGCCGGACCAGACCACGACGTCGCCCGCCGCCCCGGCCTTCAGCTCGCCGAACTGGCCGTCGAAGCCGAAGATGCGGGCCGGGTTGACCGTGATCGCCTGAATGGCCGCCGCGAAGGGCAGGCCGTGCGAGACGGCGTTGCCCGCGTTGTAGCGGATGTCGCGGGCGCGGTGGGCCGAGCCCTCGTTGCCCTTGATGGCGATGACGACGCCGGCCGCGTTCAGCGCCGCCGCGTTCTGCATCCGCGCCGCCCGCATCTCGAAGTTCGAGGGCAGGTTGGTGATCGGGTGCAGCAGGACCGGCACGTTCGCCGCCGCGATCTCACCGGCCACCAGCCAGCCTTCGGCGGCGCCGTCGAGGATGATCTTGATCCCTTCCTCGCGCGCCAGGCGCAGCACCTGCTGGATGTCCGCCGCCCGGTTGACGGTGACGATCAGCGGCATGCGCCCCTCGGCCACCGGGATCAGGGCTTCCAGATCGGCCCGCGACAGCGACAGGGCGCGCATGTCGGCGCGGTCATAGGCCGCCTTGTTGCGGGCATAGGCGCGGACTTCGGCCAAGGTCTCCTTGAACAGGACGAACTCGGCCCCGCGCGCGCCGCCGGCGACGGTGGCGCCCGCCTCGCCGAAAGGAGCGGTCATGGCCACCTTGGACTTCACTAGGATGTCGGCGCCGCCCAGCTTGATGACCGCCGCCTGGCCCGCGAACAGGCCCGGCGTCTGGAAGCCGCCCGCGCCGGCGCCGGCGAAGTCGGAATCGTCGTGGCTGTGACCGCCGCCCGAGCCGCCGTGCTGCGGCGTGACGACGGCGCGCGTGACGCCGCCCAGCCGCGCCGTCGGCAGGGTGAAGGACCAGGGGTCCAGCCCATAGGACAGGTCGAAGGCCGCCGTCAGGGTGTTGGCGCGGTTCGACAGGTCGTTGGAGCCCCGCACCGAGCCGACCTCGGTCCCGGCCAGGCCGGAATCCACGGCGACGAAGCCCGGCGTGACGATCTTGCCGCGTGCGTCGATGACGCGCAGACCGGCCGGCGCGCCGCCGGTTCCGACCGAAACGACCTTGCCGTTGCGGATGACGACGGTGCCGTTCTCGATCACCGAGGTTCCGGTCAGGACCTGGCCGCCGGTGATGGCGACGTCCTGCGCCAGGGCGGGGCCGGTCAGGGCCAGGGCCGCGACAGCGCCCGCGAGGAGAGTTTTGATACGCATGGTTCAGCGAGCTCCCTGGGCGACGCCGGCGGCGGCCTGGCCGAAGCCGGGCTGGCCCAGTTCGAAATCGGACACGGGCTGGAAGGCGGGGTTCTGGCGATCGAAGGCCAGGCCGCCGTCGATGAAGACCTGATCGGCGCGGGCGTAGATCGAGAAGGGATCGGCGCTCCAGATCACCACGTCGGCGCGCTTGCCGCTCTCCAGCGAGCCGGTTTCCTTGTCGATGCCGATGGACTTGGCCGCATTCAGCGTGATCCAACTGATGGCGTGCTCTTCGGAGATGTTCATCCCGGCGCGCCGACCGGCCGACAGGGCGGCGGCGGCTTCCTGGTTCAGGCGCTGGATCAGTTCGGCGTCGTCCGAGTGGATGACCGCGCACGAGCCCTCGGGCGCGTCGGTCAGGGCGGCGTTCTCCTCGATGCCGTCCAGGGCCTCCATCTTGAAGCCCCACCAGCCGGTCCACATGGCGGCGCAGACGCCTTCACGGGCCAGCAGGGGCGCGATCTTGTAGGCCTCGACCGCGTGGTGGAAGGTGGTGACCTTGTAGCCGAACTCCTTGGCCACATCGAGCATCACCGCCATTTCGTCGGCGCGATAGCAGTGGTTCTGGATCAGGATCGAACCGTCCAGCACGCCCGCCAGGGTCTCGAGCTGGAGGTTGCGGGTCGGGGGCGTGCCCTCGCCCGTCTCGCGCCACTTGTCCCACTTGGCCTTGTAGTCGCGCGCGGCGATGAAGCCGGCGCGATAGCCGGCGACGTTGCCCATGCCCGTGGCCGGCGACTGGTTGCGCGAGCCGTAAACGCGCGACGGGTTCTCGCCGCAGGCCATCTTCAGGCCGTAGGGGGCGTTCGGGAACTTCATCCCCTGCATGGTGACCGACGGCACGTTGCGCAGGGTCACGCCGCGCCCGCCGAACAGATTGGCCGAGCCGGGCAGGATCTGCATCGTCGTCACCCCGCCCGCGCGGGCGGTGTTGAAGCCGGGGTCCTGGGGCCAGATGGAGTGCTCGGACCAGACCTGGGCGGTGTTGGGGTTGGTGGCTTCGTTGCCGTCGCTCATCCCCTGCACGCCGGGCGAGGGATAGACGCCCAGGTGGCTGTGAATGTCGATGATGCCGGGTGTGACGAAGCGGCCGCGCGCGTCCACAACCTGGTGACCCGCCGGAACCGGCGTGTCCGCGCCGCCGACGGCGGCGATGCGGCCGTCAGTGACGACGACGACGCCGCCCTCGATCTTCTGGCCCGCGCCGGTCAGCACCGTGGCGCCGACGATGGCCATGTTCTGGCGCGGCAGGCCGCGATAGGTCGAGGGATAGGGGTCCTGATTGGCCCAGCCGTCCAGGCCGGTCGCCATCGTCCGATCCCTGGACGAAGAGGCGGAGGCCGTCTCGGTCTTGGGCGCGGCGTCGCCGGTCGTGGCGCAGGCCGACAGGCTGAGCGCGCCGAGCGCGCAGGTGAGAACAGCGAGGCTTGGCCCCCGCAGGCGACTGAACAACATGGGCGAGCCCCCTCGCGCCCGCGAACTGCGGGCAGACAACGGCGCGTATACAATCCCCTGTTTCCGTCAGGGTAAAGCTCTAAAAGGCGCGCTCGCGGCAAAGTCCGTCGCGCGCTCAGTCGGCGGGCAGGCGCGCGCGGACCTCCGCATCGGTCAGGCCGTCGACCTCGATCATCTTCAGCCGAGACTGGCCGCCGCGCGCCAGGGTCACGTCGCGCTTGGGCACGCCCAGCGCCTTGGCCAGGAAGGCGGTCAGGGCGGCGTTGGCCTCGCCCTCCACCGGCTGGGCGCGAACGCGGACCTTCAGCACCGGACGGCCGTCCGGGTCGATGTCCCAGCCGTCGATGCGATCGGCGGCGGCGCGCGGGGTCAGCTTGACGGGAATGCGGGCGGTCATGGGACGTGTTTGGCCCCATCCACAGCTTTGGCCAACCCCTCTCCGCTCATCCCGGCGGACGCCGGGATCCAGTGCTTTGGCTTCAGGCGCCGGGCAGGAAGCCTAGGCGGATTTCCACGGTTGAGCGCGTAGCTCTTACTGGATCCCGGCGTCCGCCGGGATGAGCGGATGTAGAAGGCCAATAAAAGAAAACGCGCCGGACGGTTTCCCATCCGGCGCGCTTCAATACTCAGCGTGAGGCCCGCCCTTAGCCCAGAGCGGCCATCAGCTCCGGCACGGCGGTCTTGTAGTCGGCGACCAGGCCGTAGTCGGCGACCTGGAAGATCGGGGCGTCGGGGTCCTTGTTGATCGCGACGATCACCTTGGAGTCCTTCATCCCGGCCAGGTGCTGGATGGCGCCCGAGATGCCGATGGCGATGTAGAGGGCCGGGGCCACGACCTTGCCGGTCTGGCCGACCTGATAGTCGTTGGGGGCGTAGCCCGCGTCGACCGCCGCGCGCGAGGCGCCGACGGCGGCGCCCAGCTTGTCGGCCAGGGGATCCATGACGGCGTGGAACTCTTCGGCCGAACCCAGGGCGCGGCCGCCCGAGACGACGATCTTGGCGGCGCCCAGTTCGGGGCGGTCCGACTTGACCATTTCCTCGGAGACGAAGGCGGTCTTGGGCGCCTCGCCGGCGGCGACGCTCTCGACTGGGGCCGAACCGCCTTCGGCGGCGGCGGCGAAGGCCGTCGGGCGCACGGTGATGACCTTCTTGGCGTCGGCCGACTGCACCGTTTCCAGCGCGTTGCCCGCATAGATCGGGCGCACGAAGGTATCGGCCGAGACGACCTCGACGATGTCCGAGATCGGCGCCGTATCCAGCTTGGCCGCAATACGCGGGGCGAAGTTCTTACCGTCGGTGTTGGCCGGGGTCAGGATGGCGTCGTAGTTCGCGGCCAGCGGCAGGACGGTGGCCTCGACGGCCTCGGCCAAGCCGTGGGCGACGGCGTCGCCTTCGGCCAGCAGCACCTTGCGCACGCCCGAAATCTTGGCGGCGGCGTCAGCCACGCCTTGCGCGCCCTTGCCCAAAACCAGAACGTCCACGTCGGACGACAGCGCCAGGGCGGCCGTCACGGTCTTGTTGGTGGTGTCGCGAACGGCCGAGCCGTCGTGGTCGGCGATGACGAGAACGGCCATTACAGAATCCCTGCGTCTTTGAGCTTGGAAACCAGTTCGGCCGCATCGGCGACCTTGACGCCCGCCGAACGCGTCGGCGGCTCCGTCACCTTCAGCACCTTGAGGCGATCCGCCGTATCGACGCCGTAGTCGGCGACCGACTTCATGGCGATCTCCTTCTTCTTGGCCTTCATGATGTTCGGCAGCGACGCATAGCGCGGCGTGTTCAGGCGCAGGTCGACCGACACCACCGCCGGCAGTTCGGCCGAGACGGTCTGGAGGCCGCCGTCGACTTCACGGGTGACGACAGCCTTGCCGCCGTCGATGACCAGCTTGCCGGCGAAGGTGGCCTGCGGCCAGTCCAGCAGGGCCGCCAGCATCTGGCCGACCGCATTGTTGTCGCCGTCGATCGACTGCTTGCCCAGCAGCACCAGGTCGGGCTTCTCTTCGTCCACCACGGCCTTCAGCACCTTGGCGACGGCCAACGGCTCGAGGTCGGTGTCCGACTGCACCAGGACGCCGCGATCCGCGCCCATGGCCAGGGCCGTGCGGATGGTTTCCTGGGCCTGGGTCACGCCGATGGAGACGACGACGATTTCCGTCGCCGTGCCTGCGGCATGGTGTTCCTTGCCTTCCTTCAGGCGCACGGCCTCTTCGACGGCGATTTCGTCGAAGGGGTTCATGCTCATCTTGACGTTGGCGAGGTCGACGCCGGTCTGGTCCGCCTTGACGCGCGCCTTGACGTTGGAGTCGATCACCCGTTTCACCGGGACGAGTACCTTCATGAGCCTATCCACTTGGTCGTCGAAATGTCGGCCGAGGGATTGGACCGACGAAACCGGCCTGTCAACGTAACGCTACGTGAACTGTGTTCGTGTCCAGCGGCCAATTTTCGGTTATGAGACCCCGCATGAAACGCTTTCTGACGATCCGTCGCCTCAGCATTATCTTCTTCGCCCTGTTCGCCGTGACCCTGGCGGGCGTGTTCGTCCTCCAGCGTTTCTGGGTCGATCCGGGCGAGCGCTGCGCGGCCAAGGGGCACTGGTATTCGATGGAGACGCGCGAATGCGGCGTGCCCATCTATATTCCCGACATCACCAAACGCCCCGAAGGCATGTCGCGCGCCGAGGCCTCGGCCGAGGGCAACCGCGACCTGGTGAAGCTGGAAGATGAGATCGCCGCCGACAAGCGCGCCCGCGCCGCCGCCACCGAGGCCGAGCGCAAGCGGGTCCAGGCGCTGCAGTCTCAATAAGGCCTTCGCCTCAGCGCGTCGCGCCGGGGCGCCACAGGACGTCGCCGGCCCCATTGGCGTTGGCGCGCCGCGCGGCGACGAACAACAGGTCCGACAGGCGGTTGAGATAGCGGACGGCGTCCGGGTTCACCGCCTCGCCCGATTCGACCAGGCGCACCGCGTCCCGTTCCGCCCGGCGGCAGACCGTGCGCGCCAGATGCAGATGCGCCGACAGGGGCGAGCCGCCCGACAGGATGAAGCTGTCCAGCGGCTTGAGGCAGTCGTTCATCCAGTCGATCTCGTTCTCCAGCCGCTCGACCTGGGAGGCGATGATGCGCAGGGCCTCCCACTTGGGCGCTGGCTCCATCGGCGTGGCCAGGTCGGCGCCCAGGTCGAACAGCTCGTTCTGGATGCGGCCCAGCATGGCGTCGATGCGATCGTTCTGGCCGCTGTTCAGGCGCGCCACGCCGATGACGGCGTTCAGTTCGTCCACCGTCCCATAGGCCTCGACCCGCGCATCGGTCTTGGACACGGGCGCGCCCGACGCCAGCCGCGTCTGACCGGCGTCGCCGGTGCGGGTGTAGATCTTGTTCAGCGTCACCATGGCGCGCCCTCCCCTGTTCCTGTCCGACCTCAGCCCGCGTGGGTGCGCTTCAGCCACATGCCGATCATCAGCAGCAGCACCGCCACGGCCTGCAAGGCGACACGCAACCGCATCAGCTTGTTGGACCGGACGCTGGCTCCCTCGCCCCCGCGCTTCAGATTGTAGAGGCCCAGGCCCAGGGTGACGGCGACGGCGGCCACGGCGATGAGGATCAGGATGTCGATGATGTCCATGCCCGCTTCTTAGGCCCGACCGCATTTCCGCGCCAGACGTGTCGGAAGCGCGGCGCAAATGCGACCTATTCGCACACCCCCATTGCGCTGAGAATGCGAACGCTGTTGAGAGGCGTTCTCATTTTCAAAGGCCCCGCTCCAATGTCCTGCTTCCGCTCGTCTCGCCGCTCGTCCCTGCTGGCCGCCACCGCCCTGATGACCGTCGGGGCCGCGGCGCCCGCCCTGGCCGACGAGGCTGCTGACATCCTGGAGCAGAGCCATCAGGTGGCCGACGTGGTCGTCACCGCCTCGGGCTTCGAGCAGAAGATCACCCAGGCGCCCGCCTCGATCAGCGTCCTGCCGCGCGAGGAGATCGAAGAGATCCGCGCCACCTCGATCGCCGAGATCCTGAACAACATCGAGGGCGTCGACACCGGTTCGGGCGTCGGCAAGACCGGCGGTCAGACCATCAACATTCGCGGCATGGGCTCGGACTACACCCTGATCCTGATCGACGGACGCCGCCAGAACACGGCCGGCAGCGTCACGCCCAACGGCTTCGGCGAGACCTCGACCAGCTTCCTGCCGCCGGTCTCGGCCATTGAACGGGTCGAGGTGGTGCGCGGCCCGGTCGCCACCCTCTACGGCTCGGACGCGATGGGCGGGGTGGTCAACATCATCACCCGCAAGGTCGGCGACGCCTGGACCGGCTCGGCCTCGGCCAACTACACGCTGCAAGGCGATGACGAGTTCGGCGACTTCTGGGGGATCAACGGCTACGCCTCGGGGCCGCTGATCGCCGACCGCCTGGGCCTGGCCCTGCGCGGCTCGTGGTCCGAACGCGAGCAGTCGGATCTGAAATACCGCGACGTGAACGGCGATGAGGTCGATGTCACCGGTTTCGGCCGCAGCGCCACCGCCTATGAGATCTGGACCCTGGGCGCCCGCCTCAGCCTGACGCCGAACGCCGACCACGACCTGTGGCTGGACGTCGACGCCGCCAGCCAGTGGTACGACAACGCCAAGGGCCAGATGGGCACCAACACCGTCGCCGGCGGCTACAAGGACTTCCTGGAGTTCAACCGCGAACAGTACCTGCTGGCGCACAATTGGCGCCTCAGCTTCGGCACGCTGGAATCGACCCTGTCGCACAACAAGACCGAAACGCTGGGCCGCCTGATCCCGCGCGGCGTTCCCGGCGCCGGCGATGACCGCACCCTGGAGACCACGACCACCCTGTTCGACACCAAGCTGAACAGCCAGTGGCGCAACCACACCTTCACCGTCGGCGGCCAGTATATGGACGCTGAAATGACCGACGGCGTGGCGGCCGGCAATTTCACCTTCGAGCAGTGGGCCCTGTTCGCCGAGGACGAATGGCGGCTGCGCGACGACCTGGCCCTGACGGTCGGGCTTCGTTACGACGACCACTCCAGCTTCGGCGACCACGTCAGCCCGCGCGCCTATCTGGTCTGGAACGCCAACGAGCAATGGACCCTGAAGGGCGGCGTCAGCGGCGGCTACAAGACCCCGCGCCTGGAACAGCTGACCCCCGGCATCAACGGCTTCGGCCGCCAGGGCGCCCTGCCGCTGATCGGCAGCCCCGGCCTGACCCCGGAAACCAGCGTGGCCTATGAGTTCGGCGTCTATTTCGACAACGGCTCGACCTTCCGCGCCAACGCCACCGTCTTCCGCAACGACTTCGAGGACAAGATCGCCTCGGGCCAGCCGGTCGCCAACTGCACCTTCGGCCTGACCCAGGCCCAGTATGACGCCGGCGACTACTCCAAGACGGGTTGCGTCGACGTCGGTTTCTGGTCGGCCATTCCCGAGTTCGGCCAGAGCGTGAACATCGACGAGGCCACGACCCAGGGTCTGGAGTTCGCCGCCCGCTGGCGTTTCGCCGAGGCCTGGAGCCTGCACGGCAACTACACCTACACCGACAGCGAGCAGAAGACCGGTTCGCAGGCCGGCCAGCCCCTGACCGACACGCCCGAGCACATGGTCAACGCCCAGTTGCGCTGGCAGGCCACCGACCGCCTGTCGACCTGGGTGCGCGGGGAGTACCGCTCGGAGCGCTGGCGCGGCGCGGGCGCCGCTCGCGACGCCCTGGGCGACTTCAAGGCCTATGAGCTGTTCCACATCGGCGGCTCGTACGAGGTCAACGACCGCGTGACGGTCAATGCGGCGATCTACAACCTGTTCGACAAGGACTTCGTGCGCCTGGCCCCCTACGGGACGCCCGTGGCCTATTCGCCGGAATACGCCAACAACCAGGAGCCGCGTCGTCTGTGGCTGTCGGTGACGACGACCTTCTGATCCCTTTTCAGTTTCCTCCCCGACTGACCGGGCCGCCTCCTTCAGGAAGCGGCCCGTTTTTTTGACCTGCGCCAAACTAAGCCGTTGGTCATTTTTGGCTGGCAGGGTGGCCGCCATGACCGATCGCGCCATTCGCAATCTCGAACACCTGCGCCGCACCGCCTCGACCGCGCGCGTGCTGAACCTGCTCAAGGTCTATGACGAGCACGGCGAGAGCGAGGACTGGGCCGAGCGGCCGATGTTCCGCAATCCGGCGCTGAATCGCTGCCTGATCATCAAGCACCGGCTGCGACGCAACGAGACCGACGCCTTCCCCGGCCGCCGTCAGGTGGCGACCAAGATCGTGGTGCCGATCGACAACACCGATCTGAAGACCGGCGGCCGCTTCATCTTCGTCAATCAGATCGGCTTCGAGCGCGCCATGCACGAAGCCTTCGGCGTCGATCCCGACCACCCGGACCTGAAGACCCTGCGGCTGATGGATCAGTTGCCGTCGCTGGACCCCTTCCTGCTGCGCGAACAGCTGCGGCGCGGCGGGGTGGACGCGGCGCCCTGCTATTTCGCCCTCAGCGAAGCCGACCTGGAGCGGATGCTGGAGTTCGTCCAGAAGGAGATCGAGCCCCTGGTCACCCTCAGCATCGGCGACGGAGTCGTGGCCGCCGGATCGACCGCCCGCATGGCCTCGAAGATCCTGTCCAACGCCCCCGGCGACCGGTTGGAAGCGCTGCGCCTGACGCTGAAGCTGGAGCCCGAGCAGTATCAGGAGGGCGTCTTCTGCTGGAAGGGCTTTCTCTATTACAAGTGGTCGCTCAGCAGCCTGATGGCCGACATCGTCCATGTCGCCGATGAAGTGGGAACGATCCGGCCCGCCGGCCCCAGCGACCAGGCCGCCAAGGACTATATCGCCCGGGGCCGGGCCGTGCTGCGCGGCCGCATCATGAAGACCTGCGAAGAGGTCAGCCGCACCCTGCGCTATTACGACGACGCCTATGCGGGGCTGACGCGCGAGGGCAATCCGCTGGCCTTCCGCGACTTCCTGCTGGAGGCGCCGGCCCTGTTCACCCGGCTGGGCGACCAGTTGGGGGCGGTGCAGCACATCGTCAGCTTCTGGCGCTTCCGATTCAGCCCCAAGGCGCCCCCGGTGGGCGTCGAGGAGCTGATCGACATCTTCATGGACTTCGAGACCGGCCTGATGGGCCGGGGGCCCGACGAATTCGATCCCCGCGACGTCGCGGCTTAAGACGCGCCTCTCCTCCTCATTTCATGGGGAGGTGGATCGGCGGCGTAGCCGACGAGACGGAGGGGCTGCTGGGTTCCGCCGTCGCAAGCCCCTCCACCACTTCGTGGTCCCCCTCCCCATAAAATAGGGAGGAAAAGAAAAACCCCGCGCCGTCGCCGGCGCGGGGTTCTGTCTTTCAGACCCGAGACAGGTCTCAGTAGCGGTAGTGTTCCGGCTTGAACGGACCCTCGACCGGCACATTGATGTAGTCGGCCTGTTCCTGGTTCAACGTCGTCAGCTTGGCGCCCAGCTTGGCCAGGTGCAGGAAGGCGACCTTCTCGTCCAGGTGCTTGGGCAGGGTGTAGACCTTGTTGTCGTAGGCCTTGGCGTTGGTCCACAGCTCGATCTGGGCCAGCGTCTGGTTGGTGAAGGACGCCGACATGACGAAGGACGGGTGGCCCGTGGCGTTGCCCAGGTTCACCAGGCGGCCTTCCGACAGCAGGATGATCTTCTTGCCGTCCGGGAACTCGACGTGGTGGACCTGATCCTTGATCTTGTCCCACTTGAAGTTCTTCAGGCCCGCGACCTGAATTTCCGAGTCGAAGTGGCCGATGTTGCAGACGATGGCGTTGTTGCGCATGGCGCGCATGTGCTCGACGCGGATGACGTCCTTGTTGCCCGTCGTGGTGACGAAGATGTCGGCCTTGTCGGCGACGTCCTCGAGGGTCTGGACCTCATAGCCTTCCATCGCCGCCTGCAGGGCGCAGATCGGGTCGATCTCGGTGACGATCACGCGGGCGCCGCCGTTGCGCAAGCTGGCCGCCGAGCCCTTGCCCACGTCGCCGTAGCCGCAGACCACCGCCACCTTGCCCGACAGCATGACGTCGGTGCCGCGACGGATGGCGTCGACCAGGGATTCACGGCAGCCGTACAGGTTGTCGAACTTCGACTTGGTGACGCTGTCGTTGACGTTGATGGCGGGGAAAGGCAGTTCGCCGCGCTCGGCCATCTGATACAGGCGGTGGACGCCCGTGGTCGTCTCTTCCGACACGCCGCCGATGGCGTCGCGGATGGCCGAGTAGAAGCCCGGCTTCTCCTTCAGATAACGCTTCATGACCGAGAAGAGGGCTTCCTCTTCCTCGTTCTGCGGGTTGTCGAGGACGCTGGCGTCCTTCTCGGCCTTCGGCCCCAGCACGCACAGCAGGGTGGCGTCGCCGCCGTCGTCCAGGATCAGGTTCGGATAGCCGCCGTCCGCCCATTCGAAGATCTTGTGGGCGTAGTCCCAATATTCGACCAGGTTCTCGCCCTTGAAGGCGAAGACCGGCGTGCCCGACGCGGCGATGGCGGCGGCGGCGTGATCCTGGGTCGAGAAGATGTTGCACGAGGCCCAGCGCACTTCGGCGCCCAGGGCTTCCAGCGTCTGGATCAGCACCGCCGTCTGGATCGTCATGTGCAGGGAGCCGGCGATGCGGGCGCCCTTCAGCGGCTGGGCGGCGCCGTATTCGTCACGCAGCGCCATCAGGCCCGGCATCTCGGTTTCGGCGATGGCGATTTCCTTGTTGCCGAAATCGGCCAGGGAGATGTCGCGGACGATGTAGTCGGTCATGCTGAAATGTCTTTCGGCCACTGTCGGGGGATTGTCGCCGCTATAGCGCGGCGCGGCCACGGGAGCAATCAAGACATAAGGATGTCTTTATATGACGGCCGCCGATGACGCCGCCGCCGGTTCGGCGCGGATTAAGGAAATCTACGCAATCTCGGCTTAACCCGGACAATACCCTCTTGGCGACAAGGGGTATTGGGGCTCTCCCCTCGCCCCGTCGTTGAAACGAGTCTGCGTCATGGCTTCCCACGAGATCGACCGCCGCATGCATTTCATGGGGCTGGGTCGGCCGTCCGCCGGTTACAGCGCCATCTCGGGCCTGCTGCGCCGCTCCATCCCCCTGGCCCTCGCCGCCTTCTACGACAGGGTGCGCGCCGAGCCGGAGACCCGCCGCTTCTTCCGTGACGAAGGCCATGTCGCCGCCGCCAGCAACGCCCAGCAGCAGCACTGGGACGCCATCATCGAGGGCCGCGCCGACGAGGACTACGCCGCCTCGGTGCGCACCATCGGCCGCGTCCACGCCCGCATCGGTCTGGAGCCGCGCTGGTACATCGGCGGCTACAGCATTCTCCTGGCCCATCTGACCCGCGCCATCATCGAGCGGCCCAGGAAGCTGTTCGCCAATCGCCGCGAACACGACCGCATCACCGCCGAGGCCGTGGCCGAACTGAACCAGCGGGTCATGCTGGACATGGACCTGGCCATCTCCATCTACCTGGACGCCCTGCAGGAGGAGCGCGACCGCGTGCAGGCCGAACACGCCGCCGCCGAAGCGCGTCAGGCCGAAGTCGTGCGCGCCCTGGGCGCCGCCCTGCACAGCCTGGCCGACAACGATCTGTCGGTGACCATCCCGGACGTCTTCCCCGAGGAATACCGCTCGCTGCAGAACGACTTCCACGCCGCCACCCGCGCCCTGCGCACCGCCGTCCGCGCCGTGGCCGACAGCGTCGAGAGCCTGAGCGCCGGCTCGAGCCAGCTGGCCGTCGCCTCCGAAGACCTGGCCAGCCGCACCGAGCGCCAGGCCGCCAACCTGGAGCGCACGGTCGCCGAAGCCGACGCCATCGCCCGCCAGGTCGCCTCGACCGCCGACGGCGCGCGCCAGACCGCCGAGGCCCTGGCCGCCGCCCGCGCCGACGTCGAGCACACGACCCAGGTGGTCGGCGACGCCGTCAGCGCCATCCACGCCATCGCCGAATCCTCGAGCGAGATCGGCCGCTTCACCAGCCTGATCGACGAGATCGCCTTCCAGACCAACCTGCTGGCGCTGAACGCCGGGGTCGAGGCCGCCCGCGCCGGCGACGCCGGGCGCGGCTTCGCCGTGGTGGCCCAGGAAGTGCGCGCCCTGGCCCAGCGCTCGTCCGAGGCGTCCGGCGAGATTCGCACGCTGATCTCCACCTCCTCGGCCCAGGTGGCGCGCGGCGTCGACCTGGTCGAGCGCACCGGCGCGGCGCTGGAGCGCATCGGCGCCAAGGTCTCGGCCGTCGACGGCCTGGCGGGCGGCATCGCCGGCTCGGCCCAGGAACAGTCCGACGGCCTGGCCCGCGTCCGCCGCGCCATGGGCGAGATGGACGACATCACCCAGCAGAACGCCGCCATGACCGAGGAGGCCACCGCCGCCGCCCGCCAACTGGCCAATGAGGCCGTCAGCCTGAACCAGCAGGTCGGCCGCTTCCGCCTGGACCGCTCCGTCGCCGCCGGCGCCTCACGAGGGCCGCGCCTGGTCGCCTGATCCGGCGCGCAAATCCGACTGGCGCAAGACGACAGACGCGGGCTAACAGACTCCCCGAGTTCCAAGGGGGGAGTATCCATGATGAAGACCTTGCTGACGACGGCAGCCTGCGCCCTGGCCCTGGCCCTGGCGGCCGCGGGCGCGCCCGCAGCCGCCCAGACCGTCACGCCCGTCGCACCGACCGGCGCCGCGCCCGCGCCCGGCGTCGTGACCCTGATCCAGGCGGGACGCCTGCTGGATCGTCCCGGCCATGCCCCGCGCGGGCCGTCCACCCTCGTGGTGCGCGACGGCAAGGTGGTCGAGATCCGCGACGGCTTCATCGACGCCTCCGCCTTCCCCGGCGCCGTGGTGGTGGACCAGCGCGACCGCTTCGTCCTGCCCGGCCTAATCGACAGCCATGTGCACCTGGTGTCCGACGTCGCGGGCCAGGCGGGTTTCCTGGCCGAGATCACCGACAATCTGCCGTCGCGCGCCTACAGCGCCGCCATGAACGCCCGCAAGACGTTGATGGCCGGCTTCACCACCGTGCGGAACCTGGGCGACAGCGGCGGCGTCACCCTGGCCCTGCGCGAAGAAACGGCGGCCCACCGCCTAGCCGGACCGCGCATCATCGACGCCGGGAACAGCATCTCGACCACGTCCGGCCACATGGACGGGCGTCTGGGCTTCAACGACGACTTCCGTGAGCACATCGCCCACGACAACGTCTGCAACGGCGCCGAAAGCTGCCGCGAAGCCGTGCGTCTTCAGGTCGGGCGCGGCGTCGACGTCATCAAGATCGCCACCACCGGCGGGGTCAACAGCCGCATCGGCGCCGGCCTGGGCGCCCAGATGTTCGACGACGAGGCCAAGGCCCTGATCGACACGGCCCACCTCTACGGCAAGAAGGTCGCGGTCCACGCCCACGGCGTCGACGGCATCAACCTGGCCCTGCGGATGGGCGTCGATTCGGTCGAGCACGGCACCATCTTCGACGACGAGACCCTGCAACTGCTGCGCCGCACCCGCGCCTATTACGTCCCGACCCTGTCGGTGGTGAACGGCTACACCGAGCGCCTGGCCGCCGACCCCGAGGCCTATCCGCCGGAAGTCCTGGCCAAGATCCGCTGGCGCATCGAGATCACCGGCCAGTCGCTGCAACGCGCGGTCCCGGCGGGCGTGCGCATCGCCTTCGGCACCGACGCGGGCGTGTCCAAGCACGGCCGCAACGCCGATGAGTTCGAGCTGATGGTCAAGAACGGCATGACCCCGGCGACCGCCATCGAGGCGGCCACCGTCAACGCCGCCGATCTGCTAGGCGTCTCGACCGAGGTCGGTACGCTGGAGCCGGGCAAGCGGGCCGACGTCATCGCCGTGGCGGGCGATCCGCTGGCCGATGTGACGACGCTGAAGTCCGTCGCCTTCGTCATGCGCGACGGCCGCGTCTACAAGGACGAACGCTGAGCCAGATAACGGCGACGCATCACTTCCGGCTTGGCCGCGCCCCCGCGCGCGGCTAAGCCGTCGTCCCATGGCTGACGACGCTTCGATCCGACCCGCCCGCGATTTCTCGATCCCTCGCCACGACTGGACCCTGGAGGAGGTCGAGGCCCTGTTCGCCCGGCCCTTCATGGAGCTGGTGTTCGAGGCGGCGACAGTGCACCGCGCCACCTTCGACCCGAACGAGGTGCAGAAGTCGCAGCTGCTGTCGATCAAGACCGGCGGCTGCGCCGAGAACTGCGGCTACTGCTCGCAGTCGGCCAGCTTCAAGACCGGACTCAAGGCCGAGAAGCTGATGGAGCCGACCGCCGTCATCGCCGAGGCCATGGCGGCCAAGGCGGGCGGGGCCAGTCGGTTCTGCATGGGCGCCGCCTGGCGCGAGCTGAAGGACCGCGACACGCCCAAGCTGGCGGCCATGATCTCGGGCGTGAAGGCGCTTGGTCTGGAGACCTGCGCCACCCTAGGGATGCTGAACGCCGATCAGGCCAAGCAACTGAAAGACGCGGGCCTCGACTACTACAACCACAACCTCGACACCGGGCCCGAGTATTACGCCGAGGTGGTGACGACCCGCTCCTATCAGGACCGGCTTGAGACGCTGCAGCACGTCCGGGACGCAGGGATGAACACCTGCTGCGGCGGCATCGTCGGCATGGGCGAGAAGCGCCGGGACCGCGCTGGCCTGCTGCATGCGCTGGCGACCCTGCCCGTCCACCCGGACAGCCTGCCGGTCAACGCCCTGGTCCCCGTCGGCGGCACGCCGCTGGGCGAGCGGGTGCTGAAGGAAGGCGAGATCGACCCGATCGAGTTCGTCCGCACCGTCGCCGTCGCCCGTCTGGTCTGCCCCAGGTCGATGGTCCGCCTGTCGGCCGGTCGCGAGGGCATGACGCCGGAGATGCAGGCCCTGTGCTTCCTGGCCGGCGCCAACTCCATCTTCGTCGGCGGCAAGCTGCTGACCACGCCCAACCCGGAAGAGGACGACGACGCCAAACTGTTCGCCCTGCTGGACCTGAAGCCCATGCCCGCCAAGGGTTGCGACGCCCATTGATCCGGGTCCGCCCGACGCGCGGAACGGACATCGACCGTCTGGAGGCGGTGGAGCGGTCGGCGGCGACGCTGTTCCGCACCCTGCCCGATCTGGCCTGGCTGGCCGACGACCACGTCGCCGGACCGGACACGCACCGCACAGCCGTCGCGCAGGGCCTGTCCTGGGTCGCGGTTGATACGGCGGACCAGCCGATCGGCTTCCTGATCGCCGCCGAAGCGGACGCGGACCTGCATATCCTTGAGCTGTCAGTCTCTGCTGAACATCAGGGGCGCGGCGCTGGACGGGCGCTGATGGCGGCCGCGCGACAGGAAGCCGAGGTCCGCGCCAAACAGGCCCTGACCCTGACCACCTTCAGCACCGTTCCGTGGAATGCGCCATTCTATGCGCGCCTGGGCTATGCGGCGCTGACGTTTGCAGAAACGCCCGCCTATCTGCGCGAGACCCTGGCCGCAGAGGCCGCACACGGCCTGACCGACCGCGTCGCCATGAGGCTGACGCTTTAGCCCTGCCGTGCGAGCCAGCCTCGCACGAGCCTGAGGTGCAGAGCGTGAGCGCCGATCCAGGCCAGTCCCATGACGATCAGGACACCGAAGTAACGCCGCGCGTCCGTGCTCTCCAGCGGCCCCAACAGACTCGCCATCACCGTGAGGAGCAGGGTCAAGGCCGCCAGAACAGGCGTGAAGCTCAAGGCGACGTCACGAGGCGCACGCCATATGGACCGCCCGTCAAAGCCCCACTGCATCGGCAACCGCATCTCGCGCGTCAGGCCTCTCGCAGCGCGCCAGGACATGGCCGCCAGCACGGCCACGAAAGCCAAAGCCAGGAAGAGCGCGAACATCGTCATGCCGACAGACGATCACGACTATCGGAGCCGATCAAGCCAAAGGCCCGGTCTGACTACTTGCTCATCCAGGGTCGCGAAGCCCCGCTCTTGATGCGGGCCGCCTGTTCGCGCTGGAAACGTCCGCCGCGCGGCGGCTTGGGCCGGGCGTCGATCGCCGCCTTCTTGAGCCGCAGCGCCCGCTGCACAGGCGTTTCGCCGGGAACGGCGTCTGCAGGTTCGGCGGCGGGGGCGTGATCGTCGTCGGTGCTCATGCCGGCCTCTCTAACACGCCGGCGCCTTCGCCGCGCGGATTATGCGGCCTACCGCCCCGGTCGCCGGGTCATCGCCGAAGCGGGCGCCAGTTGCAGGCCGCGGGCCTCCAGGCCCGCCGTCCAGCGGGCGGCAGCCTCGACGGTGACGGGGTAGGAGAAGCCGGTTCCCAAGGCCGAGCCGTTGGTCTTGGCGGTCGCCTCCAGGGCGTTGAACTGGCGCAGGATGGCGGCGGGGGTCTGTTCCTCGTCGACGACGCGGTCGGCGCTGGCGCGGGCGAAGGCGCCGGGGCGGCGGCGCATCGAACCGTCGTCGAGGAAGGCCAGGCCGCGCTGGCGCAGATTGGTCATCAGGGCCGTCACCCCTTCGTCCGAGGTCGCGAAGCGGTCGCCCAGATAATTGGTCACGCCGAAATAGCCGGTGGCGCGCGCCAGCAGCCAGTCCAGCTTGACCGCCACATCGTCGGCGCCGCCGGACGACAGCAGGGTGTAGGGGCCAGGGTCGTTGTCGGGATAGCCGGTCGGCTCCATCGGCAGCTCGATCATCACCTCATGGCCGTGGGCGCGGGCCATGTCGATCCAGGTCTGCAAGCCCTCGGCGTAGGGCACGAAGGACAGGGTCACCTCGGCGGGCAGACGCTCGATCGCCGCGCGGGTGGTGGCGCTGTTCAGGCCCAGCCCGCCGACCACCAGGGCCACCATCGGCTTGCCGTTCGAGCGGAAGGGCCGGGCGTAGGCCTGGGCCGGGACGCGGCCGTCGGCGGCGATGCGCGGCAGGGGACCGTTCGGGCCGGGCTGGAACAGGCCCGCGATCGGCGCCTTGGGCAGGGGATTGGAGGGCGCGCGCACCGGGGCGCTGAAGCCCTGGCCCGAGGCCACGCTGGCGCCGTCCGGCAGGGTGATCAGGGCCTCGCCCGCCATGCCTGCGCCCTCTTCGCCCATCAGGGCCGGATCAATGGTGCCGAGCTCCTGATAGATGTCCAGACCGCTGAAGCCGAAGGCCTCGGCGCCGGTCGGGGCCGTGTCGGCGGCGGCAGGCCGCTCCAGCACGGCGCTGGCCGTCGGCGCGCCCGCGCGCGGGTCGCCCAGCACGGCGACGAACAGGGCGGCGGCGCCGATGACGAAGGCCCCGGCCGCGCCCGCCGCGACGGGCGGCTTCTTCAGAGCGTTCAGGACCGGCTCCATGGCGAGGCGCGATCGGGGCTCCGGCGGCGCGCCTGCGGCGGCGGCGAGGGCGGACTGGCGCTTGGCGAACATGGTCAGGGCGTCGGCTCGGGCTGGCAGGCGCCGCACAGACGCGGCGCCCCTCAGCCTCAGTTAAGCCCTGCGCCGGTTAAGAAAGCCTAACGGCGCGTTCACCACGTTTGCGGCTACTCAACCCGCCGTTATTCCCGGGCGTGTCCCGGGAATCCATAAACACGACCGATGAGGGTCGAAACGCCGCGTCCCTCCATCTGAACGGCGCGGATATGGATCCCCGGGGGACAAGCCCGGGGATGACGAGGAAGGGGGAACGGCCCCTTAGTCGGGCTTCGGCTGGTTTTCCGGAGTGATCTCGGGCGCAGGCGTCGGGCGATCGCCCGGCTCGACCGTGACCTTGGGCGTCTCCGCCTCGGCCGTCTCGACCTTGTCCTCGCCGGGTTCGGTGATGACGATCCCCTCGGGGGCGGCGGCCAGCTTGGTCAGGTCGCCGCCGGCGCGCAACACGTCCAGCGCCCGCTCCAGCTGATAGTCCTTGTCCTTGGCGTAGTCGGCGCCGGGCGCTTCGCGCGGGGTGTGCGGGCCCTTGCGCTCGGCCCCGATGGAGGAGTCCAGCGCCGTCGAATAGGCCGCCTCGGAATAGATGAAGCTGGAGCGCGAGACGATGCGCGCCTCGGCCTCGGAACGGGCGACCTCCAGGTCCGGCTCGATGCCGATCTTCTGGATCGAACGGCCCGACGGGGTGTAGTAGCGCGCCGTGGTGATCGACAGGGCGCCGTCCTGGCCGCCGCGCAGCGGGATCACCGTCTGCACCGACCCCTTGCCGAAGCTGGTCAGGCCGACGACCGTCGCCCGCTCCTGATCCTTCAGGGCCCCGGCCACGATCTCGGACGCCGAGGCCGAGCCGTAGTTGATCAGCACCACCACCGGCAGGCCGCCGGTCAGGTCGCCCGGCTTGGCGGCGTAGCGTTCGATGTCCTCGGGCTTGCGGCCGCGCTGGCTGACGATCTCGCCGCGCTCCAGGAAGGCGTCCGACACGTCGATGGCCGCCGTCAGCAGGCCGCCGCCGTTGTTGCGCAGGTCCAGCACATAGCCCTTGAGGCCCGGCTTCTCGGTCTTCAGCCGCTCGATGGTCTCGGTCAGTTCGCGGCCGGTGTTCTCGTTGAAGGTCGAGATGCGCAGGTAGCCGAAGTCGCCTTCCAGTCGGCCGGTGACGGATTCGACCTTGATGACCTCGCGCGTCAGCACGACCTCACGCGGCTCCTCGCCGTCGCGCAGGAAGGTGACGGTGACGCTG
>PJUE01000578.1_pt1 | contig 20353 bp, 14 predicted proteins | sample 1512171 | NCBI WGS metagenome assembly PJUE01 (sample SAMN08177674, study PRJNA422409) | Feces metagenome, whole genome shotgun sequencing project. | isolation source: Chicken feces (3) enriched on wood chips: alkali lignin treatment | host: Gallus gallus | place: USA: Madison | collected 2015-01-15
TACGGCAGCCGCCGCCGCTATTCGCGTGACTGGCATGCCCGCCTGCTGCCGCTGCTGCGCGATGCGCTCGGCCCGCAGCTGGTCGGCACCAGCAACGTGCATTTCGCCCGCCTGTACGGCATGACCCCGCACGGCACCATGGCCCATGAGTACCTGCAGGCCTTCCAGGCGCTCGGCCCGCGCCTGCGTGATTCGCAGGTGGCAGCGCTGGAATCGTGGGCGCGCGAATACCGTGGTGACCTGGGCATCGCGCTGTCGGACGTGGTCGGCCTGGATGCGTTCCTGCGCGATTTCGACATGTATTTCTGCAAGCTGTTCGACGGCGTGCGCCACGATTCGGGCGACCCGTTCGACTGGGGCGACCGCATGCTCGCCCACTTCCAGCAGCGCCGCGTCGATCCGCGCAGCAAGGTGCTGGTCTTCAGCGATGGCCTGGACATCACCAAGGTGATGCGCCTGTACGACTATTTCCGTGGCCGCTGCCAGGTGGCGTTCGGTGTCGGCACGCACCTGACCAACGACCTGGGCCCGACGCCACTGAACATCGTCATCAAGATGGTCCGCTGCAACGGACAGCCGGTGGCCAAGCTGAGCGACTCGCCGGGCAAGAGCATGTGCGATGACCCGGGGTATCTGTCCTACCTGCGCCAGGTGTTCGAATTACCGCCAGAAGAGAACTAATACGTCACACAGTGACGCTCTGCGTCACTTTGTGATCCCCGCCTTGCTGCGCAACTTTGTGATGAAGATCACATTTGTGTGGCCGAACTTCACAGAATCGCTTACGCTTTGCCCACAGGATGATTAGCAGGCCTTGAGGGAGTTCTGCGGTGAAGGTTCTTTCCGTTTTCGGTACCCGTCCTGAAGCAATCAAGATGGGACCGCTGGTCAAGGCGCTGGGTGAGGCGCCGGATATCGAATCGATCGTCTGCACCACCGGCCAGCATCGCGCGATGCTGGACCAGGTGATGTCGCTGTTTGCGATCAATGCCGACCATGATCTCGACGTCATGGTCCCCAACCAGACGCTCAATGGCCTGTGCGCCAAGCTGTTCGAGCGGCTTGATGCGCTCTACACGCAGGTACGTCCTGATCGCGTGCTGGTGCACGGCGATACCACCACCGCGATGACGGCGGCCGTGGCGGCGTTCCATCACCGTATTCCCATCGGGCACGTGGAAGCCGGTCTGCGCACCGGTGACATCCATCGGCCGTGGCCGGAAGAGATGAATCGTCGGGTCATCGACGTGGTAGCGGATTATCTTTTCGCGCCTACGCCCAGCTCACGCAGCAATCTGGCGCGTGAACACCTGGGAGGAAAGATCATCGTCACCGGCAACACTGTCATCGATGCCCTGCAGCAGACCGTGCAGCAGCTTGATCGCGATCCAGCACTGCGTGCAAAGGCCGATGCACCGTTCCAGATGATCGACCCTGATCGTCGCCTGCTGCTGGTCACCGGCCACCGCCGCGAAAGCTTCGGCCAGGGCTTCCTGGACATCTGCCGCGCACTGGCCGAGCTGGCCCGGCGCCAGGATCTGCAGGTGGTGTACCCGGTGCACCTCAACCCCAACGTCCAGGGCCCGGTAAATGCTGAACTTGGCCACCTGGACAACGTGCACCTGGTGCCGCCGCAGGATTACCTCAGCTTCGTGCGTCTGATGCAGCGCGCCGACGTGATCCTCACCGACTCGGGCGGCGTGCAGGAAGAAGCGCCTGCGCTGGCCAAGCCGGTACTGGTGATGCGTGATGTGACCGAGCGGCCGGAAGCGGTCGAAGCAGGCGTGGTCAAGCTGGTGGGAACCACGCCGGCCCGCATCATCGAATCGGTCAACGCCGCACTTGCCCAGCCGGCGCAGCCTACCCGGTTCGATCCGGGGGCCAGCCCATACGGCGACGGGCGTGCCAGTGCGCGCATCGTTGCGGCCCTGCGCGGCAAGCCGTTGCCTGAGTTCAACCCCGGCCATCGCAGCGCCGGACCCGTTTCCCCTCCTCTGCATGAAGTGACGCCATGACCCAGACCGGCCAACGTACCTTCCTCCTGGTTTCCACCGCGCTGGCCCTGGCCAGCATCGCTGCCACCGCCCACGCCGCCGACACCGCGGCAGGCCAGTTCGCCGAATGGACCGGCGACAGCACCGTGACCCGGCAGATGACGTTGCGCCAACTGGGTTTCCGCCAGCCGCTGGTCCTCAGCGGCCAGGAGAGCCAGCGCGAGATCTACCTGCCGGTACCGGTGGGCGTGGCCACGCGCGATGCGCAGCTGCAGCTGGATGGGCGCTACGTGCGCGGCCATACCGGCCGTACCTCGGGCCTGTGGTCGGTGGACGGCGATCCGATGGCCGCGCGCTCGATCACCGATGCGCAGGGCGACGCTAGCCAGCTGCTGGCCATTGATGGCGAGCCGCGCGACAACGGCTTCGTCCGTGTCGGCGTGGGCTGGTGGTCCATCGTTTCCGATTACCGCTGCGCCGACCAGAGCGCACCGGCGAATGTGCTGCGCCTGTCGCCCGATTCGCGCTTCAGTTACCGCTTCGATGGCCGTGCCGTGGACAGCGTGGCCAAGGCCTGGGGCGCGCTGCCACCGCGCGTGCGCCTGCTGGTCGATGGCAAGACGCTGCAGGCGCCGTCCTACGATGCTGCCTGGCGCATCGGTGCCGCGCTGCAGACCGGCGGCAAGCAGGTCGATGTGGTCGCATTGCCCAAGGTAGGCGACCGCGTCGACCTGAGTGGCATCAGCATCCCGGCCAGCCTGATGGGCGTGCCGGCCTATGCCGCCCTGGCCGGTGGCGAACGCGCCTACGCGATCAAGGATCTGGCCGAAGTCGGCGCATTGCTGTCGCTGCGTGACAGCGGGCCGCTGGCCGCCGACGTGATGATCGGCAGCGAGGCGCTGCGCGCGGGCGTGCGTGCTGCGTTGGATGCGCTGGGTGCACAGGTCGGGGCCAGTGGTGCCGATGCGGCCAGCGCCTTCACTGCCTGGCGTGCGGCCGACATGGGCGCGCTGGAGAAGCCCGCCGCCAATGCCTCGGTGAGCGTGGCGACCGTTGCCGGCCGCCCGACCCTGGTGGTCGATCCAGCCGCCGGTGGCAAGGTCGCTGGCCTGCTCTCCGAACAATGGCGCGCCTACGCGCTGGGCCGTTCGCTGAAGGTCGACCAGGCCGGCGCGCCGGCCATGCAGGGCGACCTGGTGCTGCTCAGCCGGCTGGGCAACATCGCCGGCACGCAGGACATCGTCACCCGCGGTGACCGCACGGCCAATTTTGAACTGGGTGCGCTGTCGGCCGATGGCCGCCTGCCCGAGGAAGTGGTGATCGATGTGTCTGCCGCGCCGAATGCGGGCGGGCAGGGCGCGGTGGCCACCATTTTTTTCAACGATTACCTGCTGGGTGCCAAGGTGCTGTCCACCGATGGCAAGCCGCAGCGCCTGGTCGCCAAGGTGCCGGCCTATGCGCTGTCGGCCCGCAACGAGGTGCGGGTCAGCTTCCTGCGCCAGCCGGCGCGCCCGTACTGCCATGACCCGGCCACCGCCTTCCCGGTGACGGTGCTGCCCAGCAGCCACATCAAGCTGGCCAAGCGCACCCTGGGGACTGATTTCATCGGTGCGGCCAGCCTGCTCTCGCGCGCCAATGAAGTGTTCGTGCCGGGCACCTGGCTGCAGGATGCGCCGTCCTCGCTGGCCAAGGTCATCGCCATCGCCAGCGCCGTCGGTGCCTCGCCGGAAGCCGCCGAACTGAAGGTGGTCGATGCCGGCGCTGCCATCAGCCCGGCCAAGCCGTACCTGGCCTTTGGCGTGGCACCGTCGGGTGTCACCCTGGCGGGCCTGAAGGATGGCCACCTGGTGATTGCCGGCAAGCCGCAGTCCCTGCTGGACCTGACCGGTGTCGAGCGTGCCGCGGCGGTGCAGGTGGCCTCGGCCGGCGGCCAGACCGGTGTGCTGTACAGCGACCTGGGCACCCAAGGGCCGACCCTGGGCGCACCGTTCCGCCTGCTGCGCGGCGACCTCGCGGTGATCGATGGCAGCGAGGTCGTGCGCGACTTCGACAGCCAGGATCCCTACGGTTCGCGCATCGCTGAAGAGGGCAATCCGCAGAGCGGCTGGGAAAAACACATGGTCTGGCTGCTGCTGGCCGTAGGCGTGGTGGTGTTTGCACTGCTGGCCGCCCGCATCACCCAGGTCCGCCGTCGCCGCAAGTCCGCCAGCAACGGACACTGATCCGCCGTGGACGGTCTGTTCTGGAACATCCAGCTGGCCAACTACTTCGCCGCCCTGGAAACAGTGGCGGCGGCAGTGGCCGTGCTGATCCTGATCTCCAGCCTCGATGATCTGTTCATCGATCTCTGGTACTGGACCCGTGAAACCTGGCGCACGCTGACCGTCAAGAAGCGCAGCGAGTACAAGCCGCTGACCCAGCAGGACCTGCTGCAGCGGCCGGAGCAACCGCTGGCGATCATGGTGCCGGCGTGGATGGAATACGACGTCATCGCGCAGATGGTCGAGAACATGATCAACGTGCTCGATTACCGCGAGTACGTCGTGTTCGTGGGCACCTACCCCAACGACCAGGCGACCATCGATGAAGTCGAGCGCATGCGCCGGCGCTACAAGCGCCTGCGTCGCGTGGAAGTGCCGCACGATGGTCCGACCAGCAAGGCCGACTGCCTGAACTGGCTGATCCTGGCGATCTTCGATTACGAGAAACGCCATGACACCGAGTTCGCCGGGGTCATCCTGCATGACAGCGAAGACGTGCTGCACCCGATGGAGCTGCGCTTCTTCAACTACCTGCTGCCGCGCAAGGACATGATCCAGCTGCCGGTGACCTCGCTGGACCGCGAGTGGTACGAACTGGTGGCCGGCGTGTACATGGACGAGTTCGCCGAATGGCACGCCAAGGACCTGGTCGTGCGCGAGAGCGTCTCGGGCATGGTGCCGTCGGCCGGGGTGGGCACCTGCTTCTCGCGCCGGGCGTTGCTGGCGCTGAGCGAAGCCACCGACAACCAGCCGTTCAACACCGACAGCCTCACCGAGGATTACGACGTCGGTGCGCGCCTGGCGGCGATGGGCATGCATTCGATCTTCGCCCGCTTCCCGGTGCAGTTCCTGGTGCGGCGGCCGTCGTGGTTCGGCTGGGGCCCGGTGCGCGAGCGCACCCAGCAGATGGCCCTGTGCGTGCGTGAGTATTTCCCCGACAACTTCCGCGCCTCGTACCGGCAGAAGGCACGCTGGGTGCTGGGCATCGGTCTGCAGAGCTGGGAAACCCTGGGCTGGCGTGGTTCGCTGGCAACCAAGTACCTGCTGGCGCGTGACCGCAAGGGCATCATCACCTCCTTCGTCAGCATCATCGCCTACCTCATCTTCCTGCAGCTGCTGCTGTTCTGGGTGCTGAAGGCGACCGGCGTGTGGACCGTGCAGTACCCCAGCGTGTTCCAGGCCGGCACGTGGCAGATGAACATCGCGCTGCTGACCACCGCCGCGCTGGCAACGCGCGTGGTGCAGCGTTTCTACTTCGTCAACCGGCTGTATGGCTGGGAACACGCCCTGATGTCGATCCCGCGCATGGTGGTCGGCAACATGGTCAACTTCATGGCCACTGCCCGTGCCTGGAAGATGTTCCTGGCCTACCTGCTGTTCGGCAAGCGCATGGTCTGGGACAAGACCATGCACGACTTCCCCGATGCGTCGGCCCTGGTGCAGACCCGCAAGCGCCTGGGCGAACTGCTGACCACCTGGCAGGCGATCGAACCCGAGCGCCTGGAAGAAGCGCTGCAGCAGCAGAAGGGCGGCCGCCAGCAGCCGCTGGGCCGCATCCTGCTGTCGCAGGGTTGGCTGGACGATGAAACCCTGGCCGAGGCCATCGCCTTCCAGGGCGACATGCAGCGTGCGGTGATCGATGTCGATTACCTTTCCGCAGGCGAATTCCCGGTCAGCGTCGATGCCTGCGTGCAGTGGCGCATGCTGCCGCTGCCGCGCGTGCGCGAAGACACGCTGCGGCTGGCCGTGGCCAACCCGCTGTCCGATGCCGCGCTGGCCCTGCTGAAGCAGGAAACCGGCAGCGCCCATATTGAACAGACCGTGGCCCGCGAAAGCGAGATCAATGCCGGCCTGCGCATGATCGGCGGCGCCGAACAGTGGCGCATCGACACCGTGCCGCTGCTGGGTGACCTGCTGGTGGAAATGCGCCTGATCGACCATGCGCGTTTCGAAGCGGCACTGGATGAGTACAAGCCGCAGCGCGACGGCCGCATCGGTGATTACCTGGTGACCAGGGGCATCGCCACTGAACAGGCCATCGCCCAGGCCATGGAAGAACAACGTCGGCGTGCTGCCCTGCTGCAGTCGTCGCCGCCTGGAGTACAACCGGCATGAAGACAACGCTGCTGTCCACCGTCATTGCCGTTGCCCTGGCCACCGCTGTGTCACTGCCTGCGCATGCCGACGACGCGCTGCCCTTGTCCGGCCCGGCCTATCGACTGGCCGAACAGGCGTTTTCCGCCTACGAGCGCGGCGATTACAGCAGTGCGTACCGCCAGGCCAATGAAGCAGCGCGGCTGCGCCCGGACGTGGTGCGCCTGCGCCTGCTGAAGATCTATTCGCTGCAGAAGCTCGGCCGCGCTGACGAGGCACGGCAGCAGGCGCGCAGTGCCCTGGATGCGGGCTTGAAGGATCCTGCGTTGCCGGGGCTGGCCACTGCGCCGGCCGCTGCGGCGGGCGCGCGTGCTGCACCGGTGGCCAGGCAGACAGCGGCAGAACGCGCTTACCAGCAGTCGTTCGCCATCGCGACCGAGGCGTACACCGCCTACAACAACGACCAGATGACCGTTGCCGCCAGCAAGGCCGAAGAAGCCTTCCGCCAGCAGCCCCAGCAGGGTGCGTGGGCCATGCTGTGGGTTGCCTCGCTGGAAGCGCAGCAGCAGCTGGAGCAGGCCGACGCGGCCGCCGCCACGGCGCTTCAGCTGGGGGCACCGAACGTGGCCGATCTGCGTGCCAAGCGCGTGGCCCTTGGCCGCCAGCGTGCGGTGAAGCCGGCACAGGATGGCTACCAGGCACTGATCGCCCAGGATTTCAGCGCGGCCACCGGCTTCGCCCGCGAAGCGGTGGCACGCGCCCCTGACGTGGCCTCGCATCGCTTGCTGCTGATGACCTCGCAGTTGCTCGATGGCAAGCTGGCCGACGCTGAACAGACCGCCGACCAGGCGCTGGACAATGATGCGGACGACACCGTTGCCCTGGTGATGCGGGCCTATCTGCGCCAGCGGCAGGGCAACACGGTGCAGGCCAACGCCGATTTCGACGCTGCGCTGAAACAGGATTGGCTGGACAGCCAGCAGCAGCGCAACGTGCGCCTGCTGGCGGTGGATGCCGCCGTGGCCGCCGGTGACCGCGAGCGCGCCACCACCCTGCTGGCGCCCCTGCAGGCCGACACGCTGGCCGACGAGGACGAAAAGAACCGGCAGGGCATCCGCGAGGCGATCGCCGAGCGGGCCAAGGCGATCCACAGTGCACGCGCCGGGCAGACCCTCACCCTGCAGTCCTATCCTGCGCCGTTCCAGCAGTGCCGCGATACGCCCTATGGCACCCAGTGCGAACTGATGCCTGCCGACCTGCAGGGTGACGGTGGCCCGGCCCAGCGTGCCTATGCTGCCTTTGGCCGCCAGGACTACCAGAAGGCCATCACCGAGGCGCGTCAGGCCGTGCAGGAGTCGCCGGACAACGCGACGCTGCAGGCCCTGCTGACCACCACGCTGGCCGCGGGCAACCGCGGGCAGCAGGGCGAGGCCCTTCAGCGCCTGGAAACGGCCCTGGCCGCGCACCCCGACGATGCCGGCCTGCTGATGCAGCGTGGCTATCTCAACCAGGCTGCGCGCGAACCCGCGCTGGCGCTGGCTGACTTCCGTGCAGCCGAGGCGACCGGCAAGGCGCCGCGAACCGTGGTGATGGACCAGGCCTACGCAAGTGCGGCGGTCGGCGACCAGCGCCAGGCCGTCACCCTGCTGCGCGGTGCCATCGACGCTGCCGATGCTGGCCAGCTGCCGCTGGACAAGGCGCAGCGCTACAACACGCGCAGCGCCATCGCCGGTTACTCGCGCGACTGGGGCATTACCGCTTCGGCCGGCTATCGCGGCTCGCGCCAGGCCGCAACGAATCTGGGCGGTGCCTCCATCAGCACCCCTGGCGCCTCGGTGTTCAGTACGCTGGAAGCGTTCTGGCGGCCACAGGCCACCAACAACCAGCACGGCACGCTGGAGCTGTACGCGCGTATCGCCAATACGCTGTACGACGAAGGCGGCACGTTCGAATCGCTGCTGTTCGTGGACCCCTGCACCGGGGTGGAAACGCCTGATTCCCGCGAACGTGCCGAGCGCCTCAGCCGTTCGCGTTCAGTCGCCGGCTGGCCGTCCACCATCGGTTCGTTCGGCGCGCGTTATACGTTCGGGCAGAGCGGTTTCAGCGTTGGCCTGGAGCGCCGCCAGTTCCTCGGCAGCGCTACCCGCCGCGGTGGCATCTATGCCGATTCGGCGGCCATCCGCTGCCAGATCCAGATCGAATCCGAGCGCCCGCTGCAGGCCAACCTGCTGGCCCGTTACCGGCTCGACGGCAGCGCCGGTGGCTGGATGACCTATGCCACCTATGGCTTCTACAAAGGCACGGGCATCCGCACCGATGTCAGCCAGTGGTGGACGGTCAGTGGCTATGCCCAGGCCGGCCTGAGCTGGGACGACAACCGCGCCCACTTCACCGTCGATGCACTCGATGCCAACGGCGAACCGTCGCAGCGCGTGAGTGACTCCACCGGCCGCCTGCGTCGCCAGCAGGCCTTTGCTGCCGCCGAACTGCGCGCGGGCCGCAACTACCGTTTTGGTGCCGACCAGACCCGTTGGCTGCTGACCCCCTATGTGGTGCTGGGGGCGGACTGGCAGGACCAGCGGTCGCGGGTACGGGGCATCGACTACCCCGGCATCGGCACGCAGTCGTTCAACCTGTCCGACACCCAGCGCACCTGGTCGCTGGGGGCCGGTCCGGGCCTCGGCCTGCGTTACTGGTTCCGCGAAGACCACTACAACGCGGCACGCTCCTACCTGGACCTGTCGGTGTCCTACCGCTTCGCCATCGGCGGCGGCGACACCCAGCGTGCCAAGGGCCTGTTCGCCACCGCCACCCTGTACTACTGACGCTGCAAGAAGGATCTGCCGATGAAGAGTGTTTCCATAGCAACGCCCGTGCGACGCCCGCGCGCGCTCCTGTTGGCTGCGCTGTGCGCGCTGGCCGCCGCCGGTCCGCTGCAGGCCCAGGCACCGGCAGCCCCGATCGCGCCGGCCAGCCAGGATTCGTCCATCGTGCTGATCGGCAAAGACGGCTGGCTGTTCCCGGCCTGGGGCAGCCTGACCGAGGTGGATACGGCCGCCGTCGCCCGCAATACCGCGCTGATTGCCGAAGCGCAGCGCACACTGGCAGCGGCCGGCGTGAAGCTGCAGGTGCTGGTGCTGCCGGACAAGACGCTGTTCTATGAAGACAAGCTGCCCGATGGCAAGCGCCTGGGCGATGCGGTGCGTGGCCGCTATGCACTGGAACTGGACGGGCTGGGCAAGGCCCAGGTACCGGCCGTCGATGCACTGCAGGCGATGCGCCAGGTCAAGCAGGGTGGTCAGGATGTGTTCTACCGCAGCGACCAGCACTGGACCCAGCCCGCTGCCGATGCCATCGCCGCTGCGGTGGCCGCCAAGGTCAAGGAACAGGTTCCGACCCTGGCCGGGCAGGCGGGCAGTGGCATGGCCCTGGGCAGCGAGATCAAGGAGCGCCGCTTCGGCGATCTGGCCGAGCTATTCCTCACCGATGACCAGCGCAAGGCCATCGGCCGCGATACCTTCACCGTGCGCCGCCAGGCCGAACAGCAGTCGCTGCTGGACGACGGCCCGGCACCGGTGCACGTGACCGGCCACAGCATGGTGCAGCCGTACTTCGGCTTCCCGCAGAAGCTGTCCAACCTGATCGACCGGCCGGTGTCGGTGAACTGGAAGCCCGGCAACGTCGGCCACTGGGTGATGCTGCTGGAATATCTGGAATCGCCGGAGTTCAAGCAGAACAAGCCGCAGGTGCTGGTGTGGCAGATGTTCGAGCCTTCCTATCCGCAGGGGCCGGATGCGCGCGGCCAGTGGGACAACGCCTCGATCATGACGCCCGAGCAGTGGAAGGTGCGGCTGCACAAGGCACTGGGGCAGTAAACCGATGAATGCCCGTCCCGGGGCGCCTGCGCCCCTGCCACCTGCTGCCCCGCCGCGCGCCCACCGCTTGACCGCGGTGGTGGTGTCGGCCCTGCTGTTGATCGGCGCCTGCGCCGGCGGCTGGATGCTGGCCAACGCCAAGCTGCCGGCCGAGAAGCTGCTCCCCTCCAAGTGGGCCGACGGCGAAGCCGGCCAGGCGATCAACCAGGCGCTGCGCCTGCCGATCCAGAACGAAGGCGATCTGGTTGGCGCAGCGCTGCGCTACCGTCTGCTGGGTGATACCGGCGACCAGGTAGCCCTGGGCTGCCCCGACTGGCTGTTCTACCGCGATGGCCTGCGACCGCAACCCGGCGCGGGAGCGAAGGTGTTCGCCGATCGCATCCGCCTCATGCAGCACTGGTCGCAGCAGCTGCAGGCCAAGGGGGGGCAGCTGCTGGTGGTGGTGGTACCGGACAAATCGCGCATCGAGCAGGCGCATACCTGTGGCCTGCGCTATTCCGAACCGATGCGCGCGCGCTATGGGCAATGGCAGCAGGCGCTGGCTGCAGCCAGGGTGCCCAGCGTGGACCTGCTGCCGGTGTTGTCCGGGCAGGACGCGCCAGTGTTCTTCCGCACCGATGTGCACATGAACCGGATCGGCGCACAGCGCGCGGCCGACGCCGTCACCGCTGCGGCGCTGCCGCTGCTGGGCGGGCAGGGCGGCCAGGCGTTCGACGTCGGCGCGCTGGGCGCACCGAAGCCGCGCATGGGCGACCTGATCGTGCTGGCTGGGCTGGAGCATGCCCCGCCGGCCTGGCGGCCCACGCTGGACCAGGAACCGGAGCAGGTGATCGCCCCGGTCCGCAGCGGCGGCCTGCTGGATGACACGCCGCCGGTGGAGGTGCTGCTGCTGGGCAGTTCCAACGGCCGGCGCAGCCTGTTTGCCGAACGCCTGGGCCACGGCCTGGGGCGCGAGGTGTGGAACCAGAGCATGGATGGCGGCCAGTTCTCCGGCGCGCTGCTGACGGCGTTGCCGCAGCAGGCGACGTGGCCGCCAACCCTGAAACTGGTGATCTGGGAATTTTCCGAAATGGCCCTGTCCCTGCCGCTGACTGATGGCGAGCAGAAGGCATTGGCCGGTATCGACTGAGCGCCGACCGACCATGCTGTTCAACTCCTTCCTGTTCCTGCTGGTGTTCCTGCCGATCGCACTGGGCGTGCACTACCTGCTGGGCGCGCTGCAGCCCCGGCTGGCGGCGCTGTGGCTGTGTGTGGCCTCCATCGTCTTCTACGGCTGGTGGAACCCGCAGTTCGTCATCCTGCTGGCCGGCTCGATCGTCTTCAACTACCTGGTCAGTCTGGTCATCCTGGCGCTGGCCAAGCGGCCACGCCTGCAGCTGCTGGCCACGGCCTTCGGTGTAGCCGCCGACATCCTGCTGCTGGTGCACTACAAGTATTTCGCCGCGATGGTGACCTTCGTCCACGACCTGGGCTTCAACGTCGGCCCGATGGACGCGCTGATCCTGCCGCTGGGCATTTCCTTCTTCACCTTCACCCAGATCGGCTATCTGCTCGATTGCCGCGCCGGGGTGGTCAACGACCGCAGTCCGCTCAGCTACGTCCTGTTCGTGACCTTCTTCCCGCACCTGATCGCCGGCCCCATCCTCCACCACAAGGAGATGATGCCGCAGTTCAGCAAGCGCGAAACCTACCGCTTCCAGGCTGAGAACCTGTCCATCGGCGGCATGCTGTTCGTCATCGGCCTGGCCAAGAAAGTGCTGCTGGCCGACACCCTGGCGCCGTATGCCGATGCGGGGTTTGCCTCCACCGGTGACGTGCAGTTCTGGGGCGCGTGGGCCACCGCGCTGACCTATGCGCTGCAGCTGTACTTCGATTTTTCCGGCTATTCGGACATGGCGCTGGGCCTGGCCCGGATGTTCGGCATCCGCTTCCCGCTCAACTTCAATTCGCCTTACAAGGCCACCAGCATCATCGACTTCTGGGCGCGCTGGCACATGACGCTCACCCGCTACATCACCGCCTACCTGTACTACCCGGTGGCGATGGCGGTCACCCGCTGGCGGACCCGCCATGGCCGCGCCACCGGTCCGGCCGCGGTATCCACCGCCGGCGGCTTCCTGTCGATGATCGTGCTGCCCACGGTCTGGGCGATGGGCCTGGCCGGCATCTGGCATGGTGCCGGCCTGCAGTTCCTCATCTTCGGCCTGCTGCATGCGGGCTACCTGGCCATCAACCACGCCTGGCGCGTGTTCGTCGGTGGCCGCAAGCCGGCGGCCCTGCGCACGCTCAACCCGCTGCAGCACGTTGGCTACCTGCTGCTCACCTTCGGCGCCGTGCTGGTGGCCCAGGCCTTCTTCCGCGCCGAGGGCGTGCACGATGCCTGGCAGCTGGTGCAGGGCATGTTCGGCGTGCGCGGCTGGGAAAGCATGGAAAACCTGGGCCATGTGGGCGGCCTTGCGCTTGCCGACGGCCTGCGCCTGCTGCTGGGCCACCACCTGCAGCTGCTGTATATCGTGGTGTCACTGGCCATCGTCTGGCTGGCGCCCAACGCACACCAGATCATGGGCGTGTACTCGCCCTCGCTGGCCAAGCCGAACCCGGCACCGCGTGCGTGGATGCGCTGGCAGCCGAACGTGGCCTGGCTGCTCATCATGCTGGTGATGCTGGCGCTGTGCCTGCTCAACCTGCACAAAGAAACACGATTCCTTTATTTCCAGTTCTGACAAGGTAGACACCAACATGGACAAGCAGACGATCCAGAACCAGCTGATCGACATCGTGGAATCGGTGATCGGCACGCGCGTGCAGCCGGATGAGTACATGGAGTCGCTGTTCGACTCGATGTCCAAGGTGCAGCTGATGGTCGAGGTCAAGGACCGCCTGGGCGTGACCCTGCCGGTGGATGAGATCGACACCCTGGTCGATTCGGTGCAGGTGCTGGCCGACTACGTGGCCGAGCACAGCGCGCGCTGATCCTGTAGAGCCGGGCCCACGCTCGGCTCTGCATCTCTTCAACGGCGCCGGAGACAGCGCGATGTATTTCGATTTCGATCAATGCCGCTTTGCCGAACTGGAGGTCGCCCCGCAGGCGCCGGCCCTGCACGCCGCTGACGGCGTGATGGACTGGGCCGGCCTGTACCGCAGCACCCAGGACTGGATCGAACGCGCGCGCGCGGCCGGTCTTGGCGAGGGCGATGCCCTGGTCATTTCCGGCCACAAGGAATCGGCCTTCGTGGTGGCCATGCTCGGCTGCCTCGGCATGGGCGTCACCTATGTGCCGGTGGACAACATCAATCCGCAGGCACGGCTGCAGCGCATCACCACGTTGACGCATGCGCGGGCGGTCTACGACGCGGCCGCCGATGCGTTCCTGCCCGGCGCAGCGTCACCGCGCGCGCTGGCGGTGCCGGACCTGGCCTACATCATGTTCACCTCCGGCAGCACCGGCGATCCCAAGGGCGTGCAGATCGGCCGCGACAGCGTGGCCCTGTTCACCGGCTGGATCCGCGACTGCCTGCGCCTGGGCCCGGCCCCGGCCTTCATGAACCAGATGCTGTTCAGCTTCGATTTCTCGCTGTTCGACCTGTGCGGCGCGCTGGGGCTGGGCGGCTGCTGCGTGCTGTGCCCGCGCGATGTCATCGCCAGCAGTGAACACTTCATCGATCACCTGCGTGATTCGAAGGTGGCGGTGTGGGCATCCACGCCTTCGTTCGTGCGCCAGCAGATCCTCAACCCGCGCTTCGACGCGGCGCATCTGCCGGATCTGCGCGTGTTCGTGTTCGGTGCCGAATCGCTCACCCCGCGCGTGGCCGAGGAGCTGTGGGCGCGCTTCCCGCAGGTGCGCATCATCAATTCCTATGGGCCGACCGAAGCGACCTGCTCCACCACCTGGGTGGAGATCGACCCGGCGCTGCGTGCGGCCGCACCCAACCCGTTCCCGATCGGCGTGGGCAAGCCCTATGCCGAGGTGTTCCTGCGCGACGGCGAAATCTGCATGGCCGGTGACCACGTCATGCGCGGCTACCTGGAACGCCCGGATCTGGACGCCGACGTGCTGTTCGAGCACAACGGCAAGCGCGCCTACCGCAGTGGCGACCTCGGCGACCAGGACGAGCAGGGACGGTTCTATTTCCGCGGCCGCCGCGATGACCAGATCAAGCTCAACGGCTACCGCATCGAACTGGCCGAGGTCGACGTCGGCCTGGCCCGCCTGCCCGGCGTGGTGGCCGGCGCGGCGGTGGTGCTGCGCCGCCCCGATGGCAGCCTGGTGCGGATGATCGGCTTCATTGAAACCACCCAGCCGGCCACGGCCGAACTGCAGCGTGTGCCCGAAGCGCTGGCCGACTGGAAGGACCAGCTCGAACGCTACATGCCCCCCTACATGGTGCCTTCAGAGCTGTTCGCGGTGGATGCCCTGCCGCAGACGATCAGCAACAAGGTCGACCGCAAGCAACTGGAGCAGCGCTACCAGGCCCTGGCGCGCACGCTCCGCACGACGGAGAAACCCGCATGAACCTGCCGATGAAATCATTGATCGCCGCCGCGCTGCTGCTGTCGCCGTGCGCGTCTTTCGCCCAGCAGGCCGCGCCGGAAGGGCGCCTGGCCCAGCTGTATGCACCGCGCCCGCCAGCGGGTTCGGCCTTCGTGCGTGTGCTCAACCCGGGCACCTCGGCGGTCAAGGCCGGCATCGCCAATGGCGCCGACCAGAGCGTTGGCCCGGCCGCGCGCGCCACCCGCTACGCCATTGTCGAAGGCGGCAAGCCGTTCACCGTGCGCGTGGCTGGCAAGGCGCGCACCCAGGCGGCGGTGGCCGCGGGCAGTTTCACCACCCTGGTGCTGGATGCGGCCACGCCGTCCAAGCCGGTGGCGGTGCTCCAGGATGGCGGTGGCACCAGCGATGCGCTGAAGGCCGAGATCCGCTTCTACAACCTGGCCGGTGCCTGCGCGCAGGGCTCGCTGGCGATGGCCGACAAGGGCCCGGTGGTGTTCCCGGCGGTGGCTGCCGGGGCCAGTGCCGCGCGTGGCATCAACCCGGTCAAGGCGCGCCTGGTGGCCAGCTGTGGTGCCAAGGCAAGCACGCCGCTGGAACTGCCCGCATTGCAGCCTGGCGATCACTACAGCCTGTTCCTGACCGGTACCGCCAGCGCGCCAGTGCTGCAGGGCCAGCTCAGTGGCACCGACGCGGTGGGCCGCTGATCCAATGGCCGAACGCCCCGTCTTCCGCGACGACCACCACCTGTTCCGCGAACAGGTGCGACGCTTCATCGATGAACACATCGCCCCGCACTACGCGCAGTGGGAACGCGATGGCATCACCCCGCGCTCGCTGTGGCGCGCAGCGGGCGAGGCCGGCCTGCTCAACTGCCAGTTGCCCGAACCTTACGGGCTGGGCGGTGATTTCGGCCATGCCGCCTGCGTGATCGAAGAACTGGCGCGGGCGAACTTCCTCGGTATCGGCTTCTCGATCCATTCGGACATGGTCGCGCCCTATCTGATGCAGTACGCCACGCCGGTGGTACGCGATGCCTGGCTGCCGAAGATGGCCAGCGGGGAAGCCATCGGCGCCATTGCGATGACCGAACCCGGTGCCGGCAGCGACCTGAAGACCATCCGCACGCGCGCCGAGGCCGTTGACGGCGGCTACCGGCTGAGCGGGCAGAAGACCTGGATCACCAACGGCAGCAATGCAGACCTGGCCGTGGTCGTTGCCACGGTCGCGCCGGAACTGGGTGCCGGTGGCCTCAGCCTGTTCTGCGTGGACCTGCAGCAGCCCGGCGTCAGCCGCGGTGCGCCGATGGTCAAGATCGGCCAGCATGCGCAGGACACCACCGAACTCTTCTTCGAAGACGTGTTCGTGCCCGCCGACCACCTGCTGGGCGAGGAACGCCGCGGTTTTTCCTATCTGGAAGAACAGCTGGCCGCCGAGCGCCTGGCCATCGCCCTGCGCGCGGCCGCATCGGCCGAGGGCATGCTGCAGGAGACCGTGGGGTATGTGCGTCAGCGCAAGGCATTCGGCCGGTTGCTGATCGACCATCAGAACACACGCTTCGTGCTGGCCTCGGCCGCCGCGCAGCTGGCGATGCTGCGCAGCTTCCTGGACCACTGCCTGGCCGAGCAGATGGAAGGGCGGCTGCTGCCGCTGAACGCAGCGATGGCCAAGCTCAACGCCAGTGAACTGCAGGGCAAGGTGCTCGATGACCTGCTGCAGCTGCACGGTGGCTATGGTTACAGCAGCGAGTACGGCATCGGCCGGGCCTGGGCCGACGCCCGCGCATTGCGCATCTTCGGCGGCACCAGCGAAATCCTGCGCGACATCATTGGCCGCTCCCTGTAACGCAAAAAAGGGGACGGAGGGGATTAAGTCGTTTGTGCCGCAAACGACTTAATCCCCTCCGTCCCCTCTTCTGCGTTACAGGCCCCAGCGTTTACGCAGGGCTGCCGCCTCGGGCGTGTCCTGCGACAGCCATGGGTCCAATGCGTAGACCAGCACGTGCTGCGCACCACTGTCGCGTGCCCAGGCCAGCTGCCGCTCGATGCGCGCAGCATCCGCGGTTTCGCCCTTGAACTGGGTGCCATCGTTGGTTTCGCCCGGCAGTTCGCGGAACAGCTCGACAATCGCATCGAAGGCCGTGCCGCGCTCGCGCAGGTACTGCAGCAGTGGTTGCAGCTGCTGCACGTTGCCGGCACCGGCCACGCCCACACCGTCCTGCACCATCGGCCGCAACGACGCCTGCGCCAGCACCGTGTCCCACAACGTCACCAGGTTGCCCTCGGTGGGAAGACGGCTGAAGTAACAGGAAATGGCACAGTCGCCGCCACGTTCTGCGGTGGCCTGGGTGATGCCCTGCAGCCACTGCGCCAGCTGCTGCTGGCGTGCCGGCGTGGCCCAGTGATACTGCTCGAGTTCGTAGGGCACGTACCAGCCATCAAAGGCCTGCAGGCGTGCCCAGGGGGCCTGCGCCAGCCAGCTGCGCGCCTGCGCCAGGCTGTCGGCGAAGAAGGACTGCAGGGTTGCGTCATCGCCGGCGATGGCCTTCCACCAGCGCTGCTGGAACGGTAGACCCACGCGCACCGTGATACCCGCTTCGGCTGCAGCGGTGAACAGCATGCGCATGCTGGTGTCGGGCAGTGCCCAATCGCCATCCTCGCCGCCGACGATGCCGCTCCATTGCAGCACCAGCTGCCTGCAGCCCAGCGTGCGCGCCAGCTGCAGCGAACGCTGCCAGTCGCCCATGCCCCATTGCAGGTGGCTGCGCCACGGCTGCAGGAAGGTACCGTCGACCTGTACCGGCAGCGAACAACCGGGCAGGCCGACCAGCGCCCCTGCCACCGGCGCCAGCAGGGCGGCACGCAGTAGGCGCCGGCGCAGCGGCGAAGCGGGATCGGAGGGCAGGAAGGGCGGCGACATGCGCCCATCATCCCAGAGCACCGTGCGCAGCGGGTGAATCATTGGCCGGTAGCGCCGGGCCATGCCCGGCGTACGGGATCACTCCAACGCGTAACGCAGCACGAACAGCACCGCCACCAGCCACACCGCCGGGTGCACCTCGCGCCAGCGGCCGGTGCCGGCCTTCAGCGCGGCGTAGGCGATGAAGCCGAACGCAAGGCCATTGGCGATGGAATAGGTGAACGGCATGGCCAGTGCACACAGTGCGGCCGGCACCGATTCGGTCAGGTCGCTCCAGTCCACTTCCACCAGTTCGCGCAGCATCAGGCCGGCCACGAACAGCAGGGCAGGGGACGTGGCGTAGGCCGGCACCATCGCTGCCAGCGGCGAGAACAGCAGCGCGGCCAGGAACAGCGCCGACACCACCAGCGCGGTCAGCCCGGTTCGGCCGCCCACCTGCACGCCCGACGCGCTTTCGGCGAAGGCGGTGGTGCTGCTGGTGCCCAGCAGCGAACCGGCCACGATGGCCGTGCTGTCGGCCAGCAGCGCACGGCCGAAACGCTTCTGTGCGCCAGGCAGTTTCAGCAGGCCGGCGCGGCCCACCACGCCGTACAGCGTGCCGGTGGCATCGAACACTTCCACCAGCACGAACACCAGCACCACCTGCAGCAGCACCGCGATCGGCGCGCCGCCGTCATGGTGCAGCAGCCCGGGCAGGTCCAGCTGCAGGAAGGTCGGCGCCAGGCTGGGCGGCAGCGACACCAGGCCGTGGTACTGCACGTCGCCCAGCGCCCAGCCCGCCGCGGTGACGGCGAGGATGCCGATCAGGATCGCACCTCGCACGCGGCGCGCTTCCAGCACCGCGATCAGCAGGAAGCCACCCAGTGCCAGCAGCGGCGGCGCGGTGTTCAGCGGGCCCAGCGCCACCAGGGTGTCTTCGTTGCCGACGATCACCCCGGATTTCTGCAGCGCGATGATTGCCAGGAACAGGCCGATGCCGGCCACGATGGCCGAGCGCAGTGACGACGGAATGCCGGCCACCAGCCACGCGCGCACGCCGGTCAGCGACAGCACCAGGAACACCAGGCCGGAAATGAACACCGCCCCCAGCGCCTGCTGCCACGGCAGGCCCGCAGCGCCCACCACCGTGAACGCAAAGAACGCGTTCAGTCCCATGCCCGGCGCCATGCCCACCGGGAAGTTGGCCGCCAGCGCCATCACCGCCGAGCCCAGCGCGGCGGCCAGGCAGGTGGCGACGAACACTGCACCGGCGTCCATGCCGGTGGTGCCCAGGATTTCCGGGTTGACGAAGACGATGTAGGACATCGTCAGGAACGTGGTGACACCGGCCAGCAGTTCGGTACGCACGGTGGTGCCGTGCTGCTGCAGCTGGAACAGGCGCTCGAACAGGGACATCGCAGTTCTCTCATGCCTGCGCGCTCTGCCGCCCGAAGGAGCCGCGGGTGCGTCGTCAGGCGGTTAGAAGTGGTAGTTCAACTTCAGCGTAACGCCGCTGTAGTCGGTATGGAAGTTGCGGCGGGCCGCGCCCGGGTAATTGGGGTCTTCCAGGGTCACCGGGCTGGAACCGAGGTGGGTGTAGCGGTACTCGGCACCGGCCGACAGGCGGTCATTGAAGCGGTACTGCACGCCCGCCACTGCATGGGTGCCGACCGTCGTGTGGCTGGCACGGTGTTCGAACTCGGCCACGCGGCAACCGTTGGTCTTTTCCACCAGCGATTTGTCGCAACCCAGGGTGAACTCCTGCTGGGCAACGGTCACGCCGGCACCCACGTACGGCAGCCAGCGGCCCATGACATAGCCCAGCGTGCCGTGGAGGCTGCCCGAGCGGCTGACGGTGTCCTTGCCGTGGTAGGGGCTGTAGCGGTTGACGTCGCGATCCTTCCATTCGCGCTCGATGTCGCCGAACGACAGCGCACCTTCGATGCCGGTCACCACGTTGTTGTCGAACTGCCAGTAGCGCCCGGCCTGCACGCCGCCGGCGAAGCCGCGGATGCTGTTTTCGGAGGCACCGGCATTGCCACGGTCATGGCTGTCGCCTTCGCTGTGGCTGGCCTGGGCGCCCAGGTAGAAGCCATCCCACTGTGCCGGCGCGGCAGCAGCGGTGCCCGACAACAACAGGGCGGCAGCGGTACTGATGAGGGTTTTCATGGGGTTTTCCTACGTTGGGGGAATGAAGCGGGGCGTAGGAAACCCGCTGGCGGCGCGGCAGAACATCCAAATAGTTGCAAGCTGCCAACAGGCCATGTGCGACAAGGTGTTACGTGTGCTTGACGGGCGTGAAGACGGCCGCCATCACGCGGAAAAGGGCCTGACTGCGCGGAAAGCGTCACCACCAATGGTGGTGACCTGCCAGAATGCGGAACGGCCGCGCAGAGCGCGGCCGTTCTTCCTTTCTTACTTCAGCGCCTTGAAGCGCAGGCGCTTCGGCGCGGCATCGTCGCCCATGCGGCGGCGCTTGTCTTCTTCGTACTCGCGGTAGTTGCCCTGGAAGAACTCCACGTGCGAATCGCCTTCGAACGCCAGGATGTGGGTCGCGATGCGATCCAGGAACCAGCGGTCATGCGAGATGACGAAGGTGTTGCCCGGGAACTCCAGCAGCGCATCTTCCAGCGCACGCAGGGTTTCGATGTCCAGGTCGTTGGACGGTTCGTCGAGCAGCAGCACGTTGCCACCCTGCAGCAGGGTCTTGGCCATGTGCAGGCGGCCACGCTCACCACCGGA
>PJUE01000579.1_pt1 | contig 20351 bp, 14 predicted proteins | sample 1512171 | NCBI WGS metagenome assembly PJUE01 (sample SAMN08177674, study PRJNA422409) | Feces metagenome, whole genome shotgun sequencing project. | isolation source: Chicken feces (3) enriched on wood chips: alkali lignin treatment | host: Gallus gallus | place: USA: Madison | collected 2015-01-15
CAACCGGTGAGCATCACCAGCAACGACAGCAGCAGGCCCGGGCGCAACCAGCGCCCAAGGGTTTTCAACGGAATCATCGGTCGATCCAATTGCGAGGGAATGCCGTTCCCCGTCCTGCCCGCTCCGGCCAAAGCCGGTCCCGCCTGCGGTTGAGACAGGCAGTGAGGTGGGGTCGAGTCAGCCTTTCAATTTTAGGCCGTCACGCATCATTTAAGAAGGGCATTGACAATGATCCAGCGCAGGAAGTGGCCGGATATCGCTGCGACACGTTGTCGCACCGGGTGCGCAAGCGCGGGGATGCCGGAATCGGCAAAGCACGATGAACGCATTCAGGAATGCAGCCAGGGCGTGTCTGGCAGCCCGGCGAAGTCCTGGTCGTGCGCCTGCACCGCCTTCTCGATCGAATCGAACCAGGTGCAGCGCTGCAGCGGGCACTGCTCGCGCAGCAGTTCGACGAACTGCCGCTCGAACCGGGTGAACGCCGCCGGATCGTCATCGGTGAAGAAATCGGCACTCTGCACCGCGTACCGACCGGTGCCCAGGTGGTGCAGCACCGTGTAGCGGACGCAGGCGCCGTGCGGCAGGCGCTTCCAAAGGGCGTGGTGCATGTAGAGATCGTCCGGCTGCATGGCTGGCGCCCCTTACCGGGCCGCAGCGTCATGGACCGCCGGGTACTCAAAGCGCAGCTCACGCTGGCCCTCGCCCACTACCGGCAGCAGCGGATCGACGCCCACGCAGCCCATGCGCAGCCGCAGCTGATCCTCCGCAGGCACCCCGCCGCAACTGCCGAAGCTGGTGATCTCAACGCCCGACAGCAGTGTCCTGAAGAAGGTTTCCGCCTCGCGTCGCGCCTGCTCGCGGCTGGCCGCCGTCGCCTCCACGCTGTAGCGCAACTTGATGGCGTACATGCGGTCGATCGCGAAGACCATCACCGAGCTGTAAGCCGTGCCCTCGTGGCTGTAACGGAAGTCCAGCACATTCGCATCCACCCGTGCAGGCCCACCGGGCCCGAGACTGGCGACCGGCACCCCCATGGATTGCAGCGGGGACATGTCGCGCTCGCTGGCCATCTTTTCCCTGCGCGCGTCCAGCAACGCCTCGCGCTCGCCTTCGGCCGCCTCCCGCCGCTGGGCCGGTTCCTGCACGCCGGCGGGATAGAAGTACAGGTCGATCCAGCCGGTTTTGTCGCCCGGCCGCTCGAAGCGGACCGAAGCGCCACCCAGTACATCGTCGTACCGGCGCTCATCTACCGCCTGCCACTGGCCCACCTGCATCGGATAGACCACGCTGGTGCCGCGCAGAAAATCGCCCAGAAACACCGTGAGGTCCGACGGCGCTGCATCCTCCGCATCCAAGCTCAGGGTTTCCCGGGGAGCATCGGCGCCGCATTTCTCCTCAAGGACCGCCGCCACATGCGCGCGCAGGGTGCCGGCCTTCTTCAGCGCGGCCAAGTGATCCACGCCCGGGATCTTCAACGACGGATCAGCCTTGATGAACACCGCGTAGGCCTTCAGCGCACTTTCCACGCCGGCCAGCTGCCGATCCAGCTCGTCGCCGTCGCGGCCTTCGGTGATCTGGTACGCCAGGTTTCCGAAGGTCTGCTGCGCGAGTACTTCCGGCGCGATCGAGGTTTCCTCATCCACGGTCTCGGGCAGCCCGAGCACCGGGCAGATAATCACCTGATAATCCGGGGTTTCCAGCGCCCAGTTGAACAGCCACCGCCGCATGTCATCCGCGCCGGGCTGCAGCGGAGAAACTTCCAGCTGACGGGTTTCGCGCACGAAACGGGCGGTCTCGGCTTCCGGCGCGGCCCCTGCCAGCGCAGGCAGTGCAGCCGCAACCACGAGGGCTGCGGCGAGGATGGACCGGCTCAACACATTCCCTGATGCCATGGCACACACTCCCTGGGGCCGCGCGGCGCGGCGTGCAGACGCAGCGTATCAGGCAGCCCAGTGGCGGGACAGCGGGTTTGAATAGCCCCACCAGTGCGAATGGGCGGTCAGCTTGGCCTGACTTCCCTGCACACCAGTTCGGCCAGTTCGCGGCAGGCGAAGAAAAGTCCTTCGACCACGCCTTCATCGAGATGGCGCTTGGGCGTCGCCACCGACTCGCAGCGACTGGCCGCGTGCAGCATCTCCACCGCGGTGAGGATGGCAACGGCCGCGCGGCCGATGCGCGCCAGCGACTGGCGCCGGCCTTCGGACAGGTTTTCTTCCGGCCAGAGCATGCCATCGGAGCCTTCGCCATCACGGATGCGCCGGAGGCAGCCCTGGAAGGTGCTCAGTTCGTCGGCCGGGTTGGCGTCGTCGTTGATGGGGTCATCGATGGGGAACGGCGGAGTTCTGCGGGTGGTCATGGCATCGGCTTCCGTGGCTGTACTTAACAGCGCCACCGCGCGGAAGCGGGTGGCGGACGGTGCGGGTTCCAAACCGGGACGTTTAGCTGAGACCGGCGGATCCGAAGATCCCCACGCACCGCCCGCCATAGAGGCCGACGGATTGCCAGCCGACACCGCTTCAGGACGGTGCCGACTGGCAAGCGTAAAAAACTAAACGTCTTCGGGTTTGGATGCCCGGCCACCCGTTTTCGGTGGCGCGCCATGTTGTTTACGCCTGCACGTTCGATTCAATGAGAAAATTCCGAAAGGATCGGATGCATCGAGCGTGCGGGAGGGAGTGTTGCATGCGCGCGGGAGTGGCGGAGGCGACATGGAAAGTCGCGAGTGCGCCGATGCGAGGGCAGACAAGACATCGGGTGGCGCAGACGGACCGGAAATCAGCAGGGCGTGTGACGCTTTCCGCTTCCCAGTTGTTGCATGAGGAACCTCCAAGGCAGGCACGGACAACGCATGGACCCGGGCCGTTGTGACGCAAACGGCCGATGTGGCGTGCAGGAACCGACAGCCTTGGCGGTGGCACTTCGGCCTAAGGCAGGATCGCGGCGTTCTGGATGACACCAAGTCGCTCGGCGTCCAACGGATGCACCTCTCCATCAGGCAGATGGAACCTGCCCCGCACAAGAACGCGTGCAACACGCGCTCTCTGCAGAAGATCAGGCGCCATCGCTTCCCCATGAACAACCATGGACGAGACAGACTCAGCATCGTCCATGGCCTCCTTGGTCGGGAAGAAAAGGGTGGCATCGCTGGCCACGCGAGCCCAGGCCCGGAACTCCACATCCCGCCCCTCAAACTGCTCGGGATGCGCCATCAGATATACATAGGAAACAACGCAGAAATTCTCAGAATGTGAGTTTCCACGATATTTGCAGATGTCGAAGCGCGGCGGGGCTTCACAGCCGGACAGCGCCAGCAAAACGAGAACCGCAAGAACCAGACCACCCGACTTCATCATTGCACCCCGATGCAACGTTCTTCCATTGAATTGCGGCAGCTTGGGCTTTCGCCTCCGCAACCTCAAGCGTTCAACTTTCGCAGCTCCGCCCATGGGCCATCCACGATCCTGGCTCGCCACACACCTTCCCTGCCCGGCCCGATCACGATGATGGCCGCAGCCAGGTCGCCGTCATAGCCAGTGGCGATCAACCCGTCTTGCAGAACGAGCGACTGCGCGGCAACGTCGTTCTGCGTGCCGCACAGATTGAGCCGCAGGTGGCCGTCGGCATCGCGGTTGTTGAAATCAACAGACAGTCTCGCTGTGCACGGACCAAGGCACCACAGCATGGGAACAATCAGTTCCTCGCCTTCGTGCAACCTTCCCTCTTCCAGCGTGTCCTCCGCGATCAGGGCGATCTCCTCACCGTCCTGGTCCAGCCCTTGGCGCGATATCAGCGCAAACAAGCCAAGCAGCTCGGACCGTGCCAGCCGCTCATGGGCGAACAGCCAGCGAACCACGCGCATATGCAACGCGGGATGTCTAGCGGACAGGAAGTGATTGCGCACGAGCCACAACGCCGCGCGAATCAATGCATCGGCGTCCGCACGCAGCAGATACGCCTCAACATCCGCATCGATAGGCACCGGAACCATGATGTTTCCTGACCAATACGCGTCCATCTGCACTGGATCGATACCGGCGCCGACGGCCAACAGACCCGATTCAAGCAGATGTGCGAGAAAGGCGCGGTCCTCAGTTCCCACTACTGCGATCTCCCGAGCTACGTCCGCCCTATGCAGGCTAAACACTCATCAAGGCGTCCCAGAAAGGAATACGCCACTCACTTCGATAGCTTCTAGTCAAAGAGCAGGTAAATGCAACCGAGCTACTCCTGCCGACTGGATCTGTGGCAACCGGCCCCTCAAAAACGTAGTCGTCGTAGTCCAGCCGGAGAGAGTCCACCGAGTACACGACCGCAGGAACAGGGTCGCCCTGCCTTGCCACTTCAGCTCTCTTGATGCCACCAAGATCAACACGTTCCCTCGACCTCAATGAGGTCAGCCTGGCTTCGCTGAGAACAACACGCCCCTCGTTCTCGCCGACGATCTCAACTCTTAAATAGTAAGGAGACGATCTTTCTCTTGTCCGGCCGGAATCGAAGTTCCCGACCAGACTGACGACCAACTCAACAGGGCCTGCCGCCTCGCATTTTCCTTTATGATAGTCATAGTAGGAATACCGATCAAAAAGAAGCACGAACAGTAACGCAGCGGCCGCCAGCGAAGCCGATAGCCGTAACACTGCAGTTCTACGATCTGATTTCATGCCTGAATCACTTCCACGAGAACTTAGCGCACTGCTCATATGCAGTCACCGGATCCACCGACAGGAACACGTTCAACTGCGGACCTGAGCTTTCTCCCAGGCAGAACAGCTAATCCAATACTGGCAAGAGGTACCTATAGATCACCTCGCCATTTCGAGTCAGCGCATAAAAGTATGGATTTCCTTCACTGCAGGAAATCAGGCGCAACTGATCGCCTGACTGCTGCATGGACAGCATTTTCATCCAATCCGGATCTTTCTCTGGATCTGGATAGATTTCCCATTTCCTCCCGATCTCAACTGCCTCACTCGAGCTCAGCGGCATCGACACCTTGCATTTTTGCAGGCCAAGCTTGTCGGCAAATGATCGATCCTCGAGCCTCACTGGTCCAGCCGTGGTGGCGCAGCCCATAACGAGAAGAGCAACTGTGCCCACAATGACCACGCACAAATGACGAAGAAGATCGCCAGAACGACAAAGCTCATTTAATTTCATCGGATGCCTCATTGAAGGGCGGGTCTGATGATCGAGGTTGAAAAGCCCATTGGTCCATCCACCATTGTTGTTGAGCCCAGGTCGTCAGCGTGGATGTAGGTAGCCGTCGTCTGGGTAATTGCTGATGGCGATTGGCCAACACTCCCCCCGAACCTGCGCATCCGTCCAATCCCTGAAGCAAGGCTGGGTATTCGTAGCACGGAAATGGGGGGCTGCGGTCTCCGGGTCAGGAATTGTGCGAGGAGCCAAGCGCCTGGCAAGCCAGCGGGGCTGGGCAGCCGCGAGATTCGGAAATTGGGGGCTGCCAGCCATGGGCTGGCACTACCGGGGCCGGCATTCCGCCGGGCATGGCCCGGCGCTACCAGAGCACAAAAAAAGCCCCGACCAAGGCCGGGGCTCTTATACAACTGGTGCCGGAAACAGGAGTCGAACCTGCGACCTACGCATTACGAATGCGCCGCTCTACCAACTGAGCTATTCCGGCTGAGCAGGCGATTTTACGGGCAGCCTACCCCGCTGGTCAATCCGCCCGTACCCGGTTGGCACATGCCCGCCCGGCGGCGAAATCGGCCAGGTTGCCCAGGGTGATGGCCGAGATCTCCTGCAGCGCCTCCACGGTGAAGAAGCCCTGGTGGCCGGTCACCAGCACGTTGGGGAAGGTCATCAGGCGCTGGAAGGCCTCGTCGTCGATGATCTCGCCGGACAGGTCCTGGAAGAACAGCGCGCTTTCCTGCTCATAGACATCAATGGCCAGATGGCCCAGCCGCCGCGATTTCAGCGCGCGGATCACCGCGTGGGTATCCACCAGCCCGCCGCGCGAGGTATTGACCAGCATCGCGCCGGGCTTCATCCGCGCCAGCGAGGCGTCGTTGATGAGGTGCTGGGTGTCCGGCGTCAGCGGGCAGTGCAGCGAGACGATGTCCGCGCGCGCCAGCAGCTCGTCCAGCGCCACGCTCTCGCCCACGCCAACGAAATCCGGCGAGGGATACGGGTCATGGCCGAGCACGGTGCAGCCCATGCCACGGAAGATGCGCGCGGTGGCCAGGCCGATCTTGCCGGTGCCGACGATGCCCACGGTGCGTCCGTGCAGGGTGCGGCCCAGCAGGCCATCCAGCATGAAGTTGCCTTCGCGCACGCGGTTGTAGGCGCGGTGGGTCTGCCGGTTGAGGGTCATCACCAGCGCCAGCGCGTGCTCGGCCACGGCTTCGGGCGAATAGGCCGGCACGCGGGCGACGAACAGGCCCAGGCGCGCGGCCTCGGCCAGATCGACGTTGTTGAAGCCGGCGCAGCGCAGCAGCACGGCGCGCACGCCCAGTGCATGCAGCGCCTGCAGCACGGGGGCATCGAGGCGGTCGTTGACGAACACGCAGACGGCGGCGCAGTCCTGCGCCAGTGCCGCGGTGTGCACATCCAGTGCAGCGTCGAAATGGACGAACTGGAAGCCCTGCCCGGCGCCGTCGCGCGCGTTGGCTTCTTCCAGGAAGCGGCGGTCGTAGGGACGGGCACTGAACACGGCAATCTGCATGGGCGGGCCTGCACGGGAAACCTGCGCAGACCATAGCGCACCGGCGGCGATGCTGCCGCCGGTGCGCCCTTTACTCAGAACGCGTAGCCGAGGCCCAGCATCACGCCGTTCTGCACCTGGCCATCGCGGCGCTCACCGACGTAGTCGACCATCACCGACAGGCGGTCGCTGGCGCGGCTGGTGACGCCCAGGTTCCAGGCCAGCACCTGCTCGCCCAGCGTCTGGCTGCTGCTACCGAACACCAGGTCCGGGGCGGCGGCGAAGCCGGTGCTGTAGCGGGCCTGGGTGTCGCCCAGTTCCTTCTGCCAGACCACGCGCGCGCGCGGGGTGATGCGCTCGCCATTCTTTCCATCGAAGGTCTTGAACAGCTGCAGGCCGGCACCCACGCGGATGCTTTCCAGGCTGTCGCCACGGCCGGCCAGTGCGCCGGCGCCCTGCCCTTCATTGAAACGCGTGGCCGAGGTACGCGCGTAATCCACCACCGGCAGCAACGGCTGCACCACCAGGCCGTTGCCGGTGGTGAAGCTGAAGCCGTGTTCCAGGCGCGCGGAGATCGCATCGTTGTTGTACTTGGCGCGCAGCGGATCGCCCAGGCCGTCGATGCCGGCAATGCCGCGACGGGTGTCGTGGCGCAGGTCGGTGTAACGCACGGCTGCAGACAGGTAGCCTCGCGCATAGGTGGCATCGATGTAGCCACCGATATCCAGCGCGCGCACGTCACCGGTGAAGCCGGAACCATCGCGGGCCTTGGTCGACATGTCGGCCGCGGCAACGCTCACGCCCAGGCTGACGCGGTCATCGGCCACGCGCGTATCGGCACCCAGCACGATGCCGCCCACAGTGTGGGTCAGGCCGGCCACGCCGCCGTCGCCATCGATGCGGCCGTGGCTGCCGAAGCCGCGGCCCCAGAAGCCGTGGTTGCGCGTGCCTGCGCCGCCGTCCGAACCCGCTACCGCCTGCGCGGCCGGCTCCACCAGATGCATCGCCAGTTGGTTGAACAGGCTGCCGTTGGCCATGCCCGGCTGTGCCGAGGCGGCCTGCGCTGCCTGCGCGGCCAAGCCACCGGCATCGCCACTGCCACTGCGCAGGCCGGCCTGGTGCTGGGTGACCACGCTGCCGATGCTGCCCAGCAGGGCGTTGTCGGCCAGGCGCAGGGTGGCGTGCGCATCACCGCGCAGGGCACCGGTCTGCTGCGCGATGACATCGCGGTCAGCGAACTGCAGCGCGCCCAGCAGCGACTTCAAGCCGGCGTCCTGGCGCTCACCCGCTGCAGCCAGGGCCACGCCCAGGCTCTGGTTGCCGTTGCTGGCGGTCAGCTGCGCCAGCTCGTCGAAGCCCGGGTTGGCGGTCAGCGACAGGCCGTCTTCGCTCTGGTGGATGTTGAAACTGAGCAGCGAGTTGTGGCGCGGGCGGAAGACTTCGTTGTCGGTGATGCTGGCGCTGTAGCCGGTATCGCCCAGGCGCACGGCATCGGCAAAGCCCTCCTCGTAGATCGGGCCGGTGACCAGTTCGCGCTGGTAGTTGCCGGCGTAGAAGCCCTGGGCGACATTCAGTTCCAGGTGCGCGCCGGGCGAGATGACCAATGCGCCATCGTTCTGCCCACCGCTGTAGAAGCTGCCCACGCGCAGGCGGCCCGCTTCGCTGCCACCGGCTTCGGTGACATCGAACAGCACCTTGCCGCCCGGCATGATGTTGACGTAGCCATGGGTGACCAGATCGCCGCCGCGCGGCATCAGCGTGCCGTATACGCGCAGGCGGTTGAAGCCATCCTCGCGCAGCGACGGGCCGGTCGCGCCAAGCAGGGCATCGGTATCGGTTTCCAGCGAGGCGATGTCGCCGTGGCCGACCACCATGCCATCGGCCATCACCCGCACTTCCGGCGCGCGCAGGGCACCGCCTTCCAGGGCGATGGTGCCGCCATCGACCAGCATGAAATCGGCACCGGTGGTGGCCGAGGTGCGCCAGGTGCCGCCCTTGGCGACGCGGATCACGCCGGCCGAATTGGCCAATGCTGACGCGTCGAGGTCGGCCAGGCGCAGCTGGCCCAGCAGTTCCTGCTGGATGCCGGCATCGTTGAGGTAATCCTGTACCGAGAACGCGCCGATGCCGTTGGGACCGTTGCTGGCGGCGTTGTAGATGCTGACCGCGTAGTTGATGTAGGTGGTGTCGTACTCGTCGTCGTTCCAGCGCGCGAAGTCATCCTCGACAAACGCCTGCAGCTGGCGAGCGGTGGACAGGTAGCCCGGGTTGATGTCACCGCTGACGTTGCCGGTGACGGTCAGCGTATCGCCCGGGTCGCGGTAGCCGGCCTCGGTGATGATGTTGTTGCTGTAGATGTCCTGGCCCGGGAAGAGCTGCAGGCTGCGGCCGCTGCCATCGGGATCGAAGCTGACCGAGGTGCCGGTGGTACGGGCCGGGTCGCGGAAGACCAGCAGGCCGTTGGGCGCCACCACTTCATACATGGCCTTGTGCAGCAGGCCGGCGTCCATGCCGCCGCCATAGTTGCCGGTGTAGATCTCGGTCATCCGCGGCGAAGGCGCATAGGTGATCCGCCCACCGCTGCTGGCCGCGTGGATCTGCACCGAATCGACCACCGGCAGATCGCCGGCCAGGTAACGGTTGACGCCGCCGGACTGCATGATCGAGCACGAGGAAATGCAGTGGCCGGACACGATGGTGTCAAGGCCGTTGGTGCGGATGACGGCCTGCAGCCATTCACCGGCGATCAGCGCGCCACCGTTGGAGGTACGCAGCACCACTTCGCGGATCGGGCGGCCTTCGGCCTGTGCCTTGGCCAGCAGCGCCGGCAGCGCGACCACGTCGGCGAAGGTGACGCCACCGCTGAGGACGACGCGATCATCCTGCACGTGGTAGTTCATCGCCCCTGCGTCGCCGATCGCGCCCAGCGTTGCCATTCCCACCAGGCCGGCCAGGGCCAGGCTCAACTTCGAATGCTTCATTGCGGTTTCTCTCTCCAAACCCGCACCACGCGGGACGGAAGCAGAACGCAGCAGCGCGCTCATCTCCCCCAGTGGCGGCCGCGCAAAAATCTGAATGCATTCATGAATGCTCCATCAGAAACGCTGCGGGCTTCCCCCTGGAGTCACCGTCTTGTAAAACTCGATCCCGCGTCCGTCGTTCGAGGCCTTGCTCCTGTCCGCCCTTTCCCCCCTGCCCCGTCGCCCGCCGGACCCGGCCGGGGTTCCGGATGCGTTCGCCGCGTTCGTGCGTGAGGAACATGCGCCGCTGTGCGCCTTCCTGCGTGCGCGCGGTGTTGGCCGGGAGGATGCCGAGGACATCGCGCAGGACTGCATGGAACGGCTGATCCGCTATCGCGGCCATGACAACGACGCGCTGCGCCTGCTGCTGTACCGCATCGCCCGCAATCGCCTGGCCGACCGCGGGCGATCGCCGCAGGCGCGCCGCCACCTGGCACTGGATGAACGCGATGGCAGCGAGGAGCCGCAAGGCACTTCTCCCGATCCGCTGCGTCAGGCAGAATCCGGGCAGATGATCGCCCTGCTGCGACAGGCACTGTTCAAGCTTCCCGAACGTGCCCGCGAGGTGTACCTGCTCAACCGCATCACCGGGATGAGCTACGCACAGATCGCCCGGCATTGCGGCATCACCGCCAAGACGGTGGAAAAACACATCGCCCGTGCCCTGCAGGGCCTGCGCAAGGAGCTGGGCAGCAATCCTCTCCACACTGATGGAGATAGTGAGTGACCCGCGACGCCTACATGGATGACACGTTGCTGTTTGAACGCGCAAGCGCCTGGGTGGCCCGCCTGGAGGCCCCCGACTGCACCTCGATCGAGCGCGAGGCCTTCGAGGATTGGCTGGCCGAGCACCCGTCCCACGTCAAAGCCTGGGTACAGGCCGAGACGCTGCACCAGCGCAGCGCCGGCCTGTCCGGTGACCCGTGGCTGCGTACCGCTGCCGCACGCACCGCGCGCGCGCCCGTGCGACGCTGGCTGCCTTCGGTGGCGGCGGCGGCCGGCATCTGCCTGGCGGTGGGCATGGGCTGGATGGTCTATACCGACGGCAACCCCACACCGCAGATCTACGCCAACGCCAGCCACCTGCCGCAGGTCCGCACGCTGGCCGATGGCAGCATCGCCACCCTGGACGCCGGCACCACGCTGAGCGCCCGGTTCGGCTGGCGCAAGCGCGAGCTGGAACTGGAGCGTGGCCGCGTGCAGCTGCAGGTGGCCGCGTCCCTGCGCGCACTGCGGGTGCAGGCGGGTGGCAGCAGCATCCGTGACATCGGCACCACCTTCCAGGTCGAGCGCCTGAACGATGGACGGGTGGAAGTGGCGCTGCTGGACGGTGTGGTGGAAGTGACCAGCGGCCGTGCCCAGCACACGCTGGCGCCAGGCCAACAGCTGCAGGTGCTGCCGTCCGGGCGCATCCAGCCGGGCCCGCAGCTGGCCTCCACCGCTGCAGCCGAGGCCTGGCCGGAGGGGCGGCTGGTGTTCGATGCCACGCCACTGTCCACCGTGGTCGAACGCATGAACCGCTATGGCAGCACGCCGCTGGTGATCGCCGACCCGGACATCGCCGACCTGGCAGTGAGCGGCAGTTTCCGTGCCGGCGATGCGCACGAACTGCTGTCCGCCCTGGAACTGGGGTGGTCCATCGCTGGCCAGCCGCGCAAGGATGGCGCGCTGGAACTGCGCCGCACGTACTGAGGCGGCGCGGATGCCGACCGCCGGGGCACTGCGGCAGGGCCTGATGGCCCTGTTGTGGCTTGCCGCGGCCGACGCCCTGGGTACGCCCGTTGCTACGGCTGCTGCAACCCCACCGGCTGCCACGGCCAGCACTGAATACCGCATTGCCGGCGGCCCGCTGGTACCGGCACTGCAGCAGTGGGCGCGGCAGAGCGGCCAGGCATTGGTATTCGACGCCCGCGAACTGGCTGATCTGCGCACCAGCGGCACGCAGGGGAGGCAGGAACCGGCCGCCGCACTGAAGGCGCTGGTGGCCGGCAAGCCGGTCAACATCCTGCGCACGCCCAGCGGCGGCTTCGTGCTGCGTCGCCATGCCGTGCCTGCGGCAGCGCCATCCACACCCGCACCGGCACCTGCCCCACCGCCCCCACAGCGGCCAGCGCAGGTGGAGCTGGCGCCGATCCACGTCACCGGCAGCCGCCTGCCGCGCACCTCGGTGCAGACCACCCTGCCGGTGACCGTGATCGAGCACGAGGACATCCTGCGCAGCGGCTACGGCACCCTGTTCGACCTGCTGCGCCATCTTCCCGGGATGAACGGCCACCCGCCGTTGAGCACCTCGCGCGGAGGGGATTCGCTGTACCTGCCGGTGGGCGCGGCTGCGACCACCAGCCTGGATGGCATGGGGCCGCGCGCGACCCTGTTCCTGGTCAACGGCCGCCGCCTGCCGCGCTATCCCATGGTGTCGCTGGAGGAAGGCGCGTTGACCGATCTTGGCGGCATCCCGCTCAGTTTCGTCGAACGCATCGAACTGGTGCGCGGCGGCACTTCGGCCATCTACGGTGCCGACGCGATGTCCGGCGTGGTCAACATCATCCTGCGCGACCAGGCCGAAGGCCCCGAGGCCACGCTGCAGACCGGGGTCAGCAGCCGTGGCGACGGCGACCAGCAGCGCATGCAGGCCGCCACCGGCGGCGTGCGCGACAACGGCGACCGCTGGTTTGCCGGCATCGACCTGCACCGCATCCGCCACGTGGCCGGCGACCGCCGCCGCTGGCATGCCGACAGCGCGCTGTACCCGATCGGCCTGATCCTGGCCAATGGCGATTACTACCCCGCCACCGAATGCCATGCGCCACTGCAGGAGCAGGAGGACGGCTGCTGGTACGACAGCGTGCGCCCGCGTTCGCTGCAGCCGGCCTCGGACACGGTGGCCGGCTATCTTCGCTATCGTCACGAGCGTGGCGAAGGCCGCTATGCCTACCTGGAAGCGCGTGGCAGCCACAGCCGCCAGCGCTTCGAGCTGGGGCCGACGGCGGTGGCATTGAACTTCGGCAGTGCACTGCTGAACGTGGTGCTGCAGGAAGGTGGCGAGGTGCAGCCGCGCGTGCGCAGCAGCGAAGGTGACCTGACCTTCGGCGTGGGCCGTGAGCAGGCAGGCCGACGCTGGGAGGCCGGACTGAGCGCGCAGCGCAGCCAGGTGGACCTGCGTACCGGCGGCGCCGTGCGCAGTGAGCGCCTGCTGGAAGCGGCGCTCGCGCTGGACTTCCTGCCGGGCTTTTCCACCCTGCCACCGGGCCTGGCCGAGGATCTGTTTCCCTCCATCCGCAACCGCGGGCGCACCACGCAGTTGCAGGGCTGGTGGGGCATACAACGCGAGCTGATGGACCTGCCGGGCGGCAAGGCGCAGCTGGCCACCGGCATCGACCTGCGCCAGGAGCGCTGGCTGTCGCTGCCCGACCCGTTGCTGGGCAAGGGTGAGCTGGCCCTGGGCATGCCACTGGAGCAGCGCCGGCTGTCGCGTGAAAGCAGTGCCGCATACGCCGAACTGGGGCTGCCGCTGACCTCGACACTACGGGCCGATCTGGCCGCGCGGCTCGACCACGATGGCGGCGATGATGCGTTTTCCCCGCGAGCCGGGCTGCGCTGGACCCCCAGCCCGCACTGGTCGTTCCTGCTGGCCAGTGGCCGCGGCTATCGTGCCCCCAGTCTGTTTGAACAGCGGCGCCCGCCGGCCTACTTCGGCCTGTACGCCCTGCCGCCTTCGGACACCCTGCCGCCGTGCGCGCGCCCCCTGCGTGACGGCGGCTGCGCGGTGCGGGTGGACGTGGTGGAGAACGATGCGCTGCGCGCCGAGACCTCGCGCAGCCATTCGCTGGCGGCCAGCTGGACGCCGACAGACACGTTCTCGCTGACGCTGACCCACAACATCGTTGAACTGCGCAACGAGATCCTCGCACTGCAACCCAGCGATGCGCTGTGGAACCCCGACACGTGGGAACTGGACGAGCGTGGCCGCCTGCGTGACCTGCGCCTGTCCTTCGACAACATCGGCCGCACCAGCTCGCGCAACTGGGTGCTGCGTGGCGAGTACCGCATCGACACCGGCCGTGATGGCCAATGGCTGTTCTCGCTGGACGCACTGAAGCAGCAGACGCTGCGCCGCGACCGCGCCCACGGTGAATCGATTGACCTGCGCGGCCATGCCACGCCTGCGCTTGCCGGCATCATCAACGTGCAGTGGCAGAACCCGGCGTGGGACATCGCCCTGCGCGGCAACCGCGTGGGCCGCACGCGTGCGTGGCTGGCCGGTGAGGACTGCCCGCAGGCACAGCATGAGGCGCATCGCTGCATGAACCCCGCGCAGCTGCGCTGGAACCTGCACCTGGCGCGCAAGCTGAGCCCGCGCGTGGTGGCCGCGCTGGACGTGCACAACGTGCTGGATACCGCACCGGTGAACTACCTGGTCGGCAGCGGCGGGCAGATGGCCGGCCTGGATGATCCGCTTGGCCGTTACTTCCTGCTGACCCTGCAGTTCCGCTGACGCGCTTTTGTAGAGTCGAGCTTGCTCGACTGCTGTTGGCAGAAGCAGTCGAGCAAGCTCGACGCTACGCATTGCACGGCAGCCCGCAAACCGCTTTCACGCCTCCTCACCTACAGTGGCACCACACCCTTCTGGAGGCACGCCATGCGTCCCTCGATGTTCCAGGCCGGTGCGTCGCTTGCATTGCTGTTCTGCATGGCCGCTGCAGCCGCCGCAGCACCCACCCACGCCACTGCGCCTCCCGACCAGCAGCTGGCCCCGCTGTTCCAGCAGGTACAACGCGCGCACCTGTTTGCCGACCAGAAGACCTTCGCCGACGCCGTGCCACGCCAGCCGGCGGCGGCCGTTCTGGCCGACTGGCAAACCGCCCAGCAGCAACCCGGCTACACCCTGCGCGATTTCGTCGCGACCCGCTTCGACGTACCCGGCGATGCACCCGCCTACGTGCCCCCTTCCGGAGAGACGCTGCGCGCGCACATCGAAGGCCTTTGGCCGGTGCTGCAACGGCACACCAGCCGCGTCGATCCACACGGTTCACTGCTGCCACTACCGCATCCCTACGTGGTGCCCGGCGGCCGCTTCCGCGAGGTCTACTACTGGGACAGCTACTTCACCCTGCTCGGCTTGGCGTCCAGCCAGCGCTGGCAGCAGGTGCGCGACATGGTGGACAACTTTGCCTGGCAGCTGGACCAGTACGGCCACATCCCCAACGGCAACCGCAGCTACTACCTGAGCCGTTCGCAGCCACCGTTCTTCAGCCTGATGGTGGAACTGCTGGCCCGCCACGAAGGTAACGACGCGTACCGGCGCTACCTGCCGCAGCTGCGCATCGAACACGCGTTCTGGATGCACGGCGCCGAAGACCTTGCACCGGGCCAGGCGCGCGAACGCGTGGTGCGGTTGGCCGACGGCCAGCTGTTGAACCGCTACTGGGATGCGCGCGCCGTGCCGCGTACCGAATCGTGGACGGATGATCTGGCGACGGCTGCGCAGGCATCGCAGCGGCGGCCCTCGCAGGTCTATCGCGATCTGCGGGCCGGTGCGGAATCCGGCTGGGATTTCAGCTCGCGCTGGCTGGATGACCCGGCGCAGCTGTCCAGCATCCGTACCACGTCCATCGTGCCGGTGGATCTGAACAGCCTGCTGTTCCAGCTGGAACAGACGCTGGCGCGCGCCAGCACGGTATCCGGTGCGACTGGCGATGCGCGCCATTTCCAGCGGTTGGCGGCTTCACGCCGCGAAGCCATCAACACGCAGCTGTGGGATTCACGCCAGGGGCACTACGTCGACCGCGACCTGGACAGCGACCAGCAACGCCCCGCCCTGACCGCCGCGGCGCTGTTCCCGCTGTGGCTGAAGATTGCCGACACTGCGCAGGCACGACGTACCGCCGATGCCGTGGAAGCCGGCCTGCTGCGCTCCGGTGGCCTGCTGACCACCCAGCGCGACACTGGACAGCAATGGGATGCGCCGAACGGCTGGGCGCCGCTGCAGTGGGTGGCCGTGGACGGGCTGCAGCACTACGGCCAGCAGGCGCTGGCACGGACCCTGGGCGTGCGTTTCCTGCGCACCGTGCAATCGGTCTACGACCGCGACGGCAAGCTGGTGGAAAAGTACGTGGTGGATGGCTCGGCCAGCGGCGGCGGTGGCGGCGAATACCCGCTGCAGGATGGCTTCGGCTGGAGCAACGGCGTCACGTTGGCGCTGCTGGATCGTCTGTGCGCCCCAGAGCGCACCTGCGAAACCGCGGCCGATGTCGAATGACCGCATTTGTATGTAGAGTCGAGCCATGCTCGACTGCTGTTGGCAGAAGCAGTCGAGCAAGCTCGACTCTACAAAGGCCGGCTGCCCACCGAATGAGCGATGGCGTACTGCGCGGCGTAGTACGTGGACAGCACCAGCAGGCTGGCCAGTGGCAATCCGCCAGCAAACCGATCCCAGGCCAGCAGTGAATCGCTGGCGACGAACAACACGGCGCCCACCGCTGCCCAGCGTGCGCTGCACGATTCCGGCGCAGGCGCCTGCGGGCGAGCCCACGCACGTGCCAGCGCCAGCACCGCCATCGACGCCAGCACCACCACGTAGGCCAGCACCGGCATGCGCATCGGCGCCGGCAGGTGCGGCCACAGGCCCATCACATTGAGCGTGGCGAACGCGCCCAGCAACACGAACGCGGCCACCAGACCACGGCCCGCACGCAAGCCAGCACGGAACGCGACGATGTAGCAGACGTGGGCCAGCAGGAACGCGACCAGCCCCGGCACGAACGCATCCACCGGCAGCATCAGCGCGATGTCGCCTGCGCAGGACAGCAGCATGCCCAGCAGCACGGCGCGCCGATAGGACGGCGATGCCGCCGGCCGCGCCTGCCAGGCAATGGCCGCGATCAGCAGCGTGGTCGCTGGCTTGGCCAGCCAGTGCAGCCAGCGGCCATCGCCGTGCAGGAAGGCGCCAACGATGGCCAGGATCGCTGCCAGCAGGATCAGGCCATCGCGGCGCCCGTGCATCATCGGGCCTTCCACAGCTCGGCAAGGCGGTCCGGCTTGCCGGCGATGCGTTCCAGCACCGGGTACTGCAGGCCACCGTGGTAGTCGATGTTCATCGTCTCGATGCGGTCGAACTGCTTGACCAGCAGCACGATGGGCGCTTTGTCCTTGGCCGCGGCAGAGACGGCGTCTTTCAGGCGCTCGCTGCTGTATTCGCGGCCACCCACGGCAATCACCTTCATGCCCGGTGCCAGGCCGGCATTGAAGGCCGGGCTGTCCCAGATCACGTCGCCCACCACGCCGGTGTCGAGCACGGTGGCACCCAGCGAGTAGGCCAGCAGCGCGGCCTTGGCGCGCTTTTCCTGGGCCTTGTAGGCCTCGTTCGGCGTATCGCGGTAGGCCAGCTTCCACCCGGCGCGTTCGAGGCCACCGGTCAGCGTGCCATGGCCATCCAGACGCTCCCGCAGGAAGCTGGCCCAATCGAAGGCTGCGATGCCATTGAGCGTCGCCACCACGTCGTCGAAGGTGTACGTATTGACGTCCCACGTGCCGTTGCCGACGCCGAAGAACGCACGTGCGAAATCATCCAGGCTGCGGCGGTTGCCACTCAGCTCGCGCAGCTTGCCTTCCACGTCCAACCACAGCATCTGCCCACCGGAGTAGTAATCCTCGCTCATCTGGTAGTTGCGGTAGGCCAGCCCGCGACGCTGGGCGATGGTGGGGTCGTTGGTGGTGTCCTGCAGCGGCCGCCACGCCAGGCCCGGACGGCCACGGTCATAGGTCGCCGCGACATTGGCCAGCATGTCGCGGGCCTGGTCGGCCGACCACAGGCCCGAGCGCGCGGCCAGCACCTGGCCCCAGAACTGGGTCTGGCCTTCGTAGACCCACAGCAGGCTGTCGCCCATCGGCACGTTGAAATTGGCCGTGGCCAGGTCCGCACCACGACGGTACTTGCCGTTCCAGGAGTGGGTGTACTCATGCGGCAGCAGATCGCGCATCCACGCGTTCTTGTCCCATTCGGTGAAGTAGCCCGGGGCCGCGCTGTTCTCGCTGGAACGGTGATGTTCCAGGCCGATGCCACCGAGGCGGTCGGTCAGGGCCAGCAGGAATTCGTAGTGATCGTAGTGGCGCGCGCCGTACAGCTTGTCGGCCTGCTGCACCAGCGCGCGATGCTGCTTGATCTGCGCCTCGGTCGGCTTCAGCGACTTGGCGTCGTCGGCGAACACGTTCAGGTGCACCGGCACCTTCGCGCCCGGGTCGAGGTCGATGCGCTGGTGGTGCTCGCCGGCAAACAGCGGCGAATCGACCAGGTGGTCATAGGAGATCGGCTTGAACACCACGGTGTCGCCGTCGCGGCGCGCGGTTTCCAGGGCGGTGGCATATGCCCAGCCCTTGGGCAGGGTCACGCTGGCCTGCGCCTGCAGGTTGCGCGCATCGACGCCGGCCGGATACAGCGAGTTGGCGTTCCACTGCAGGTTGAGCATTTCCGGGGTCATCACCACCCGGCCCTGGCTGCCGCCCTGCGAGGAGAGGAAATCGAAGTGGGCGACGATCTCGCTGACACCCTCGGGCACGTCCACCTTGAACGCGTACACGTTGAACTGGTCGCGCTGCCAGGCCAGCGGCTTGCCGTTGGCGGTCACGCGCAGGCCGGCCAGCTTGTCGATGGGGCCGGTGGGCGAATGGTTGCCGGGAATCCACTGCGGGTACAGCAGGGTGACCGGACCGGGCGTGACCGGCACGGTGGCGGTCACCTTGAAGATGCGACGGGCAAGGTCACGTGCATCCACATCGATGCGCAGCAGGCCAGGCGCCGCGGCATCGCCCGGTGGCGGGGTCTGCGCCAGCGCAGGCGTGGACGCCAGCGCGAACAGCACGGACATCACCAGGGCACGGGTCTTCATCAGGCAGGTTCCAGCTACGGTAGAACCTTTGATGCTAGGCCCGTGCAGTGCAGAACCCCATGGCCGAAGGTCATGGTCGAGAGAACTGGTGAGGCACGACCATCACGGGAGCTGATTCGACGCCCCTTCCTTTTCAGCCGCGTCGATTTGCGCTTTCAATCGCGCCGGATCTTCGATCCTGACACCGGTCAAGCACCTTGAGCCGGTTGCATCGAAAAACACCGTCGACGCCGAGCCTCCCTGAAAGTGCGCATAACCCAGTACCGGCGCAGGAGAATCGGCCAGCGGCGCCCATACGATCTTGCCAAGTGTCAGCTTCGTCTTCGCAACCTCCCGCTCGACACACCCGCCAGATGCTTTCACAACGATCACGGTCTGGCCTGACCGTTGATCAAGCTCGGTGGCAAGTTCAATTCCACCGAAATTCCGGGCGATCCCAGAGACCAACGCAGCGTCCGCGCCGGAGCCGCTCTCGATATCCAACGCATCAGCGGCGGCCTGCGGCCCGACGCTTCGCGCCACCTCCAGCCTCTCGATGTAGTCCAGCGCTGCCAGTTGCGAAGCTTTTGCGGCGGGACTCCATGCTTGAGAAGAAGGTGCCGCCGCAACCGCTGCGAGGGGAATGAGCGCAGACGTGATCAGTAATGACTTCATTGTCACTCTCACGAATTCAGCGAAGATGATTCGCATCGTAGTGGCCCTCATGGTGCCAGGTCACTGCTGTGGACGAGGATCCCGCAATTGTCCGCCCGCGTCCCCTACGTGAAAATGCGACGCGCGTTTGTCCGCCTCCAGCAGTTCGACCGATGTCAGCCTCATCCGAGCGCCGGGCCATGCCCGGCGATCAACCTGCCAGAAGTGGATCCACGCCATGCATGGATGAATTACATCCACAAGCAGTGCGAACCAAGGTTCGCACCTACCATTCGGGCGGGTTCGCACCCACCATTCGGGCTGGTTCGCACCCACCACTCGGGCTGGTTCGCACCCACCAAGGGGATTGCCGGTCAGTCGACCAACCGCAGCCGCAGTTCCTTCGGCAGCGCGAACACCATCGATTCCGGCTCGCCATCCAGCTCGCCCACGCCGTTGGCGCCCAGTTCGGCCAGGCGGGCCAGCACGCCATCCACCAGCACCTGCGGTGCCGAGGCGCCGGCGGTCACGCCGATGTGCTGCTTGCCTTCCACCCAGCGCGGGTCGATCTCGTGCGCGCCGTCGATCAGGTAGCTCTCCACGCCTTCGCGGCGGGCAAGCTCACTCAGGCGGTTGGAATTGGAGCTGTTCGGCGAACCCACCACCAGCACCAGGTCGCAGCGCTTGGCCAGGTCACGCACGGCGTCCTGGCGGTTCTGCGTGGCGTAGCAGATGTCGTCGTTCTTCGGGCCCTGCATCTGCGGGAACCGCTCGCGCAGTGCCTCAATGATGCCGCGCGTGTCGTCCACCGACAGCGTGGTCTGGGTGGTGTAGGCGAAGTTCTCCGGCTGGTTGATCTCCAGCGTGGCGACCTGCTCCACGTCCTCGACCAGGTAGATCTGGCCGGTACCGGCTTCGCGGTTCCACTGGCCCATGGTGCCTTCCACTTCCGGATGGCCGGCGTGGCCGATCAGCACCACGTCACGGCCGGCACGGCAGTGGCGGGCCACTTCGAAGTGAACCTTGGTCACCAGCGGACAGGTGGCGTCGAACACTTTCAGACCACGGCGCTCGGCTTCCTGGCGCACGGCCTGGGAAACACCGTGCGCGCTGAAGATGACCGTGTTGTTGTCCGGCACTTCATCGAGTTCC
>PJUE01000583.1_pt1 | contig 20111 bp, 21 predicted proteins | sample 1512171 | NCBI WGS metagenome assembly PJUE01 (sample SAMN08177674, study PRJNA422409) | Feces metagenome, whole genome shotgun sequencing project. | isolation source: Chicken feces (3) enriched on wood chips: alkali lignin treatment | host: Gallus gallus | place: USA: Madison | collected 2015-01-15
ATTCTCTTTTTTAAACCCAGCTCTTTTCAAACAAAAAAAGCTGAAAATGCCTTTTTGAAATTCAAAAGTTCAATAAATAAATCTGAAGCCATCCGTTTTTTAGCTTCAAAAATCCAGATTAAAGCAGCTTTATTTTTTTTTACCTCTTATTATATATACGAATCTGCAAAAAATACTATTATAGCGTATAAACCATACAAACAAAAAACAGCACACTATAGAGTATGCTGTTTTGTTCATTATAATATGTCTGTATTATTTTTTGACAATCTTTTCTGTGGTCTCAACACCATTTTCGAATTTTATCTTAGCTACATACATCCCCGATGCCAACATTGAGATATCTAAAGTATTCGCAGTACTCTGTAAAACCTGTTTTCCAGATAAATCATACAAAACAATCTCACGTAACGTTTCAGAAGCATTTACCGTTACCACATCTGATGATGGATTTGGATAAAGACTGTAATCAACATATTTTATGTCTTCTATAGAAACTGTACCTTCAACGTCTTGCGAGAAGAAGAAAAGCGATAAAGGAAAATTACCTTCGCCACCAGTAAAAACTGCTGCCGGAACATTTATTTTAAAGGTATGGGATCCCGCATCAACATCTCCCAAATCAATAATTCTGTTTGGAATTACATCACCCGGGCACCAATTATTCCATGAAGTCCATTGCGCTTCTGTTTTTGGAGCATTTCCATAAATCATATTTGCTTGAGTATTATAATAACGGTAGGGCTCACAACTTTTACCACCCGGTTTATAGGTCAACACTTCTTGATCATCAAAATACACATAATGCTGTCTTCTCACATACTCTTCTCCTCCTGAATTTGCTCCGTGATTGGAAGTAATCAAATGAAGTGCACCTTCACTTATAGGATTATCCAATTCAAAATTAATAATTCTGGTTGTTGTCCCAGGTACATCTGTAGCATTATAATTATTAAAATTGATATTATTCGCTAAAGGTTTGATAAAAAATTGTCCGCGATCATATCCGGTATTGGAAGAATTAAGAATTAAAGTCCCTTCAAAAACATCATTTCTACCTGCACAACCTGCAACTTGTGTATTAGCAGCATAAGGAACTCCGAATACATACAATTCAAACCATATATCATACTCCTGTCTTATAGCCTGGTCTTTAAATAAACCTAATAAATGATGTAACTCAAATTTGTACGGCACCTCGTCAGGCATTTTATTCTTATTCATAAAAGGTGTGATAAATCTACCCACTTCAATAGTTTGCTTATCAGCAGATGTCACTGGTTGTCCTTTTGGCACCAAAGAAACAAAAACACCTCCAATACGGTCATAATTATCACATAAGGCGCCTATCTTCACCTGAACTTCAAAAGTTTTAAGCAACCCATCCATTTCCTGATCAGATAATTTTTTTGCATATCTTGAATTATCGATTCTTACAATTCCTTCAGGAGTGGGTAATGTAGAAGGTGTAGCATATCCATCGTAAAAAACAATGTTATTAAATAAAGTGACACTATACTCCTGAGCACTCATTAATAAAGGAGAAAGCATTAATGCTATAAAAAATGCTTTTAAAGTAATTTTATTCATAGTAATCAATTAAGTTGTTGCAACAAAAATAACATTTAGCATAAAAAAAACAACTAAAATATACAACTATTATATTTTTTTAACACATAGGCAAAAATATTACTTTCAGTTATCACAAATTTATTATCTATAATAGCACAAATGCAATAATACATATATAGATTTGCAGAACTTTAGAGAGAAATTTTCTTAATCGTAAATACTTATTTATATTTACAGTAAAAATTGCCTTTATGAAAAATTATGCAGTGACCCTTATTATTGCTGCTTCTATATTAATAGGAGCTTTTATGCTGACAAATGCTTTTAAAAACAGAAATAACAGCAACGACACAATTAGTGTTACAGGTCTTGGTTCTCAGGATTTTGTTTCCGATTTAATTGTCTGGAACAGTTCTTTCTCAAAAAGAAGTTTTGATTTAAAAGAAGCGTATGCAGGTTTAGATACTGACCGCAACACTATTAAAACCTATTTATTATCAAAAGGAATCAAAGAAAGTGACATTATTTTTTCTTCTGTAAATATTAACAAAGAATTTACCACCACTTTTGATTCAAATAACAATGTACATTCACAAACATTTGCCGGATATACACTAACTCAAAATGTAAATGTAGAAAGCAAAGAAATTACAAAAGTAGAAAATGTATCCAGAGAAGTTACGGAGCTGATTAATTCGGGTGTTGAGCTTTATTCTAATCCACCGGAATATTATTACACTAAATTATCGGAACTTAAATTAAAGATGATTGCTGAAGCAACAAAAGACGCAAGATCCAGAGCAGAGCAGATTGCGGATAATGCAGGCGCTAAATTAGGGCATCTTAAAAAATCAGATATGGGTATTTTTCAGATTATTGCTCAAAATTCTTCAGAAGACTATTCATGGGGAGGCTCTTTTAATACCTCTTCCAAAAATAAGACAGCAACTATTACTATAAAACTGGTATACAATATTAAATAAACAAAAAAGCAAATCTATGATTTGCTTTTTTTTATGGGTGTAATTCAAGAATCTCTTTCTGAATAGAAACCCCTTTATCATCATTATACCACTTTTGAAGAGCTGTTTTTAATTCTTCATTAATACCGCCATATTTGTTCTTTAAATCTTCTACTAAAGCCACTGCACCTGATGGTCTCGGTCCCCAGTTTGAAATTTCTTTCATCGTATCAGCTTCAAGAATTATCATTTTAGGTATTGACCGACCTCCATTAGTAAGATAATGATCCATCAGTTCTTTATTTTCATCTCTCAATACAATTTTAAGTTCTACGAATGGAGTTACTTCAGCCATTTTATTCATCACAGGTAATATTTGAGCTGCATCACCACACCATCCTTCCGATAATACTAACCAAATGTATTTTTTAGAAATATTTTTTAAGCCCTCCTTAACTTCATCTGTGACAACGACTGTCTTATCCAATCGATTCATCCGCTGTGCATTTAACTTACTATAAGCAAGAATTTCATCTGATTGAGTGTCACCTGTTGATTTACTTTGTGTAATTAAGCTATCAACTAAATCTCTATACGCTTTATATGTATAAGATTTTGTTATGCTTTGTTCGTAAAGTTGTTTCATTATATTAATTTTATAGATTCAAAGATAAACCCAAATCTTAAATTTCAAAAATTAGTATATGGAAAAACACACATTAGAATTCGGTATTGTACTTTCTGGTGGCGGACACAAAGGATTAGCACATGCTGGGGTTCTAAAGTTTCTAAATGAAGTAGGAATTCATCCTCAGGTAATCGCAGGTACGAGTGCAGGATCGATTGTGGGTAGTTTATATGCACAAGGTTTAAATCCTGATCAGATTCTTGCTTTTTTTCAATCGGTCAGTTTTTTTAGCTGGAGTCATATAACTTTTAAAAAAGCTGGATTTCTGGATGCCAATTCCTTTGGAACTTATCTGAAAGAAATTTTCGAGGAAAAGACTTTAGGCGAATTAGAAAAGGATCTTTTTATTACCGCCACAGACATCAGCAGAGGAAAATTAAAAATATTTAACCAGCAAACGAAGATTACGGATGCTGTTTTAGCATCGAGCGCATTTCCCGGAGTATTCTCTCCTGTCATTGTAAATGGAAAGTTATATAGTGATGGTGGCATTTTAAACAATTTTCCTGTAAATACGATTCAGGGCCGATGTGACTTTATTATAGGAGTTAATGTTTGTCCGATGGTTGATACAGAAGTTTCAAAATTTACCAGCATCAAGTCTGTAGCAATACGCGCTTACGAAATTATGACAATGCATAATTCTAATGCTTCAAATGAACTTTGTGACTGGTACATAGAACCTCAGGCACTGGCAGCGTACAATACGTTTGAAACCAATAAAAAAAGAATGGAAGAGATTTTTAATATTGGCTATCAGGAAGCTAAGAAAACCTACAAAAATTTAAAGGATAAAATAAGATAAGCTATTTTATACAATCATAATATGATTATATTTGCATAAAAATCCTGATTCGATGAAATACAAAAGAATACTTTTAAAACTAAGCGGAGAAGCTTTAATGGGAGATAATCAATATGGTATTGATCCAAAACGTTTGGCTGAATATGCTGCAGAGATAAAAAAAGTGCATGAATTAGGTGTTGAAGTAGCTATCGTAATTGGAGGAGGAAATATTTTCAGAGGTGTTTCGGGAGCCAGCAACGGTATGGATCGTGTACAGGGAGATTATATGGGAATGCTTGCGACAGTAATCAACGGAATGGCACTGCAAGGTGCTCTGGAAGATATCGGTCTTTTAACAAGACTGCAAACTGCTTTAAAAATTGAAGCTATTGCTGAGCCTTACATCAAAAGACGCGCAGTACGCCATCTTGAAAAAAACAGAATTGTAATTTTTGGTGCCGGTACTGGTAATCCCTATTTCACAACCGATACAGCAGCAGTATTGAGAGGGGTAGAGATAAATGCAGATGTGATTTTAAAAGGTACAAGAGTAGACGGTGTTTATACTGCTGATCCGGAAAAAGATCCTTCAGCTGTAAAATTTGAAACCATTACTTTTTCTGATGTTTTACAGAAAAATTTAAATGTGATGGATACCACTGCTTTTACTTTAAGCCATGAAAACAAGCTTCCGATTGTAGTGTTTGATATGAATAAAGAAGATAATCTTCTGAAAGTTTGTAAAGGAGAATCTATTGGAACAACAGTATACTAATAACAAAAAATAAAAAACTAAAGTCATGACAGAAGAAATTAATTTCATCATAGACGAAGCAAAAGAAGCAATGGAAGGAGCAATTGCTCATTTAGAAAAATCCTTGCTAAATATCAGAGCCGGTAAGGCTTCACCACAAATGCTTGGCAGTGTATTTGTTGATTATTACGGTTCACAAACTGCACTTTCGCAAGTAGCGAACATCAATGTTCCTGATCCGAGAACATTAACGGTCACGCCATGGGAAAAAAACATGTTGCAACCTATCGAAAAAGCCATTATGATTGCTAATCTTGGTTTAAATCCGATGAACAACGGAGATATGATCATCATCAATATCCCTGCATTAACAGAGGAGCGCCGACGTGATCTGGTAAAACAATCGAAAGGAGAAGCTGAAGATGCAAAAATAGGAGTTAGAAATGCCCGAAAAGATGCTAACAACGATATTAAAAAACAGGAAAAAGAAGGTACTTCTGAGGATATCTGTAAAGGCGCAGAAGATGATATCCAAAAATTAACAGATGCCTATATCAAAAGAATTGATGATATTTTAGCTGTAAAAGAAGCTGAAATCATGAAAGTATAAATTCACTTCATTAAAAAATGACATTTATATTATAAAAAAAGTCCGATTGTAATAATCGGACTCTTTTTTTATCTCTATTTTTTACTTTTTCTGTTTTTCTATCTTTGCTCTGTTCCAGTACACATCCATTTCTTCCAGTGTGAGATCAGACAGTTGCTTTCCGTCTTTTTGTACTTCCTGTTCCAAATATTGAAATCTATAAATGAACTTTTTATTGGTTTTTTCCAATGCGTCTTCCGGATTGATGTTTTTAAAACGAGCATAATTGATCATAGAAAATAACACATCTCCAAATTCCTCTTCCATTTTTTGCACATCATCTTTCTGAACTTCAGCCTGAAACTCATTCATCTCCTCTTCAACCTTATCCCATACCTGATCAGCGTTATCCCAATCAAAACCTACTCCTTTTGCTTTTTCCTGTATTCGCATGGCTTTTATCATTGCCGGAAGGCTTTTAGGAACACCACTTAAAACCGATGTGTTGCCTTCTTTAAGTTTTAATTTCTCCCAGTTTTTTTTGACATCTTCTTCATTATCTACGTGTACATCTGCATAGATGTGTGGATGTCTCATTACTAATTTGTCACTAATGGCATTACATATATCTGCTATATCAAAAGCATTTTCCTCACTTCCTAATTTTGCATAAAATACGATATGCAACAATACATCTCCGAGCTCTTTTTTAATTTCTTCCAAATCCCTATCAAAGATGGCATCTGTAAGTTCATACGTTTCTTCAATAGTCAGATGTCGCAACGTTTCAAATGTCTGTTTTTTGTCCCACGGACATTTTTCTCTCAGATCATCCATGATGTTTAATAATCTATTAAAAGCGGATAGTTGTGATTCTCTTGTATTCATTTTAAAAAGTAATCTTGTTTGTACTTATAATTGTTCAAATCTAATGAAACATCTTTTAAGGGATAAAAATAAGTATATTAAATCTTGAGAAGTATATAAGTCTAAAAAATAAATCCTGCCAATTGACAGGATTTATACAGAAACTATTCTTCTTTTTTAGCTTTCTTAGCTTTTGGTTTTTCTTCTGCTTCAGCTTTTGCTTTCGGAGCAGCTTTTTTAGCTTTTGGTTTTTCCTCTCCTTCAGCTTTTGGCTCAGCCGTTTTTTTAGCTTTTGGTTTCTCTTCTGCAACAGGCTCTTCAACAACTGCATTGAATTGCTCAATAAAACCTGCTTTATGTAAAATGTTATACCAGTTTAATACTTTTTTAATATCAGAAGCATATACTCTTTCAGTATCATAATCCGGAACTATTTCTGCAAAATAATTTTCTAATGTACCGTTATCCGATTTATGAGATATAGCTTCTCCTTTGTTTTCTTTTTTTGCTATGTTAGCGAAAACTTCAAACAATTTAATCTCTCCGGTTTGGGTATAAATAGATATTTCTGATAATAAACTTACATTGCTTTTTAATCCTACGGTTAGTTTTTTACCATCCACTAAAGATTCTGCAATAAACCCAGATCTCGTTTGGATTTTTAGCTCATATAATCCTGGTTTTCCAGAAATTGATAAAACTTTTTCTACACTCATTGTTACTTATTTTTTCAAGGACACAAATATCATAATTTGAAACTAATATCCAAAAAATTATCGTCCTCTTTTATTTATAAATTTCATTTTATAGTCTGCATTTACTTTTCCATCCATAATATTTTGCAAACGTTTGGCATTTAATTTCTTTTTTAATGATGATATTTTATCCGTAAACAGTATACCTTCTATATGATCATACTCATGTTGAATTACACGTGCTGCATATCCGTCAAATACATCTGTATGTTTATTGAAATTCTCATCGTGGTATTCAATGGTAATAACCGGTTTTCTGTAAACATCTTCTCTTACTCCCGGAATACTTAAACAGCCTTCATTAAAAGCCCATTCCTCCCCTTCTTCTTTTATAATTTTTGCATTGATGAAAACCTTTTGAAAATCTCTTAGGTAATCTTGTTCTTCTTTTGTCAGATCTTCATCATCACTAAAAGCTGAACAGTCTACAACAAACAAACGAATTGGAAGTCCTATCTGAGGTGCAGCCAATCCTACACCATAGGAGTTTTCCATAGTTTCGTTCATATTTTCAATTAATTTTTGTAAATCAGGATAATCTTTGCTAACCTCTTCTCCCTTTTTTCGTAAAACAGGGTCTCCATAGCCCACTATAGGTAATATCATTCTTTTGAATTTAATTTGTTAGGATATAACGCTGCAAAATTAAACAATTTCAGCGAATTGCCTCATAGAAAATCCATCTTAAATATGTCTTTAAAATAAGATAAACCAATCACTATTATTAGTAGCTTTGTAGTTATATTTTCAGGCTATGTATAGAAAAATAATCAAGAAAATTGGAGACAACCATTTGTATGATGCCGTCAAAACTACTTTTGCCGCTTCCATACCTTTTCTTTTTTTTCACACTGAAGACACTTTCAGTATAGCCTTTACCTTTGCTATGGGAGCATTGTTGACGGCTCCGGTTGATATTCCCAGTAGTCTTAAACATAAAATAGTAGGTCTGACTTCAGGTAGTTTTATGATTGCTGCAATAACCCTTTTGCTGGGTTCTACCTACCATATTCCCTGGCTTTTTTACCCTATTTTTATCTTTATCCTGTTTTTTATCAGTATGATAGCAGTATATGGTCATCGTGCGAATCTGCTCTCTTTTACAGGTCTTTTATGTATAAGCCTTGCATTTATACATGACTATCAAGGTCAGGAATTACTTATCAATTGTTTGTATTTATTAGGTGGTGGTATTATATATACGCTTATTTCTCTTATTTTTTATTTTATAAAACCGAGTAGATATATAACGCTTGAAGTAGCGAATTGTATTGAAAAAACAGCGGAATATTTAGACTTAAGAGCACAATTATGGAGTGAAGGAGTTGACAAAAATAAAATTATTCAGGATCAGCTTACACTTCAAATCAAATTAAATGAACTGCATGAAAGCATTCGCGAATATCTGATAAGAAATAAAGCCAATACAAGCAATTCAAGCAGTAATCGCAAATTACTTGTTTCCCACTCGCTTCTTTTGGAAATCATGGAACTGTCAAGCTCCAATGCATTTGATCATGCTCTGATAAGAGACATGTTTAAAGATCGTATGGAGATTATCAATGCATATCAACGACTCGCAGAAAACTTTGCCCTAACCCTTCATTCGTTGTCATATCACATCAAAGCTAATAAAAAGTATCATTCACCAGTTTCTCTTACTACAGAAATAAAAGCAATTAAAACAGCTTTAGATTCTTTTCAGAAAGAAAAAAACTGGTTAAATACACAGGAAGAAATGGTTGTTTTTTCTAACGTCATGCAATACGCAAATAAACAGTTAGAAAAAATAAAAGGACTTGAACGCGTTTTCAAAGGACGTGTAAATGCAGATCAACTCAGAGGGAAATATAAAGATCTGGAAAAGTTTTTGACCCCACAGCATTACCGATTTTCTACATTGATTGAAAATCTCACTTTTGATTCAATGATTTTCAGACATTCCCTACGTCTTACAATTACTATTGTGTTGGGCTTTATTTTAGGGCAAATATTGCCTTTACAAAAGGAATACTGGATATTGATGACGGTAGTCGTAATTATGCGTCCCGGTTATGGTCTTACCAAGCAACGTTCAAAAGAAAGGGTTATTGGTACCATTCTCGGCGGGTTGATCGCTTTTAGCTTTTTATTTTTTATACACAACACAGCTTTACTCGTATGTCTGACCATACTTACTATGATATTGGGTTACTGGCTGTCTTACTCCGACTATAAAATCGGAGTGACATTTGTAACCATTTATGTAGTGTTTATATATGGTATGCTGACTCCTAACTATGCTGATCTTCTCAAATACAGAATTATTGATACCGCTATAGGTGCTTTTCTTGCTTTTGCCACTACGCATCTGTTATGGCCATCATGGGAATTTTTAAAGATAAAAACCCATTTGAAAAAGTCTTTGGAAGCCAATAAAGAATATGTCAAAGAAATTCAGCAATACTATAATACAAAAGGTGAGCTTACCACTACTTACAAAATAGCGCGTAAGTATGCATATATAGAAGTAGGTAATCTGATGGCATCCTTTCAACGCATGATACAGGAGCCTAAGTCAAAACAGCGCAATAAAGCAGAATTGTATGAACTTACAGTACTGAACCAAACACTGATATCCGCAGCAGCCGGAATAGGAACATATATTCAATGGCATCCTACAACAGAAGCTTCAGAAGCTTTTAACATTGTAATGAACAATATCATCGAAAATCTGGATCACAGTCTGGCAATTTATGAAAATAAAAAAACAGACTCTGAAAATACAGATTCCGATGTGGACGATATCGAAAACACTGAAGTAGAAATCAGTTTCACAAAATTAAAGCAGATGCGCCGTAATGAAATTGAAAATGAATTACTGCCATTTGATGAAAAAATACAGAAATTAGAAGAATCCCAGCTCATTATTGACCAACTTATCTGGATGGTCAATTTATCGAAACAGATTCTGAAAATCTCAAAAAAGCTTAAAGCAAAAAAAATAAAATAATCATTTAATACGGTTTATAAAATTATGTTTTCAAACGGTCAGCTACTATTTGCCGCTTTATTTATCATTGTCTTTACCATTGCAATGATTTATGTTTATAGAAAAGACTTGAAAATGCACAAAATGTATTATAAAGGCAGTATATGGATACTGGTTTCCTTTTTTGCATTTGTAGGATTTCTCTATCTTATTAAGTATTTATGGAAAGAATAAATTTTATACATTTGGATAATTTTAAAAAAACACTTATGAAAATTTTTAAATATATTATTCTGCTGTTGGTGCTCGGAATCATCTCCCTTACTGTATTTATAGCAACATCCAACGGAGCATATGAGTTCAGTAAATCAAGAGAAATTGAACTGAACCGATCTACTATTTTCAATTACCTCAGTGATTATAAAAACTGGAATACCTGGAATCCAGAATTAGAAAATAAAAACAATATTATTTATGATTCTATCTCTAAAGGCAAAAATGCCGGATTGAAATGGAACCATAATTATTATAAAAATACAGGGTTCTACCCTAACGACAGCTTGTCGCAAAAAGCAATGATCAATAATGAAATGACAACTTCTACCTTTTACCTGAAAAAAACGGAAACCGGTACTCAAATCACCTGGAAAGTAAAAGGCAAAATGAGTTTTCTGGAAAAAGTAAAAGTCTTTTTCTTTGGGGGAGCTGAAAAAATATTGGGTGGCAACTATGAAAAAGGGCTGAACAATATCAATCATTATCTGGTAAAAGAATTGTCTGACTATAATGTTCAAAGCATAGGAATTATTGAAATTCCTCAGGTATATTATATCAAGCAAAATGTGCGTTCACGAATTGATGAACTGGGCAGTAAAATTTTTCAATCTATGGAGTCAATGCAGGTTTTTGTAAAAGAAAACAACCTGGTAGCAAATGGGGCTCCATTTACTGTTTTTGAAGACATAAATGTCAATTTAGGATATGTAAATTATGCGGTTTGCTTACCGATTACTACAGAGATACATACTTCTGAAGGCAGTGATATCATCAGTGGAAAATCGGATAGCTTTTTTGCTTTTAAAACAGTATTGAGAGGTGATTACTCCCATAGTGATAAAGCATGGCAGGAAAACAGAAATGCTATCACTAAATATAAACTTACAGAGAACAAAACCATCAAACCGGTAGCCATCTACAAAAAATCAATTCTGGATACCAACAAACCATCTGAATGGGAAACAGAAATACTCACTCCGGTATTTGAAAAATATGTAGTTCCGGAACTCGAAGTTGAAAATGATTCAACTAAAATCCGTTAACATAAAAAAGCTCTTGAAAATTCAAGAGCTTTTTTTATATCAATATATTACTATATCTTTAACCGCAATCTTTCATACAATTTATTAATCCGAATATTTGAATAATCGTTTTATAGGTTCCAATATAACAGACAGAATACGTTCTGAAATACATCATTAAAGAAACCATAATTACATATTATTGAATAACGTACACGAAATTTCTGCTTATGAGTATAATAAAAAAAGCGATAGAATATTCTATCGCTTTTAGATTTATGCTTGTTTATTTTCTTCCTGTATTGGCAGATCTCCTTTCATTAAGAATGAAATGACATCTTTATTGATAGCCTCCATAGTCGCTTTAAACAAATTAAAGGCTTCAAACTTATAAATCAATAAAGGATCTTTCTGTTCGTGAACCGCTAACTGTACAGATTGTTTCAGTTCATCCATTTTGCGTAAATGCTTTTTCCAGGCTTCATCCAAAATAGACAGCGTAATGTTCTTTTCAAAATCATTAATGAGGGTTTTCCCTTCAGAAGTATATGCTTTTTCTAAGTTCGTAACAACATTTACGCTTTTGATACCATCTGAAAACGGAACTACGATACGCTCAAATTGACCTGAATTGTTTTCATATACATTTTTGATCACTTTAAAAGCTTCCATAGAACTGAATTCTATTTTTTGCTGATACTTTTTATACACGTATTCGTACAGTTTATCTACGAGTTCATTTGCCGTTCCTCTTGAGAATTCATCTTCTGTAAAAGGCACTTCAATTCCTAACAAACGAATGATATCAAACTCAAAATTTTTATAATCAGTATTCGCTTTATTGATCTCTACAAGATTATCGCATACATCAAACATCATATTTGCGATATCCACTTTAAGGCGATCTCCGTGAAGAGCATGACGACGGCGTTTGTAAACTACTTCACGCTGAGCATTCATTACATCATCATATTCCAAAAGACGCTTACGGGTACCAAAGTTGTTCTCCTCTACTCTTTTTTGCGCTTTTTCTATCGATTTGGTCATCCATTTGTGTTGAATAACTTCTCCTTCTTTCAAGCCCATCGTATCCATGATTTTCGCTACCCGTTCTGAACCGAATAAACGCATCAACGGATCTTCGAGCGAAACATAAAACTGTGAACTTCCCACATCTCCCTGACGTCCTGCACGACCTCTCAACTGACGGTCTACACGACGTGAATCATGACGTTCTGTACCAATAATGGCTAAACCACCTGCTTTTTTAACTTCATCAGTTAATTTGATATCCGTACCACGACCTGCCATATTGGTAGCAATGGTTACAACACCTGGTTTCCCTGCCTCTTCAACAATTTGTGCCTCTTGTTTATGCAATTTCGCATTCAATACGTTATGGTTTACACCACGCATTTTTAACATGCGGCTCAACAATTCCGAATTCTCTACAGAGGTTGTACCGATCAATACCGGTCTTCCTGCTTTTGATAACTCAGTAACATCTTCAATAACAGCATTGAATTTTTCACGGATCGAACGGAAAATTAAGTCTTCTCTGTCTTCACGTGCAATCGGACGGTTGGTTGGAATTTCAACGACATCCAGTTTATAAATTTCCCAAAGCTCTCCTGCTTCAGTGATCGCAGTACCTGTCATACCTGACAGTTTGCTATACATTCTGAAGTAGTTTTGTAATGTAATCGTTGCAAATGTTTGAGTGGCTGCTTCAATTTTTACATTTTCTTTCGCCTCAATTGCCTGGTGCAGTCCGTCAGAATAACGACGCCCATCCATGATACGACCTGTTTGCTCATCAACAATCAGTACTTTATTGTCAACCACTACATATTCTGAATCTTTTTCAAATAATGTATAAGCTTTTAATAATTGAGTTAGCGTATGGATACGCTCACTTTTTATTCCAAAATCCTGAAAAAGAGCTTCTTTTTTCAAAGTAGTCTCTTCACTTGAAAGATTTTGTTTTTCAATGGCAGCAATCTCAGTTCCTATATCCGGTAATATAAAGAAATTATCATCTACTCCCTGAGAAAGATATTTTACTCCGTTATCCGTTAATTCTACCTGATTATTTTTTTCATTTATAACAAAATACAACGCTTCATCTACCTTAGGCATTTCACGGTTGTTGTCCTGCATAAAATGATTTTCTGTTTTTTGAAGCAATTGTTTGATTCCTTCTTCTGAAAGGAATTTAATCAGTGCTTTATTTTTAGGTAAAGCTCTGTAGGCTCTCAACAAACTAAAACCACCTTTTTTAGTATCTCCGGCTTTGATTAATTTTTTAGCTTCCGTTAAAAAGTTATTTGACAACTGACGTTGTAAATTTACCAGATTATCTACTTTAGGTTTCAATTCTAAAAATTCATGACGGTCTCCCTGTGGAACAGGTCCTGAAATGATCAATGGAGTACGGGCATCATCTACCAAAACAGAATCCACCTCATCGACAATCGCATAATTATGTTTGCGTTGTACCAATTCCTCCGGTGTATGTACCATATTGTCACGCAGGTAATCAAAACCAAATTCGTTGTTGGTACCATACGTAATATCTGCCTGATATGCTTTTCTACGCTCAGGTGAGTTAGGTTGGTGGTTGTCAATACAATCTACCGTTAACCCATGAAACTCAAAAAGAGGAGCTTTCCATGCGCTGTCACGTCGTGCCAGATAATCATTCACCGTTACCAAATGTACACCATTTCCTGTCAAAGCATTAAGATACAATGGTGAAGTAGAAACCAATGTTTTACCTTCCCCTGTCTGCATTTCTGCAATTTTACCCTGATGCAGTACAATACCACCGATCATCTGTACATCATAATGAATCATCGCCCATGACAATTGCTTACCTGCAACCTCCCATGTATTAGACCAGATGGCTTTGTCGCCTTCGATCGTTACATAAGGTTTTGTCTGAGCAAACATACGATCCTCTTCTGTAGCTGTTACTTCAATTTGAGAATGGTTTGTAAAACGACGTGCTGTTTCTTTTACTACTGCAAATGCTTCCGGTAAAATTTCAAGCAGAGTTTTTTCTGACAAATCATACGCTTCTTTCTCTAAGGTATCAATAGAAGAATAAATTGTTTCTCTTTTGTCGATATCAGTAGTTTTTTCCAACTCATCTCGATAAGAAGCAATTTTTACATCCTGATTAGAACGCGCCTGTTTTATTTTTTCTTTGAAGTAAATGGTTTTAGCTCTCAATTCATCATTTGACAAAGTTTCATATGATAATTGATGACTATTAATTTTTTCTACTATCGGGCGCAGTGCTTTTACATCTTTTTGAGATTTGTCTCCGACAAACGCCTTCAGTAAACTATTTATGACACTCATAAATACATTTTTTTTATTAATAAATCCGTTATATTTCAACAAAAAAAGCCTCTAACATTTGAGACTTTTTGCAGTTTCTATTTTTTAATACTCATCCTCGTTCCAAAGGTAATCTTCGTCTGATGGATAATCTGGCCAAATTTCCTCCATAGATTCGTAGATTTCACCCTCATCTTCAATAGACTGAAGGTTTTCTACTACTTCTAAAGGTGCACCAGTTCTGATGGCATAATCGATAAGCTCATCTTTTGTAGCCGGCCATGGGGCATCGCTTAAATAGGATGCTAATTCTAGGGTCCAATACATCTTTAATTCTGATTTTAATTTAATTGCAAAAATAAATTTTAAACTTAAAAAACCAAGTGTTTTTTTGTTTATTATTCTAATATTTTTTAAGAACGACTATTTTACAGATGAGAATCTTCCTTTTTAGGAATCCATTTAACCTCATTTGCTTTCAGATCGAAAGTCAACTTCCGTGCCAATACAAAAAGATAGTCAGAAAGTCGGTTTAAATACTTTAAAACCATTTCGTCTGTCGGTTCAATGTCATTTAAATGAGCTGCCAGACGTTCTGCTCTTCTGCATACACAACGTGCAATATGACAATATGACACCGTTGTATGACCGCCCGGCAAAACAAAGTGCGTCATGGGTGGCAGTTCTGTCTCCATACTATCAATCTCTTTTTCTAAATAATCAAGATCCTTTTCAGAAATTTTAGGAATATTCAACCGTTCTTTTCCGTTTTTTAAAATGGCTTTTTCCGGATCAGTTGCCAGAATAGCCCCTACTGTAAACAACCGATCCTGTATCTCTATCAACACATCTTTATAATGTGTATCCATTTCCTGATCGCGAATAAGTCCTATATAGGAATTCAACTCATCAACAGTACCATAGCTTTCAATTCGGATATGAAATTTAGGTACACGGGTACCGCCAAATAAGGCTGTTGTTCCTTTATCTCCTGTTTTTGTATATACTTTCATAAAATTTTATTTTTGTCGGACATCGCTTTCCACTACTCCATCCCGTAATCGAATGATCCGGTGTGCATGCTCTGCAATATCTTCTTCGTGTGTTACTAAAATAACGGTATTTCCTTTACGGTGTATTTCATCAAACAACGCCATGATTTCTACTGATGTTTTGGTATCCAGATTCCCTGTAGGTTCATCTGCTAAGATAATAGACGGATGATTGACCAAGGCACGGGCAATTGCCACACGTTGTCGCTGACCTCCTGACAATTGATTAGGCTGATGATCCATACGATCGCTCAATCCTACCTGTGTCAGCACCTCTTCAGCGCGTTTATTGCGCTCCGATTTCGATTTTCCGGAGTATATCATAGGCAGAGCAACGTTGTCCAAAGCAGTAGTACGAGGCAATAGATTAAACGTCTGAAAAACAAATCCTATTTCTTTATTTCGAATTTCTGCCAGTTCACCATCATTCATCTTGCTCACGTCTTTACCATTTAGCACATACGAACCGGAAGACGGAGTATCTAAACAGCCTAAAATATTCATCAGAGTCGATTTTCCGGAACCTGAAGGTCCCATTAAAGCTACATAGTCTCCTTTGGCGATTTCAAGATCCACTCCCTTCAATACATATACCGTTTCCGCTCCTAAAGCAAAATTTCGCTTGATTTCTTTTATTTCGATAATCGTTTCGCTCATAATCTACGTTTAGTTATAGGTAGAACAAATATAGACAATGTTACATCCTTAAAAAAAAGTTTTCTTTGAGTTGCTCTTTCCGTATACAAATAAGACTAAACCAATAAAAGTTGAGTACCAAAGTGATGCCTGCATGATTTTCCAATAGCGTATCTAAAGACGTAGAACAAAAGTCCTTATTCCTTTTATCAATAATCCCTATAGAATCATTATGAAAAAAACACAGAAAAGACTCCAGTTTTTCGGGTGTAACGGATTTCGCATCTGCAACGACCAGGTCATATAAATGCTGCTGCTTATCAATTGCCTTATTAAAATCCGAATCCCTGACAAGTTTTTTTACTGCATCAGTATTCTCTAAAAAACAAATAGAAGACGGTTGAAAATAATCCAGCGTTTTTATCAAAAAAGAATCGGTTTTGCTCCATCTTTTATTTAGGTATTTCTTCCGTTGATAAATACCTTTAGTAAGGTAATTAAAAACAAAAGGAGAATGCACTCCATGCTGATTCGTAGATTTTAGTAAAAAACGAAAATAATTCATCGTTGTTTTGAGTATATCTGCAAAAATAATAAACGCATACCGGATGGAAACTAAAAAACTATTTTTTCTTTTTTTACAATACATTCAATGACAAGCAATTAATAGACGTCCTTTTAGGAACTTTAAAAAAAAGACATTTTTTACAGGCAAAAGGCTTGTCTGAAAGATAAAAACATTCTATATTTGCACTCGTTTAAAAACAAAACGGCCTCGTGGCGCAACTGAATAGCGCATCTGATTACGGCTCAGAAGGTTACTGGTTTGAATCCAGTCGAGGTCACTATACTAAAATAAAATAATTACCGGCCTCGTGGCGCAACTGAATAGCGCATCTGATTACGGCTCAGAAGGTTACTGGTTTGAATCCAGTCGAGGTCACAAAAAAACCTGATAGTTCTATCAGGTTTTTTTATATCTCAATTCACTTTTTTAAAATCATATTTACCAAACGGTAAAATTACCTGTGTTTTAGTAGGCGCATTCTCTACTTCAGGATCGTATTGTGTGGGATCTCCTATGACTGCATCTTCAGGAAACACTACTCTAAGAATAGAAGCCGATCCGTTTTTATAGACGTGCATTAAAAAATACATAGAAGCCAGATGATTGTTGTCATTATCCGGCTCTTTATAAAACATATACAGTCTTTGATTCGGAATTGTACAACCCAGACAATCTATGGTATTTCTTACTCTATGCCCATTAAAAATATAATATTCAGTATTTGATTCTCTATTTTCATTCAGCGTATTAAGTGTATTAAGCACCTCTACTCCGTTTTTAACAATACGGATACCGCCAATCAAAGCATCAACTTTAAAGCTCCCAATCAAATCCGTTCTTATAAATGTTTTCTTTACCAACCGTAATTGTATAGTAATATTATTCCCAGTATATTGCCAGATACCAGCGCCCGTAAACTGATCAAAATAGCCTTGGGTATCTTTAAAATAATAACCGTTATCACCATATAGGATTTCTGGATGGTAAAAATTATCAACTTCTTGAAATGTTTGTGAATAAATACATCCTGCTAATAAACTAAATAATATTGATAAAACCTTTTTCATACGCGAGAGGTATATATTAAAAGAAGTTTAAAAACCTAATTCACTTTTTTAAAATCATATTTTCCAAACGGTAAAATTACCTGTGTTTTAGTTGGCGCATTCTCTACTTCAGGATCGTATTGTGTGGGATCTCCTATGACTGCATCTTCAGGAAATACGACTCTGAGAATAGAGGCCGATCCGTTTTTATATATGTGCATTAAAAAATACATATCTGTCAAACGCTGATTATCATTATCCGGCTCTTTATAATACATATACAGTCTTTGATCCGGAATTGTACATCCCAGACAATCTATAGTGTTTCTAACTCTATATCCGTCATAAATAAAATAATTAACACTTGAGTTTTTATTTTCATTCAGCGTATTGAATGTATTAAGCACCTCTACTCCGTTTTTAACAATACGGATACCACCTACCAAAGCGTCTTCCTTATAAGTATTACCTATAGTTTTTTCAATAAATGTTTTTTTTACAAACCGTAACTGTATGATGATGTTATTTGCTGTATACTGCCAGGTACCCGTTTCTGTAAACTGATCAAAAAAAACCTTTTGTATCTTTATAATAATAGCCATTTTCACCATACGAATTCATTCCGGAATAGTTATGCACATCCATAATGGTAAATTGCTGTGCTATGCTTACTTGGGTTATCAATAAGGTAACTATAAAAAATATTGTTTTCATACTACAGGTTATAAGGAATCATTAATCTTAAAAACCTAATTCACTTTTTTAAAATCATATTTACCAAACGGTAAAATTACCTGTGTTTTAGTAGGCGCATTTTCTATTTCAGGCTCGTATTGCGTAGGATCTCCTATGACTGCATCTTCAGGAAATACGACTCTAAGAATAGAAGCGGGACCGTTTTTATATATGTGCATTAAAAAATACATAGAAGCCAGATGATTGTTGTCATTATCCGGTTCTTTATAATACATATACAGTCTTTGATTCGGAATCGTACAACCCAGACAATCTATAGTATTCCTTACTCTATGTCCATTATAAATAAAATAATTAACATTTGAATTTTTATTTTCATTCAGTGTATTGAATGTATTAAGCACCTCTACTCCGTTTTTGATGATACGCATACCACCGATTAAGGCATCAATTTTAAAACTCCCAAGCAAATCCGTTCTTATAAAAGTCTTTTTTACAAACCGTAATTGAATGATGATGTTGTTACCTGTATATTGCCAGATACCCGCTTCTGTAAACTGATCAAAATAGCCTTGGGTATCTTTAAAATAATAACCATTATCACCATAAGAAATTTCTGTTCCTACTCTGTTAAAACGGTCTACCTCCTGAAATGTTTGCGAAACAGCTAATTGAACTATTAAACAAACTAATAATGTAAGTATATTTTTCATATTAATTGATATTTGTATATTGAACCTGACTATTATTGCTTAAAGTAAGCTGCTGCCAACTACCGTCAAAACTACCTTCATTCGCCTCTAAAAAATAAATATTCATCTTTAAGCCATATTTTTTTAAAACCCGTAATAACGCTCTTTCGTATTTTTTCTTTTTGATATGTTCGGCGTCATTTGTAAGTTCAATTTCACTATATCTATCTTTTAATTCTTCTTCCAGTTTTTCCCATTTTTCTGTTTTTTTATCTATGACGTATCGTTTATTGGCAACGAAATCTACTTCTTTTTCTTTTATAAAGCCGTCATATTCTGTAGCAATATTCTCTGAAGTTACATTATTGGGCAGCATCAACATATACATTCCGTATTTATTGACGACTCCGATAAAGGCTTCTGCCGGTTTACGATTCGGCTGTTCAGATGATTTGTTGGCATATTTAAATATGGCCCCCAAATCTCCGGCTGAAAACAATGGTGTTCCTACTCCCGTTGAAGTAATCCCCAGATTTAAAGGATGAAGGTGTATGACTCCGAAAAAAGTCCAGGAAGCATTTCCGGCATCCAATTGTTTTTTGTTTCCATTTGTACTGGTAAAAACCAACCTGCCTCCTAATGGATTATAGGTATAATTTCCGTTCTGAATACCAAACTGATACGCAAAACCCGATTCTCTGGTATCGTTCATTCTGCCATACAGCGTTTGTATGTCTTGTTTTAAAAATGAAGATACGGCTTTTAATACTTTTGCATTGGTATTACCGGAGCCCATATTTACCTGTCCGATAAGGATTTTTGATTTTACCAGA
>PJUE01000584.1_pt1 | contig 20028 bp, 19 predicted proteins | sample 1512171 | NCBI WGS metagenome assembly PJUE01 (sample SAMN08177674, study PRJNA422409) | Feces metagenome, whole genome shotgun sequencing project. | isolation source: Chicken feces (3) enriched on wood chips: alkali lignin treatment | host: Gallus gallus | place: USA: Madison | collected 2015-01-15
GCTCATCACCAGACGGGGCAAAAAAACGGGTGCCTGTACCAAACCGACAACCGGATAAGCGGGGATTGCTCCCCGCATACCGCTACTTCTTCGTTTCGTAAGCGAGAACAGCTTTCACTTCCACATCACGCTCCTTAAAGCTCAGCTCGCATAACTGCTCGTGAACCAGAAACGTGACGCCCAGCACTGTTAAACCCAGCACCAGGATCGCCGCAAAGGCGTACTTGTTAAGCATGTCATTGCCTCCTTGCTAAGAAGAGGCTACCATCCAAATTGTTTGGGTTTGGAGTGGTAGCCCCGGTTGATGGAAACATCTCCGGGGCTTTTGCTTTCTGGCCCACCACACCTGCCTGAGCTCAGAAAGCATCAGGCACCCGCAGCTATATTACTCCCGCACCGTCTAAAAAATCGCCTTTTAACTGTATATTTAACCAGCAGAATAACCTTTTCGGAATACGTTCAGGTTGCCGGGAAATCAGGCGGTTTCCGGGCGCACATGAAACGTCTCAAGGCGTCTGATTTGTCGTCCCTCCGCATCAAAATTATCCGCGGCCAGCCAGCCGCGAATGGCCGCGTCCCGCTCCGGCCATTCGCTGTCAATGATGGATAACATATCGCTGTCGCGGTTGCGGCCTTTACGTACCAGTTTCTGCCGCAGCCGCCCTTCCCAGACAAAGCCCAGCCGCTCGGCGGCCCGACGCGAAGCAATGTTCATCGAATCGCACTTCCACTCCAGTCGACGGTAGCCCCGTTCAAAGCCATACTTCAGCAGCAGCCAGACGGCTTCAGTGCCGAGCGGGCTGTTTTTCATTTTCCGCGACCAGGTGACATGACCAATCTCCACCGAGCCCAGCTGCTGTTCAATTGCCATGTAACAGACCAGCCCAACGGCGCGCTCGCTGCGGCGATCGATCACCGCAAAAGGCACCAGTCCCTCATCCTGCACCTTGACCTGCAACCAGTCGACGGTAGCTTCTACGCTGGCAGGTTGATTGCTGGCAAGCCAGGTCCAGTCGCTGTCGTCGCCCAGCGCGTACGCCTCGAACAGATCCACCGCATGCTCTACCGCATCCAGCGGTTCAAGACGGCAAAAACGCCCTTCCAGTACCCCACGCTCCAACACGCTGGCCCCCTGCCAGCCGGGAACAGGATCGTTAACGGTCTGCCCCCAGATATTGATTTCCGGCACGCTCTCCCCCTTTTGTTTGTTAATAGATTGTTATTTCACAATACAGGATTGCCTGCATAACGGTACCGCTGGCCCCGCTAATAACTATAAATAATTCATTATGCGCTACGGGAATAAGCTAAGCAGAATTAAGACTTTCCTAATTTCTGTCCGCCCCCCTAACGTAACGGTCTATAAAACAATCAAAAACAAGACGTTCAGGGATCGTTATGACCAAAAAACTACTGCCGTTACTGGTGCTGGCTTCGCTGACAGCAACCGCCCATGCCGCTACGCCACCTGATACGCTGGTTGTCGCTCAGGGTCTGGATGACATTGTGAGCCTCGATCCGGCCGAAGCCAACGAGCTCTCCAGTATCCAGACCGTGCCCAGCCTGTATCAGCGCCTGGTGCAGCCTGACCGCGATAACCCGGAAAAAATCACCCCGATCCTGGCCGAAAGCTGGGAGGCGGATGCGGCAGCAAAAACCCTGACCATCAAGCTGAAGCCGGACGCGAAATTTGCCTCCGGCAACCCGCTGCGTGCGGAAGATGTCATCTTCTCGTATACCCGCGCCATCACCCTGAACAAGTCCCCGGCCTTTATTCTTAACGTGCTGGGCTGGGAGCCGGGCAACATCGCCAGCCAGCTGAAAAAGGTGGATGATCACACGCTGCAGCTGCACTGGACGGCAGACGTGAGTCCGGCCGTTGCGCTGAATATCCTCTCCACGCCGATTGCCTCCATCGTGGATGAAAAGCTGGTCACCGCCAATGTCAAAGGCGATGACTTTGGCAACACCTGGCTGAAGATGCACTCTGCAGGCAGCGGCGCGTATAAAATGCGCGTCTACCAGCCGCATCAGGCCATCGTGCTGGAAGCCAACGCCAGTGCGCCGGGCGGCGCGCCGAAGCTGAAAAATATTATTATCAAAAACGTGCCGGATCCGGCCTCCCGTCGCCTGCTGATCGAGCAGGGTGACGCCGATGTCGCCCGCGATCTCGGTGCTGACCAGGTGGGTGCCCTCAACGGTAAGCCGGGCGTCACTGTGCTGAGCATCCCCTCTGCGGAGCAGAACTACCTGGTGTTTAACGCCGGCAACAGCGCCAACCCGCTGCTGAATAACCCAGCCTTCTGGGAAGCGTCACGCTGGCTGGTGGATTATGAAGGCATCACCAAAGATCTGCTGAAAGGCCAGTACTTTGTCCACCAGAGCTTCCTGCCGGTAGGCCTGCCAGGCGCTCTGGAGAATAACCCGTTCAAATTTGATCCGGCCAAAGCGAAAGAGATTCTGGCGAAAGCGGGTATCAAAGACGCGCACTTCACCCTCGATGTGGAGAACAAACCGCCGTTTATCACTATCGCCCAGTCGATGCAGGCGAGCTTTGCCCAGGGTGGCGTGAAGATCGAGCTCCTGCCAGCGGCCGGTAGCCAGGTGTATGCCCGCGTGCGGGCCAAACAGCACCAGGCCGCTATCCGTCTGTGGATCCCGGATTACTTCGACGCCCACTCCAACGCCAGCGCCTTCGCGTGGAATGACGGCAAATCCAGCACCGTGGCCGGGCTTAACGGCTGGCAGATCCCGGAACTCAACAAAGCCACGCTGGCGGCAGTGGCCGAGCCGGATCCGGCCAAACGCCTCGACCTGTATAAGCAGATGCAGGAGCAGCTGCAGCAGACCTCGCCGTACGTGTTTGTCGATCAGGGCAAAACCCAGATCGTGGTGCGTGATAACGTGAAGGGTTATCAGCAGGGGCTGAATGCGGATATGGTCTGGTACGATAAAGTCACGAAATAGCCCAGTTTGTCGGCCACGTACATGCGCACATCGCCCGGCGGCGCTGCGCTTGCACGGGCCTACAAAACCTCTCCACGCACGATGATATTTTGTAGGCCGGGTAAGGCGAAGCCGCCACCCGGCATGAAGAGATCTCCCATGCCACATCTTTCCACCCGCGTGCTCCAGGGCCTGCTGACCCTGTTCCTCACGCTGCTCGGGCTTTTGCTCGTGACCTTTGCGCTCTCTGCGCTCTCGCCGGTCGATCGCGTTTTGCAGATCGTCGGGGACCATGCCAGCCAGTCCACCTACGATCAGGTTCGCCACCAGCTCGGGCTGGATCGGCCGCTTCCGGTGCAGTTCTGGCACTATCTGGTTAATCTGGTGCAGGGCGACCTCGGCACCGCCAGCGCCACTGGGCAGCCGGTGCTGCAGGATCTGCTGCACGCCTTTCCGGCCACCCTGGAGCTGGCCACCCTGGCGCTGATCCTGGGTTCCCTGCTGGGGGTGATGGCCGGGGTGCTGTGCGCCCGTTATGTCGGTTCGCCGCTCGACCTGGTTATCCGCACCCTCACCCTGCTCGGCAACTCGGTGCCCATTTTCTGGCTCGGGCTGCTGATGCTGGCGCTGTTCTACGCGAAGCTGCAGTGGAGCGCCGGGCCCGGCAGGCTGGACGATATCTGGCAATATACCGTTGAGCCGCGCAGCGGATTTGCGCTTATCGACACCTGGCTTTCCGGCGACATGGCAGCATTTAAAAACGCCGTCAGCCATCTGGTTTTGCCGGTGCTGCTGCTGGCCTACTATTCGCTGGCGAGCATCACCCGCCTGACGCGCTCCGCGTGCCTGAGCGAGATGAACAAAGAGTACATCCTGCTGGCACGAGCCAAAGGGGCGGGTGAGATGACCATTCTGCTGCGCCACGTGCTGCCCAATATTCGCAGCACCCTGCTCACCGTGATTGCGCTGGCCTACACCAGCATGCTGGAGGGCGCGGTGTTAACCGAGACCGTCTTCTCGTGGCCGGGAATTGGTCGCTACCTCACCACCGCCCTGTTCGCCGGGGATACCACCGCCATCATGGGCGGAACGCTGCTGATCGGCGTCTGTTTCGTGCTGATCAATAATCTGACCGACCTGCTGGTGCGGTTCACTGACCCAAGGGTGCGCTGATGCCGTTTTATCTGTTTTTACGACGTCTGCGCCGCTCGCCGGCGGCATTCTGCGGGCTGGTCATCATTACCCTGCTGCTGCTGGTGGCGCTGTTCGCCCCGTGGCTGGCCCCGGTCGATCCGAACTGGCAGGACGCCGCTGCACGACTGCAGGCCCCCAATGCCCAGCACTGGCTCGGCACCGACAGCTACGGCCGCGACCTGCTCTCACGCTTAATTTATGGCAGCCGTCCGGCGCTGGGACTGGTGGCGCTGGTCACCGTTATCACCCTGCCCGCCGGGCTGCTGGTAGGAATTTTATCCGGCTACTACGGCGGCTGGCTGGAGCGGGTGTTAATGCGCTTTACCGACGTGGTGATGTCGATGCCGCGGCTGATCCTCGCCTTTGCCTTTGTCGCCATGCTCGGTCCGGGGCTGGTCAACGGCGCGCTGGCGCTGGCGTTAACCACCTGGCCAGCCTACGCCCGGCAGGCGCGCAGCGAGATCCAGCGTCTGCGCCACAGCGACTATCTGGCGGCGGCCGAAATGATGGGCATTCGCGGTTTTCGCCTGCTGCTGGGGCATCTTCTGCCGCAGTGTCTGCCCTCGGCCATCGTGCGTCTGGCGCTCGATCTGGCCGGGATTATCCTGGCGGCGGCCGGGCTGGGCTTCCTCGGCCTCGGCGCACGTCCCCCGATGGCGGAATGGGGGGCGATGATTGCCGACGGGATGCAGGTCATTTTCGATCAGTGGTGGATTGCCGCTATTCCGGGCGGAGCGATCCTGATTGCCAGCCTGGCCTTTAACCTGCTGGGCGACGGCCTGCGCGACGTGCTGGAGCCACAACATGACTGAACCCCGCATTATTGTCGATTCCCTGACGATTGATTATCCCGCCGCGCGGGTGGTTAACAACGTCAGCTTTACCCTGGGCAATGAGCGGCTGGCGCTGGTCGGGGAATCCGGCTCGGGCAAGTCGATGACCGCCCGGGCACTGATGGGGCTGGTGCGCAAGCCAGGCCGGGTCAGCGCACAGCGGCTCAATGTGCTGGGGCACGATCTCACTACCCTGTCGCCGCGCGGCTGGCGACAACTTCGCGGTAACGAGATTGCGATGGTGCTTCAGGATCCGCGCTACGCCCTCAACCCGGTGAAAAACGTGCTGGCGCAGCTGGATGAGGCCTTAACTCTGCATCAGAAACTGCCGCGCCGGGAGCGGCTGGACCGCATCCGCGAGATGATCTACGCCGTGGGTCTGACCGACGCGGTGCTCAGCCGCTATCCGGGGGAACTCTCCGGCGGTATGGGCCAGCGGGTGATGATTGCCATTGCGCTGATCAACAACCCGCGGGTGCTGATTGCCGATGAACCCACCTCCGCGCTCGACGCCCGCCTGCGTAACCAGATCCTCGCGCTGCTGGTGGAGCAGTGCGCGCAACGCCAGATGGCGATGCTGCTGATTAGCCACGATTTGCCGCTGGTGGCGGAGCATTGCGATCGCGTGCTGGTGATGTATCAGGGCGAAAAGGTGGATGAGATGGCAGCGAGCCAGCTGCCTCAGGCCACCCATCCTTATACGCAAACGCTGTGGACCTGCCGCCCTGCTGCCAACACGTTCGGGCAGATGCTGCCGACGCTCGACCGCACTCAGCCCTGGAAGGAGGTGACTCATGGCACTCGTTAACGTAGAACAGCTACAGGTGACCTTCGGGGAGAAAACGGCGGTTTCTGCCGCCAGCTTTACGATTGAGCAAGGTGAAACCTTCAGCCTGATCGGTGAATCGGGCTGCGGGAAATCGACCATTCTGCGGGTGCTGGCCGGGCTACAGCGCCAGTGGCACGGCAATATTCAGGTGCTGGGCGACAAACTCCAGCCCGGGGTACGTTTTACCGGCTCGCTGCGCCGCAACGTACAGATGGTGTTTCAGGATCCCTGGGCTTCGCTGCACCCCAATCACACCATCTCGCGCACCCTGGCGGAGCCGTTACGGATCCACGGTGAAACGCAGATTGCGGAAAAGGTGGCGGAGGCGCTGCAGCAGGTGGGGCTGGCTGCCGATGCGGGCAAGCGCTATCCCCACCAGCTCTCCGGCGGGCAGCGTCAGCGTGTGGCAATTGCCCGGGCGCTGCTGTTACGCCCGCAGCTTCTGCTGCTGGATGAGCCCACCTCGGCGCTGGATATGTCGGTGCAGGCCGAAATTCTCAACCTGCTGAATCGCCTGAAACAGCAGCACGGGATGACCTACCTGCTGGTGAGCCATGATGCGGATGTGATTGCCCATATGTCGGATCGGGCGGCGTTTATGGCGGGAGGTGTGATCCAGCGTTTCTTTGACCGTGAGGCCTTAAACGCAGGTGAACATCGGATGAACCAGGGGTAGTGCCCGGCGGCGCTGCGCTTGCACGGGCCTACAATTTCGGCCGGGTAAGGCGTAGCCGCCCCCCGGCAGTGCAGATTACACCAGGTTCTTAAGCTGTTTTACCGTAGCATCAATGTCGATTTCATCTTCGGAGAAAATGAACGTTTTGCCCTGGAAGGTGGTGATCGCCAGTTTTTTCAACGTGCGTATCTCGCCTGTTTTCGCGGCTGATTTTGGGGCGATATTTCCCATCAGGCTCTTCACCGACAGCACCTCTTTATCCAGTTTGGTGTCGGCAGACTCTTCTTCGCTGTACACCAGGTAAGACTTGATGGAGGTGATCTTATGACGCTCGCCATCAATGAAGATGTATTTGCTTTCCGGTATCACTTTAACCGCAAACGCCGACAACCCTTTGTTGTTGGTGGTGGGTTCAAACGTCACCGCGGCATCTTTCTTAATCAGATCAGGGTTGGCGACCTTAATCACATGAAAATAGCGGTTGTCGCCGTTTTCATCTTTGATAAATCCAAACCCCTTATCTTCAAACCAGGTTGTGATTGTTCCGTTCATCGCCATCGCCGTTACCGCCCAATTAATCGTTTATCAACTCAATTTTTGCCGCGCGCAGTGTAAAGCACAACGCCTGCGCAGACTACGTCTTTCACGCAGGAACTACTCATTGCCCCACTGATTGAGGAAATTGGCGATATCATCGATACGCTGCGCGTTGATACCCGCTTCCACCGCCATCTCGGTCTGCGCCTCTTCGCTGATCTCTTCGTTATTCATCAAGCGGGTGATCAGCAGCTGGAAATAGAGCGCCAGCGGATCGCGTTCGGCTTCGCTTACCGGGGTGGCGGCTTCCGTCGTGTACTCATCCACGATGTCATAATATTTAATCGGTACGTCGTTGCTCATAAGTGTTCCTCAGGGTGTCAGATGCTGCCTGATAATAGCATTCTCCCGCGTTTTTTTCTGGCATCCCTGCCGGATAACCTTAGATCCAGACATCGTTTTCAGCTGTGCGCGCTCCGCCTTCGTGTCCGGTATTCAGGACGCCGCAAGGCTCGATCATCATCATTTTCACTGTCTCTTCCGCAGAGGTTTTATGCTCAACGCCTTTGGGAACCACGTACATCTCTCCCGGATGAATGAGGATATGCCCGTCGCGAAAATCGATCCGTAAAACGCCCTCGATAACAATAAAGGCTTCATCGGTCTCCGGGTGGGCGTGCCAGATAAAATCACCGGAAATTTTGACGATTTTAAACTGGTAATCATTCATCTGAGCGATGACTTTCGGCTGCCAGTGTTCGAGAGGATGAAGAAAAAAGCCCGTCCATCAGGCGGTATCACCCGCTGCGTACCCTCTTCTTCACGCCGCGTACGGCCCAGCCCAGCAGAGGAAGATGTTCATAAATCATCTCTCCGGCATCGTAGTAATCGCGCTGGCGAACGATCATATCGTCCTCAATTTCCACGAATGAGCACCCCGGCAAAGAGAGCGTTTCACCTCCGGCCATCCGCGGATGTGACCAGTGCATGGTCCATGTCACGACAAAACGCCGGGCGTCATACAGAGGGGGATCGAGGGTGAAGCGGCATGAGTCGACGTTAGCCAGCAGGTGCATGAAATAGCGCTGGATCGAAAACAGTCCTTTGTGCTCGCCAAAAGGATCGAAAAGTATGGCGTTAGCATCATAGAGCGCGACAAGCGCCGAGGGGGGCTGGTTATCCAGATCGGCGTAGTAATCTACAAATCTGTCGATGACGGATGGCAGTGCGCTCATAAATCCTACCCTGTATTTGAACAACATCGTGGTTGCGGCATAGTTAAAACTTACACAACCAATGTATTTTGTCCAAGTTTAGGCTTTTCTATTTTTTAATGACAGCGCTCACCCGCTGCCAATGCCTTCACCTGCCCGGAGCGAGATCCCCCCGTTGTCTATACTCAACTCATCACAGACAACGGAGTGCGCTATGCCTTTACCCGACTTTCATTCCTCTGAACCCTATACCCTGGGCATCGAACTGGAGCTGCAGGTGGTTAACCCGCCGGGCTACGATCTTAGCCAGGACTCCTCCGCCCTGATCGACGCCGTGAAAAACGACATCAAAGCCGGAGAGGTGAAGCATGACATCACCGAAAGCATGCTCGAGATCGCCACCGGGGTATGCCACAACATCGACCAGGCGGCGGCGCAGTTCTCCGCCATGCAGCAGAGCATCCTGCGCGCCGCGGCGGAGCACCATATCCGGATCTGCGGCGGCGGCACGCATCCGTTTCAGAAATGGCAGCGTCAGGAGGTGTGCGAGGACGAGCGTTATAACGCCACGCTGGAGCGCTTTGGCTATCTGATTTTGCAGGCCACGGTATTCGGCCAGCACGTCCACGTGGGGTGTCGCACCGGCGATGACGCCATTTACCTGCTGCACGGCCTGTCGCGCTTCGTGCCGCACTTTATCGCCCTGGCGGCAACCTCGCCCTACATGCAGGGCACCGACACGAAGTTTGCTTCATCGCGCCTCAATATCTTCTCGGGGTTCCCGGATAACGGCCTGATGCCGTGGGTTAACAGCTGGCAGGAGTTCGAGGGTCTGTTTCGTCGCCTGAGCCACACCAGCATGATCGATAGCATCAAAGATCTGCACTGGGACATTCGCCCCAGCCCGCATTTTGGCACCGTGGAGGTGCGGGTGATGGATACGCCGCTCACCCTCGCCCATGCCATCAATATCGCCGGGCTGATTCAGGCCACCTCGCACTGGCTGCTGACCACGCGGCCTTATAAGCATCAGGAAGCGGATTTTCTGCTGTACCGCTTTAACCGTTTTCAGGCCTGTCGCTACGGATTAGCGGGGATCCTGACGGACGTGCATACCGGGGAGCAGAAAACCATTGCGGAGGATCTCGCCTGGCTGCTGGAGCGCGTGGCGCCGTCTGCGGAGAAGCTGGGCGCGACGAGCGCGATTCAGGAGATTGGCCTGATGCTGAAGCAGGGCAAGAGCGAGGCGCAGCGCATGCGGGACTTTATCGCAGACGGTGGCTCGCTCATCTCCTTAGTGCAAAAACATGCCGAGCTATGGGCGACTAGCCCGTAAGCCGGTGCCCCCACTCGCGCAGGCGCTGGAACAGCACAAACAGCGCCGGGATAAAGACAATCCCCACCACGGTGGCCACCAGCATGCCGCTGAACACCGTGGTGCCGATGATGCGGCGGCTCTGGGCACCGGCTCCGGTCGCCAGCATCATCGGCAGGACCCCGATAATGAACGATACGGCGGTCATCATCACTGCCCGGAAGCGGCGGGACGCCCCCTCGCGGGCAGCATCGACAATGGCCACTCCCTCCATGCGCCGCGCGCGGGCAAACTCGACGATAAGGATGGCGTTCTTGGCGGCAAGGGCGATTAACAACACCAGGCCAATCTGCACATACACGTCGTTGGCGTACCCCGCTATCCACAGCCACACCAGCGCCCCGCCGAGGGCAAACAGCACCGAGAGCATCACGCTCGCCGGCAGCGTCCAGCTTTCGTACTGGGCGACGAGGAACAGCCACGCCATGACCACCGCCGCCAGCACAATCCAGATCGCCTGGTTGCCGGTCTGCTGCTCCTGATACGACATGCCGCTCCAGGCGTAGTCGTATCCGGCGGGCAGATTCTCTGCCAGAAGCTGACCCATCACCGCCATCGCCGTACTGCTGCTCACCCCTTCCGCCGCCGAGCCGCTCACCGACACCGACGGGAACTGGTTGTACTGCTGCACGAACGGTGCGCCGACGGTCGGGGTGATGGTGACGAGATTGCTCAGGCGTACCCGCTCGCCGTTATTGCTGCGCACGAACAACTCGCTGATTTGCTCCGCGCGCTCGCGCCACTGCATCTCGTTTTGCATCACCACGTGGTAGACGCGGTTGTTGACGCTGAAATCCCCGGCGCGGGTGCCGCCAAAGGCGGTTTGCAGGCTGCTGAAGATGCGCGACACCGGCACGTCGAGGCGTGCGGCCCGCTCGCGGTCAACGGTTAGGGTCAGCTGCGGGACGTTGCTGCTCCAGGTGGTGAACACCCGGCTCAGCTGCGGGTGCTGGTTGGCTTTCGCCAGCACCTCCCGGGTGACGCGTTCCAGCTCCGCCGGGCTCTGCCCCGCCTGGGCCTGAATGCGCAGGTCGAAGCCGGAGGCGTTGCCCAGCCCCGGCAGCGTCGGCGGCGCGAAGGTCATGATGGTCGCTTCCGGCAGGGCCAGCAGCTGGCGCTGAAGGTCGCCCATCACCGCATCCAGCGGTGGACGCTCGCTCCAGTCCTTCAGCATCACGGAGATAAAGCCGCCGTTAGAGGCGCTGGTGCCGTTGAGAATGTTGAACCCGGAAACCTGAATCACGTCCTCCACCGCCGGATTTTTGGCGATCAGCGCCCGCGCCGTCGCCATCACCGCTTCGGTCCGTTCCAGCGAGGCCGACTCCGGCAGCTGGACGCTGGCGAAGAAGTAGCCCTGATCTTCCTGGGGCAGGAAGCCTTTTGGCATCGACATAAAGCTGAACGCGACGACAGCCGCCGCGCCTGCGGTCACCAGCAGCGCCAGCCACGGGCGCAGGTTTAAAACGTTCACGATGCGGGTGTAAAGATTGCGCGTGGCGTCCAGCCCGCGGTTGAAGGTGCGATAGACTGCCGCCGGGCGCGCAAGGCGCGGGCGCAGCAGCATCGCACAGAGCGCGGGCGTCAGGGTCAGCGCCACCAGGCTTGAGAGCGTCACTGCGGTGGAGAGCGTGACCGCAAACTGGCGATACAGCTCGCCGACAATTCCCGGCAGCAGCGCTACCGGCACAAACACCGCCAGCAGCACCAGGGTGGTGGCAATCACCGGCCCGGCAATCTGCCGCAGCGCCTGGGCGGTGGCCGCCGTGCGGCTCTGCCCTTCCGCCATCAGCGTTTCGACGCTCTCCACCACCACGATGGCGTCATCCACCACCATGGTCAGGGCCAGAATAATGGCGAACAGGCTGAGGGTGTTGGCGGAATAACCCAGCGTATAGAGCACCGCAAAGGTGCCCACCAGCGACACCGGAATGGCGAGCGCGACAATCAGCGTCGCGCGCCAGCTTTGCAGGAACAGGGAAACCACCACCACCACCGCCAGCAGGGTCAGCGCCAGCGAAACGCCAATCTCCTTGATGGTGGCCGCAACAAAGGAGGTAGTGTCGAATTTCACTTCGTACGTCAGATCGTCCGGGAAGCGTGCGGACAAACGTTCCAGCTCGGCGCGCACCGCGTCAGCCACGCGCAGGGCGTTGGCGGACGGCGTGGGGTAGATGCCGAGGTAGGCGGAGTCATGCCCGTTCAGCTGTGCGCCGGAGCTGTAGCTGCGGGAGCCGAGTTCAATGGTGGCGACATCCTTCAGGCGCACCAGCTGGCCCATCTCCCCCGCGCGGATAATGATCCCGGCGAAATCTTCAGCCTGATTTAAGCGCCCCAGCCCGTTAATGGTCAGGGTCTGCTGCTGGCCGTTAAACACCGGTGGCGTGCCGACCTGGCCTGCCGCCCCCTGCACGTTCTGCTCCCGCAGCGCCTGGGCCACGTCGTCGGTGGTGACGTTCAGGGCGTTCATGCGGTCCGGACGCAGCCAGATGCGCATGCTGTAGTCCCGCGCGCCAAACATCTGCACCTGCCCAACGCCCGGCAGGCGGGACAGCGCCTCACGCAGCTGGGTGCTGGCGTAGTTGCTGACGAACAGCGGCGTGTGGGTGTTGTTCGGTGAGTAAAGGCTTACCCCCATCATCAGGTTGGTGGCGCGCTTGCGCACCTGCACGCCGTTTTGCTGCGCCTCGGCGGGAAGCTGCGCCACGGCCTGCGCGACGCGGTTTTGCACGTCGATGGCGGCTAAATCGGGGTCCGTTCCTGCGGCAAAGGTGATGTTCAGGCTGTAGCTGCCTTCGTCCGAGCTGGTGGATTCCATATAGAGCATGTGGTCCACGCCGTTCAGCTGGGTCTCCAGCGGCGTGGCGATGGCTTCCGCCACGTCAGCCGCGCTGGCACCGGGCCATGACGCTGACACATTCACGACCGGGGGCGTGATCTGCGGATACTGCTCCACCGGAATCATCCTCAGCGCAATAGCCCCCAGCAGGGTGATGACCAGCGCGATCACCATTGCGAAGCGCGGGCGTTTGATGAAAAACGTCAGCATGGTGGCTCCTTAATTGAGTATCTGCACGGCAGCGCCTGGCTGCACGCGCTGCGCGCCGTCAGTAATCGCTCGCTCACCGGACGCGATGCCGGAGGCAATCTGAAACTGCTGGCCGATCTGCCCGGCAAGGGTCAGCGGGCGTTGTTCGGCTTTGCCGTCGGCGTTAACCACCCAGGCAAAGAAGCCGTCGCCGTTTTGCTGCACCGCCGCGGCGGGCAGGGTCAGCACCGGCTGAACGCTTGCCGGGCGCAGATACAGGTTTACGTTGCCGCCGGGCAATAGCTGATGGCGCGGGTTGGCGAACTCGGCGCGCAGCATCACGCTGGCGGTGCGCGGGTCGATGCGGTTATCCACAGACGTCAGTTCCCCGCTGATGCGCTGACCGTTGCTGTCTATCAGCACCTGCCAGGCCTGCTTCATGGCGCGAATGTCCGAATGCTGCCCGGCTTTAGTGGCGAAGGCTCCCTCCTCCAGCGCAAAGGCAATGCGGATCGGGTCGAGCTGCACCACCTCCACCAGCACGCCGCTGGCCGGGTTCACGAGGCTGCCCATGTGGAAGTTGCTGTGTCCCACGCGGCCATCAATGGGCGCGGTAATGCGGGTGTACGCCAGGGTGACGCTACGGGTTTCGAGCCGGGCTTTCGCCTGCTCAAGCGCGGCGCGGGCGACGTCGCGCTGCATGCGGGCGTTATCCACGTCGTGACGACTGATGGCGTTGTTACTGCCCAGGCTCTCAAAGCGGGAGAGCTGCTGCTGCGCCTGACGCAGGGTGGCTTTTGCGCTCCTGACCTCGGCCTGCGCCAGGCGCAGGGCGGCCCGCGGCTCGGCGTTGTCCAGCTCAAACAGCAGGTCTCCCTTTTTCACATACTGCCCGTCGCGGAAGTGCACCCGGGCGATCACGCCCTCCGTGCGCGCCCGCAGTTCAACGGTGTGTATGGCTTCGACGCGGCCCGGGATCTGGCGCTCGGCGGCGTGGGCGGTCTGCTCCACGGTGGCGACGCGCACGGGGATGGCGGCGGCAAAGGCGGTTTGCAGGGCGCAGGTGAGGAGTACGCACAGGAAGGTCAGTTTCATGGGGATTATCTCTGAATATGACCCTCTCCCCTGTAGGGAGAGGGTGAGGGGTAAGGTTTGAGGTTATGCAGCCTTACGGAACCTGCGGGTCAGGCGCTTCTCGATTTCGACGATGAAGAACATCACGCTCGCCATCCCCAGGGTGACGCCCCAGTAGCGCAGCGGCAGAGCTTCGGTGCCGAATAGCATCTGCATAAACGGCAGGTAGATAATCGCCAGCTGCAGCAGAAGCAGCACGCCCGTCACCAGCCAGATCCCTTTGTTTGCCAACAGGCCGCGGTTCAGGGAGAAGCCCCCGGTGTTGCGGCAGTTAATCATGTAGACCCACTGGGCACAGACCAGCATCTGCAGCAGCACGGTACGGATAAACTCTGCGCTGTGGCCGCGCGGGGCCAGCCAGGCTTCCAGCGCAAAGGCGGCGACGGCAATCAGGGTACCGACGAAGGCCACGCGCCAGACGGCGTAGGCATCCATCACGTGCTGCCCGGTCTGACGCGGTGGACGACGCATGATGTTGCGCTCGGCGGCTTCAAAGGCCAGTCCGAAAGAGAGCGTGGCGGAGGTCGCCATGTTCATCCACAGGATCAGCACCGGCGTCAGCGGAATGATGTTCCCCGCCAGCAGGGCAATCACAATCAGCAGCCCCTGGGCGAGGTTGGTCGGCATGATGAACAGAATGGTCTTCTTCAGGTTGTCGTAGACGCGACGGCCCTCTTTTACCGCACTGGCAATGGTGGCGAAGTTGTCGTCGGTCAGCACCATGTCGGCGGCTTCTTTGGTCACTTCGGTGCCCTTGATGCCCATGGCAATGCCCACGTCCGCCTGGCGCAGGGCCGGCGCGTCGTTCACGCCGTCGCCGGTCATGCCAACGATCTCGCCCTGCTCCTGCAAGGCTTTCACCAGACGCAGCTTATGCTCCGGGCTGGTACGGGCGAAGATGTCGTACTCCCCCGCCGCTTTTGCCAGCCCGGCATCATCCATATGCTCCAGCTGATAGCCGGTTACCGCCTGGGCGCTGTTGGCGATCCCCAGCATCTGCCCGATGCTCATCGCCGTCTGCGGGTGATCCCCGGTGATCATCTTCACGCGGATCCCCGCCTGCTGGCAGGCGTGAATGGCGTCGATCGCCTCCGGGCGCGGTGGATCCATCATCCCGGCGATGCCGAGGAAGATCAGGCCGTGGCTGAGGTCGTCGTGGGTCAGCTCCTGTTCACCGTTCGCCGGTTTGAACGCCGCGGCCACCATGCGCAGCCCCTGGCGGGCATAGCGCTCCATCTCGGTTTCCCAGTACGCGCGGTTAAAGGCTTCTGCGCCGTTACGGGTCTGCTGCTCTGCGCACAGGGCGAAAATGACGTCCGGCGCGCCGGTGATCAGGATCTGCTCCTCGTTGCCAATCTGGTAGTGGGTACTCATGTACTTGTACTGTGAGTCGAACGGGATCTTGTTGAGCAGCGTGGTCATCACCGGCATGAGGTGGGCTTTCGCTGCCAGTACCTTCAGCGCGCCTTCGGTCGGCCCACCGGTAATGCTCCACAGGCCGCGCTCGTCCTGAATCATCTGGCTGTCGTTACACAGGTCAATGGTGCGCAGATACTGTTCCAGCACGGTGCCCGGCTGGATCTGTACCGGCTCGTCGCTGCCCTCAAGGCAGATATTGCCTTCCGGGGAGTAGCTGTCACCCTCGACGCGGTAGCAGCTGTCAGCGGTGATGATCGCTTTGACGGTCATCTCGTTCATGGTCAGGGTGCCGGTTTTATCCGAGCAGACCACGGTCATCGCCCCTAACGTCTCTACGGTAGGCAGCTTGCGGATGATGGCCCGCTTACGCGCCATCGCCTGCACGCCCAGCGACAGGATAATCGAGATGATGGCTGGCAGACCTTCCGGCACCGCGGCCACCGCCAGGCTGATTAACGACAGCAGCAGTTCGCCGAGCGGCATATCACGCAGCAGCAGGCTGAAGACAAAGAGCGCGGCCATCATCGCCATAATCAGGCCGAAGATGGCTTTGCCGAGCTTGTCCATCTGCACCAGCAGCGGGGTGCGGTGTTTTTCAATTCCGGCCATCATCTGGTTGATGTGGCCCAGTTCGGTCTGCTGGCCAGTGGCAATCACCACACCCAGGCCGCCGCCCGCGCTGACGGTGGTGCCGGAAAACAGCAGATTGGTGCGGTCGCCCAGGGTTAATTCCCCGGTCAGCGGCAGAATATGTTTATCGACCACCGTAGATTCGCCGGTGAGGATCGCCTCTTCCACGCGTAAATTATGCGCCTCGATCACCCGCATATCTGCCGGAATACGATCTCCGGCGCGCAGGACAATAATATCCCCGGGAACTATTTCAGTTGTCGGTATTGTTTCATGAGCCCCTTCGCGAATAACGCGCGCATCGCTGGCAAGCATATTTCGGATACTGCTCAGGGATTTTTCGGCGTTACTCTCCTGAATATGACCAATTAAGGCATTAATCACCGCCACACCCAGAATCACCAGAGTATCGACCCAGTGGCCCATTATTGCGGTTAACACCGCGGCGGCCAGCAGGACGTAAATTAAGACGTCGTTAAAATGGGCCAGAAAACGCAGCCACGCCGGTCTGGCTTTTTTTTCCGGCAGGGCATTGGGCCCATGCTGATCCAGGCGCGCCTGGGTTTCTGCGCGGCTCAGGCCAGCCATAGTGCTGCGCTGCGCCGCGAGGGCCTGCTCGACGGTCTGCTGATAAGCCTGCGTCGGTGCGTGGTCCGCCGTGGACGGTGGCATGTGAGGGTGATGTATTTTGGTCATATTTCAGCTCCTTCAGTTCGCAGTGAGCAAAAGCCTGAATTCCATTTCTGCTTTTATAAATCGTCAGGCGTTAATTTAATGGGTTGTCACGGCAATTAATTTAACGCACTATTATTTCTGTCGATGGCATTAAACAGAAAACGTTTCATTTCAATGCGGTGATTTTTACAAATTATTTCTAAACCTAAACTAAACGAGGGGTCAGCATGTTTGGAATTTATCGCGGGCGTCGCCTGGCGTTATATATTATCGCAGCCATTGTTATTGCGACGTTAATTGGATATAGCACTTATACCTTTGTAAAACTATTTTCCGGCGGGTGACAATAATTTACATTAACGCAGGTTAATTGAATTAGCGGGTATCTGGCAGGGGAATATCAGCAAATTAGCGGGCGATTATTTATCGCCCGCGCACCTGATAGAGGATATTGCTTTACGAAGCCCTATCCGGGAGAATGTTATTTTTAACTGACGATTAACATAATCATGAGACACCCGTTAGAAACACTGTTAACGGCAGGCGGCATCTTGCTGATGGCCTTTCTCTCCGTTCTGCTGCTGCCTGCACCTTCGCTGGGGCTGGTGGTGGCACAGAAGCTGATGAGCACCTTCCATCTGATGGATCTCAACCAGCTTTACACCATTATCTTCTGCCTGTGGTTTTTACTGCTCGGCACCGTTGAGTTCTTTGTCCTGCGCTTCATCTGGCGCCGCTGGTTTTCGCAGGCCGATTAATCTCAGCGATCCGCCGTATCTCCCCTGAATGCGTCCCGTTCAGGGAGAACGTCTCATCACGGCCATAATCATTCTATCAATAAATGATTTTTTATCATTTATAATCAATGGTATATAAGAAATAATCAAAATCCGATTTCCCCCGCCTGAGCACCGCAACAAAACCCGTTAATGCTAATCTTGTCCGCCCCTTTCACCACGTAACATTGCCGTTACGTAGAGTTAATATCAGCACAAGGATGTCATGATGCGACAAAAAGGACTGTCCCTATTTTTAATGTTATCCGCTGGCCTGCCGTGGGCCGGCGCGCAAGCGTCAATCATTAACTTATCCCCGGAAAGCTTTTCCGCAGCCTTATCTACGGGCATTCTCGCTGGCGAATCACACGAGCGGGTGTATAACGTCTCTACGGGCCATCAACAGAGCGAGCTGGACTGGAAATTAAAAAATTCGCCGGTGATTAAAGGAGAGCTCTCGTGGGACATTTTCCCGCGGCTCACGCTCACTGCCCGCGGCTGGACGACCCTTGCCTCCAGCGGATCGCATATGGATGATTACGACTGGATGGATCCCAACCAGGAGAGCCCGACAGACTGGTCAACCCATCCGGCAAGCCGCCTCAATCATGCCAACGAATTTGACCTGAGTGCCAAGGGCTGGTTGCTGAAGCAGGAAAATTACCGGCTTGGCGCAATGCTTGGCTATCAAAAAACCCGCTTTAGCTGGTCATCCCATGGCGGGACCTACAGTTACGGCAACGGCGAAATGACCGGCGAGTACCCGGATAACGATCGCGGTATCTCGTACAAACAGCGTTTTGGTGTCGCCTATGCTGGCCTTGTGGGAATGTATCGCTATCAGAATATTGAGATCAATGGTCAGGTCAGATATAGCCCGTGGGTACGCGCCAGAGATAATGACGAGCATTACGATCGCCAGTTCACCTACCGCGATGAAGCCAATAATGCCGATTATTATGCCGCAATGGTGGATGTGGGCTACTACGTGACGCCGAATGCCAAAGTGTTCGCGGAATTTAGCTGGACGCGCTATGACGAGGGAAAAGGCGGTACCGAAATCAGGGATAACCTGCTCGGGGGACCTTCCTTATATGTGCATGGCGATGCGGCGGGGATCGAAAACGAAAACTATGTTTTCGCCGTCGGCCTGCAGTATCGTTTCTAAAATAGTGGCCTTAAATATCCCCTCCCGCACGGGAGGGGAATGCGCATTAGTGCGCCCGGCTGTGGTTATCTTTGCGATACGCGCCTGGCGGCTGGTTGAAGGTACGGGTGAAGACGCGGGTAAAGGTCTGCTGGGAGTCAAAGCCGTAGCGCAGACAAATGTCGTAGACCTTTTCGTCTGACTCCAGCAGATCCCGCGCCGCCAGCCGCAGCTTACGTTCACGAATATAGCGCCCAAGGCTCTCGCCTTTATACTGCATAAACAGCCGCTGTAAGTGCCACTTGGAATAGCCCGCGTGACGGGCAATATCCTCGATCCGCAACGGCTGATGAAGGTTGTCGTCGATCCACTCGACAATGGTGTCGATAACCTGAGCGGAAATAGTCATGCTGCTCTCCCCCTCTGCTCTTCGATTTAACATTATTCCCACCACGCGCGAAATTGTTGCGTGGCATCATCCACTCTGACCGGCTCACCGAGCTCCGGCGTCAGCAGGCGATACGGCTTATCCTTGCTGGCCTGCGCCAGCTTAATCAGCGGGTCGTTCCAGGTGTGTTTTGCCAGCACAAAGCGCCCGGAGTGGCCCGGCACCACCGCCCGGGCATTCAGATCCGCAGCGGCCTGCGCCGTCTCATTAGGCTGCATGTGGATGTACTTCCAGTCCTGGTCGTACTGCCCGTTCTCCATGATCGCCAGATCGACGCTGCCAAACTGTTCCCCGATGGCGCTAAAGTGCGGGCCGTAACCGGAATCCCCGCTGTAGAACACCTTTTGCTGCGGAGTGACAAACATAAAGCTGCCCCACAGCGTCTGGTTGCGCTTCAGTCCCCGCCCGGAGAAATGCCGCGCCGGCAGAACGTGCACGGTCAGGTCATCGCTGATGCGCACCGACCGATCCCAGTCCCGCTCCTCGATGATTGACGGATCCATACCCCAGTAACGCAGATGCGAACCTACCCCGAGCGGCGTGACCACGCGCTTCACTTTCGGCATCAGCGCCTTGATGGTGGCGTAATCGAGATGATCGTAGTGATCGTGAGAAATAATCAGCAGATCGATGTCGGGCATCTCTTCGGCGTGCCAGGGGTACTCGCCGGCAAAGGCTTTGTTGAGGAAGGAAAAGGGTGCAGCGTAACTGCTGAACACCGGATCGATCAGGATACGTTTGCCTGCCAGCTGCAGATACCACGAGGAGTGGCCGAGCCAGACCAGGGTGTCCTGATTCAGGGGTAACTGGGCCAGATCGGTTTTAATCAGCGGCAGCGGCTGGGCCGGACGGGCGTTCTCACGCTTCGTCACCAGAAAATCCCACCACGCCGCCAGCATGTTCTTGTTGCCGGTAAACCCCGGCGTGGGCAGGGTGTTATGGAACTGATCGTCGCGATACTGCGGCGAAGCGGCAAACTCACTCAGCTGCGCGCCCTGTGGCGGCTGGCCGAATCCGGCATTCAGTACAAACGGCAAACTCGCCGCTGATGCAATAATCATCACTACCACCAGGCTAATAATAAAACGCTTTTTCATATCCCGACCCGAATTCGCGCCCCATCCGATGGCCTGCGCGGGCAAAACTTGATTATGAGTGAGTAAGCACTCA
>PJUE01000589.1_pt1 | contig 19827 bp, 13 predicted proteins | sample 1512171 | NCBI WGS metagenome assembly PJUE01 (sample SAMN08177674, study PRJNA422409) | Feces metagenome, whole genome shotgun sequencing project. | isolation source: Chicken feces (3) enriched on wood chips: alkali lignin treatment | host: Gallus gallus | place: USA: Madison | collected 2015-01-15
CCGCGACCTGCTGGTGGCGCCGGTGTACCGCAGCCAGGCCGCCAGCCGTGGCTGGCGCCGCGACATCCATCTGCCCGCCGGTGGCTGGATCGACTACTGGGATGGCCGCCGCGTGCAGGCCGGTGCTGACGGCCTGCAGCTGGACCGCCAGGTGGATCTGGCCACGCTGCCGGTGTTCGTGCGCGCTGGTGCCATCCTGCCGATGTACCCGTCGATGCTGTTCGATGGCGAGAAGCCGCTCGATGAAGTGACCTTCGACCTGTACCCGCAGGGCGATGCGCAGTACACCCTGTACGAAGACGACGGCACCACCCGCCGCTACCAGAAGGGCGAATCGAGCACGCAGGTGGTGCGCGTACAGGCCCCGGCGCAGGGCAGTGGCCCGGTGCAGGTGCAGATCGATGCGGTGCAGGGCAGCTACAACGGCCAGCTGGCACAGCGCCGCTATGGCCTGCGCGTACTCAGCCGGCAGGCACCGCGCGCGGTGCAGGCCGGTGGCCGCGCGCTGCCGGCGCTGGCCGATGCCGCTGCATTCAACGACGCCAGCGAGGGCTGGTACTTCGATGCCAAGGATCGCCGTGGCACGCTGCATGTGCGCACGGCCACGCAGGACATCCGCCAGCCGCTGCAGCTGCAGCTGGACTTCGCCGTGGCCGCCGCGGCCGCCGATGACGCCTTCCCGGCCGCACCGGTGCTGGGCCGCGAACTGCCGGCCGACAGCCTGCTGGTGGTCAACCGCCCGGCCGAAGAACCGGGCCACGCGCTGGAAAATGCTTTCGACGATGACCCCGACACCTGGTTCCGCAGCGTGCGCAACCAGGCCGTGCGTACCGGCGCGCACGAGTGGGTGGTCGGCTTCGGCGAGCGGAAGATGATCGACGGGATCGAGATTGCCCCGCGCAACGACAAGAACTGGAAGCACGGCCAGGTGCGCGACTACGAGGTCTACCTGGGCGACAGCAACGGCGAGTGGGGCGAACCCATCGCGCGTGGCCGCCTGCAGTTGAAGGAAGGCGTGCAGCGCATCGACTTCCCGGCCCATGCCGGCCGCCTGCTGCGCTTCCGCGTGCTGAGCGTGCAGAACCCCGAAGGCGACGGTGCCAGCAGCACCGATCCGATGGTCACCGCTGCACAGGGCAGCGCCCGCGCCTTCGATGCACTGCAGCCGCGCGATGTCGGCCCGATCGCGCTGTCCACCTTCCACATCCTCGAACACCAGGAACCGGAGCGACCGGCCCGGCAGCAGTATCTCTCCGAGCTGCCGGTGCCGGCCGCGCTGGCCAGCCAGGTCCGCGCCGACCAGTCCTTCCGTGGCGACGCCGGCCTGCGCATGAACGGCCTGCAGTTCCGCCGTGGCCTGGGCGTTGGTGGCAACAGCCGCATCGACCTGCGCCTGCAGGGCGGCTGGAACCTGCTGCGCGCCGATCTGGGCATCGACGATGCCTGCCGCACCGCCGGGGGCCTGCAGTTCCAGGTCTGGGGCGACGGCCGCCTGCTGTACGACAGCGGCCTGGTGAAGGCACCCGGCGTGGTCAAGCCGGAACTGGACATCCGTGGTCTTTCCACCCTGAGCCTGCGCACGCTGGGTGCGCAGGGCAGCCAACCCGCCCAGGTCTGCGCCAACTGGGCCAACGCCGTGCTGATCGGCCAGGAGGGCGACTCCGCCAGCATCGTCGCCCCATGACCCCCACGTAACACCGCTCCTCCCCCGCCCATTCCGACTACGGCTTTCGAGCCGTGGCCCGGGAGCGTTTTGCCCGCCAATCGCTTTCGCGCCGCCCACCCGCGCCGCACCCCTGCCAGGAGAGAACCCCGATGTTGCCCGCACGCCACCCCCGTCCGCCCTGTCGTTCCCTCGCCCCGCTGTCGCTGGCCATCGCCGGCGTGCTGCTGTCGATCGCCCTGCCTGCTGCCGCCCAGGACAGCAAGGACAACGCCACCGATCTGGCCCGCATCGAGGTCACTGGTTCCAACATCCGCCGCACCGATGTCGAAACCGCTTCACCGGTGCAGGTCATCAGCAAGCAGGACATCCAGAACATGGGTGCGCGCACGTTGCTGCAGGTTCTGGACAACCTGCCTGCGGCACGCCCGGCGCAGCAGGATTCGCGCTCGCTGTTCAGTGGTTCGGACGGTGCCTCGCAGGCCAACCTGCGTGGCCTGGGCGCGCAGGGCACGCTGGTGCTGTTGAACGGCCGCCGCCTGTCGTACTACGGTGCACCGGCCGGCTTCCAGACCCAGTTCGTCAACATCGATGCGATTCCGGCCGCGGCCATCGAACGCATGGAAGTGCTGACCGACGGCGCCTCGGCGGTGTACGGCACCGACGCGGTGGCTGGCGTCATCAACGTGATCACCAAGCGCAACTTCCAGGGCGCGGAGATCAACTTCACCAACGACACGTCTTCGCGCGTCGATTCCTACGGCGAACGCCAGGCCAGCATCACGGCAGGCTTCGGTGACCTGACCGAGAACCGCTTCAACGTTTATGGCGCGGTGAACATGTACCGCCGCGACGCGATTCCGCTCAGCGATTTCTACGACAAGCGCCCCGACCAGTTCTACGTCAACAACCCCAACTACCTGACCAACCTGCGCCTGGGCGTGGGCAGCAAGCCGGGCCAGTTCAACCCGGGCACCTACTTCGCCTTCGATCCGGTGACCGGCCGCCGCGTGCAGGAAGCCGCGCCGGGCTGCCAGAACGTGCTGCAGGGCCAGGCCGCCGGCCCCAGCTGCGTCTGGGAAACGTGGATGAACAACGAGATCGATGCCGGCGCCAAGTCCGAGCGCAACACCGCCTACCTCAACGGCACCTTCCTGGTGGGCGACAACACCGAGATCTTCGCCGAGGCCACGTACACCGATATCGACCTGCGCGCCAACGGCGGTACGCCGCGCGTCTACGGCACCACCACCGGCAACCCGACCAGCTGGTTCTCGCGCGATACCGGTACGTCGGTCAACCAGTTCCTGTACCCGTACCTGGGCCCGAACAACGAGTACAACCACGCCAGCCCCGAACTGAAAGCGATGATGGGTGGCGTGGTCGGCCTGCAGTACCTGCTGCAGGATGCAGGCGCCAATTACTTCGGCCAGCGCAACACCGACCAGAGCTACCGCGTGCTGACCGGTGCGCGTGGCAACGTGGGTGACTGGAACTGGGAAACCGCATTCGCCACCGCCGGTACCCATTCGGTCACCTACCAGACCATCAACGTCAACCTGAAGGGCTTCGAGAAGGCGTTCGGCCCATACTCGGTGGATCCGGGCACCGGCCGCGTCATCATCTCCGACCACCCCGCCTACAAATTCGGCGAGATCAGCGAGGCCAACGCGGCGCTGATCCGCGAGGCCTTCCCGACCTTCGACATCCAGTCCTGGACGCGCCTGCATACCCTGGACGGCAAGATCGAAGGCCCGCTGGCGCAGTTGCCGGCCGGTGAGATGCGCGCGGCGTTCGGCTTCAACGCCAGCCGCGAAACGTTCTATACCCCGGGTAATTCGGATGCGGCCGCTGGCCTGATCACCCAACAGGGTGGCTCGTGGTTCGATGGCGCGCGCAACACCTATGCGCTGTTCGCCGAAACGGTGGCGCCGATCACCGACAAGCTGGAACTGGACGCCGCACTGCGCGTGGACAAGTACCCGGATTTCGGCGCCAACATCGCCCCGAAGATCGGCTTCAAGTACCAGGCCTTCGACCAGCTGATGCTGCGCGGCACCTATTCCACCGGCTTCCGTGCGCCCAGCCTGGCCGAGTCGGGCAGTGGTGGTGTGTTCGCCCAGCTCGGTGGCTACCGCGATGAAGTGCGCTGCGCCGAAACCAATGCCATCGCCAACCTGCTGCTGAAATCGCAGCGTGCCGGTGATGTGGATCTGGGCAAGGGCCTGCTCAATGCCGACTGCAGCCGCACCGTGGCCCGCATGACCCAGCCCAACCAGGACCTGAAGCCGGAAAAGGCGAAGATCGCGACCCTGGGCTTCGTCTACGAGCCGGCCAGCTGGCTGTCGGTCTCGGCCGACTACTGGTTCATCTACCGCAACAACGAAATCGTGGCCCCGGATTTCAGCCGCGACACCGACATCATCTCGTCCTCGCGCTCGCCGATCACCGACGCTGACCGCGCCAACCTGGCCCAGCTGGCGGCGATGTGCGCCGACCCGGCCAGTGGCGTGGCCTGCCCCGGCGTTCTGCCCGGCTACAGCGTGGGCAACGTGGCCAGCGTGGTGGGCCAGTACAAGAACCGCGGCAAGACCCTGATCGACGGCTTCGATGTGGATGCGCGCAGCCGCTTCTCGCTGGGCGAGTGGGGCGGGCTGAACATCGGCCTGGCCGCCACCATCGCCAACCGCAACCGCTCCTACCTGGATGATGAAAGCGGCTGGTACTACGGCGACGTGGTGGGCTACTACAACAACCCGCGCCTGCGCGCCACGCTCAACGCTGACTGGACCTACAGGCAGGTGACCACCAGCATGTTCGTCAACTATGTGGGTGGCACCAAGTGGGCCTACGACCGCGTGGACGAGGTGGACAACAACAAGCAGACCTGCACCGCCGGCTTCCTGGCCCTGGAAGCCAGCAAGTGCGACGGCGCACCGTCGTGGTGGACCGCCAACCTGAGCGTGACCTGGCGCCCGGACGACGCCTGGAACCTCAGCTTCACGGTCAAGAACCTGTTTGATCGCCTGCCGTTCTACGATCCCAACAGCTTCCTGGGCGATTCCAGCGATTACGCCACCATCTTCGGCCGCGGCTACAGTGTGACCGTCGGCTACCGGTTCAAGTGATTCCGTTCGTGTGACCCAGGTGCGCCGGTCGTGGCCGGCGCACCTTCCAGAGGAGAGTGTTTGCCATGAAGCGTAGGGAGTTCATCGCGGCCAGTGCCGCCGTCGCCGCCAGCAGCCTGCTGCCGCAGACCCCCGCCTGGGCCGCCGGCCGCAAGGTGCGCCTGGCCCTGATCGGTACCGGCATGCGTGGCCTGGTGCTGCTGAAGGAGCTGGTGCGCCGGGACGATGTGGAGGTGGTCGCGCTGTGCGACATCGAGCCGATCATGCTGGGCCGCGCCATGGAGATGGTGGCCAAGGCCGGCAAGTCCGCGCCGAAGGCCTACGGCCAGGACCGCGACGTCAACGCGTGGAAGCGCCTGCTGGAACAGAAGGGCATCGATGGCGTGATCATCGCCACGCCGTGGGAGTACCACGCCCCCATGGCAATTGCCGCGATGCAGGCCGGCGTGGCCGTGGGCTGTGAAGTGGTGGCCGGCATCACCCTGCAGGACCACTGGGATGTGCTGAAGACCCAGCTCAACACGGGCACGCCCTACATGCTGCTGGAAAACGTCTGCTACCGCCGCGACGTGATGGCGGCGCTGCAGATGGTGCGGCAGGGCCTGTTCGGCGAACTGGTGCACCTGCAGGCGGGCTACCAGCACGACCTGCGCGGGGTGAAGTTCAACTCCGGCAACCCCAACCAGCCCTACGACAGCGGCGTGGAATTCGGGCCCAAGGGCTGGAGCGAAGCGCGCTGGCGCACCGAGCATTCGGTGCAGCGCAATGGCGAGCTGTACCCCAGCCACGGCATCGGCCCGTGCGCGATGTACACCGGCATCAACCGCGGCAACCGCTTCACCCACATCAACGCGTTTGCCAGCAAGGCACGAGGCCTGCATGAGTACACCGTGGCCAAGAGTGGCGGCACCACCCACCCCAGCACCAAGGTGAAGTTCAAGCTGGGTGACATCGTCACCACTACCCTGGCCTGCGAGAACGGCGAGACCATCATCCTGCAGCACGACACCTCGCTGCCGCGCCCGTATTCGCTGGGCTTCCGCGTGCAGGGCACCAAGGGCCTGTGGATGGACGTGAACCATTCGATCCACATCGAAGGCCGCAGCCCGCCGCACCAGTGGGAGGAGTTCAAGGCCTACCAGGACCAGTACGAACACCCGCTGTGGAAGCAGAACGCCGACACCGCCGCCAGCGCCGGGCACGGTGGCATGGACTGGTTCGTCATTCACGCCTTCGTGGAAGCCCTGAAGGCCAAGGCACCGATGCCGATCGACATCTACGATGCGGTGACCTGGAGCGCGATCACCCCGTTGAGCGAGCAGTCGATCGCCAACAGCTTCCAGACGCTGGAATTCCCGGATTTCACCGCCGGTGCATGGAAGCAGCGCAAGCCGATCTTCGCCTTCGACGGCAAGTACTGACCGGCCTTTGTAGAGTCGAGCCATGCTCGACTGCTTTCAACGCAACGCCGGGCCATGCCCGGCGTGCCTGCCGTAGAGTCGAGCTTGCTCGACTGCTGTTCCTGCCGCCCGCATTACACTCCCAACGTTTCATCGGTCCCTGTGGCATCGAATCCTCGGTTGTACGTAACGGCCAGGTATTCCACCAGAGCCGGCTGCGATGGATCGCGACAGCTTCCGCCAGTGCGGCGCGTAGTGGGTGGATAGCCACACCGTTGGTGGAGAGGGATGATGGGGGTGCGGGCGCGGTTTGGGTTTGCCGCAGTGCCCTGAAAGGCAGGAGATGGGGAGAGATGGTGGAGAATCGGGACGTGGTGGAACTCCAGGCAGACAGCGTGGTGTTCTACTCCAGGCATGATGAGGCGAACTTCTTCGCGTGGCTGCAGCAGCTGCCCTGCGTGGTCGACGTTGCCGGGAAGGGGCGGGTCATCCATGTCCAGGTGGAGCGAGGGCGAGTGGATGATGAGGCGCTGGGGGAACTCCTGGCGCTGTTCCATCGCTATCAGGTGGACCTGCGGCAGTTGCGGGTGTTCGACGAGCGGCGCTTCGCACGCTGGTTCCGGCGACGCCAGGGGTGGTGGTATCCGGCTGTGTTCGGGCAACCAGGATGCACGGGCGCGGTCGAATGAGATGGGAACGGGGGCTGATCGCCACTGCTCAACCGCGGCGTAAGGCGGTGACAGGGGGAAGATGGCGCGCCCGGAGGGATTCGAACCCCCGACCAATGGCTTCGGAAGCCACTACTCTATCCGGCTGAGCTACGGGCGCGTTGGACTGCCACGACCGGATTGCCCGGTGGTGGCAGGGAATTCTAGCGGACTCCGCGGCAAAAATCTGCCCTGGGGGGGCGCATGGCTTGCCAGGGAGGATCGCCTTGCCGTCCAAGGCCCTGAAGTCAGTCGTTTCCGAACAGATCCCGGGTATAGACCTTCCCGGTGACGTCCGAAATTTCCGGCGACAGGCGATTGGCCAGGATCACATCGCACTCGGCTTTGAAGCGCTCCAGGTCATTGATGACGCGAGAGTTGTAGAAGTAAGGTTCCTGCAGGACGGGCTCGTGGACGACGACCTCGATACCCTTGGCCTTGATGCGCTTCATCACACCCTGAATCGCAGAAGCCCTGAAGTTGTCCGAGCCTGACTTCATCACCAGCCGATAGATGCCGACCACCCTGGGCGAACGCCGGATCACTTCATCGGCAATGAAATCCTTGCGGGTGCGGTTGGCTTCCACGATGGCGTGGATCAGGTTCTGCGGCACATCGCTGTAGTTGGCCAGCAGCTGCTTCGTGTCCTTGGGCAGGCAGTAGCCGCCATAGCCGAACGAAGGATTGTTGTAGTGGCTGCCGATGCGTGGGTCCAGGCTCACACCATCGATGATCTGGCGTGTGTCCAGCCCATGCGACGCAGCGTAGGTGTCCAGCTCGTTGAAGTACGCAACACGCATGGCAAGGTAGGTATTGGCGAACAGCTTGATCGCCTCGGCCTCGGTCGAATCGGTGAACAGGGTGGGCACATCCTTGCTCACCGCGCCTTCCTGCAGCAGCGCGGCAAACGCTTCTGCACGCTCCGAGCGTTCACCCACGATGATGCGGCTGGGGTGCAGGTTGTCGTAGAGGGCCTTGCCTTCGCGCAGGAACTCGGGTGAGAAAATGATGTTACTGGTGCCGAAGCGCTTGCGAAGCTCGTCCGTGCAACCCACCGGAATGGTGGACTTGATGATCATCACCGCGTCGGGACTGATGGCCACTACATCGCGGACAACCGACTCCACCGAGCCGGTGTTGAAATAGTTCGTCTGCGGATCATAGTCCGTAGGCGTAGCGATGATCACGAACGCGGCGCCGGTGTAGGCGTCCTTCGGATCGAGCGTCGCCCGGAGATTCAGAGACCGCTGCGCCAGATACTCCTCGATCTCGCGATCTTCGATGGGAGTCTTGCGGGAGTTGAGCAGCTGGACACGACCTGCGTCGATGTCGAGCGCCACTACCTCGTGATTCTGCGCAAGCAGGACGGCATTGGAGAGGCCAACGTAGCCGGTGCCGACGACGGAAATTTTCATTTAAGTTTCCCAGATACCATGGCGCCAGGTGAACTGCGCATTCAGAGAAATTGAAAGCTGAGGATCAAGAATCCATCCGGATCCCCTGGCCGGAGCAACTAGCCAGCTGAAAGAAAGTCCCTGATCGATTGGAGGAGTTTTTCTTTTTCCAAAGATCCCGCCTTTGCGGGACCACGGTCGTGGGCTAGCGCGTTCTTCATCGCCTTTGCAAACTCATCAGCGGAGGAGCATACAAAAATACCCGGAACCATCGAAAATTCAGCGGCAGTATCAACCTGATGATCATTGACGTGTTCGCCGAGCCTGTGCTGCCGAGGGATGATCACCGCAGGTACACCTTCCTCAAGCGCGCGAATGATGTTTCCCATTCCCGCATGCGTAACCAGCACATCACACTCTGAAATCCTCTTGGAAAACTCTGGCATGCTGATCATTGCTGCGCCGCCGAAAGACGGAGCACTCGAGGACGGCCCCGATTGCGCATATCCAACAGCTTCGCTGTTCGCGGAAAGCCACTGGGAAACGTACTCGATGAGCCTCGGGAAAGGTGCTTGAGTGCCCACGGAAGCAAAGATCTGGATCATATTATTCTTCCGCTGTAGAGCACCTTGTGACCGTCAGCAAGGCTTGGCCACTGCGTGAACACCTGATGAGATACTCGAAGGGCAATTCTACCCGATACCGACAATCTTCGGGTGTTGGCTATGCTGTCAATCCACAGCGTTCTTGCGCCAACGAATCTACCGGCAATAATCCCGATGATGCCAGGGGCGGCCCCGGTAGATATGATGTGCGTCGGCCGAAGGAAAATGACCTTGAAGAAAACCTTCGGGATCCCCATCAGTGCCGCGAACGGGGATTGCCGGTTGAAATCAGGAAGAGACACCACGGCGTCGTAGACGTCGCCCTTCAATTCCTGCTCGGCAGCTACCGTGGCAAGAGTCAGCGTGCCAGTGGTCCTTGCCGCAACGGCGATGCGCTGCATCTGCACCAAGTGGCCTCCGCCCGAACAGATGAGCAGTACCCGCTTATCCATTGAGCACTCCGGAAAGTGCGCTTGCCTGGGAACGCCATCGCTCATTCTTCAGCTGTAGGCCACGCCTGGATGCCTCCTCAAATGCGGGGATATCAGAGAGTACCTCTAGAATTCCTTCTGATATCGATCGCGCGTCAAGTGTATCCACGAACTTTGCGCCAAGAAAAAGTTCCCGAAGTGTCGGTGTGTCGGAAAGAACCATGGCCTTCCGAAAGCTGATGGCCTCGTTGGCAACGCTGAGCTGGACATTTGATCGGGTAGTAAGGCCAAGGACCGCGCCGCAATTGGCCAGAAGGTCGTCGAAATCCTCCAGCGGCATGAATCCAGTGAATCTTACATTGCTCGGTGCCATCGCAATGGTGTCGTTTGAAATCTTTCCATCAAAACGCCCAGTCACATGGAATTCAACATCGGGGGTCAACCTGGCAGCCTCAAACACAACTTCTATCGGTTCATCCTCGTCAAACGAGCAAGGGAACAAAACGGATCGGATGAAGCCCTTTTTACCAGTTGCCACGGCTTCATCGGCCGCGCGATCCTCGAGTACGAAGATGTTATGCAGATTCGGGAAAATCGCTTGGCACTCATGGCGCACTTGCTCGTTGTGAACAATCACCGCATCCGCCTTCGACATGCAGAAATTCAAGCCGGGGAAGGCGAGCCATTTTTCTCGGAAATAGCTGTTGTGCACATCTATTGCTACTTTGACTTTCTCTCCATGAAGAATCTTGTACAGTGCAGCCAAGTAGACAAGGAAACTCGGTGGAGCCTGAATCCAGACTGTCTTCGGGGCTCCAATGAGCAGGTGCCACATGGTTTTGAGTATTCTGGCCATATAGTCAAAGGCCATGAGCTTTCGGCTTTTGAATACTTTTGGGAAATATGCGATGTCATAACCCCAGTGCGCCTTCATTGTCTCTGCGCGCCGCTGGAAGCCGACCCAGGCGATCATTGAGCTGCTTTTTTTCATATCGAGAAATGCACGGGGAATGAGGCGGTGTACTGAATGTCAGGTGATCTGCTTCCAATTCTACGCGCGGGTGAGCCGGCGACGATGGCAAAATCCTCCACCGGCTTGGTTACGATGCTGCCCGGATAGACAATTGCTCCGCGGCCGATGCTGGCCCCTGGCATGATTCGGACTCCCGGAAACAACCAAGCATCATCACCAATGGTGACTTCGCTACAGAATACCCGTGCATGAGGATCCTTCATGTCATGGCCCATCGTGTATATCCTGCAGTCATGGGAGATGTTGACGTTGGATCCTATGGTCACGCCGCCTCGATTATCAATGAAACACCACCTGTTGATGGTTGTGTTGCTTCCGATGCGAGACTTCCTGAGGTCAAAGAATCTCACGAACCCGTGAATGGTCGTCCCGCTTCCGATGGGGCCGAAAGCCAGGTAAACAATAAATCGTCGAACAGGGAAAAAGAAGGCTGCGCTGAGTACGACGTTGGCTAGTTCGACGACAAGCTTCTTGATGGTCAGCCGGGCGCTCAATTTTTGCCTCCATTGCAAGGTTTTGAAATTTCCATTCGGGTCGCTGTAAGCCGGGCTTTATTTTTTTCTTCAATTCTTCGGAACATGAAAACAGTAACGAGTGGTGCTATCAGGTACATGGGCTTGAAGATTCCGCGGTTCATCAGCTCCAAGGTGTAAAGGAAGCAAATGGTCAGCAGCGCAAGTGTCTTCGGATCGCGCGTGACGTTGAAACGCGCTGTGAGCTTTCCAAGCAGCCAGCCTGACAGGAGGAAGTAGACCACTACACCGATGTAGCCGTAGCCGATCATCAAGCCCCCAAGGATTGAGGGTGTCAGCGACGAGTCCTCTCTGCCGTTCACGACCATGCCAAGAATGCGCCCAGATGTAAGCGAGTAACCTGGCAGCATCGTCAAAAAGTCAGAGAAGAAGAACCACGACCGCTCAATATATGAGCTCATGTCATCGGCCCTTTCCATCGATGCCTCAGCAACGCCCATGCCCTCTCTGGAGGCAAGATGGAGTGGAATGTACGGCAGGCTGAACTCTGGCAGTTTGACGTCAAACTCGCGAATCATCCCCTGCCAGCTCAAGGTCCGGCCGATCGAGTTGTTGGTTCGAATCAGATATGAAAGACCAAAGGAAAACATCGCAACTGGCGCGATTGCAGCGAACGCCAGGCGAAAGCGCTTGACCTTCGCGTCATCCTTCAAAGACATCAGGACAATCAGCCCGATTCCCAGTACAAGCAGAATCGGCTGGTTTCTATAGCCCAAGCAAAGCAGCATGAGCAACGCGAGAGCCGGAAGTCCGAGCATGGACCAGCGGAAGCGCTGTTGACGGATCATGTCGATGCAGAATTTTGAAAGCACAACGGGAATTGAAAGTTCAACCAGGTAGGATGCCTTGGCAGATACCCCGAACCGAGCCTCTGGATTCAGCAGAACCAGCCCGTGCGTTGCCACAATCGAGAGGGCTGCGCCGGTTGAGGCAATCAGAATTCCGTAGCAGGCCCAACTCTTGAGGCGGTAGCTGGGTGCGTCCGTTGGCAATTGGCTGGTGCGCCGTCCGATCTGGCGGCCTATTAGATACGCGGCTGCTGCCAACAGCAGAATGCCCGCCCACATGTATTGATTTATGTATCCACGATACGTCGTGAAGGAAACAATTCCGAAGCCGTAATAGGCCACCAGTGCCGCCAGAAAGGCAACATCTGGCTTGCGTGCAACATCTACTGCCGCTGGGTACAGGATGAAGGAAAGAAGGAAAACAGGCACCAGACCTATTATCGATCCGGCCAATGAGGCGGTATCCTGGTGGCCTGCGGAAAAGAGTGTGAGTATGCCAGCAAAGCCTGCTGCAAGAGCAGTGGCTGCAATGACGTTCCTGAAGGTCTTAACCATGGGCGTTGCTCTCCCGATTGCGCAGTCCAACGGCCGTTGCATAGAGCAGCAGGCAAAGCACGGCATCGCAGGCGATCGACACGAACGCTGCACCCTTCCAGCCTAGTTGCGGAATCAGGATTATGTTGCCGACGATGTTTGCGCCGGCGACGATGATCTGTATGACGCTGCGAATCCCCTGGTAGTCGGCTCCCGTCATTGCATCTGCCATGAGGAAGTGGAATGATCGAAGCAGCGGAATTACTGCAAGATACTTCAGGATCGTGGCAGTCTGCTCATAATCCTGCCCAAGTATCCATGTTGCCATTCCGGAGCACGCAAATATTCCCATGCTGCCAATCAGTCCCAGGCCGACTGTGGCTGGGAGGTACTTTCTGGAGTAGGCGAGAGACTCGGAAATGCCATTGGCTCCGGCCTTGAAAAAGCCCGGATATGTAACCGTCAGAAGAGCGCGAACAGGCGAGAAGGCAACGTCGACGATCTTATAGGCCGCAGCATAGTTTCCGGATATGTCGGCTGATGCAAGCCTTGGCATGATCAGTTTGTCCGCATCGTTGTAGATTCCCTGGGACGAAATTCCAAGTGAGAACTTGAGTCCGTCGAAAATTTCAGTGGTGTGCAGGCGTCTTTTGATGCCGTAATTTTTTATGAATACAGACACGTAGATCGCGCATGGGATGATTGCGCTCGCCATGTACAGCGAAAGCCAGATCCCGAGGTTGTCTTCGGCAATCATGAAGCCAAGAGCAGCTGCCGCGATCCTGAAGAGGGACGTCAGGACTGTGGCGCCTGCCACCGCGTTGATCCGGCTTTGTGACTGGAATGCCTGAACCGTGATCTCCTGCAGCTTGGTTGCAAGGAGCTCCGAGAGAAGCACCGCTGTGGCAATCGCCCACCCTCCCGGTCCGAGGCTTCCATCTAGAATGAGCAGATAGGCGGGGCTGGCGATGAACAGCGTGCCAAGCGTGAAGGCAAGTGCACTTCCGTAGTAGGAAGAGAGTTTGCTTGGGTCGCGCGAACACCGTTTTACGATCAGCGCACCGCTGCCCAGTCCAATGAATGGAGACATGATGATCGAGAGTGCCATCGCGGCCGAAAAATGGGCAAAGCTGTCAGGGCCCACGGATCTCGCAAATGCGACAAAATAGAGAGCTTGTGCCGCGAGGCGTGCGACATTAGCCAAAACGACCGTTATCGCCGCCTTTGCAGTTTCTCCGCCTCCGCCTTTGAGCTTGTTGCGAATAAAGTCAATCATCAAGAGTGCTGCGCCAGTTCTTTGGTTGCTGTTCTTCTGTGCTTAAGGGGGCTGGCGCCATACGGTGCCTCTGCCTTGTGCGCCAAGGCATGCAGTCTGGCGCACCGTAATGCCATCTATCGGCGCGGGGTTGCAGTTGCACGGGAGGTCGACGAGAAAGCGCTCGTCCTGGCTCCCCCTGTGGCGTCGATGTAGGTGCGAGCATGCTGATGCGCCTTGTTGCGCCTTGGGCCTGATCAATTTGCTGCGCGATTAGCGGTCCTTCGTCCTTGAGGTGGTCTGCGGTAGCCGTTGGAACTGCGGGCCGTTCTTTTTGTGCATCGTGCACATCAGGAGTCCTCGTAAGCAGCTTCCTTGCTGTCTTTGGCCTGGGAACAAGAGGCCTTCTGGTTGCGAGGCGCTTCGGTGCATGGCGCCTAACGGCCCATCATAGCAGGTAGGGATTTCCGGGCGTTCGGCCTCCTGATCATGATGTTGGTCTGGAAGGGTGCCCGGCAGGGCTGCATGCCTGCTGCGCCGATGGGGTATCGGTTCACATGGCGGGCGGGCTGTCCGCATCGGGATCAGGATCAGGTACACTGTAAGGTTCTAGCCTGAAAAAACAGCATGGTCAATGCCGCATTGGCCTTGGACAGCGCGGGAGTTCCCCCTTGGGGAAGGGTAGGCGGGCCTTGATGTCGTATGCCGCTGGTTCGATTGCAATAGTGGGCGGGAGCGCTCGGCGCGCATCGCGTATTGATGGGCTTTGACGTCGATTTAAAACCTAAGTGGAAGCAATGAACAACAAAATGGAATCGCGGAATTCTTCTAGGGAAGACGACTTTGATCTGCGCGAACTTGCGGGCATCTTCCTTGATCGCAAGTGGTGGATCGTCGGCACTACGGTGCTCTTCTTCCTTGTGGGCGTTTCATACGCGCTGCTTGCGCCCCCCGTGTTCCAGGCGCAGGCCATGGTGCAGGTCGAATCCAAGGTTCCTTCCATCCCGGGCTTGGCCGATCTGGCTTCGCTTGGAGGAAGCGGGAGCACTGCTTCTACCACGGAGGTTGCGCTCCTGACGTCCAGGACTGTTGTTGGCACGGCCGTGGATGATTTGCAGTTGGACGTGACCGTGCAGCCCTACCGTTTCCCGCTCATCGGTGGCTTCATGGCCCGCCGGTTCAGTCCAGAGCTTCCCAATGAGGTTGCCGCTCCCTGGCTGGGCATTTCTCGATATGGCTGGGGCGGCGAAGAGCTTCGCGTCTCAAGCCTTGTTGTTCCCCAGTCGAAAGTGGGCTCGGCATTGACTCTGATTGCAGGGGAGGAGGCGGGCAGCTTTAGTCTTCTGGACGAAGATGGTGCGGAACTGCTGAAAGGAAAGGCAGGCACTACCGCTCAGGCCAAGAACCTGAAAATAGACGTTGCCGCTATTCGTGCAAACCCTGGAACGCACTTCCGTATCACCAAAGAGCGTCGCTTGGATGTCGTGGGCGAGGTCCGGGAGAATCTACAGGCCAGCGAGGACGGCAAGGATTCCGGGATTCTCCAATTGACGTATGAAGACGTAGATGCTGATCGCGCGCAGGCAGTCGTCCAGCGTGTTGTCGAATCCTATGTCAGGCAGAACGTGGACCGTAGTTCTGCGGAGGCTGCCTCGCAGCTGCAGTTCGTCAAGGAGCAGTTGCCCACTATTCGGCTGCAGGTCGAGCAGGCCCAGGCTGCAATGAGTGCATATCAATCCCGTTCCAACGCGGTTGATATCACAATGCAGACCAAGGGTTTGCTTGAACAGGAAGTTGCGGTCGAGGCCAGCATCCAGCAGCTTCGCTTGCGGCAGGCAGAGATGGATCGCAGCTTTACCCGTGAGCATCCAGCATATCGTGCCCTGCTTCGGCAGATCGGCGAGTTGGAATCCAGGAAGTCTGGATTCCAGCGCGAAGTAGGTAATCTTCCGAACACGCAGCAGGAGCTTCTCCGTCTTACCCGTGATCTTCAGGTCAGCAATGAGCTCTACACTGCATTGCTCAACCAGGCCCAGCAATTGGATGTCGCCCGTGCTGGTGCAGTTGGCAATGTTCGGATTGTTGACGCCGCTGTGGTCGATACGGCGAATCCGGTTCGCCCGCGCAAGGGCCTGGTTGTTATCATTTCGACCTTGCTTGGCGCGTTTCTGGCTGCCGGTGTAGCGCTGCTCCAGCGTATGCTGAATCCCGGAATCGAAGATCCTGCGGATATTGAAGCCCTGGGGCTGCCTGTCTACGCCGCGATTCCTCTCAGTGTGTCAACTACGCTGCCAAGGCTGCGTAAAAGCAGGCACGGTACGCGCGTAATCGCGGATGGTCGCCAGCACCTTCTTGCTCTCACAGCTCCCGCTGATCCAACTGTGGAGGCGTTGCGGAGCCTTCGCACCAGCCTGCATTTTGCAATGCTGGAAGCAAAGAACAACATACTGGCAATCTCCGGCCCTCGCCCCGGCGTAGGCAAGACTTTCGTCTCCACCAACTTGGCTGCAGTCATCGCCCAGGCTGGACAGCGTGTCTTGGTCATCGATGCTGATATGCGCAAGGGCACGCTGCACAAGATCCTGGGCGTGCCAGCGCAGTCCGGCCTGTCTGATGTGATCAGTGGGAAGTTGGCTGCAGATGACGTCATCCATCCAGTTTCCGGCCTGGACAATATGCACTACATGGTGCGAGGGGACGTTCCGCCTAATCCGGCAGAGTTGTTGATGCATCCCCGATTTGCGCAGCTGCTTCAAGATATGTCGAGCCGCTACGATCTGATTCTTGTAGATACCCCTCCAATTCTAGCGGTCACTGATCCGGCGTTGGTGGCAGCGCACGCCGGGTCCAGTCTCCTGGTCACTCGATTTGGCGTGAACCAGGTCAAGGAGATCGAGCTGACATTGCAGCGATTTGAGCAGAATGGCGTTCAGATCAAGGGCGCGATCTTCAATGCAGTGGAAAGGCGCGCAACTGGTTACTACAGCTACGGGTACTACGAGTACCAGTCGGATGGTAAGGAATAACGGATGTTGATACTGGAGCTGTGAAGACTTGCCCGTCTTCGCAGCTCCGCTCCTCGGATGGCTGCCAATCAGGGAGAGGAAGCGCCAGCTGCACCGGTGATTTCTATGCCGTGCGTCGCGGTCTCCCAGATGAAGTGTAGCTGGCCGCGGCTTGGCCGATTCAAAGAAAGCCACTTTCCCGTATTTGTCATCGGGCGCTTCATGCGGCCGTGAAGTTGGGCGTAGCCGATTTCCAGAGTGCCGGCCAGTGAGCCCTTCAGCTGGCCGCTGCAGAGCCATTTGGGTGGCGTAGGAGCCAATGCCATGCTCGTCTGGAACTCCATGGCTTGATGGAGTCGATCGGCATAGTCCGGATACAGCGTGCCGCCCTGGATCCTGTTTGTCTCTGCAGCATTTATAAACGCGGCCAAGCCAAAGGCAGTGTGTGGCAGGTCGCGGCAGGTTTCCTGTGCGAGTCCAGATGCCATCTGCTTCTGGTTGAACCAGTTCGATGGCGATGGTTTGCTGCAATTTGGTTGGGGTTTGGGCTTGGCGCCATCGGACTTCATGTACACGTACGCGGGGAACTGTGATTTCCAATCCATCACAGCACTGTCATAGATGTCCCTCCGGTTTGTGTACACGCCTATATTCATGCGAGCCTCAATGCCGCTCGCGTACCAATTGCCATTGACGCATTCGGGCATCGCGTCGATGTCGCCCAGGTACTGCTCAAGCAGCCATTCTCCAAATAGCTTTGCTCTATCTTCCGGCCAGGCCCGACTCGTATATCTCAGGATTTCAGCCGAACGCGTCCACAGTTCAGCTGCCCACGAAGCCTGCAACGATCTATTGGTTCCCAGATGGCGACCGGTGAGAGTCTCGGACCAGGAATCCATGATTTCTGCGGCGACCATGAAGTGACGCGAATCATTCAGATAGGCGCCCAGCAGTGCGTGGGTGTACGCTGCTTGGGCATCGCGCACTTCATCTGAGCAGCCAATGTCGGGTCGTGAGTATGGGCCGCACAATACCTGCGCATGCGGCTGGGATTTGTAAGTGAGTTTTGCCAGCGGAGACTTTTTCATGACCGCAATTGCTTGGGTCCGAACTGGGTCATTCCGCTTCAGAAGGGTCTGTGTGTCGATAATTGATTGGCGATCGACAAGAATTCCCGGATGAACAAAATCTGACGCGCCACAGCTGAATGTCGTTATCAAGGCCAGAGCCGCCGCAAAGCCGAGAAAGCGAACGTTCAAGAATGATGAGGGTGGTTTGGGATGGGCGGTCAACGTGTTTTCCCCTAACGATTGAGCCTGTGGTGGTCTTGATCGATATCTTGGTCGCGAAGACAATCGTAAGCAGTTTAGACGCCGGCACGCCACTGGACAGGAGTATCCTTGTCACATGGCTGACACCCCCCTTTCCGCGCCGCACCCGGCGCCGACGCCGCGCTGGCGTCATTACTGGTCCCTGATGCGCGCCGATCGCCCGATCGGCACCCTGCTGCTGCTGTGGCCCACCTGGTGGGCGCTGTGGCTGGCTGCCGGCGGCCTGCCGCCGCTGTGGACGCTGTTCGTGTTCACCGCCGGCGTCTGGCTCACCCGCTCGGCGGGCTGCGTCATCAACGATTACGCCGACCGCTGGCTGGACCCGCACGTGGAACGCACCAGATCGCGCCCGCTGGCGACCGGCGCGATCAGCGGCCGCGCGGCATTGGCGCTGTTCGCGGTGCTGATGCTGGTGGCCTTCGGCCTGGTGCTGACGATGAACGGGCTGACCATCGGCCTGAGCTTCATCGGCGTGTTCCTGGCCGCCAGCTACCCCTATCTGAAACGCTATACCCACCTGCCGCAGGTGTACCTGGGCATGTCATTCGGCTGGGGCATCCCGATGGCCTTTGCCGCCGTGCAGGGCGAGGTGCCGATGCTGGGCTGGCTGTTGTATGCGGGCAACATCCTGTGGTCCACCGCGTACGACACCTGGTACGCCATGGTCGACCGCGAGGACGACCTGAAGATGGGCTCGCATTCCACCGCCATCCTGTTCGGCGAGCTGGACCTTGTCATCCAAGGCGTGCTGTACGCGCTGTTCCTGGCCACCATGGCCCTGGTGGGCGTGCGCGGCGGGCTGGGCGGGTACTACCTGGCCGGTGTGGCCGTGGCCACGGTGCTGGTGGTGTACGAGTTCTGGATCTGCCGCAACCGTGAGCGCGGGCCGTGCTTCAAGGCCTTCCTGCACAACAACTGGGTGGGTGCGGCGCTGTTTGCCGGCATCGCGGTGGACCTCGCGCTGCGCTGAGAAGCGCAGCCGAGTGTGGGCTCGGCTCTACAGGGGGCAATCCCGGAGCCGCATATCCGTAGCGTCGAGCCTGCTCGACTGATCCGTGTAGCCAAGCCAGAGCAGTCGAGCAAGCTCGACTCTACGACCAATAGGTGGCTGACAGCCCGCACCTTCCCGCCCAGAATCGGTCCATCGAACCTGGGAGGGTAGGCGATGGCCTCGTCAGCAACGGCAGCAGTACAGGATGGCTGGATGGCGCGCGCAGCGCTGCGCTCGGCCGCCTGGGCGGAAAAGTGGTTCCCCGACGCGTACGTGTTCGCGGTGCTGGGCGTGGTCATCGTCGCGGTGGCGGCGATGGGCTTCGGCTCGACCCCGCAGGCCACGGCCAGTGCCTTCGGCGACGGCTTCTGGAGCCTGATTCCCTTCACCATGCAGATGGCCTTCGTGGTCATCGGCGGCTATGCGCTGGCCACCGCGCCGGTGGTGGCGCGTTTCATCGATTTCCTCGCGCGGGTGCCGCGCACCGGCCGCGGCGCCGTGGTCTATGTCGGCTTGGTCAGCATGCTGGCCTCGCTGCTCAGCTGGGGCTTCTCGCTGGTGTTCGGCGGCCTGCTGGTGCGCGCGCTCGCCCGCCGCACCGAGCTGCGCATGGATTACCGCGCTGCCGGTGCCTCGGCCTACCTGGGCCTCGGCGCCGTGTGGGCGATGGGCCTGAGTTCCTCGGCCGCGCAGCTGCAGGCCAACCCGGCCAGCATGCCGCCCGGCCTGGTGGAGATCACCGGCGTGCTGCCGTTCACCGAAACCATCTTCCTGTGGCAGTCGGTCGCGCTGACCGCGGTGCTGATCCTGGTGTCGCTGCTGATTGCCTGGATGACCGCGCCGGCCGCGGGCAGTGCGCGCACCGCCGAGAATTTCCCGGGCGCCGCGCAGGCCGAGCCCGAGCCGCTGCAGCAGCGCACGCGCCCGGGCGAATGGCTGGAATACAGCCCGCTGCTGACCGTTCTGCTCTCGCTGCTGGCCTTCGGCTGGCTGTTCAACGAGTTCGCCAACAAGCCGGTGGTCACCGCC
>PJUE01000590.1_pt1 | contig 19818 bp, 12 predicted proteins | sample 1512171 | NCBI WGS metagenome assembly PJUE01 (sample SAMN08177674, study PRJNA422409) | Feces metagenome, whole genome shotgun sequencing project. | isolation source: Chicken feces (3) enriched on wood chips: alkali lignin treatment | host: Gallus gallus | place: USA: Madison | collected 2015-01-15
CTGAACGTGATCCTGGAAACCCTCACCGACGGCGGCCGCAGGCTGGCGCTGGCCCAGAAATTCATCCCCGACATCACTGCCGGCGACAAGCGCATCCTGCTGGTCGACGGCGAACCGGTGGACTACTGCCTGGCCCGCATCCCGCAGGGTGACGAGTTCCGCGGCAACCTGGCCGCCGGTGGCCGCGGCGAAGGCCGCCCGCTGAGCGAGCGTGACCGCTGGATCGCCGCCCAGGTCGGGCCGGAAATGAAGCGCCGCGGCATGCGCTTCGTCGGTCTGGACGTGATCGGCGATTACCTGACCGAAGTGAACGTGACCAGCCCGACCTGCGTACGCGAACTGGACGCGCAGTACGGACTGAACATCGCCGGCACCCTGTTCGACGCGATCGAGGCCGGCCTGCGCTGATGGACGCCGCGTCCGCCGTGCTGGCGCCGCCGCCGCGTGAAGCGCAGCGGCTGGGGGCCACTCTCGCCCTGTCGGTCATCATCCACGCCCTGCTGATCCTGGGCGTGGGCTTTGCCGTGAAGGGCGAGGCACCGCTGGTGCCGACGCTGGAAGTGATCTTCAGCCAGACCCGCATGGCACTGACGCCGAAGCAGGCCGATTTCCTGGCCGCGGCCAGCCAGGAAGGCGGCGGCGAGCATGACCGCGCGCAACGCCCGCGCGACAACCAGACCGGCATTGTGCCGCAGGCGCAGAGCGGACTGAGCCCGGTACCGCAGCAACAGCAGTCGGCCGCGCCGGTGCCGCCGCCGCAGGCGCGGGTGGTCAGCAGCCGCAACAGCCCGGACAGCGTGGCGCAGGCGCAGGCCCAGCCCACCCCGCTGGAGCCGACCCCGGACGCGCCGATGACCGCACGCGAGCAGCGTGATGCGGAAATGGCACGGCTGGCCGCAGAAGTGCACCTGCGCTCGGCGCAGTACGCCAAGCGCCCGAACCGCAAGTTCGTCTCGGCCAGCACCCGCGAGTACGCCTATGCCAATTACCTGCGCGCGTGGGTGGACCGCGCCGAGCAGGTGGGCAACCTGAACTACCCGGACGAGGCGCGGCAGCGCCGGCTGGGCGGCCAGGTGGTGATCAGCGTGGGGGTGCGCCGCGATGGCAGCGTGGAAAGCAGCCGGATCCTGAAGTCCAGCGGCACGCCGTTGCTGGATGAGGCGGCACTGCGGGTGATCAAGCTGGCGCAGCCGTTCCCGGCGTTGCCGAAGACGGATGATGGGGTGGATATCCTGCAGGTGACCCGCACCTGGGTGTTCCTGCCGGGTGGCGAACTGCGCGACGACCGGTAGGGGTTTGTTGCCCGGGCCTGCGGCCCGGGACCCGCTGGACGTCAACTTCCACGTCAAAAGCGGCGGTTGGACTGTGGGTCTGGCGGGGCGGTGTGGGCTTGCAGGACACGCCGTAAACCCGTCCATGGGGGCTCGTAGGCGCCATCCATGGCGCCTGCGGTCCTGCAAGCCCACACCGCCCCACCTCTGACAGATCGCGGCGCATCTCTGCCTCTGGTAGGTGTCGACCTTGGTCGACACACATCCACGCAACGCGTGGATGCGAGCGAAGCGATCGGCTTCTGACTTTGACTTTGACTTTTCTTTTTTTGATTTTCCGTTGCGGACGCGCACGGAAACTGTCCGTGGCCGGGCAGGTGGGTTGCGCAGGGGCGTGAGCCGCATGGATGCGGCGACCGAGCTTACATGGACGTACTTGCAGCGTCCCCTGCGCAGCCCACCTGCCCGGCCAACCCCACGAATCCACAAACCGCCTCCGCCACGAGGGGCTCAGCCGTTGGCTTTCGCCTTCGCCTCGCGGGCGGCCTGCTGCTCGACCAGGGTCAACGCCACGTTGTCCCGCAGGTAGGCCGGCTCGACCCGCTCCGCCGCCATGCCTTCGCCCCGGGCAAACGCCGGCACTGCCAGTGCCAGCACGTCCGATGCACGCGGCAGCGCCGTGGCGTCGGAACCACGCAGGCCAGCACCCAGCTGCGCCGCCAGCGCACCCTCGGCCGCGCCGAAACCCGTACCGACGCCGTAGACCGGCAGCCCCTCCGGCAACGCCACCGCCGCCGGCACGCACACGCGTTCGGCATCGCGGGCGACCGGCAGCCCATCCACCCGTTCGAAACGGGCCACATACAACTCACCCATCCGCGCATCGATCGCCGACAGGATCTGGTCCTCTTCGGCCGGCGCGCGCAGCGCCAGCACCTGCAGCGTCGACACCGGCAGCAGCGGCCGGTCCAGCGCCAGCGCAATACCCTGCGCGATGGCAATCGACAGGCGAACGCCAGTGAACGCCCCCGGCCCGCGGCTCAGGGCAATGCCATCGAGCTGGCGGCGGCTGATGCCGGCCTCGGCCAGCAGCGCCTCCGCCCACGGCAGGCTCAGTTCGGCATGGCGGCGCGGGGCGATTTCGAAGCGCTCCAGCACCTGCCCATCGACATGCAGGGCAACGGAACAGGCTTCGGTGGCGGTTTCAAAGGCGAGCAGTTTCATCGGATGGAATCAGAACAGGGGGAACGTGGCACCGGGGGCCGGCGGGGGACCCGGCGCGGGGTCCGGGACGGTCGGGGCAGCAGCGTCGTCGGCTACGGGGGTCCATTGTGGCGCAAAGAAGGCCTGCACATCGGCCAGCGCGCGGGTCCGCCGGAACGGCGGCAGCGAATCGAGGAAGACCCGGCCATAGCCACGGTTGAGCAGGCGCGGGTCGCACAGCACCAGCACGCCACGGTCGGTCTCGCTGCGGATCAGCCGGCCCACGCCCTGCTTGAGGGCGATCACTGCCTGCGGCAGCTGTTCGTCGCGGAACGGATTGCCGCCCTGGCTGCGGATCGCCTCCAGCCGCGCCTCGTACACCGGGTCGTCCGGCGCGGCGAAGGGCAGTTTGTCGATCACCACCACACTCAGCGCCTCACCCACCACATCCACGCCCTCGCGGAAGCTGGCCGAGCCCAGCAGCACGCCGTTGCCGGAATCGCGGAAACGCTGCAGCAGGGTGGCGCGCGGCGCCTCGCCCTGCACGAACAGCGGCCACGGCCCGTCGCGCAGTGCCTCGGCAGCTTCACGCAGCGCACGGTGCGAGGCGAACAGGAGGAACGCCCTGCCCTGCGACGCCTGCAGCACCGGCCGCAGGGCCTGGATGAGGGCGGTACCGAAGCCACGCGCAGCGGGATCGGGCAGGCCCTCGGGCAGATAGCACAGCGCCTGGTCGGGCCAGTTGAACGGGCTGGGCTGCACCAGCGTATGCGGGTCGTCCAGGCCCAGGCGTGTGGCGATGTGCTCGAAGCCACCGCCCACGGTCAGCGTGGCCGAGGTGAAGATCCAGGCCGCTCGGCTGCGCTCACGATGCTCGCGCAATGGCCCGGATACATCCATCGGCGTGCGCTGGCAACGAAAACCGCGCGGGGTGAGTTCATACCAGAGGACGTCGGCGGTACTGGCCGCATCGGCGGGGTCGGCATCGAAATCCAGGGTCGGCTCGTCGTCGCCCAGCCAGCGGGCCAACCGCGAAACCGCTTCGCGTGCACGGGCATGGCAAGCATCGAGGCCGGCGGCGGCTTCGCGCAGCGGCTGCAGCGCCTGTTCCAGCGCCACCAGGCAACTCATCGCCGTATCGAAGCCCTCGCGTACCTGTGGCATCGCCAACGCGCGCCACTGCGTACCCCGCAGCGGCAGCCCTTCCATCGCCAGGCGCAACGCCAACAGCGCCTGCTGCAGTTGATCCACCGGCTCCTGCAACGCCGACTGCGCACCGCCGACGCCACGCGCCTCGGCCAGGCAGTCCCGGCCCAGTTCCTGCCACGGGCGCATGCCGAAGCCCTCGCCGAAGAACTGCGCGGCCAGCTCGGGCAGCTGGTGCGCCTCGTCGATGACGAAGGCCTGCGCACCGGGCAGCAGCTCACCGAAGCCATCCTGCTTGAGCGCCAGGTCGGCCAGCAGCAGATGGTGGTTGACCACCACCACGTCGGCCGCCTGCGCGCGTTGCCGCGCATGGACGACGAAGCAGTCGTCCCAGAACGGGCAGTCGGTACCCAGGCAGTTGTCGACGGTGGAGGTGACCATCGGCAGCAGCGGCGAATCGTCGGCGAGGCCGTCCAGTTCGGCGATGTCGCCGAACTGCGAGCGGCCGGACCAGGCGAGGATGCGCTGGAACTGCCCGGCCTGTTCGGGGCTGGAAAAACGCGGCTCGCCCCGCGCCTGCTGCAGGCGGTAGCGGCACAGGTAATTGGCCCGGCCTTTCAGCAGCGCACTGCGCAGGCCCACACCCAGCGCCTGGCGCACACGGGGCAGATCGCGGTGGTAGAGCTGGTCCTGCAGCGCACGGGTGCCGGTGGAAATGATGGTGCGCAGGCCGGACAGCAGCACCGGCACCAGGTAGGCGAACGTTTTGCCGGTACCGGTGCCGGCCTCGGCCAGCAGCAGGTCGCGCTGCTGCAGCGCATCGGCGATGGCCTCGGTCAGGCGCAGCTGTGCGGGACGCGGGTTGAAGGCATCCAGATGCGAGGCGAGCGCGCCGCCTTCGCTGAGGGCTTCGCGGCTGGCATGAACGAGGTCGGACATCAGACAGGAAGGATACCCGGCCGGGCGCTGCCCGGCACCCGTTTCAAGCCAGGGCGCAGGCAAAGGCAACGGCAACGGCGTGGTTCATGGCTCTGGGTTGCTGCGTGTTTGGCGGGGCGGGAGGGGCAGGCAGGACACGCCGTTAACCCGTCCATGGGGGCTCGATGGCGCCATCCATGGCGCCAACGGTCCCGCCTGCCCCTCCCGCCCCGCCTTCGGCAGTTTCCCGGTGACGGATGGACATGCTTCGTGGCGTCGCGCTTGCTCGACTGGATTCAGAAGCGGTAGTCGAACGGAAACAAGAAGGGGTCGGAGCCGTTTTCCTGCGGAAAACGGCTCCGACCCCACGGCGAGTGCGCGCAGCGCGCGATCCGCTTTTGATCTGCTTTTTTCTTTTCCGTGGCTGGACGCACACGGAAACTGTCAGAGGCCGGGCGGGTGGGCTGCGCAGGGGCGCAGGCGCCATGGATGGCGCCTACGAGCTTACAGGGACGTACTTGCAGCGTCCCCTGCGCAACCCACCCGCCCGGCCCAATCACATGACCCGCATTCCGCGACCAGCCACGAGGGGCTGCGCCGTTGGCTGGAACACCTCAGTACCGCTTGATCCCCGGCACCGTGCACCCTTCAATCTGCGCATGCGCCGACACCGCATTCTCCTTCTCGCCGCGCGCCAACCGCGCCTGCTCGATCGTCGCCCAGTGCCGGCGGCACAGCGGCCCGGTCTTCGAGCCCAGATCCACCGCCTTGCGCGCGAAGGTTTCCGCCTCCGCCCACTGGCCCTGCAACAGCGCGATCTCCGCGCGTTCCTGCAGCACCGCCGGGTCGCCGGCCACGATCTGCAGTGCCTGGTCCAGGCTGCCTGCGGCCGCAGGCAGATCATTGCCCTGGCGCTGCGACAGCGCGGTCTGGCGCAGGTCTTCCACCTGCGGGTCCCGCAGCGGCTGCACCGACAGTTCCTTGTCGTCCGGGCCGGCAGCGGCTTCCACGGCCGCCAAGCGCTGCGCCGGCGTGGTGGTGTCCACCGGCTTGGCCGCCGGCGGCGGGCTGCTCACGCAGGCGGCCAGGGCAAGGCTCAGGCCGGTCACGGCCAGCAGCGGATACAGGGATCGAAAGGTCATCGGCATCACCGGCTGGGAGGGGGAGTAGCGGCAGCGGGCGCTGCGGCAGGTTCGGCGGCAGGCGGTTCCTGCTTGCGGTCCAGGCCGAACCAGCTGCGCCAGCCACCGCCTTCGCTTTCACCCCCCTGCTCGTCCGGCAACGCAGCCGGGGCGCAGGGGGCGTAAGCCGGCGCGTAGCCGACCACGAACGGGAAGCGGCGCGCGTCCGGGCAGCTTTCATCGGTGCTGTTGGTACCGGTGGCGGCCACCGACTGCCAGTCCAGCCCCTTGTTGCTGACCTTCAGCGGTGCACTCGGCAGGCGCTGGAAGATGCCCGACCACACCCGCATCGCACCGGTGGCGCCGTACAGGCCCGCCTGTTCGTTCTGGTCGTTGCCCATCCAGATCACCGCCAGATGATCGCCGGTGTAGCCGGCATACCAACTGTCGCGGCCGTCGTTGGTGGTGCCGGTCTTGCCGGCCGGCTGCAGGCGGCCCAGGCCGTCGGCGTTCAGGCGCTGCCCGGTGCCGCTGGCGACCACCTGCTGCAGGCCGATGCTGATCAGGTTGGCGGCAATCGAATCGCCTTCCTGGGCCGGCGCCGGGGTCTTGTCGTAGCGCTTGAGCAGCTTGCCCTGCGGATCGAGCACGCCACGCACCGCATGCAGCGGCTGGATCTCACCACCGGAGGCCAGGAACTGATACAGCTGGGCCATCGCGTACGGGCTCTGGTCGGTCGAGCCGAGGATCACCGCCGGGTTGGCATCGGCCTTGATGCCGGCCAGCACGTGGATCAGCTGGGTCACCCGTTCCGGGCCGACCTGCATGCCCACGCGCACGGTGGCCTGGTTGTAGGAATGGGCCAGCGCATCGATCAGGCGCACGGTGCCATGGCTGCGGTTGTCCGCATTGCCCGGGCTCCAGTTGCGGCCGCGGCCGAGCTGCACCGTCACCGGTGAATCATCCACCCAGCTGGCCAGCGAATAGCGGTCCGGCTGGGCCAGGGCCAGCAGATACACGAACGGCTTCAGCAGCGAACCGACCGGGCGCTGCGCCTCGATCGCACGGTTGAAGCCGACCTCGGACACTTCGCGGCTGCCGATCACCGCCACCACGTCGCCGTTGTGCACATCGGTCATCACCATGCCGGCCTGAAGCTCGGGACGACGCTTGCTTTCCAGCGATTTGATGGTGCGGGTCACCGCGCCTTCGGCGTAGGCCTGCGCGGACGGCGACATGCCGCTCATCACGCTCAGGCCGGCGCCCTGCAGGGCCGATTCGGGGTAGTCATGGCCGAGCTGGCGGCGCACCAGGTCCACATAGGCCGGGAAGCGGTTGGCCGCCACCAGGCCCGGGCTCTTGGGCACGCCCAGCGGGGCCTTCAGTGCGCGCTGGTATTCGGCGTCGTCGATCAGGGATGCTTCGTGCAGCTTGCCCAGCACGAAGTTGCGGCGGTCGGTCGCCCGCTCCGGGTTGCGCCGCGGGTCGTAGTAGGACGGGCCCTTGACCAGGCCGATCAACAGCGCGATGTGCTCGGTATCGAGCGAGGACAGATCACGGCCGAACCAGAACTCGGCACCGGAGGACATGCCGTGGATCGCCTGGCTGCCGCGCTGGCCCAGGTACACCTGGTTCAGATACGCCTCGAAGATGGTGCGCTTGTCGTAGCGCGCTTCCATGATCAGCGCGTACAGCACTTCATTGAATTTGCGGGTGAGGGTCTGTTCCTTGCCGATGCCGAGCAGGCCGCTGCGGGCCAGCTGCTGGGTCAGCGTGGACGCGCCCTGGCGGCTCTGGCCACCGGAACGGATGGTCACCCATACCGCACGTGCGATGCCGGACAGGTCGATGCCGTGGTGGCGGTTGAAGTCCTTGTCCTCCACCGCCTGCAGGCCGGTCACCAGCAGGTCCGGCGCTTCGTTCATGCGGATCAGGCGGCGCTCTTCCTGCTTCTGGCCGTACAGCGTGGCGATGCGTGCCGGATCCAGGCGTGCGGCCTTCAGCGCCTTGCGCGAGTCGGCATCACGCAGCGAGGCGATGCTGCCGCCGGACAGCGACAGTTCCACCCGCTTGGCGGCGACGTGGCCATCGACATCGTTGTAACCGCGGCTGGAAATGGTGAAGCGCCCGCCCTGCACCGCATAGGTGGCCGGATCCTTGCCCTGGCCATCATCGCGGTAGGCCGAGGCAGCCAGTTCGGTCTTCAGCGTGGCCGCATCCATCGCCTTGCCGGGCACCAGTACCAGCGGGCGCGCATAGACACGGGTCGGAATCTGCCAGCGCAGTTCACCAAAACGCTGGGTGACCTGCTGGTTCAGATACAGCGTATAGGGAATCAGGAAGCCCAGACCCAGTGCGACTGCCGCCATGGTCCAGGTGATCAGCCGGCGCCGCCACAGGGGGCCTGCGTCCTGCTGGTCGTCGTCGTCGAAATCGTCGATGTCGTCGGAATCGTAGCGTCGGGGCACGGGAATGCGGGAATGTAGGGTCAGGCGAGTCTACCCCAGCCCTTCGCCGGGGAAAGATCTGGAATTGGGCCTGTTCAGCGATTACCCGGTGGCAGGCCGCCGGTAACGCCGCGCATGCCGTCCCACAATCCTTTCAACATGAACCGCAGCCGAACCCATCGCGGCGCCAGGAACAGGCCATTGCCCACCAGCTTCAGCAGCAGACGGGGAATGTCCTGCGCGATCCACACGCGTGGGGTGTAGGCACGCGCGTACAGCAGCACCCGGTTGCGCATGATGAAGTACAGGCGGAACGGCTTGTGCACGATCACCCCGTCCGGCTTCGCGCGCGAGGGCAGCAGTTCCTCGCCGATGCTGTGGCTCATCTGCGCATCGCAGATGCCGTACAGCGCATACCCGGCGCGCTTGGCGCGGAAACACCAGTCCATGTCCAGGTTGTCGATGAACAGCCCTTCGTCCATCGGGCCGATATCGTGCAGCGCCTTCATCGGCACCAGCGAGCCGGACGTGATGAGGAAGTCGCACGACACGCGCTGCCCCGGCCCGCCGCGCAGCTTGTGGTTGAGCGGAAAGCCGAAGCGGACGAAAGGCGCCAGTACGCCGCTGCGTGAATCGCGGAACTGGGGACCGACGGCAGCAACCGGCCCGGCCTGCGTGAGTTCGGCCAGCGCCGTCCACAGCACATCGACCATGCCCGGCGCCAGAACGCTGTCCTGGTCCATCAACAGGACGTGGTCGTACCCCAGCGCGGCCGCCGTTTCGTACGCACGGTTGAGCGCGCAGCCAAGCCCCACGTTGTGCGGCGAGGCGACCAGGCTGACGCCCGCCCTGTCGCCCAGCAGCGCGGCGACATCGACCCCGCCACTGCCATTGTCAAACACCACCAGATGGCCCACCTGCTGCAGGACACTATCAACCACGCGCGGCAACAGGGCCGGGTCAGGGCCATAGGTAACGATCACCGCGCAGACGCGGGATGCATCGCCATCGGCCGCGTGCGCGGGTGCCTGCCCGATCATCGGGCCCACCGCAACGCGGCCAGTACGCTCCGGTCGACAGGGAGTTCAGGTGCTGCGCAGGACATGGCCGGAGGGGGGGAAGTTGGAGCCGCTGGACTATACCCGACTCCCTGGCATGACGCTGGATCAGCGCCGCCAGGACTCCGCCCCCGCCTGCCGCAGGCGCTGTTCAAACGCGGCCAGCTCCGGCAGGTCCGGTTGCAGCTGGCGAACCTGCTCGATGGCAGCTTCGGCAAAGCCCACATCGCCGCGGCCCAGCCGCTCGCTGCCGAGGGCCAGCCAGCGCTGCGCCAGCCGGACCCGTGCCGAGGCCAGGCCCGGTGCGGTCGGCGCCAGGGTCTGCCAGGCCTGCAGGCACGCGCCCGCCGCCTGGACCCGGTTCTGCCGCAGGTTGTCATCGAAGCACTGCCGGCTGGCGGGCAACAGGCGCGCCGCCGCCGCCCTCACCCGTGCATCGCGCGGGGCCAATGCCTGCGCCTCGCGCAGTGCATCGAAGGCGCTGTGCCCGGGCGGGCTGATCCAGCGCCCGTCCCGCTCGGCGCGATCAATCTGCCGCAGGTGGTCGCGCAGCTGCCGCTCACGCTGGGCCGCGCTCATGGTTGGATGTTGCTGCGCATTGCGTGCCTGCTGGGCGCGCTGGATACGCTGCGCGGCCTGCTGCACCGCTGCCGGCGATGCGCCCAGCGCGGCGGCCCGTGCGCGATCGGCCTCGGCCGCTTCAAACTGGAAATCGGCGGCCTGCCGCTGGCTGCGCGCCAGCAGCGCCTGCGCGGTCTGATCACGCCCACGCAACGCATTGGCATCATCCGGCGCCACCGCCAGCACCGCTTCAAACGCTTGGGCGGCAGCCTCCAGCTTCTGCTGCTTCAATGCACGCTGGCCCTCGCGCAGGCGCTGGTCCAGCGCGCGCGACAGCGCCTCCTGGCTGGCCGGCAGATCGGTGTGGCCGGCATCGAACTGGCGCGCACGCTGCAGCACGGTGGCAGCCGGCGCCAGCTCGCCGCGCGCGGCCAGCGCCCGTGCCTGCTGCAGCAGGTCGCTCAATGCGTCCTCACGCCCTTCCAGCGCTGGCAGATAGTCCGGCTGCAGGGCCAGGATGCGCTGGAACAGCGGCAGCGCGCTGCTGTCGCCCTCATCGAGGCGGCCAGCGGCAAAGGCATTGCGCGCCTGCGCCAGCAGGGCGCCGATGCCGGCACCGGCGCTGCGCCGCGCCTGCAGCTGCCGCGCCACCGCATCGGCCTGGCCCTGCGGCACCTGCAGTTCGCGGGCCAACGCCAACGCCTCCGCGCTGCCCTCAAGATCACCGGCCTGCAGGCGGTCACGTGCCTGCTGCAGCGCGGCCGCAGCGGTGCTGGCCAGTCCCTGCCGCGCCGGCAGGCGATCACCATCCAGCGCCAGCGCGGCCTGGTAGCGTTCGCGCGCGCCACTGCCATCGGCCGCCGTCAGCCGCCCGGCGGCCAGCGCGCGGTCGCCCTCGGCCAGCAGTTGTTCGATCTGCGGTTCGTCCCAGAACCAGTCGGCCAGTGGCCTGCGCAGCAGCACCAGCGCCACGAACACCACCACCGCCGCCAGCAATGCCCAGCACCAGACCCGGCGCGCGTGGCGCGCCTGCAGCCACCACCAGCGGCCCTCGCGACGAACGCGGTCCAGCGCGGGGTGGTCGGCGCCGTGGCGGCGATGCGGGGGCTCGCGTTCCATGCGTGCAGGGTAGCCGGGGCAGCGTGAAGCTCAGCCCAGACGACGCGCCTCGCTCACGCCCGGCAGTGCGTCCAGCTTGCCCAGCAGGTTGGACAGCTGGCCGTAATCGCTCACCTTCAGGCGCAGGCGCAGGTGCGCGCGGCCGCTGTTGCGCACGTTGTCGCTGTGGATGTCGAGCACGTAGGCGTCTTCCTGTGCGATCAGATTGGTGATGTCCTTCAGCAGCCAGCGGCGGTCGACCGCGCTGACCACCACGTCCACTTCGTAGCCACCGCCTGCCTGGCCCCATTCCACCGGCAGGATGCGCTGCGGGCTGGCCGCGGAAAGGCGCGCCAGCGCCGCGCAGTCTGCGCGATGCACGGTGACACCACGGCTACGGGTCAGGTAGCCGACAATGGGTTCGCCGGCCACCGGCTGGCAGCAGCGCGCCAGCTGCACCAGCAGGTTGCCCACGCCCTGCACGGTGAACTTGGACTTGCCCAGGTTCTCGCGGCGCGCGGTCGGCCGCGGCAGGGTCGGCGCCGGCGCCGGCTGGCTGGCCGCACGCTCGGCTTCCAGCAGCGCACGGCTGACCTGGTTGGGCCCGGTATCGCCCAGCGCCACCTGGATGTACAGGTCGTCGACGCTGTCGGCATGGAATTTCTTCGCGGCAGCGGCCAGGTCCGAATGCTGCAGGCCCAGCCGCTTCAGTTCGCGTTCCAGCAGCTCGCGGCCGGCCTGCACGTTGCGCGCGCGGTCCAGCTTGTGGAACCAGCTGCGCACCTTTTCGCGCGAGCGGTTGCTGGCCAGGAAGCCCAGTGCCGGCATCAGCCAGTCGCGGCGCGGGTCGGCCTCCTTGCCGGTCAGGATCTCCACGCGGTCGCCACTGCGCAGCCGGTAGGTGAGCGGCACGATGCGGCCGTTGACCTTGGCACCACGGCAGCGGTGGCCGACCATGGTGTGCACCTGGTAGGCGAAATCGAGCGGCGTGGCGCCCTGCGGCAGGTCCAGCACCTCGTCCTTCGGGCTCAGCGCATAGACCCGGTCTTCGGTCAGCTCCGCATCCAGCGCGCCGGCCAGTTCGCTGCCCTGCCCGTCCTGCGCCTGCTCCAGCAGCTGGCGCATCCAGGTGATCTTGCGATCAAACGCCTTTTCCGCGCCCTTGCCGCCTTCCTTGTACTTCCAGTGCGCGGCCACGCCCAGCTCGGCCTGCGCATGCATGTCGTGGGTACGGATCTGCACTTCGATGGTGCGCCCTTCCGGGCCGACCACGGCGGTATGCAGCGACCGGTAGTCGTTGGCCTTGGGGCGCGCGATGTAATCGTCGAACTCGCTCGGCACCGGCGCCCACAGCGCGTGCACCACGCCCAGCGCGGCGTAGCAGGCGGCCACGTCGTCGACCATCACCCGCACCGCGCGGATGTCGTACAGCTGGTCAAAGGCCAGCCGCTTCTTCTGCATCTTCCGCCAGATGCTGTAGATGTGCTTCGGCCGTCCGCTCACTTCGGCGTGGATGCCCTGCGCGGCCAGTTCGCGCGACAGCGTCTTCTTGACGTGCTCGACATAGCGCTCGCGGGCGATGCGGGTTTCATCGACCTCGCGCGCGATGCGGCGATAGGTATCCGGTTCCAGGTGGCGGAACGCCAGGTCTTCCAGCTCCCACTTCAGCTGCCAGATGCCCAGCCGGTTGGCCAGCGGGGCGTGGATGTCACGGGTCAGCTGGGCCAGCGCACGGCGCTGCACTTCATCCAGCTTGTCGGCCGCACGCATGCGCGCCAGCTGGCGGGCCAGCAGGATCGGCACCACCCGCAGGTCGTGGATGATGGCCAGCAGCAGGCGACGCAGGCCCTCGCTGTTGCGCCCGGCCTCACGACCGGCATGCAGCGCCCACACCGGGTCGGCCGCGTCCTGGCCGTCGAGCAGGCCGATCACTGCCGCCTTGTGGCTGCCCAGCGGCAGGGTGTCCAGGTGCGCGCGCAGACCCGGCAGGTCGAACAGCAACGCGGCCAGCACTGCGCCGTCATCGGCCGACAGCAGGGCCAGCGCGTCCAGCGTATCGGCCAGGACCGGCCAGCTGCTGGCACGCATCTCGTGTGGGGTATCGGTGGCATCCCACAGCTGCAGCAGGGCTTCGCGCAGCGGTGCGGGCAGCACCGCCGCCGAGGGACGGTTCAACAAGGCTTCCAGGCCGGGGACAGACGCGCGGTTCACAGCATCGGACATCAAAGACAGAGGCCCCTACGGTAACGCTCCACCCGTTCAGGAACAATCGTCACCGCTACCCTTCGCACTCATGTCTTCATGCCTGCATGCCGTGGTGATCACCGGGCATGCGTGGGCATTCCTGACTGGACGGTTCAGACAACCACGCCGGGTTTACAACGCGACCGGCATGGTCGAGGCCGCTGCGGCAGTGGTCCGCAGCATGCCTGCGGGGAGTGCCGATGTCGTGGATGGAAAGCGTTTCACCCGTCTCACTGCTGTTCAATTTCGCCTTCTTCTATCCGGTCATCATGGCCTTCTTCTGGATGGTTGGCGGCATCTACTACTACCTGCGCCGCGAACGCGGGTCTGCGCTCCCTGACGCACCGCCGCCGCTGCACATCCAACCGCCGGTCAGCGTGCTGGTGCCCTGCTTCAACGAAGCGACCCACATCGCCGACACGATCCATGCCATCGCGGCCCAGGTCTATCCACGCCTGGAGATCATCGCGATCAACGATGGCAGCAGTGACGCCAGCGCCACCGTGCTGGAGGGGCTGCTGCCGCAGTACCCGAACCTGCGCGTGGTGCATCTGGAAGAAAACCAGGGCAAGGCCAACGCACTGCGCATCGGCGCCCTGGCTGCGCGCTCGGAATACCTGGTCTGTGTCGACGCCGACGTGCTGCTGGACCCGCACGCCACCCGCTGGATGGTCGGCCACCTGATCGACGGCCCTCGGGTCGGCGCGGTCACCGGCAACCCGCGCGTGCGCAACCGCACCACCCTGCTGGCACGCATGCAGGTGGGCGAGTTCTCGGCCATCATCGGCCTGATCAAGCGTGCCCAGCGCGTCTACGGCCGGCTGTTCACCCTGTCCGGCGCGATCTGCGCGTTCCGCCGCACCGCGTTGCACCGGGTCGGCTTCTGGAACGATCGCATGGTCACCGAAGACATCGACATCTCCTGGCGCCTGCAGCTGGATGGCTGGGATATCCGCTACGAGCCCAACGCACTGTGCTGGGTGCTGATGCCCGAGACCCTGCGTGGACTGTGGCGCCAGCGCCTGCGCTGGGCCCGCGGCGGCGTGGAGGTACTGCTGCAGCACGGCCGCAAGGTGCTGTCCTGGCGGCGACGGCGGATGTGGGGCGTATTGCTGGAATACGCGCTGAGCCTGGCCTGGGCCTACACGATGCTGGTCATCGTCATCCTGTGGCTGCTGGGCAAGGCGATGCCGCTGCCCCGCGCCCTCTACGTCGATACCCTGCTGCCGCGCTGGCACGGGGTGGTGCTGGCCCTGGTGTGCCTGCTGCAGTTCGGCACCAGCCTGCTGATCGAACGCCGCTACGAGCGCGGCCTGGCACGCCAGTTCTACTGGGTCATCTGGTATCCACTGGCGTTCTGGACCATCGGCATGGCCGCGGCGGTGGTGGCCCTTCCCCGCACACTGCTGCCATGGCGGCAGCAACGCCGCGCACGCTGGATCAGTCCGGATCGGGGGCTGTCATGACCCCGGCGCCCGTCATCGTCCGCCCCGAACGGCTGGCCCGGCAGAAGCGCCTGCTGCAGCGGGCCGCCACCCTGCTGGCCTGGTCGGCCTACGCCTGGCTGTGGGTGCCGCTGGTGACCCTCATCGCCTGGGTGCTGGGCCTGCAGGCCGGCTGGCAGCGCCTGTACCTGCAGCGCAACGCGGTCGATCCCTTCATCCTGGCCGCGTTGCCGATCATCGCCCTGCTGTGCGGGCTGCTGCTGATCGGCTGGGCGGAATACAACCGGGCCCGCTTTGCCGACGCCGACCGCCGCCTGCGCCGCTCGGACGTGGCCGACGCAGCCGTGCAGGCCCGCCTGCAGGCGCCGGCCCAGGTGATGCAGACACTGCGCCGGCACCGGGTGGTGACCGTGCGCATGGACGATCAGGCACGACCGGTGCGCGCCTGGAGGACGCAACGCAGGCCGTAGGGGGGTGCTGGCCCGCATGCGCTGCTCTACACTCGGGCCACATCCAGGAGGAATGCCATGTCCCTGCGCCTGTTGCGCCCGCTGTGTGTCGCCCTCGTTCTGTGCACTGCCGCGTTGCCGGCCCTGGCCCAACGCGTTGTCGATGGCGATCTGCAGCAGCAGATGAGCCCAGAGGAGTTCAAGGCCGCCGGTCTGGACAGACTGAGCGCCGCCGAGCTGGCCGCGCTCAACCGCTGGCTGCAGGGCAAGGTCGAAGCGGCCACCACCCAGGCGGTGGCCGCCGTGCGCGAAGAGGCGCGGGAGGAAGGCCGCCAGGAAGTGATCGTCAAGAACCGTGGCTTCTTCGACTTCGGCAGCAGCGAACCGGTCACCGGCGTGCTGCAGGGCGAATTCCGCGGCTTCGGCAAAGGCCGCACCTACACGCTGGACAACGGCCAGGTCTGGGAACAGGTCGACGCCACCAGCGTATCCGGCGTGCGGGCGCAATCGCCGAAGGTCAGCATCAAGCCCGGCTTGATGGGCGTGTGGTACATGAAGGTCGACGGCGTGAACACCCAGCCCAAGGTGCGCCGCACCAAGTAACGCCGTGACCTTGCTGTAGAGCCGAGCGTGGGCTCGGCTCTACAGGACCGGATTCACGCCTGGCGCAGTGCGGTCACCCGCTGCGCCAGCTTCTTGGCCGAAATGCCGGTGCGCGCGCCCAGTTCCTGCGCGAACAACGACACCCGCAACTCTTCCAGATCCCAACGCAGCGCCTGCCACTGCGGTCGCTCGCGCAGGCCCTGCGCGTCCCCTTCGCGCAGCGCATCCAGGAATGGCGTCAGTTCCAGCATGCGCGCCTGGTCGCGTGGCGGATCGCGCTTGGCGCGTTCGGTACGCAGGATCATCGCTTTCAGGTAGCGCGGATACTGAGCCAGCGCATCGGCCGGCGTATCGCGCAGGAACCCGGGGTGGATCAGGCCGACCAGCTGCGCTTCCATGTCGTCCAGGTTGCCGCGCGCCCAGCCCATCAGCGGCGCTTCCAGCAGCGGCTTCAGTTCGGCCACCAGCGCCAGGATGGTCTCGGCCAGCTTCAGCCGCGACATCGCTTCGCCGAACAGCGCCTTGGCCGCATGGTCGCGACGCTGTTCGAAGGCCGCCGCATCGCGGATGTCCTCCAGGCCCTCGGCCAGCACTGCGTTCATCGCCGCATCGACCAGATCGCCACGCAGGCGCTCCTGCGATTCGATGGCCGCGTACAGCAGGCCGGTCTTGGGCGCGACCGGCAGCTGCTTGCGTGCCTGCTTCACCTTCTCGGCCAGGGCGATTTCCAGCAGGCGGCGCACACCCAGCGGATGGGCCTCCTGCGCCTGCTGGCGGTCGGCGAAGATGCGCAGCGCCACGCTGTCACCTTCGTCCAGCAGCGCCGGGTACGCGGGCACGCCGGCTTCGCCGGGCACCTGCAGCGGAATCGGCGTGGCCGGGAACGTCCGCAGGCCGTCGGCCGCCATTTCGCGGCCGGCACGCGCGGCGAAGGCATCACCGGCACGGCCACCAAACTTCGCACGCAGCGCATCGAGGTCACGCGAGGTCGCCAGCACCTTGCCGTGCTCGTCGCGCAGGCGCAGGTTCATGTGCAGGTGCGGTTCGATCGAACCGGGCTCGAAGTCCAGCGCGGTCACCGTCGCGCCGGTCGCGCGCGACAGGAAGCGCGCCAGCTCGCCGGTGATGGCATCGGCGCTGGGCTGCGGGAACGCCTCGAAGAAGGCGCGACCGAAATCCGGTGCCGGCACGTAGTTGCGGCGCATCGCCTTGGGCAGGCTGCGGATCAGCGCCGAGGCCTTGTCGGCCACGAAGCCCGGCGCCAGCCAGCCCAGCTGCACCGGGTCCAGCGCATTGAGCAGGTGCAGCGGCACATCCAGGGTCACGCCGTCATCGTCGGCACCTGGTTCGAAGCGGTAATGCAGTGGCAGCCGTGCCTGGCCCAGCGGCAGGTACTTCGGGTAGCGCTCCTGTTCGCTGCCTTCGCCGGGCAGCAGGTCCACCAGCGACCAGTGCAGGCTTTTGCGCTGCTCCGGCGGGAGTGCCTTCCACCAGGTATCCAGGCCGGCCGCCGAATGGATCTGCGGCGGCACGCGATCCAGGTACCAGCGCGCCTGCCAGTCCTCGTCGGCGACGATGCCGGCACGGCGCAGCTTGGCCTCTTCCTCGCGGGCCAGTTCCAGCACCTTCTGGTTGTCGGCCACGAAGCTGGCGCGGGTGTTGATCTCGCCGGTCACCAAGGCCTGCCGCACGAAGATGTCATGCGCTTCGCCGGGTTCGATGCGGCCGTAGTGCACCGGCTTCTTCGGCGCCAGCACCAGGCCGAACAGGCTGATCTGCTCGGAGGCCAGCACCTGGCCCTGCGCGCGCGACCAGTGCGGGTCGAAGTGCTTGCGCAGCAGCAGGTGCGGCAGCTCGGCAATCACCCAGTCCGGCTCGATCGCGGCCAGAGTCATGCCCCAGACCTTCTGCGTGTCCAGCAGGTTGGCCACCAGCAGCCACGGCGGCGGGCGCTTGGACAGCGCCGAGCCCGGGAACGGCAGGAAGCGGCGCTGGCGCGGCGCCTGGAAATCACCCTTCTCGGTGCGGTGGCCGATCTGCGTCGGCAGACCCGCCACCAGTGCACGGTGCAGCGTCTGGTAGGCGGCAGCGCGCACACGCTCGCTGAAGCCACCACCGGCCGGCGCCTGTTCCTTCTGCGCGCGCACGGCCACCGGGGCCGGTGCGGCTTCGGCCTTGCCTTCGCGGGCCAGGCGCGCGGCGCGGTGCAGCTGGCCACGGGTGGCCTTCACTGCCGCTGCATCATCACGCGCCGGGGCAGGCGCACTGCTGCCAGCCAGCAGCGGTGCCATCGAGGCATCAGTGGCTTCTTCCTTCCAGCCCAGTTCCTCGCACAGCAGGCGCAGCTGGCGATGCAGCTCGCGCCATTCCCGCATGCGCAGAAAGCCGAGGAAGTGGCGGCCGCACCAGTCGCGCAGCTTGGACTGGGTCAGATCTTCATGGGCCTGCCGGTAGGCGTCCCACAGGCGCAGCACACCGACGAATTCCGAGCGCCCATCGGCAAACTGCGCATGCGCGCTGTCGGCCGCGCCGCGCGCTTCGGGCGGCCGTTCGCGCGGGTCCTGGATGCCCAGGAACGAGGCGATCACCAGCATCGGCCGCAGGCAGCCGGCGGCCTGCGCGGCCACCAGCATGCGCGCCAGCTTCACGTCCACCGGCAGACGCGCCATCTGCTTGCCGATGGTGGTCATGCGCCGCTCGGCATCGATCGCACCCAGCTCGGTCAGCTGCTGCCAGCCATCGGCCACGGCGCGTTCGTCCGGTGCTTCCAGGAACGGGAAGTCCTCGATGCGGCCCAGGCCCAGCTGCAGCATGCGCAGGATCACCCCGGCCAGGCTGGAGCGGCGGATTTCCGGATCGGTGAATTCCGGCCGTGCCTGGAAATCGGCTTCGGCATACAGGCGGTAGCAGATGCCCTCGGCGATACGGCCGCAACGGCCCTTGCGCTGGTTGGCGCTGGCCTGCGAGATCGGCTCGATGTGCAGGCGGTCCAGCTTGTTGCGCGGGCTGTAGCGCTTGACACGGGCGAAGCCCGGATCGACCACGTAGCGGATGCGCGGCACGGTTAGCGAGGTTTCCGCCACATTCGTGGCCAGCACGATGCGCCGGTTCGGGCCCGGATTGAACACCCGGTCCTGGTCCTGGTTGGACAGCCGCGCGTACAGCGGCAGCACTTCGGTATTACGGTACTTGCGCCGCTCCAGCGACTGGTGCGCGTCGCGGATCTCGCGTTCGCCGGGCAGGAAGATCAGCACGTCGCCGCGCGAATCCAGGCGGGTGATCTCGTCGATGGCCGACACGATGGCATCGTTGACGGTGCGCTCGCCCTGGTCTTCGCCCTCGCCTTCCAGCGCGCGGTAGCGCACTTCCACCGGGAAGGTGCGGCCTTCCACGCTGATCACCGGCGCATTGTCGAAATGCTGGGCGAAGCGTTCGGTGTCGATGGTGGCCGAGGTGACGATCAGCTTCAGGTCCGGGCGCTTGCGCAGCAGCTGTTTCAGGTAGCCCAGCAGGAAGTCGATGTTGAGGCTGCGTTCGTGCGCCTCGTCGACGATGATCGTGTCGTAGTTCGACAGCCAGCGGTCACTGGCGATCTCCGCCAGCAGGATGCCGTCGGTCATGAACTTGATGCGGCTGTCGTCGCTGACCTTGTCATTGAAGCGCACCTGGTAACCCACCAGCTGGCCCAGTTCGCTCTGCAGTTCCTGCGCCACGCGGCTGGCCACCGCACGTGCGGCGATGCGGCGGGGCTGGGTGCAGCCGATCATGCCGGCCTGGCCACGGCCCGCGGCCAGGCACAGTTTCGGCAGCTGGGTGGTCTTGCCCGAGCCGGTTTCGCCGGCGATCACCACCACCTGGTGGTCGCGGATCAGGCCGATGATCGCCTCGGCTTCACGCGCAATCGGCAGCTGCGGGTCCAGAGTAATGGATGGCTGCTGTTGCGCCCGCACCTGCCGGCGCTGCACCGACGCCTGCAAGGCCTGCTCGAAGGTAGCGGCCAGCGCCGCATCCTGCGGTTTGGCCTGGCAACGCGAGAGCATTCCCAGCAAGCGGCCCCGGTCGCGGCTCATGGCACCGTCGATGGCGGCACGCTGTTGGCGCAGGCGGGGCGGCGGATTTTTATCGATAGCGTTCATCAATCGGTTCGTTCAAAACTTTGAAAGCGACCAGTCATCAAGACTGATCTACTGTGAAGGCCAACGATTCCACAAGGAGGAACCCCATGGCGAAGACCAAGAGCACGACCAAGCCCAA
>PJUE01000591.1_pt1 | contig 19776 bp, 13 predicted proteins | sample 1512171 | NCBI WGS metagenome assembly PJUE01 (sample SAMN08177674, study PRJNA422409) | Feces metagenome, whole genome shotgun sequencing project. | isolation source: Chicken feces (3) enriched on wood chips: alkali lignin treatment | host: Gallus gallus | place: USA: Madison | collected 2015-01-15
GACACCCAGCTGCGCAACCTGGAAACCCGCCTGACCTACCTGCGCGAGCTGGAAGACCGCCGCGCCGCCGTGCTGGCCAGCATCGGCGAGCAGGGCAAGCTGAGCGACGAGCTGCGCAACGACATCCTCGCCGCCGATACCAAGAGCCGCCTGGAAGATCTGTACCTGCCGTACAAGCCCAAGCGCCGCACCCGCGCGCAGATCGCCCGCGAAGCCGGGCTGGAGCCGCTGGCCGATGGCCTGCTGGGCGACCCGACGCAGGATCCGCAGGTGCTCGCTGCCACCTTCGTCGATACCGACAAGGGCGTGGCCGATACCAAGGCCGCGCTGGAAGGTGCCCGCGCGATCCTGATGGAGCGCTGGGGCGAAGATGCCGCGCTGGTCGGTGAACTGCGCACCTGGCTGGGCGAAACCGGCGTGATCCGCGCCCGCGTGGCTGAGGGCAAGGAGAATGATGGCGCCAAGTACCGCGATTACTTCGAGCACGCCGAATCGCTGGCGAAGATTCCCTCACACCGCCTGCTGGCGCTGTTCCGTGCGCGCCGTGAAGAGATCCTGTTCCTGGAACTGGACCCGGGCAGCGATGCCGAGGCCGGCCACCAGTACGCCGAAGGGCGGGTGGCGCGCAAGGCCGGCATCGCCGACCAGGGCCGCGCCGCCGACCGCTGGCTGCTTGATGCCTGCCGCCTGACCTGGCGCGCCAAGCTGCACACGCACCTGCTGCTGGACCTGTTCAACCAGGCACGCGAGAAGGCCGAGGCCGATGCGATTGCGGTGTTCGGCGACAACCTCAAGGACCTGCTGCTGGCCGCGCCGGCCGGGCCGAAGACCGTGCTCGGCCTGGACCCGGGCATCCGCACCGGCTGCAAGATCGCCGTGGTCGATGCCACCGGCAAGCTGGTGGCGACCGAGACCATCTACCCGCACGAGCCGCGCCGGCAGTGGGACCAGTCGCTGCAGACGATCAAGCAGCTGTGTGCGAAGCACAACGTCGAGCTGATCGCGATCGGCAACGGCACCGCCAGCCGCGAGACCGACAAGCTGGCCGGCGAGGCGATCAAGGCCGCCGGCAACCCGAAGCTGCAGAAGGTGGTGGTCAGCGAAGCCGGGGCATCGGTGTACTCGGCGTCCGAATTCGCGGCCAAGGAGTTCCCCGGCCTGGACGTGTCGCTGCGTGGCGCGGTGTCGATCGCGCGCCGCCTGCAGGACCCGCTGGCCGAACTGGTGAAGATCGAACCGAAGGCGATCGGTGTTGGCCAGTACCAGCATGATGTGGACCAGTACCGCCTGGCACGTGCACTGGACGCGCGCGTGGAGGACTGCGTGAATGCCGTCGGCGTATACGTCAACACCGCCTCGGCCGCGTTGCTGTCGCGCGTGTCCGGCCTGTCGTCCACGGTGGCCGAGAACATCGTGCGCCACCGCGATGACAACGGCCCGTTCAAGCGCCGCAAGGACCTGTTGAAAGTCGCTCGCCTGGGCGAGAAGACCTTCGAGCAGTGTGCCGGCTTCCTGCGCATCGCCGATGGCGACCAGCCGCTGGATGCCTCGGCCGTGCATCCTGAAGCCTATCCGGTGGTCGAGCGCATCGTTGCCAGCACCGCGCGCCCGATCAAGGCGCTGATCGGTGATGGCAGCTTCCTGCGTGGCCTGAAGGCCGAACAGTTCACCGATGAGACCTTCGGCGTGCCAACGGTGCGCGACATCCTGAAGGAACTGGAAAAGCCGGGCCGCGATCCGCGCCCGGAATTCAAGGCCGCGCGCTTCGCCGAGGGCGTGGAGGACATCAAGGACCTGCGCGAGGGCATGGTGCTGGAAGGCGTGGTCAGCAACGTGGCCGCCTTCGGTGCCTTTGTCGACATCGGCGTGCACCAGGACGGGCTCATCCACATCTCGGCGCTGTCGGACACGTTCGTCAAGGACCCGCGTGACGTGGTCAAGGCCGGCGACATCGTCAAGGTGAAGGTGCTGGAGGTGGATGTGCCGCGCAAGCGCATCGCGCTGACCCGGCGCCTGGACGATACCCCGGGCCAGGCCACCAGCCGCCCGGGCCAGCGCGAGGAGCGCGGGCAGGGCCAGGGGCCGCGTCGCGATGCAGGCGGCCAGAACCGTGGCCAGGGCCGAGGGCAGGGCACTGGCGGCCGCCCCGCGCCGTCGGCGGCCCCGGCCAACAACGCCCTGGCCGAGGCCTTCGCCCGCGCCAAGCGCAGCTGAGGTCTGCCGCCGATCGCGCTGCCGCCGGGGCGGGGGGCTTGTCGAGTCTCCCCGCCAGTGCGCACACTTGCGCCCAAGGCGCGGCCATCGGGCCGTTCCGTCGCCGCCGGGGAGGGCCATGGCGCCAATCGTTCCCGCCAGTATCCATGACGGTCGCAGCTTCATGCTGCGGCCGGCGTGCGCCTGCGCGCAGGATACGGGGGACTGATGGGCGGCGCGGGCAACGACGGGTCCACGCTGGTCGAGCGTCGCCTGCTGGAGCTGGCCGAAGATCGGCGCCGCTTGGCGATGATCATCGACGGCACGGCCGTGGGCACCTGGGAATGGAACGTGCAGACCGGCCAGATGCGCATCAATGCGCGCTGGGCGGAGATCGTCGGCTATCGCCTGGATGAGCTGGAGCCGGTATGCCAGGAGACGTTCATCCGGCTGGTCCATCCCGAGGATCTGGCCCGTTCCGACGCCGCACTGGACGAGCATTTCCAGGGGCGCAGCGATCATTACGCCTGCCTGCTGCGCATGCGTCACAAGGATGGCCGCTGGATCTGGATCCACGACCGCGGGCGCGTGTTCGAATGGGACGGGCAGGGCCAGCCGCTGTGGATGGCCGGCGCCCACGACGATGTCACCGAGCTGCAGCAGGCGCGCCATGACGCGGCGGAAATGCGCCAGCGTCTGCAGGCAGTGGTGGACGCCTCCGATGAGGTGGCGGTGATCGCCACTGACCCTGACGGCACGATCACGCTGTTCAATACCGGTGCCGAGCGTCTGCTGGGTTATGCCGCCGGCGACGTGGTGGGCTGTGCCAATCCCGGCCTGTTCCATGACCCTGAGGAGATGGCCGCGTACCTGGCGCCGTTGGCCGATGAAGCGGGGCAGGCACCCAGTGTCTTCCAGGCGCTCACCGCCCAGGCCCAGGGCCGCACGTTCTCGCGGCAGTGGACCTTCCTGCGCAAGGATGGCCAGCGCCGCCAGGTGCGCTTGTCGATCAGCCGCATGGATGGCGCCGACGGCCAGCGCATCGGCTACGTGGGCATGGCCATCGACATCACCGAGATGCAGCAGGCGCGCGCGGATGCGCGGCTGGCGGCGGACAAGTTTGCCGGGGCGTTCACCTCGGCGGCGCTGGGCATGGCGCTGGTTTCGCTGGAAGGGCGCTGGCTGGACGTCAACGATGCCCTGTGCCGCATCCTGGGCTACCCACGCGGGGAACTGCTGCAGGTCGATTTCCAGCGGCTGACCCATCCGGCCGACCTGCAGACCGACCTGGAACTGGTCCAGGACCTGCTGGCAGGCCGGCGAGCCCATTACCATCTGGAAAAGCGCTACCTGGGCCGTGACGGCAACATCATCTGGGCACGCCTGTCGGTATCGCTGGTGCGCAACGAGCGCGGCGAACCGCTGCATTTCGTGTCGCAGATCCAGGACGTGACCGCCCAGCGCAGCAGCGAACAGCGGCTGTACGAGAGCGAGCAGCGCAGCCGCATCACCCTGGATGCAGTGGCCGACCTGGTGTTGAGCGTCACCCTGCAAGGGCGTATCGAGTACGCCAATGCCGCCGCCGTGCGCATGCTGGCCGGCGATGGCGCGCTGACCCTGGCCGGGCACAACGTGCAGGACGTGTTGTCGCTGACCACCGAATACGCGCCCGGTTCGGTGCTGGACGTGGGCGTGCTGCTCGACCCGGACAGCAACGCGGTGGATCTGCACGCCGACCTGCTGATGCGCATGGGCGGAGCCACGGTGCCGGTGGACCTGACCCGTGCCTGGCTTCGCGATGACGAGGGCCAGGTGCGCGGAGCGGTGTGGGTGCTGCGCGATGACACCCAGCAGCGTGCGCGCCAGCGCGAGGCACGCCACCTGGCCGAGATCGATCCGCTGACCGAGCTGGGCAACCGCCGTGGCTTCGAGGCGCACCTGCAGCAGGCGATCACCCGTGTCGAACGCACCGGCCAGGCTGCCTCGCTGATGTTCATCGACCTGGACCGCTTCAAGCCGGTCAACGACACCTGGGGCCACCTGGCCGGCGATGCGGTGCTGTGGGCGGTGGCCAGCGTGCTGCGCCATGGCGTGCGCGATTCGGACATCGTGGCGCGGCTGGGCGGCGATGAATTCGCGGTCATCCTGCCCGGTTGCGGGCCGCGACGGGCGGCACGGATTGGTGCTGAGCTGCTGCAGACACTGGCGGCGTTGTCCATTCCCTGGGACACCGCGCGCCTGCGCATCGGTGCCAGCATCGGCATCGCGCCGCTGGAGGCGGGCATGACCGTGGACGAGGCGGTGGCCGCCGCCGACGCCCAGTGCTACCGGGCCAAGGCCTTGGGCCGCAACAATGTGCAGGTGCAGGGCGAGCTGGGTGAACTGCCTGCCGAGGACAACGAGCCGGGCTGAACCGCTGCGTACCGGGCCCGTGCATGAAGCATGTTTCATTTGCCCGCACCGGCCGATTTGGCGAGCATGGGCGAGTCTGGACTTCAGCGGTACCCATGTCGCGCGTATTGACCATCGAGGACGATGCCATCACCGCCCAGGAAATCGTGGCGGAGCTGGGCAACCATGGCCTGCAGGTGGACTGGGTGGCCGATGGCCGTGAAGGCCTGGTCCGCGCTGCCAGTGGCGACTACGACGCCATCACCCTGGACCGCATGCTGCCCGGCCTGGATGGTCTGGCCATCGTCACCACCCTGCGCCGGATCGGCGTGCAGACCCCGGTGCTGATGCTCAGCGCCCTGTCGGACGTGGACGAGCGGGTGCGTGGCCTGCGTGCAGGCGGCGATGACTATCTGACCAAACCGTTTGCTTCCGATGAAATGGCTGCGCGGGTGGAAGTGCTGCTGCGCCGCCGCCAGCAGCCGGCCGGCACCGATACCGTCCTGCGCGTGGGTGACCTGCAGCTGGACCTGCTGGCGCGCACCGCCCATCGCGGTGGGCGAAGCCTGAGCCTGCTGCCGACCGAGTTCAAGCTGCTGGAGTACCTGATGCGCAATGCCGGGCAGGTGCTGACCCGGATGATGCTGTTCGAGGAAGTGTGGGGCTACCACTTCGACCCCGGCACCAACCTGATCGACGTGCATATCGGCCGGCTGCGGCGCAAGCTCGACCAGGCCGACCTGCCGTCGCTGATCCGTACCGTACGCGGCAGCGGCTATGTCCTCAGCGAACCTGTCTGACGGCTGGCGTTCGTCCAGCAGTCGCCTGCTGGGCCTGTACAGCCTGCTGTTCGTGGCGTGGTCGTGCGTGCTGCTGGGCGTGCTGTACTGGCGGGTGTCGCTGTACCTGGACGAGCTGGCGCAGTCGGCAGTGCTGCAGCGTGCGCACCTGTTCGAACATTTCAGCGGCGATGCGCTGACCGAAGCGCTGCGCGAGAACCGCCGTTACGACCTGCATGGCATTGATGCGTATGGCTTGTTCACGCCCCAGGGGCAGCCGCTGGCCGGGGTGATGAAAACCCTGCCGACGCAGCTGCCGCTGGATGGCAGCGCGCACCCGGTATCGGGCCTGCCGATCACTGATGCCAACGCACAGGGCAAGCGCGGCTTTGGCCTGGCGATGCCGACCCGCGATGGCCGCATCCTGGTGCTGGTGCGCTACAGCGGCCCGCTGAACGAGGTGAATCACCTGATTCTCGATGCGCTGCTGTGGGGCGTGTCATTGACCCTGGTGCCAGGCCTGCTCGGCTGGCACCTGCTGCGGCGGCGTCCGCTGCGCCGCATCCAGGCCATCGAACGGGCGACCGCACAGATCGTGGCCGGCAACCTGGGGCAACGGCTGCCGTTGTCCAACCGGCGCGACGAGCTGGACATGCTGGCCTCGATCGTCAACGCCATGCTCGACCGCATCGAACAGCTGATGACCGAGGTGAAGGGAGTCTGCGACAACATCGCCCACGACCTGCGCACGCCGCTGACCCGGCTGCGCGCGCAGCTGTACCGCATGCGCCAGCAGGCAGGCGAGGGCGAGCCGCAGGCGCTTGCACTGGAACAGGTGCTGGACGAGACCGATACGCTGATGGCGCGGTTCCGCGCGCTGCTGCGCATTTCCGAGCTGGAGGACCATCAGCGTCGCTCCGGCTTCGTGGCGCTGGCGCCGGAGGCGCTGCTGCAGGAGATCCATGCGTTCTACGCGCCCTTGGCCGAAGAGAAGGGCCAGTGGCTGGAGCTGGAACTGGCCGCCGATCTGCCGGGCGTGGTGGGAGATCGCGGACTGCTGTTCGAAGCGATCGGCAACCTGCTGGACAACGCGATCCGCTTTGCCCCGGAGGGCGGCCGGGTGCGGCTGGCGGCGCGGGTGCAGGATGGCGCGACGTGCATCGTGGTGGAAGATTCCGGCCCGGGCATTGCCGAGGCCGAGCGCAGCCTGGTGTTCCAGCGCTTCCATCGCGCCGATGCCAGCCAGGGTGGGGGATTCGGCCTGGGGCTGTCGATCGTGGCGGCCATTGCGGGCCTGCACGGGTTCCGTGTGACGGCGGGGGAGTCGCGGCTGGGCGGCGCCGGTTTCAGCCTGCTGTGCCGGCCGCAGGTGTTGTAGCAGGGGTGTTCTTTTGCAGGGCTTGCAGCCCTGCACCTGCCGAATCAACGTCAACTTCAAAAGCCTGCATCCCGTGGGATGGCGGGGTGGGTCCGGTTGAGGGGACGGCGTAAATACGTCCATGTAGCCTTGGTCGCCGCATCCATGCGGCTCACACCCCCTCAACCGGACCCACCCCGCCTTCGACAGATTCCCGCGGCTGTCGGAACGGCGTTCTGCTCTGGTAGGTGTCGACCTTGGTCGACACGGATGAATTCATTCGATATCTGACAGATGTGTCGACCAAGGTCGACACCTACCAACAGCCGCGTGTCCCAGTAGATCCACGCCATGCGTGGATGAATTCGTTCGATATCTGACAGATGTGCCGACCAAGGTCGACACCTACCAACAGCCGCGCGTCCCCGCCAACCCACGGAATGCCGCTCTGGCTTTGGCCGTTGCCGTTGCTTCAAGGCCTCTGCGGGTGCAGGGCGCAGCCCTGCCGACACTCACCCCTTTCATGAAATATGTTTCATCCGCGGCACAGCTTTGTTTTAAACGGCAGCGCCGATACTTGGCGACCTGCGCTGCCCGCGGTGGGCACCCGCACTGCTGGAGAGCTGCATGCTCGGCTTGGTCAGGACCGCGCTCAACAAGCCTTACACCTTCGTGGTGATGGCCATTTTCATCTGCATCGTCGGTCCGCTCAGCGCACTGCGTACCCCCACCGATGTGTTCCCTGATATCGGCATCCCGGTCATCGCCGTGGTCTGGCAGTACACCGGCCTCTCGCCCGATGCCATGTCCGGCCGCGTGATCTCGCCGTATGAGCGCGCGCTCAGCACCACCGTCAACGACATCGAGCACATCGAATCGCAGTCGCTGGCCGGCATGGGCGTGGTCAAGGTGTTCTTCCAGCCCGGCGTGGACATCCGTACCGCCAACGCGCAGATCACCGCCATCTCGCAGACCATCGTCAAGCAGATGCCGGCCGGCATGACCCCGCCGCTGATCCTCAACTACAGCGCCTCCACCGTGCCGGTGCTGCAGATGGCGTTCTCCAGCCCGACCCTGGGCGAATCACAGATCCGCGACCTGGCGCAGAACACCGTGCGCCCGCCACTCACCTCCATTCCCGGCCTGGCCATCCCCGCACCCTACGGCGGCAAGCAGCGGCAGATCACCCTCGACCTCGACCCGCAGGCGCTGGCCGCCAAGGGCCTGTCCGCGCAGGACGTCGGCAACGCGCTGGCGGCGCAGAACCAGATCACCCCGGTGGGTACCGCCAAACTGGGCAGCAACGAGTTCACCGTGCTGCTCAACAACAGCCCCAGCGACATCGAGGCGCTCAACGACCTGCCGATCCGCACCGTCAACGGTGCGATCGTCACCATCGGCCAGGTCGCCCACGTGCGCGATGGCTCGCCGCCGCAGACCAACATCGTGCGCGTCAACGGTGGCCATTCGGTGCTGATGGCGGCGCTGAAGAACGGCGACGCTTCCACGCTCACTCTGGTCAGCCGCATCCGCGCGATGCTGCCGCAGATCGGCGAAACCCTGCCGCCGTCACTGAAGATCTCACTGCTCGGCGATGCCTCGACCTTCGTGCGTGAATCGATCAGCAGCGTCGCCCGTGAAGGCATCATCGCCGCGCTGCTGACCAGCGTGATGATCCTGGTGTTCCTCGGCAGCTGGCGTTCGACGGTGATCATTGCCGCGTCCATTCCGCTGGCGGTGCTGTCGGCCATCGCGCTGCTGTCGGCGGCCGGGCAGACGCTGAACGTGATGACCCTGGGCGGCCTGGCGCTGGCGGTGGGCATCCTGGTCGACGATGCGACCGTGACCATCGAGAACGTCAACTGGCACCTGGAGCAGGGCAAGGGCGTGCGCGAGGCCATCCTCGATGGCGCCGCGCAGATCGTCGGTCCGGCGTTCGTGTCGCTGCTGTGCATCTGCATCGTGTTCGTGCCGATGTTCCTGCTCGATGGCATCGCCGGCTATCTGTTCCGGCCGATGGCGCTGGCGGTGATCTTCGCCATGGGCAGCTCGTTCGTGCTGTCGCGCACCCTGGTGCCGACCATGGCGCTGTACCTGCTGCGTCCGCACCGCGTCGAGCATGGCGTGGGCCATCACCCGGAAGATGCCTTCCTCAATCATCATGAGGGTGACCACCCGCAGCACCGCCGTGCGCGCGTGGCCGCCACCCTGGTGCGCTGGCAGCAACGCTTTGAAAGTGGTTTCTCGGCAGCGCGTGACCGCTACCACGCGCTGCTCGGCCTGGCCCTGGCCAACCGGCGGCGCTTCATGCTGGGCTTCATGGCCTGCGTGCTGGTGTCCTTCGCGCTGCTGCCGACGCTGGGACAGGATTTCTTCCCGGCCACCGAGGCCAGTGCGCTGTCGCTGCACGTGCGCCTGCCACTGGGCACCCGTATCGAGGAAACCGCAGCGGCCTTCGATCGCATTGAAGCCCGCATCCGCCAGGTGGTGCCGCCGGCCGAGATCGACGCCATCGTCGACAACCTGGGCCTGCCGATGACCGGCATCAACATGGCCTACAGCGCCAGCGGCACCATCGGTCCGCAGGACGGTGACATCCAGGTCTCACTGAAGGCCGGGCACGGTGATGCGGCCGAGTACGAGCGGCGCCTGCGCGAGGTGCTTCCGGCCGCGTTTCCGGGCACCAGCTTCGCCTTCCTGCCGGCTGATACCAGCAGCCAGATCCTGAATTTCGGTTCGCCCGCGCCGATGGATGTGCGCATTGCCGGGCCCAATGCTGCCGGCAACCGCGCCTACGCGCAGGAACTGATCCGCCGCCTGCGCCACGTGCCAGGGTTGGTCGATCTGCGCCTGCAGCAGCCGGATGGCTACCCGACGCTGAAGGTGGACGTGGACCGCCTGCGCGCCAACGGCCTGGGCATCACCGAACGCGACGTCACCAACAGCATGGTGGCCTCGCTGGCCGGCAGCGGCCAGGTTGCGCCGACCTTCTGGCTGAGCCCGAAGAACGGCATCTCCTACGGTGTGGTGGCCGCCACCCCGCAGTACCGCATGGACAGCCTGGGGGCGTTGAGTGCGTTGCCGGTGACCGGCAGCAGTGGCGTGCCGCAGGTGCTGGGTGGCCTGGCCGACATCCAGCGCGGTTCCAGTTCGGCAGTGGTGACCCATTACAACGTGCAGCCCACCCTGGATGTATATGCCAGCGTGCAGGGCCGCGACCTGGGGGCGGTGGCTGCCGATGTGCAGAAGGTCATCGATGGCATGGCCAGCCAGCGCCCGCGCGGCACCGAGGTCGGCCTCCACGGCCAGATCGATGCGCTGCATGTGGCCTTCACCGGCCTGGGGTACGGCCTGCTGGCGGCGATCGTGCTGATCTATTTGCTGATCGTCATCAACTTCCAGTCGTGGACCGACCCGTTCGTCATCATCACCGCGCTGCCGGCCGGCCTGGCGGGCGTGGTGTGGATGCTGTTCCTTACCCACACCTCGTTGTCGGTGCCGGCGTTGACTGGCGCGATCCTGTGCATGGGCGTGGCCACGGCCAACTCCATCCTGGTGGTCAGCTTCTGCCGCGAGCGCCTGGCCGAGCATGGCGATGCGGCCAAGGCTGCGCTCGAGGCCGGCTTCACCCGTTTCCGCCCGGTCTGCATGACCGCGCTGGCAATGATCCTGGGCATGCTGCCGACCGCGCTGTCCACCGAACAGAACGCGCCGCTGGGTCGCGCGGTCATCGGTGGCCTGCTGCTGGCGACCTGCGCCACCCTGTTGTTCGTGCCGGTGGTGTTCGCCCTGGCCCACTCGCGTAAGCCCCGCACCGCCCCCGCCGGAGAGCCCCTGCATGTCTGATGCCTTGCTGCCGCAGCGTTCGCTGCGTCGCCCCCTCATCCTGGGTGCCGCCATTGCGGTGGTCGTGGTTGCCGCGGGCCTGGCCCTGCGCGCGCAGCAGGCACACGCCGTGGTCGAATGGACCGAGCGCCAGGCGGTGCCGGCCGTGCAGGTGGTCACCGCCGGCACGCAGGCTGAGGCCGGCACGATGACCCTGCCGGCGCACCTGACCGCCTGGACCGAGGCGCCCATCCATGCCCGCGTCGGCGGCTACCTGAAATCGTGGAGTGCCGACATCGGCCAACCGGTCAAGGCCGGCCAGGTGCTGGCGGTGATCGACAGCCCGGAACTGGACCAGCAGATCGCCCAGGCACACGCGCACCTGCTGCAGGCGCAGGCCGATGCCGCGCTGGCCAAGGTCAGTGCCGAGCGCTGGCAGGGCATGCTGGGCAGCCATTCGGTGTCGCGCCAGGAAGCCGACGAGAAGCAGGCCAATGCGGTCGCCGCGCAGGCCAGCGTGGAAGCGGCCCAAGCCGACTACGCGCGCCTGCAGGAGCTGGGTCGCTACCGCACGCTGCGCGCCCCCTTCGATGGCACCGTGACCTCGCGGCAGACCGACGTGGGGCAGCTGATCCGCGCCGATGACAGTGGCCGCGAACTGTTCACCATCGCCGATACCCGCCGCCTGCGCCTGATGGTGCCGGTGCCGCAGAACAGCGCCGGCAGCATCCAGCCGGGGCTGCAGGCCAGCCTGCAGGTGCCGGGCCAGTCCGGCCGCCATTTCACCGCCACGCTGCAGGGCGATTCCAGTGCGATAGACCGCAGTTCGGGCACGCTGCTGGCGCAGTTCGTGGTCGACAACGCCGACGGCGCGCTGCTGCCGGGCAGCTATGCCGAAGTGTCCCTGCCGCAGCAGGGCGGCGGCGACGGCGTGAGCGTGCCGGCCGAGGTGCTGATCTTCCGTGCCAAGGGCACCCAGGTGGCGGTGGTCGACGCCAAGGACATCGTGCACCTGCGCGACATCCATATCGCCAGCGACCTGGGCAGCACGCTGCGTGTGGACCGCGGCCTGAAGTCTGGCGACCGGGTCATTCCGAACCCGCCCGATGCGCTGCGCGAAGGCGACCACGTGCGCGTGGTGGCCGGTGAGCAGGAGCCTGCCCATGCGCGCGGTTGAGCACCGCCTGGCGCTGGCTCTGGGCGGGCTGCTGCTGGGCGGCTGTTCGCTGGCGCCGACCTATCAGGTGCCGGCCGTAGCGATGCCAGCCGGCTATGAAGGCAGCGCCGCGCCCGCCGCGCCCGAATCGCTGCCGACGAACTGGTGGCAGGCCTTCCAGGACCCGCAGCTGGACCGCCTGCAGCAGCAGCTGGCCGAGGCCAGTCCGACCCTTGCACTCGCCGTGGCCCACTATGATGCGGCGCGTGCCGCCGCAGGCGAAGCAGCGTCGACACGCGCGCCACAGGTAGGCCTCAGCGCCGGGCCGATGCGCCAGCGCCAGTCCGACGACAAGCCGCTGCGCAGCGCGACACAGCCTGCGATCTACGACAGCAACAGCGCGACCTTCTCGCTGTCGTTCGACCTGGACCTGTGGGGTCGGCTGCGCAATGCTGCAGCCGCTGCGGGTGCACGCGCCGATGCCAGTGGTGACGATCTGGCGGCCGCGCGCCTGAGTCTGTCGCAGCAGCTGGCCGGGCTGTACCTGCAGCTGCGTGGTGCCGAGGCGCAGCAGGTGATCCTGCGCGACAGCATTGATGATTACCGGCAGGCACTGGCGCTGACCGAAGATCGCTTCCGGGGTGAGATCGCCTCGGAACTGGACGTGGCCCGCGCCCGCCATCAGCTGGCCAGTGCACAGGCCGACCTGGACGCACTGGATGCACGCCATGCGCTGCTGCGCCATGCCATCGCCGAGCTGGTAGGGGCACCAGCCAGCGGTTTCGCGCTGGCCGACGGCAACCTGCCGAGCTTGCCGCAGGTGCCTGCGGACCTGCCCAGCAATCTGTTACGGCAACGCCCGGATATCGCCGCGGCCGAGCGGCGGGTGTTCGCCGCCAACGCCGGCATCGGCGTGGCGCGTGCGGCGTGGTTCCCGCAGCTCAGCCTGACCGGGCTGCTGGGCGGGCAGACCTCGGGCAGCGCGTCGGTGCTGGATGCGGGCAACCGTTACTGGGCACTGGGCCCGCTGGCAGCGTTGCCGGTATTGGACGGCGGGCGTCGCAAGGCGGCCAAGGCGCAGGCCTATGCCGAGTTCGATGCCGCATCCGCGCAGTACCGCGCCACCGTGCTGGCGGCCATCCGCCAGGTCGAGGACCAGCTGACCCTGCTGCGCCAGCTGGAAGCGCAGCGCGGCCATGAAGATGACGCGGTGCAGGCGGCGCGGCGTGCCGAGCAGATCGCGCGCGACCGCTATGCCGGTGGCGCGGTGAGCTATCTGGACGTGGTGAGCGCGCAGACCGATGCGCGCCAGGCACAGCTGGGCCTGCAGGACATCCAGAGCCGGCAGCTGCAGGCCAGCGCGGCGCTGATGGCGGCCCTCGGCGGCGGCTGGGCGCCGTAGCGCCGGACGTGGTCTCAGCCTGTGAGAGGGCGGGGCGGAACAATCGCCCCATCGCCACCTGAGCAGGCAGTTGCCATGAGCCGTTGGAAGACACACATCGCCGGTGCCTACGCCCCGGCCTGTATTGGCTGGTTGCTGGCGTTGGCCGGCGGGCTGCGGCTGGAACAGCTGCGCGTGGACCCGATGGCACAGTCGCTGGTGCCGGTGCTGCAGTGGGGGGTGTCCGTCGTGCTGCTGGCGACGCTGGGCTGGATCGTTGCCGCCAGCGCCGCGCTGTGGCGCAACGGGCGCCGATGACCGCGCCCGGTAGAGTCGAGCGTGCTCGACTGAAGCCTTTGTAGAGTCGAGCCATGCTCGACCTGCGTGCGTGCCTCGAACGGCAGTCGAGCAGGCTCGACTTTACAGACAGCAAGTGGCTCAGCGAAGTACGGGTGCCGCATCCACCAGCTGTACGTCATGCATCTGGTCCAGATATGCCTCGTAGTAGCCCTTGTGCGAGGCACCCACGATCGCCAGCATGCGCGTGCCCGGGTACTGGCCAAGCACGTCGCGGATGTTGGCGACCATGCGCAGGTTGCGGGTTTCCCAGTAGCCCAGATAGTTGCGGCCGAAGCCTTCTGCCGAGGGTTCGACGAACGCGGCGCCGAAGTCATTGTCATACACAAGCTTGGCCATCGCAGGATCGTTGTCGTTGCGGTAGATCGCCATCAATCCGTCGGGCGTGTCGACGTTGGCATACAAGCGCTCATAGGTGGCATGGCGGAGCTTCCCGGCCGGGTTGTCCCACGCGCTGCGGATCGCCTTCGCGGCGGCGTCCTGCTGTGCCTGCGGTGTGGGCGCGTCGGCGGTATGGTCATCCACCGACCACAGCCGCTCCAAGCCCAGGCGGGCAGCCAACTCGGCGGCGACCAGGGCCACCTCGTCCTTGCGTACCCTGCGCGCTTCGAGGAACTGCACCAGTTCGGGGCTGAGGCTGTCAGCAGCGCGGCGCTCTTCTACCGGAAGGCGCAGCCACTGCACCAGCGCGGAGCCGCGCTCGCCCGCAGCCAGGCACACGGCCGCCAGGTGCCGTCGCTGCGCTGGCGTCGGGTTGCCCGGCCACGCGGCCAGCAGGCGGTCCATTTCTGCGTTTGCGGTGGGTACATCCATGCCCGTGGCCGCCTTGGCCGCGGAGGTATCGACGCAGTAGTCGCTGGTGCTGTCGGCATACCGGCTGGGGTAGCGGCGCATGAAGTCGCACTGCAGCCCCGGCACGTTCTCGACGGCGATTGCCGTCGGCTTCCAGGCCTGCAGGCGGGCCAGCAACGGTTCCAGTTGCTTGGGCTCGAAGGTGTCAGGCAGGCCCGACAGGTGTGGGCTGCCTAGTACCAGTACCTCATTCACGCGTCCCGCTGGCGGACCCTTGTGCTGATCGGGATGGAAAGCAGGGCGATACGGCACATCGGCCGCACTGGCAACGCTGCTGCACAGGCCCAGCAAAAGAACGCACACACTTCGCTGCAACATGGTCTCTCCCTGTAGTGGTCGGTATTCCAGATACGATCATGGTGGATGCAGGCGCCCGCGATGGGATGCGTCGTTGGTCATTGCAACCCTTTGGGCGTAACGCGCATCGCTGCATCTGCCGTGGTGGTCCACAATGGCCACTGCACGTTGAATCGAACACGGCCATGGATGCTGCACTTCCCATCGTGACCCTCGCCGCGCTGCTGGGGGCGATCATTGGTTTCATCGGCCCGCTGGGCTGGCGCTGGCAGCTGCTGCGGCTTTCACCGGCGCTGCTGTTGCCGGTGGCGCTGCATGTGCTGCAGAACACGTCCTGGATCCTTGGGGGTGGCGGGGGCTGGGTAACGGCGGCGCTGCTGGTATGGGTGGGCAGCCTTGGCTACCTGCCGACGGTGCTGGCCGTTGCCGTGCTGCGTTGGCTGATGTGGCGGCAACACTGAGCCCGCCGGGGAGGCCTGCCGGGTCAACGCCCAGGCGGGCAGCGTGAAGGCGGGGATCCGGCAGATGGCCCTAAAGCTGGTCATGAACCGGCCGATAACCTGACTGGATCCAGCTCCTCTTCTCCCGCAGCAGGACCCCCGGCTGTCCCCGATGGACGGCCCGCGCTGTGTGTATCGCCGAACGCTCATGCAGTTCGCAGTGCCCAGCTTTGCGCGCAAGAGATCGAGGACGCCGCCCCCGGGCGTCTGCAAGTCCAGGCAATTGATGGCCCCGCCGGGCATTCGCCCGCCGGATTGCACCTTATTGGACTCCGAGGACCAGATGATGCTGATGCCAGGTTTCACGGCCGGTGAGCAGACACCGGCCGAATCCCATTCCCGTTTCTCACCCTGGCGCCTGTTGCTGGGGGCTCTGGGTGCACAGCGCACCACCGCCGAGGTGTCCGCGCAGGACCGCCGACAGGACGAGCTGGCCGCACAGGTGGCCGCACTGCATCGCGTGCAGGCGGTCATCGAGTTCGCGCTGGACGGCACCATTCTGCAGGCCAACGACAACTTCCTGCAGGCGGTGGGCTATCGCCTGGATGAAATCCAGGGGCAGCACCATGCCCTGTTTGTCGATCCCGAGCATGCCCGCAGCCCTGAGTATCGTGATTTCTGGGCCCGGCTGGCGCGTGGCGAGTTCGACGCCGGCCAGTACCGGCGCTTCGGCAAGGGAGGGCGCGAGATCTGGATCCAGGCCTCCTACAACCCGGTGCTCGACCGGCACGGACGGCCGTACAAAGTGGTGAAGTTCGCCACCGACATCACCGCGCAGAAGCTGCAGGCGGCCGATTCTGCGGGTCAGCTGGCAGCCATCGACAAGTCGCAGGCGGTGATCGAGTTCAGTCTCGACGGACGCATCCTGTCGGCCAATGCCAACTTCCTGGCCGCGACCGGTTACACGCGGGAAGAAGTGCAGGGCCAGCATCATGCGCTGTTCGTCGAGCCGGGTCATCGCGAAAGCGCGGAGTATCGCCAGTTCTGGGAGAAGCTCGGTCGGGGCGAATATGACGCCGGGCAGTACCGGCGTCTGGGCAAGGGCGGGCGCGAGGTGTGGATCCAAGCATCGTACAACCCGATCCTGGACATGAACGGTCGGCCATTCAAAGTGGTCAAGTACGCGACCGACATCACCGCCCAGGTACATGAGCACCAGGCGACCCAGCGCGCCGTGGCGCAGACCCGTGAGGTGGTGGCCGCCGCCAAGCAGGGCGACCTGACCCATCACGTCGACATGACCGACAAGCGTGGCCCGATCGCCGAGCTGTGCGAGGGTGTCAACGCGCTGGTGGAGGCGATGGCCGGCATCCTCGGCCAGATCAAATTCGCCGCCGACACCATTGCCGTGGGTGCCAGCGAGATCGCACAGGGCAACAGTGATCTGTCCCAGCGCACTGAACAGCAGGCCGCTTCACTGGAGGAAACGGCGGTGTCGATGAAGGGCCTGGCCGATACCGTGCAGCGCACCGCCACCCATGCCCGGCAGGCCAGCGAACTGGCCGGCGGTGCGTCCGAAGTGGCCACGCGTGGCGGCAGCGTGGTGCACGAGGTGGTGTCGACCATGGCAATGATCAATGCATCTTCGCGGCGCATCGTCGACATCATCGGGGTGATTGATGGCATTGCGTTCCAGACCAACATCCTGGCGCTGAATGCGGCGGTGGAGGCGGCGCGTGCCGGCGAGCATGGGCGGGGCTTCGCGGTGGTTGCCACCGAGATCCGCGAGTTGTCGCAGCGCTCGGCCAGCGCAGCCAAGGAGATCAAGCGGCTGATTGATGAGTCGGTGGCCAATGTCGGCGCAGGCACCGCGCAGGTGGAGAGCGCAGGGCGGACCATGGATGAGATCGTGCGCGACGTACGCCGGGTGAGCGAACTGATGGCGCAGATCAGTTCGGCGGCGCAGCAGCAGAGCGACGACATCCAACAGATGAACCAGGCCGTGGACCTGATCGACCAGGGTACGCAGCAGAACGCAGCGCTGGTGGAGGAAGCCTCGGCGGCGGCGCGCAGCATGGAAGAACAGTCCGTGCAGCTGCTGCAGACCGTTGCCGGGTTCCGGCTGGATGCCGGGCAGGGCAATGCGGGCGGGCCGCGGACGCCGATGTTGCGTGTGGTGCCCTGACGCGCGGGAAGACGACCCGCGCAGAACGCAAAAGGCCAGGTCGGTGACCTGGCCTTTGATGCGATGGTGCCGGTGAAAGGACTCGAACCTTCATGGGGTCACCCCCGGCTGATTTTGAGTCAGCTGCGTATACCATTCCGCCACACCGGCAGCAGCGGGCTAGTGTAACCGAGGCTGGCAGCCCTTCATAGAGCCTCTGCATGAAGGGCCGTAAGCCCTTCTTTTTGTCTGTAATGACCGCGTGGTGGCTATACTGGGTCGGCTTAACAGGTGCAGGAGCGAGGCCAATGACTGCGTTGCAGGACCTGCGGGTGCTGGTGGTCGAAAACGACGAAATGAGCGCGGCCCTGCTGCACATGCAGCTGGTGCAGGCCGGCGCCGTGGTCGTCGGCCTGGCCGCGACGGTCGCTGAGGCATTGCGCATGCTGCAGGAATCCTCGCCTGATGTGGCCCTGCTGGATTACCGGCTGGCCCGCAACGAGACCAGTGAGCCGGTGGCCGCTGTCCTGGCCGCACGTGGGATTCCTTTCGTGCTGGCCACCGGCATGACCGCCGAGCAGGTGCCGGCATCGATGCGTGCCGGCGTGCTGCTGGTCAAGCCCTATCTGTCAGCGGATCTGTCGCGCGCGCTGGTGCGCGCCATCGGTCGTTCCAGCGCGCCGGCCTGAGGACACGCTGCAGGCTCAGGCGGCCTCCTCGAAGGTGTAGCGCAGGTCCTCGCGGTCATCGAGGATGGCGTACTGCGTGGCCAGCTGGTCCGGATCGGGATTGAGCCAGGCATCCAGGTGTTCGCGGCGGATCGGGACCACACCGCGGTCATGGCCGGCGGCGGCCACATCCGGTGGCGGGGCGTCGGTGATTGCGGCAAATGACAGCAGGCGGCCCTCCGGGCCTTCCCATTCCGCCCACAGGCAGGCCAGCAACAGGTCGCGCGGCGGATCTGGGCGGAACTCCAGGACGACGTCCTGTTCCTTTTCATCGCTGCCCAGGCTGCGGCCGGCGATGGCATGGCGTGGTACATGCTCGTAGAACGCGCTGACGACCACGACGCCGTGGCGCAGGCCGAAGGCACCGCGCCAGTAGCCTTCCAGGCTGTCGCGGCGCGCATTGTAGGTGCCCGGGTAGAGCACATCGTTGCGCGCTGGCTTGTCGGGCAGGCGGCATTGGTAGCGCATCGGCTTGACGACCCGCTGCCCGTTCTCGCTGACCATCACCGGCGCATAGGGGCCGGGAAAGATGCGGTTGTCGCGCGGCAGCAGCTGCACCCGGTGCAGGTCATCCAGGCGTGACTGCGCGCGTTCGATACGATTGCTGGCGACGCGCAGGTCGTTCCGCGCCTTCTGTGTCGGGCGCGTGGCCATGGTGGCGCTGGCGATGTCGCGGCGTTCGGCCTGCCTGCGCAGTTCTGCCTGCAGTGACTGCTGTTCCTCGGCGTGCCATTGCTGGATCTTAGCCAGGATGTCGCGGCCCGCTTCCGTACGTGCGCCGGCAAAGCCGTCGTCCATGGCCTTGGGCGTTTTTGGCCGTTTCTTGCCGGGATCGTGCGCGTACAGCGTGGCGAATTCTTCCAGCGACAGCACGGCGCCGTACTCGCGGACGAGCTTGGCGTAATCGGCGCGGATCAGGGCGGAATAGCACATGGGCGTTCTGTGGGTGAAGGTCGCAGCGGCTGCGACGTGACTGCGGCAGGATAGCCTGACACCCGGGAGATGACGCATGAACGATTCGACGACCTGCCAGTTCCGCGATGGCGTGCCGACCGTTGAGGACTACTGCCAGCTGCGCGTGCTCGCAGGGCTGAGCGCCAAGACGGCAGAGGCGGCCAGTCGCGCGCTGCCCAATACCCTGTTTGGGGTCTGCGCGTACCAGGGTAACGAGCTGGTGGCGATGGGGCGGATTGTGGGCGATGGCGGCTGCCACCTGCAGGTCTGTGACATTGCCGTGCTGCCCAGGTTGCAGGGGCAGGGGCTGGGCAAGCAGGTGATGGCACGGCTGGATGCATGGATGCGGGCCAACCTGCCGCCGTCGGCGTATGTGAGCCTGCTCGCCGATGGCGAGGCGCACCGCCTGTACGCACGGTTCGGTTTCGCACCCACGGCGCCGGCGTCGATCGGAATGTACCGGCGGTTCTGACGCCCGGTGGCGGTGAGGCATCCATCCACGCATGGCGTGGATATGGCAGCCCAGGCTGCAGACAAAGAAAAACCCCGGCCGAGGCCGGGGTCTTCAAGAATTGGCGTCCCCACGGGGATTCGAACCCCGGTCGCCACCGTGAAAGGGTGATGTCCTAGGCCTCTAGACGATGGGGACGCACGAAAACTTCAAGTTGTAGATCTTCGACGGCCTAATGTCGAAGTGGTGGAGCCAAGCGGGATCGAACCGCTGACCTCCTGCATGCCATGCAGGCGCTCTCCCAGCTGAGCTATGGCCCCATGAAACTCCGGATGATCCTGCCGGGAGCAGGGTCCGTTCTGAAACTGGCGTCCCCACGGGGATTCGAACCCCGGTCGCCACCGTGAAAGGGTGATGTCCTAGGCCTCTAGACGATGGGGACGCACGAAAA